>ERZ1740067.25-NODE-25-length-120021-cov-17.735133_pt1 | contig 120021 bp, 88 predicted proteins | sample MGYA00581736_ERZ1740067 | MGnify/ENA primary metagenome ERZ1740067 (study PRJEB43018, sample SAMN04849236) | marine metagenome | isolation source: floating plastic debris | place: Pacific Ocean | collected 2008-08-27 | study: EMG produced TPA metagenomics...
CATTGGTGGCCTGCATAACTCTCAATTTGGGGTTGAAAAAGCGGATTTCGTATTAGAATCCTTAGCCATACGCTACGCCGAACTACAGGACTGGTCCACCGCCCGCCGCCTGATCAAAGACTGTCCACCCGACCAAAAAATCAAAGTCCTCGCCACAATTCTGGTGGAATGGGAAAAACAACACACCTGGGTTGTGCGCTTCTCCCAGGACGACCCCATGGGCACCGCCTTCACCGAACACCTAACCCGCGTCCAAAAGATACGCTTTAAATAAGCAACAACAACCCTTTTAGCCCCATGGTCGCCCTACCGGATCGCCCCCACCTCCCCCCCCGACGAATACCTCGCCGCCGAAGCCAACTTATCCCTGAAACGTGAATGTACCAAGGCGGCAAATTTCCCATCAAAACTCCCATCCCCGAAGGCGTTAAGACAGAGCCGATAGAATAAAGGCACATTTCTCGGGTCCACACGATGGTTGCCTCCCCACCAAAAGCGATCGCCCAAACCACCCCCGGCGAAAAACGGGTCACCCTGCACGGGCTGGACTGGCAAGGATACCAACAAATCCTGCACGCCCTCCCCCAACGCCGCGCCGCCCGCCTAACCTACGATCGCGGAACCCTAGAAATCACCGTGCCCTTAGAACCCCACGAATTCTCCCTCCGCCTAATCGAACGATTTATCATCATCCTGATCGAAGAAATGAGGATGAATATCAAAACAATGGGCTCCACAACAATGAACCGCGAAAAGTTTAACCGAGGTTCAGAACCTGATTGCGCCTATTACATTCAAAACCGATCCGTGGTGGCTGGTCGCAACGTTGACTTTGAAAAAGATCCACCGCCAGATTTAGTCGTAGAAGTGGATATTACTAATACCGATATTGATAAAAATCGATTCTATGCCGCCATGGGAATTGCTGAATTCTGGCGTTACAACGGTCGGGAATGGTCTATTTTCCAGCTACAGGATGGAATCTATCAAGAATGCACCCACAGTCCAACTTTTGGATGGGTAGAAAAAGAGGACTTGTATAAGTTTCTGGCAGAAGCACAAGAGGATGAAATGGAAGCTCAATTTAATTTTCGAGCTTATGTTCGAGAGAAAATTAACGTGCTTTAGATCCTATTTGAACAGACTTGATAACTTTATTTAAAACGGGCTTGGGCGATCGCGACACTGACCCGGTGAAGGAATCACCACCGTAACCCATTGCCAAAAAATCGATACAATCGTAAGCCACATTGCCCAATTCGCCCTTTACCGTTCTGCGCAGGCTATGGCTTTTTCTTCCCTGATTCACACCCTCCAGCGATCGCCCCTAACTGACGAATTTTTGACCCGGTGGGAGCGGCAGAATCAGCTTTATTTCACCGGTGCATCGCGGTTAGTGAAAGGGTTGGTGGCGTCGGCGTTGGCGCAGAAGCAGGAACGTCCCATGGTAGTAGTGACGGCCACGTTGGAAGAGGCGGGGCGCTGGGCGGTGCAATTGGAAGCGATGGGCTGGGGCGCGGTGAAGTTTTATCCCACCACCGAGGCGTCCCCCTACGAGCCGTTCGACCCTGAGTCGGAGCTGACTTGGGGACAGTTACAAATTTTGGCGGATTTGGTGACCGGGGCGCAGACCAATGGTGGGCAGAAAGGAACGGTGATTGTGGCGACGGAGCGATCGCTACAGCCCCATTTGCCGCCGGTGGAGGTGTTCAAGAAAAATTGCTTGGCGCTGACCACTGGAGCGGAGTGGAATTTGCGGGATTTGGGGCGACGGCTGGCGACGCTGGGCTATGAGCGTACGAACCTGGTGGAGACTGAGGGGCAGTGGAGCCAGCGGGGGGACATTATTGATATTTTTCCGGTGTCGTCGGAGCTGCCGGTGCGCCTGGAATGGTTTGGGGATGAGCTGGAAAAAATTCGCGAGTTTGATCCTGGCAATCAGCGCACATTGGATGCGATCGCCCAGGTCATCCTGACGCCTATGGGCTTTGCGCCGATGATTGCCGAGGCGTTGGAGCTGCCACTGGTGCCCGAAAGTGGGGAAGATGAGGAGCCTCTGCAGTCGGAGGGGTGGCACCAGTTTTTGGGGGCGGCGTTTAAGGAACCGGCGTCGCTACTGGATTATTTGCCCGAGGGGACGGCGATCGCGATCGATGAACTGGAGCAGTGTATGGCCCATGGCGATCGCTGGGCGGAGCACGTGGACGATCATTTCCAGTCAGTTTCTGAGGGGGAAGATAGGGGTAAATCATCGACAAAAGTTGTCAAAATTCATCGACATTTTGAAGACCTTTTGCTGGCAATTGATACGGCTCCCCAGGAGTTTTCGAGACTTTATTTATCGGAATTAGCATCAGATACGGCCAGCGATCGCCTACCCATTGAGAATCCACCGACGCCGGTTAATTTGGCTGCGCGAACCCTCCCAGCAATGCCCCACCAGTTTGGCAAATTGGCGGAAATGGTGCGGGGAGAATTGGATAAAAAAAGCAAAGTTTGGCTGGTTTCAGCTCAGCCCAGCCGCTCCGTTGCCCTGCTGCAAGAACATGATTGCCCGGCGCAGTTTATTCCCAGTATTAAAGATTTTCCCGCCATTGAACGGTGCCAAAACCAACATATTGCCACTGCCGTTAAATACTCGGGTTTGGCGGAATTAGAGGGGTTTGAGCTGCCCACTTTTCGTATTGCTGTGGTGAGCGATCGCGAATTTTACGGACAGCACACATTAGCAACCCCCAGCTACGTACGAAAGCGACGGCGAGCCGCATCAAAACAAATCGATCCCAATAAACTTAGCCCCGGCGATTATGTGGTTCACCGCAGCCATGGGGTGGGGCAATTTATTAAGTTAGAAACCCTAACCGTTAGTAACGAAACGCGGGAATATTTGGTGCTTAAATATGCCGATGGTTTGCTAAGAATAGCGGCAGATCGGGTAGGGGTCCTATCGCGGTTTCGTAAGACCAGCGAAGGTAAACCCCAGCTCCATAAAATGTCTGGAAAGGTTTGGGAAAAAACCAAGAAAAAAGTCCAGAAAAGCATTAAAAAAGTTGCCGTTGATTTGCTCGCTCTTTATGCGGCACGAGCAGAACAAACGGGCTTTCAGTTTCCCTCCGATATGCCTTGGCAACAGGAAATGGAGGAGTCTTTTCCCTATCAGCCAACGCCGGATCAGCTTAAAGCTGTGCAGGCAGTAAAGCTGGATATGGAGGGCGATCGCCCCATGGATCGACTGGTATGTGGCGACGTGGGCTTTGGCAAAACGGAAGTGGCCGTACGGGCAATTTTCAAGGCGGTTACTGCCGATAAACAGTGCGCTTTACTGGCACCGACCACTATTCTTACCCAGCAGCACTATCACACTTTAAAAGAACGATTCGCACCTTATCCCATCAAAATTGCCTTGCTTAATCGCTTTAGAACTGCGTCTGAAAAAAAGGAAATTCATAAGCAGTTGCTGGCGGGTGAAATCGATATTGTGGTGGGCACCCATTCTATTCTTGGAAAAACTGTAAAATTCAAGGATCTAGGCTTGCTAGTGGTAGACGAAGAGCAACGATTTGGTGTTAATCAAAAGGAGAAAATCAAGGCGCTAAAAACCCATTTAGACGTACTAACTTTAAGTGCTACGCCCATTCCTCGAACGTTATATATGTCCCTGTCGGGTATTCGAGAAATGAGCTTAATTACTACGCCGCCTCCATCTCGCCGCCCGATCCAAACCCACTTATCGCCCTACAATGAAGAGGCGGTGCGAACGGCAATTCGTCAGGAGTTAGATCGGGGCGGGCAGATTTTTTATGTGGTGCCTCGGGTGGAGGGAATTGAAGAAATTGCTGGGAAAATTCGGGAAATGGTGCCTGGAGTACGGCTGGCGATCGCCCACGGTCAAATGGCAGAAGGAGAGCTAGAAAGCACCATGTTGACCTTTGGAAATGGGGAGGCAGACGTGTTAGTTTGCACCACCATTGTAGAGTCGGGGTTGGATATTCCTCGGGTGAATACTATTCTGATTGAAGATTCGGAAAAGTTCGGTTTATCTCAGCTTTATCAGTTACGAGGTCGGGTGGGACGCGCTGGAATTCAAGCCCATGCCTGGCTGTTTTATAAAAATAAGGGCAGCCTTAGTCCGGCGGCGCGAAAACGGCTGCGAGCCATCCAAGAATTTTCTAAATTAGGGTCAGGTTATCAGCTAGCAATGCGGGATATGGAAATTCGCGGCGTGGGTAATCTTTTGGGGGCAGAACAATCGGGTCAAATGAATGATATTGGCTTCGATTTATATATGGATATGCTGAACGAGGCGATTCAAGAAATTCGCGGTCAGGAAATTCCTCAGGTGGATGAAACCCAGGTGGATTTGCCTATTACTGCTTTTATTCCTAGCGATTATATTCCCGATTTAGATCAGAAAATGGCGGCGTATCGTACCGTGGCGGCGGCGACTAATCGTCGAGAGCTAGCGGAAATTGCGGCGGAATGGTGCGATCGCTACGGACAGTTACCATCAGCCGCGGAGCAACTTTTCCAGGTAATGGAGTTAAAACAGGTGGCTAAATCTTTGGGATTCTCCCGCATTAAACCGGAAGGAAAACAGCACGTGGAATTAGAAACCCCCATGGAAGAACCGGCGTGGAAACTATTAGCGGAAAACCTGCCGAAACATTTGCGATCGCGCTTTGTTTACACGGGCAAAAAAGTATTGGTGCGAGGCTTGGGCGTGATGAAACCGAAACAACAACTGGATAATTTAATTGAATGGATGGGATATTTAGCAGGATCATTAGTGGCTGCATCCTAGGGAAATCTTGGCTGTAATGATCTTAAAAACCTAAAAATTGCGCGTAAGAGCCGTGGGTGAGACGATAGAGGGCGCTGCGCTGGGAGCGGTGGCTGCCAGATATTGCTAATAAGTATGAAAATTTCTGCATGAAAATTTCCGCCCTAAATCCACTGAAGCTGCCTTGGAATTGGCGGGTGGTGATTGTTTATTTGGCGTTTATGCTGCTGTTGCCCATGGCGGCCCTATTTCGTCAGGCGAGCTCATTGCCCTTTGATGAGTTTTGGGGAATTGCCACCAGCCCCATTGCCCTCTCTGCCTACAACATTTCCTTTGGCACAGCGGCGATCGCGGCAGTTATCAACGGATTTTTTGGCACCCTAATCGCCTGGGTTCTCGTCCGCTACCCGTTCCCCGGCAAAAAGCTCGTGGACGCAGCGGTGGACTTGCCTTTCGCGCTGCCGACGGCGGTGGCGGGGCTGACCCTGGCGACGATTTATAGCGAACAGGGATGGATTGGTCGATGGTTTGCGCCGTTGGGCATCCAAATCTCTTTCACTCGCCTGGGGGTTTTGGTCTCTATGCTGTTTATTTCCCTACCCTTTGTGGTGCGCACCGTGGAGCCGGTGCTGGGGGAGCTGGATCACGATATCGAAGAAGCCGCCTGGTCCCTGGGCGCATCCCGCTTTGAAACCTTTCGAAAAGTATTATTGCCCCAGCTATTTCCGGCAATGATCACCGGTGTTGCCCTGGGATTTTCGCGGGCGGTGGGGGAATTTGGCTCAGTGGTCATCGTCTCCGCCAACCTACCGTTTCAGGATTTAATTGCGCCAGTGTTGATTTTCCAGCGCCTCGAACAGTACGACTTTGAAGGAGCGGCGGCGATCGGCACCGTGATGTTACTGCTGTCCCTGGTAATGCTGTTGGGGATTAACCTATTGCAGGCATGGGGGCGACGCTATGACCGCTCCTAAGCCCAAGATGGATCTGCCCTCTCCCCAATCTCAAACGCCGCCCGCTGACCAATCCCCTCCGCCTGCCAGCAACCAGCCCCCCGAAGAACCGAACGCAATTTGGCTACAGCGAGGGGCGATCGCCATTGCCCTGCTATATCTAGCGGCTATCCTATTTCTGCCCGCCCTCAATGTTTTTATCCAAGCCTTTCAAAATGGCGTGGGACCCTTTTTAGAGACGCTACAATCCCCCGACTTCCAGTCCGCCGCCGGATTAACCTTGCTAATTTGTGTGTTGGTGATTCCGGTGAATGCCGCCTTTGGCATCTGTGCGGCGATCGCCCTAGCCCGCAGTCAATTCACCGGACGCGCCTTCGTAATCAGCCTGCTGGATCTCCCCTTTTCCATCTCCCCGGTAGTGGTGGGCTTAATGATGGTGTTGCTATACGGTCGGCGCGGCTGGTTCGGACCCGCATTGGAAGCCGCCGACATCAAAATCGTCTTTGCCCTCCCCGGCATGATCATCGCCACGGCATTTGTTACCCTTCCCTTCGTCGCCCGTGAAGTGCTGCCCCTGCTGGAAGAAATGGGCACGGACCAAGAAGAAGCCGCGCGAATCCTGGGAGCCAGCAACTGGCAAGTGTTCTGGCGCATCACCCTACCCAATATCCGCTGGGGATTACTCTACGGCACCATCCTCAGCACCGCCCGCGCCCTCGGGGAATTCGGCGCAGTGTCCGTCGTTTCCGGCAATATCATCCGCAAAACCCAAACTCTGCCCCTGTTTGTGGAAGAAGCCTATAAACAATACGAAACCCAAGCCGCCTATTCCGCCGCCGTAGTTTTGGCTCTGCTGGCAGCGGTGGCCTTAATTTTAAAAACCGTTCTAGAACAGGTATTGTCCAAAGATCGGGGACAAAAGTCAGAGTAAGAATTGCCCCCTAAAGAGTGCAATACAAATAACTAGATACAAAACAAAACCAATTTAAATTAATCCACAAAAAACAAAAAATAAATCGGCGTTATTTTTGTGAAGTGTCGGGGGAAGTTTGGTTTAAATTGGTGGAATTACAAGACAAGGTTTGCGAAGGGGATAAACGGAGCCGATTTGCAAATTTTGAGTTGTGTTTTCGAGCAGTATTTCTAAACAGTGGTTTTTGAACAGTATTTGTTTGAATAATGGCTGTTAAATAGTATCTGTTTGAACGGTATCTATCTGTATGACGGTCAATGTTTCGACCAATATTACGGTCAATTTTTAGAAAAGTGGGGAAGTAATCACCATGGTTATTTGGGTCAACGAACAAATTGATGGCGCAGGAATTTTGCGGGCTTGCATTGCCTGTGAAAACGAAGAGCATGCCCAGGCTTGTCGTAGTTCTTTTGAGGCAGACCTGTCAGAAGCTCAGCGATCGTCAGGATGGGTTGTGCAAACTCGCACGGTGGGATCTTGGGATGATGTGCCCGTCAGTGCTTTAAAGCTCAGCATCTAGAGAAAGGGGTGGGCGGGTGCATAACAACGCACCGAGTAAAGGTGAGATTTTTTACGGTGTGTGGGCACGCATCCTACAGAGGCATTTTTGTGGCGGAGTCTTGTTCCCGTAGGCTTATTTCTTGCTGGCCCATTTCTAATAGTAATTGGAAGGCTTTAACCACGTAACCGGCGCAGGCATAGGGGGACGTTTCATAGAAGGTTTGCCAGGCTTGGGCTTTTACTTCGTTGTAGCGATCGCCATCTTGGGGATGGTTATCCAACCATGCCACCCGCACCGCATAGCCCACCAGTACGTCCAACACTAAATAATCGTCCACCCAAAGATCAGGGTTTCGCTCCGTAACGGCGGACAATTCCATCAACGTTTCCATACACACTTGACGGTAAGTGGGCGCGTCAATTTTGTTAAGAAGATGCTCCACCTGACGGGCAAAGTTCGTTTCCCCAGGGGTCATTTCCGCCAGCAATCGCGAACTATCTAACCGGTTTCTCCGCTCCAATTTGTCACCAATCACAATACCTTTGCAGTGTTGTAAAAGATTCCATACCTGGTTGTAAAACATGGGGGGAACCCGATTGACGGATCCATCAATTTCCCGCTGACGCACCCAACTTCCTGCTGGCGGCAGCGCCTCATCTCGATCTGGCAATAAAATCCATTCAATGGGACGTTCCGTCTGCTTAATATGCAGCGACTCCTGACTTTGCAGCGCTTGAGTTGCCCCCTGATAGCCCTGTAAAACCTGGCGCAAACGAATGGCAATTTCGAAAGGATTTTGCTCCAATAACTGTTCGTAAGCTTCATCGGGCGTAACCAATAAATCTCGCCCCAATTCGCTTACCAACAGCAAAATAAAATAACTGGTTCGCAACGTTAGAAAGCCTTTGAAAAGCATAGGATCCGTGCGAATTAGCACTCCCAAGCCAATCAAAATTTCCTGACTTAAAACGCGATCGCGAATATCCTCTCCGCAGAATTGGTCAATCTGCTCCGCAATTTCCCTTTTCGTCATGGGGCGATCAATAATGGCGTCCTCACTGTAGGCTCGACCCACCGCAATGACCTTCTGGCGCACCAGCAAATCGGTCACCGCATCAGATAATCCATTGTTAGCCCGCCCTAATAGCCCTGCCGTTCGTCGCACGATCGCCCAATACACCTGTCGTTCTGGCGGCGCACCCTCCGCCACCGCCACCGGAATTCCCCGCGCCGCCCGGGCATACAACTCCGCCAGTAATTCCCGTACCGTTGCTGATCGCCCCGATCCCAACCCCGTTTCAAAGTCCAAGGACTCCAGACGCATTAAGTTACCAACAATTTCCACCTGCTCGTATAAATTCACACTGCGGCGCAGTCGATTAAGCAATCCCTCGCTGGATCCCTCCGACTCAATTTCTAGTTCCTGACGGTTGTCTAGCGATCGCGTTTGGGTCGGGTCAAATTGCAGCAAGTTCGTGTCCGGTAATGCGGAGGTGATGGGCTGCTGGGTCAGACTGATATTAATGTCATCCAATACGTCTAATCGCCGCAACCCCGCCGTGACCAAAAGCTGTTCTAGGGCATCCACATAAATTTGAACGCCGTCGCAGGTGCCGCTTTGACATTCAACGATAAAGCGAATGAGAGGCGACTGGGGATCCACCGCACCGGCTCCGTTGTCCAGGCGATCGTGGGTAAGCAGCAATGTAACAGTGGGGCGACCGGATTGCTTCCAATGGCGAGCCACGTAGGCCACCTCTGCCCGTAGCTGCGCCGATAAAAAGTCAGGATCCAGGGTGAGATAAAAATCATCTGAGTCCCACATGGACGGCAGAAACACCACCGTTTGGCGACCGATTTGGTAAATTTGCGAGGTCATCAGCGCCCGCAGCCGTCGCACGGGTCGCCCGCTTAGCCCCAACTTGGCATTGGCTCCCAAGGCGGCGAAAGCAGTGGATAAATCATCTGACCGGTGTAGCTGAATGGGGGCAATTTCATCCAGGGTTTGGGTTTCAATGCCGTAGGTGGCAAGCTGCTCCTGAAGGGGGGTGTCCTCCGCAATAAGCGCTAACTGTACCACCGGCTCCCGCAACGATCGCAACGTGCGCCGCCGCCCCAGGGGATCCAAATCTGCCGGCTCCAACAGCCCTTCCAAAATCAACTGCCCCACGGTCCACAGGGACTGGGCCCACACCAGGGGCAGGTTTTCATTGGGGTATCGCTCCTGGGACTGGGGCTCGTGGCGCTCAGCCGCAATCAAATGCTCCGGCACAAAATACACCTCCGGCAACAGCTTTACGCCGTCTCGATCCACCGCGATTTTCTGCAGCTTGGCTTGATACTCCTCTGCTCCCTGGCGATCGCCTCGGAACAGAGCATCTAGCAACAAATAGGTGAAAAATAGCGGCCACTCACATTCAATATGCTCAAAGGTTTTTAGCTCATAGGGCTCATAGTGAAGACGATTGGTATCCTCCAAAACAATTTGGTGACCGTCCCGCAAAAATCGCTTACAGCCATAATTGCCCTGGAGCTTATCTATCACCGTTTGGCGGGTGCGATCGCGTAACGGCTGATCCTCCACCGCAAACGCCGGAAAACCAATCACACTCAACAACGCCGCATCGGTTTCCTTCGACGCCGACTCCCGAGGCAATAGGGATTCCAGGGTAATCCGCGCCCGGGCAATTTCATCCTCCAGCACGTGAATCACCGAGCCCCGCGCCCCGTCCACCCCAAATAAATTCAGCCCGTTCAACGCCTCCAGCGCCGCCTTCGCCATACCAACCGAGCTAGCGTTCAGTTCCGGCTTGCCGTGGTTGAGCTTATTGCCCCGTTCCCAAATGCCATAGTCCGCCGTGCGATAGGCGCGACCAATGTAGTACACCAGGTTTTGCACAAAATTCACCTCGTCCAAGGTGAACACAATTTGCAGCCCCGACGCCGTCATTTGCGCCAGCATCAGCAAAAAAATCGACGTGGCGTCCACCTGTAAATGTCCCCACTCATCGTCCCCCACCACCGGCTGTCCCGTATCGGTGCCGTATTTGGCGTGCAGGGAATCCAACGGAGCCTGGGTGACCTTAAACCGCTCCACCTTGTGGGACTGGCGCATCATCGCCATCATCAGCCCCCGCATTAGTTTCACCACACTTTGTTGCAGCTCGTGGGCAATGCCATCGTCTGCCCCGGACCGCCGATACGCCGCCCCCAACCCCCACACCGCCAAAATGCTGTACACGTTATCGCGCACCCAGGCGTCTGTGTAGTCTCCGTGGGTGGTCACCGCCGTGCTGGCGGGCAACAGCCCCGTCACTGGATTTTGTCGGGACAGGATGGTTTTTTCCACCTGTTGGTAATAGAAACTGAGGCGATCGCGGTAGGCGGTTTCTGAAAGCACCATAAAAACTAACCCTCTCTTACACGTAGCTTCTTGTTGGGGCGCTAATTAGATTGCCAACTCGTGGGTGGATCTAATGGCTAATGGGGGCAACGGCTATTGGATCCAAAAACTTAGCGGTCTCAATATTAGCGTCCCCAATAATCGGAGTTTTCAGGCTGTCCAAATCGCCAACTTAAATACCATCGGAAAAGTGGTTTGAAGGGAAGACCATTGGGATATCTGGACCCTGCCAAAGAAACTTGAAGTCCCCATCAAAAGCATTTATTCAACACGCTTTAGGAGATAGGGTACCGCCGAAGCTTGCTGAAAACCGTACAGCTAGAACCTCCTAACAATTCAACATCGTCACTGAAGTTGTCACTGCATCTTTCTTTACTAAAACTCCAAATCAGAACAGCGGCAAATTTTCATCGCCTCCAGAAAAACTAGAGACTAAATCCGACTACACTGGGAAAGGAAGAGAAGGGTCGGCATTTATCGCGTCTACGGTCAATAAGCCCAAGCTGAGTCCAAGTTAATTTTGATACATTGTCCTTTGAGGCGTGGCTGTTTAGGGGCGATGCTCATTTAAATGTTAAATCTAATGGCGGCCGGGGTTACAGCCCCTAGCGTTCTTTAGTGTCAAATAGCGCGTACTTTCCACGGTCTAAAGCTTCTGGCGTCTAACTAAACACATGCCCTAATCAACCGCGCGATGACACGATCGCCTCTCTAGAATCTGAGGCTCTTGCTGTGGCGATCACTCCAGCAAATTCTAAGTGTCCATCCGCCGATTCTCCGCCGAGCCATTTCTCCGGCGCTCCGACGGGGCACCGTGATCGCCAGTTCCGTAGTTAGTTTTATTCAGGCTCTAACCTTCAGCTGGTGAGACCGTCTTCGATAGCGACTGTTTTTTTGTCGCATTTGAAGGGAACTCTTTGACGGGGGCTTCACGATTCAATAGGCGAGGGCGTGTCATCAATGAGTGCCAGACCTCTTACGCAGTGGGAAGTTTACGTCCTTTCAAAATAAAAAGCGCCAGGGGCTGAAACCCCTGTGGCTTTTGGTTTTGAGATTTATTTGAGATTTAAATGACGGCAGCCTCCATTCAATCCAAAAAGCGCCCGGATTCCGCTGCAAAGGCAAGCAAAAAAGAAGAGGCGGAAATACTGGACTTCCTGTCAGTGATTGGGCGCGTTTGCTGGACAAAGACCGTAAACCAGCTCCATCGATAGACACCGTAACGCCCTTAAATTTTCCGGGGAAAACTACGCTAACTTGTTCGCCGCCTGCGGTTTGGTAACAACTGGGCAACCTATCGCAACAATCGCAACACCTTGAGGTGACCGCCGGAACTCCAGCAACTGCGCCTGACCCCTACGATTTTTCCTACTGATGCCCTCCCTTGAGCCCTCAACTCATGCACTTAATCGCTGCCATCGCCTACAAAATCGGACACAATGGGGTCAGCCACCTGAAATTAAGCCGTAAAACGCACCACTGTTATGGCTTGTTGTTAAAAATTCTATTCATTGGAGTCATTCGTAAGGCGGCTATCGAAGACTTGGTTGGAGGGGCGATCGCGTGAATCTTCGCAAAAAAACCCTGGCGGTCCTAGCGGCAGCATCCGTAGGGCTTATTGTGGTTTTGTACGCCTCTTTCTCCATCGTAGTTGCCAGCGATTTCCAAGGGCTAGAAAGCCAGTATGCGCGCCAAAATATGGCTCGGGCTTTGGAAACTCTGGCTTCGGATATTGAGCGCTTGAACGCTTCAGCCCAGGAATATGCTGAGTGGAATGACACCTACGACTACATTCTCAGCCGCGATCCGAAGTATATAGAGTCCAATTTAGTTGAGCGCACTTTTCAAGCCCTGCGCCTCAATATTTTGATCATTTTGGACAACGACGGAGAAATTGTTTGGAGTAAGGAATTTGACCCCAGGGCAAACACATTGGTGGAACCCATGGCGTCCCGGCTTAAACCTTTAGTGAGTAAGACAGCCCTTCAGGATTTTTCCGATACGAACGACTATCGTGCTGGACTGTTTAAGGTGGCTGGTCGCCCCATGGCTGTCGCCGCTCGCCCCATTATTACTAGTGGCGGGCGCGGTCCCATTCGCGGCACTTTGATTATGGGGCGAGTGGTGGATTTGGAACCCATCGAAAACTTAACGGAAAGTGCCAATCCACTGGTATTTTTGGATTCCGTTGATCAGGCTGCGTTTGCGCGCAAGGATGGTGTACTGCGCCCCCTGAGCGAGCAGTTTTATGGGGCGCGGGTGATGCAGCCTATTTTTGGGGGGCTGAAATGGCGCAGGGACGTGTCTATTCCTAATGGCGTTACCCCGCCGCCCACTAGCTCCGTGAATAGCTATCTGGGCCCCAATGGCAACACCGTTCCTCCCATTGCCGTTATTCAGCGTAATGCGGACAGTATGGGGGGCTATGCGCTGTTGACGGACATTTTGGGACAGCCTGGATTTATTTTGCGGGTGGACTTGGAGCGCAAGATTTACCGTCAAGGACGGGTGGCGATCGATTATTTAGCGATCGCCGTTCTAGCCGCCGGGATTTGTTTCGGTGGCATAGGCTGGGTGCTTATTGAAAAGCTGGTGCTGTCCCGCCTGACGCGCTTGACTAACGATGTGGAAGCCATTGGGCAAAGTGGCAACCTGGCGGCACGGGTTTACATGGGTGGGGACGACGAGCTGGCAAGCTTGTCCAGTTCCATTGACAACATGTTGGGAGCCTTGGAGGAGTTCCAGCAGGAGCGGTTCAACGCCGACGAGCGCTATCGACTGATGGCGGATAACTCCACAGACCTAATTGCCCGTCAGGATCCCCAGGGGGTTTATCAGTATGCATCGCCAGCCTGTAAGGCGTTGCTCGGTTATGACACCCAGGAGCTGTTGGGGCGATCGCGGCGGGAGTTTATTCATCCCCAGGACCAAAATCTATTTGCAAAAGGAGCTCGCCAGCTTCGACAAAATCGACCCACCACCCATACAGTGCAGTACCGCATGCTGCATAAAGCGGGCTACTACGTGTGGTTTGAAACCACTAGCCGCAATATTTACGATCCAGAAACCAATGCCCTCCAAGGCACGATTTCCGTTTCGCGGGATATCACCAGCCGTAAACAAACGGAGCAGCAGCTGCGAGATGGCGAGGCGTCTATTCGGGCTTTGTACCAAATTACGGCGGATCGAGGGCTTAATTTTGAGGATCGCCTGCAGCTTCTGCTGAAAATGGGCTGTGAGAAATTTGGACTGCCTACGGGAGTTTTAATGGAGGTTAAGGACGATTTAATTATCGTGCCGTCCTCTGGGGATCAGTCCAACAGCAGTGCGCCCTCTGAGTCGGAGCCGGCGGCTTTCGGAGAGCTTCAGTGTGAAATTGTGGCGGTGTGCTACTGCAACGGCCAGAAAGACGGAGACTCTGAACAGGTGATGGCAGCGGGCGATCGCTTCCCCCTGCGCGGTACCCATTTTGAAGCCACCTTAATTCAGGACGATCCCCTTTACTTTGAAGACGTGGGGCTGACCCCCTTTGCGGATAAATTTCCGCGTTTGGGGGTGGATATTGGGGCTTATTTGGGCACCGCCGTTACCGTGGGCACCCGCGGCTACGGCACCCTAAGCTTCTGGAGTGACGATCCCATTTATCGTCCTTTTAAAGCCGTCGATTTAGAGCTGCTGCGTCTCATGGCCCAGTGGATCGGGGGAGAAATTGAACGACAGCAGGCCGCTGACGATTTGGCGCACGCTCGGGATCAAGCTTTGGAGGCCACCCGCGCCAAAAGCGAATTCCTCGCCACCATGAGCCACGAAATTCGTACCCCTATGAATGCCGTAATTGGTATGACTGGGCTATTGCTGGACACGGAGCTTACTCCGGAGCAGCGGGACTTTGTGGAAACGGTGCGCAGCAGTAGCGATGCGTTGCTGACCATCATTAACGACATTTTGGACTTTTCCAAAATTGAGTCGGGGATGCTGGAGCTGGAGCAGCAGCCCTTTGACTTGCGTCAGTGTATTGAAGAATGTCTGGATCTGTTGGCGAACCGTGCCGCCGATAAGCGTTTGGATCTGGGCTACCTGATGGATGAACAGGTGCCCAACTTGATTGTGGGGGACGTCACCCGTTTGCGGCAGATTGTGGTGAATTTGCTCAGCAACGCAGTGAAGTTCACGGCCCACGGGGAAGTGGTGGTGGAAGTTAAGGCGACGGAGTATGAGTTGGAAACGGATCATGCGGCGTTGATTCAGCCGGAGCCGTCCGTTTACGAAGCCAACAAGCCCGTGGATAACTTCGCAACGCCGCCTCTGCAAATTCACATTGCCGTGCGCGACACGGGCATCGGTATTCCCCCAGAGCGCATGAACCGATTGTTTAAATCCTTTAGCCAGGTGGATGCGTCCACCACCCGTGAGTACGGGGGAACGGGGCTGGGGTTGGCCATTAGTAAGCGTCTGTCGGAGATGATGGGCGGCACCATGTGGGTGGAAAGTGAAGAGGGGGTGGGCTCCACATTTCAATTCACCATCGTGACCAGCGCTGCGCCGTTTTCGTCTCTGGTTACTTTCCACGACTCCCATCCCCAGCTGGAGGAGAAGGTGCTTTTGGTGGTGGACGACAATGCCACAAATCGGGAAATTGTTATGCGTCAAACGGGGAGCTGGGGCATGGTGTCCTATGCGGCAGCCTCTGGGGATGAGGCGCTAGCGCTGGTGGATCAGGGAATTAAGTTTGATGTGGCGATTTTAGATATGCATATGCCGGCGATGAACGGCATTGAGCTGGCATCGGCTCTCCATCGGCTGCCGGTGGCGGAAAAGTTGCCTCTGGTGATGTTGACCTCCAGCTTGGGACGTCAGGAGATGGCGCGGGAGGAGCAGGCTCATTTTGTCACGGTGTTGAATAAGCCCATTAAGCAGTCCCAGCTATACAACACCCTGCTGTCGGTGTTTGGCGGGCTTCAGACTCAGGTGGCTCGCAGTCGGCGTCCGGAGCTGTCCTTTGATGAGTCCATGGGCGATCGCCATCCCCTACGAATTTTGCTGGCGGATGACCATGCGGTGAATCAAAAGGTAGCAACGCAGATTTTGAAGCGTATGGGCTATCGGGCTGATGTGGCGGGCAATGGGTTGGAGGTGTTGGCGGCCCTGCGACTGCAAACCTACGACGTGGTGCTGATGGATGTGCAGATGCCGGAGATGGATGGGTTGTCGGCGACGCGACGAATTCGAGAAGAGTGGCCGCCGGAGCGCCAGCCCACCATTGTGGCGATGACGGCTAATGCCATGCAGGGAGACCGGGAAGCCTGTTTGGAGGCGGGCATGGATAGCTACGTTAGCAAACCTATCCAAATTAATCGCCTGGCGACGGTGCTGCGGGAGTGTCGCGGGTTGAAAACGGGCGATCGCGACCATGGTTCTGTGGGCGATGGTGTGGTTAACGGCGATTCATTAAATGGCGATTCCCTCAATGGAGATAACGCTGACGGGCAGAATAAGGTGGCGGTGGGACCTGCTGTGGAAGCCGTAACGGCAGATTTGGCGGTCTCTTCTGGGGATATTTCTGTGCAGAAAAAAGCTGAGACGTCGGTCTTTAATGGATCACTTAAAGGTGCTGCCAGGGAGTCTTCTAAGGTTGAGCCCCTTGAGGATGAGGTCTTAAATCCCCATATTTTGGAGAGCCTGCGGGAAATTGATTTTCTCGATGAAAGTATTGAGCTGTATCTTCAGGATTCACCAGCCCTTTGGCAGGGGGTGAAAGGGGCGATCGCCGCAAAGGATGTGGATAAACTTAAGGACGCTGCCCACTCTTTAAAATCCACCAGCGGCACTATGGGGGCAATGGTGCTTTACGATATTTGCCAGCAGTTAGAAAACTGCGCTAAATCTGGGGATATGGCGGGCGCGACGGGGCTGTTGCCAGCGGTGGAAACCCGGTATAGACAGGCGATCGCCGCCCTCAAAGGCGAGTACCAGCAGGGGTAAACACCTGTGGACCCTGGGGACTGTGCTGTCAAGCTACCAGGGACTACCAATCGCCGTAAATGCGGACCAATAGTAAGGATGGCGCAGGTCAGCGACGGAAATATCTTGCAAGTCCGGCGGCAGGGGAATTTTTAAGTCGTCATCTTCTCCTTTGCCTTCCACAATCAAAACGCCATTTTTAATGGTGGCTTCTCCGCGCATCATGGCGAGCTGCGCCCGCTGGAGCGCCGCAGACTTGGTGGCAATATCGCCGTCAGCCCACTGGCGATAGAACTGTCCCATTAGTACCGAAGTGCCCGCGTCATCCACGTACCATAGGCTGGCGATCGCCGTTCGGACCCCCGATTGCACACTGAGCCCCGCAAAGCCCAGCTCCGCTTGAGCATTACCCAACGCCGTACGGCAGGCACTTAGCACCAGCAAATTCACCACCGGATTTCCCAGACTTAGCTGGTCAAGGTTGTTAAGGCTCACCCGCTCCTGCCCAAACTGAATGTAGGAGTTGGCAATGCTGCCCCCCTGGAAATCGGCGTGGGTCGCCAAATGAACGATCGCATCAGGATCCGCCTGGCGTTGGGCACGGAAATTTTTCACATTAAACGCATCATTTAGGAATGATCGCCCCTGCCAACTTTTCTGGGTAATGGTTTCCAGTTCCACCGGCACAAAGGGCAAAGGAATTTGGGATGGATCCTCAAATTCTGATGCGCCCATGGCTAAAATCCCGGATCCCCGATCTAACCTTTGCTGAGAATTGATCGCGTCAAAGGAAGTTAGCAATGTGAAGTTGTACTCTTCCACAAAATAGTGCTCCCCGTCGTGCAAGGCAGCGATGGGCGTACTGCGCAGCTCTGGGCTAAGGGACATAATCACCGAATCAATACTGTCTAGCTCCAGGCGATCCTCAACGGGGCGAATAATGTAGTTGTATAGCTCCTGGGCAGGCGCTAAATGTTGAACGGTATCACCCCGTAATACCGGATTGGTGACGGCTCGCCGCAACTGGCTGGCTGCATTACTCAACACCAACTGCCCCGCATTGGGCACAACCCGGCGAATGGGATCGTTGTCCCGCGTAATCAGCAACAGCTCCAGATGCTCTGGATAGGACAAGGTGTACAGGATGGCGTAGCGCTGGCGGGTGCGCTCTTCCCACACACGCACTAGCTCCTGCATCCGCGCCACCGTTGTTCTATCAATTTCTCGAATGGCGGCGGTTGCTTCGTCCTGGGCGTAGACCGCTAGTTCGTAACGGCGCAGGGCATCAGTGGCGGCGATCGCCCCAGAAATATCTCCCCGGTCCACCGCCTCGCGGATCTGCCGTGCAAAATCCACCGACACCGGATCTGCCTGGTCCGCCGATTTGGGCAGCAGCGTATTTAAGTTAATTTCCTCTGGTTCAGCAGCCTCGCGCAGCAACTGGGATAATCGCACCGTCCGTTCCCGCTGTTGAGACAGCAAAGGCTCTGTGGGCGGGGGTGTTTGTGGTGTTTCCGTAACCGGCGGCGTTTCGATGACTGGGGGTGTTTCCGTAACCGGCGGCGTTTCGATGACCGGCGGCGTTTCGATGACCGGCGGCGTTTCGATGACTGGGGGTGTTTCCGGAACTGGGTCGGTTGTGGGCGTTTCGAGGGTTGGATCCGGCGTCTCCTCTGGTGGCGTTGTAATAACCGGCGGCGGCGGCAACGGGGTGGTTGTGGTTAATATTTCGCCAGGGGTTACGGAAACGCCGCCGTCCACAAATGAGGTGGCTGGGGTGCTTAATAGGCTTAATCCAGTGGGTATGGTGTTGACGCCGTTGGTCAAGGTGCCTGCGCTGCCGTTAACGCTGGGGTCTCCCGTTTCAAAGGTGGGGGCTCCTCCCGCCGTGGCGCCGCCGTGGCGTAAATCTACCCGTGAGCCTGACGTGGTACAAACACTGCTGCCTGCACAGCCCACATTGGGCACCAGCCCTGTAAACCGCAGGTCCCCCGCTGTAGTTTCCACAAAGATTGTGCCGCCGGTGCTGCCCCCTGAACCACTGGCATCAATCCACGGAATAATCACGTCTCCCGTGGGGTCCACAAACACATTGCCGCCAGCGCCCACTGTCCCACGAGAATTGAGGAAGCCCGAAGTAATCTGAGTTTGCGCCATCACCGTAATGGCACCGCCCGTTGCCGCCGTTGTTGACAGATCCCCCGCCGTAATTTGACCGGTGGCACTTTCAATGCGGATAGAGTTGCCCGGGTTGGTGATGTTGCCCACCACCAAATCCAAATTGGCAAAGATGCTGATAGGTCCAGGGCCCATCACTGTGGTGCTTTGGAAGCGATCGCTTTCACTGCGAGCATCGTAACCGCCGCTAACAATGGTGCCGGTCACCACCACTTCGCCATTGGCTCGAACCTGCGTATTTCCCCCCGCCAAAATCGACGTGCCCGTAATAAATCCCTGGGTGGCGGTGAGGTCAATGGTGGTGGCGGCGTTGAGATCGTCGTAGGTGATATTTCCCTGGTCGCTTACCACCGCTAACGATCCCTGGGTGCTGATGAGATCCTGGAGGGTGACGTTGCCGGTGCGGCTGCGTAAAAACACGTTGCCGGTGAAGGTGCGATCGCTCGGAAAGTCGAGATTGCGCGCCGTGGTCAAAGAAAACAGCCCCGTATTCGCCGCCGCATTGGCCGCCGCATTGGTAGACGCTCCCGCTAACGCCACATCGAAATCAAGCCCGGTGCCGGTGCCGGTGGCATCAAAGATAGCGCCGCCTGTACCGGTGGCTCGGGCATAATCGCCGACTCCATTGTCGATGGAAATGCCGTTGCCATTGGGACCCGTAGCAGTACCCGTTGCGCGCAAAGACCCCGCACCTGTGGTTTCAACGGTGTTTTCAATGCGGATGCCGTCTTCGCCGCCGGTGCCGGTGATGGTGATATCGCCATTCACGGTGCTGACGGAACTTTGAAGTTTAACCCCCGCCGATGAGCCGGTGCCCGTAAAAGTAAAAGAACCGGTGCCCGCTGCTGAGGCGATCGCCGCCGTCGGCAAACTAAGCACCCCATCCACCGAAAAGGTGCCTACGGGGGCAGCAGTGCTGGAGCCAACTACCGTAACCGTGGTGCCATTATTGGTGGTCACGTTGCCGCCAATTTCCACCCCGATATTGTTCATGCCGGTGCCGGCGCTGGTGCCGGTCAACGTGACCGTGCCGCCATTTTGAGCGGAAATGCCTGTGTTTGCCCCCGCGCTGTTTTCGATGGCAATGCCCCGGTTGCCGTCCATTCCAGGGGCAGCGCTGCCGGTGATAGCGATCGCCCCGCCACCACTGCGCACCAACCCAAACTGCCCCGTCACCACCACCCCGTCGTTACCATCGGCCGTCGGTGTTGTGGGCACCGCATTCAAGCTGCGCAAGGTGAGGGTTCCCCCCTGCACCGCCGCCAGCCCCCCCATAAACACATCATTATTGTCGCTATTCCCATTGCCTCGCTGCCCTTCCAAGGTCACACTGCCCGTGCCCGTCGCCTGCACCGTAGGCACCGTACCGCCGGTGACCGCAACTAGCACCACCCCCGAATTATTCGTGCCAGTTCCCCGGGCTGTCCCGGTTAACAAAGCCGCGCCACTAACCACTTGGACCGTCCCAAGCCCCATGAAAACGCCGTGGTTATTGTTACCCGCCGTCATTGCGCCTAAGCCCGTTAGGGTAACGTTGCCGTTGCCAGTGGCGGTAATAGCACCGTCAACCAACATGCCGTGCCCGAAGTTAGCGCCGGTGCCCGTACCCTCCCCGGTCACCGTAAGCCCCCCATCGCCCACGGACACCGTTGACCCAGATCCAATGAAAACCCCGCGACCCACGTGAGTGTCGGTTGCAATGGTTCCGGCGGTGCCTTGGATGGTGGTTAACCCCGTGCCGGTGGCGGTCACTTGGCTATTGCCGTCGATGGACACCCCCAAGTTGGTGCTCGCTGTGTCGCTGCCGCTGGTGTCCCCGGTGCCCGTAATGGCTATCGCCCCGCCCCCTTCCACCACAGCGCCCCCTAAAAGCTCAACCCCCGTAGCCGTGCCGGTAAAGTTCGGTCCCCCAGTGCCATCGATGGTTATTTGCCCCGTCCCTGCACGCACCGTAGACGCATCCACCGTCACCCCCGCCCCCTGGGTGCCTCCCCCCGCTAGCCCCTCGCCGTCAATATCAATGGTGCCGGTGGTGGTTTGCACCAGGCTCGCCGACTCCATCAGAACCTGTCCTCCTCCAGCATTGTCGCGATCGCCATTCAGCACCACATTTCCCACCCCCGCTTGCAACGTGGATGCCGAAACAACAATGCCCGAACGGGTCAGCACCTCAACGCCGCCGCCTGCCGTATTAACGGACGCTCCCACCATAGAAAAATCAACGTCAGCATTAACGGAAAATTCTCCGCCGTTAGTTGAAATGCTGCTAATGGTTTGTAGCTCAACGCCGCCCATCGTGGACGCCAAAGTAACATCACCGCCGTTGGTGTCTAGGTTCCTGCCCGTAAGCAACGCCACCGTAGCGCTAGCACCAGTGGTTTCTGCTTGCACATCCACGGTTCCCGTCATATCAGCAACAATATCTGCGTTGATATTGATATTGCCGCCCGCCACCAGTTCCACCGCGTTATCCATGGCGCTGAAGGTAATATTCTGGCTAACGGTAATATCACTGCCCGCTTCGAGGCGTAGGGTCGTGTTGCCGGTGGGGCTGGCATCAATGGGCGCTTGAACGGTGATATCTTCAGTAGCCGTCAACGTAACGCTGGTGCCGGCATTGAGATTTTGCTCAATGGTGCCGTCGGTGATTTGTGAGGTGCCGATAATTGGGGCGGCGTTAGGGGAGTATTCAATGGGATTAGTGCCCGTTGATCCCAAGTCAACGCCCGGTCCCGGTCCTCCGGCTACAACGGCTAGGTCCGGGGGATCTAATAGCCAGGTGCCCGGCTGTCCGAAGGGGGCGCTGGCGTCGATGGTGGCCGCAGAGGCGTCGAGAAATGCTAGCCCGGAGGTTTCAATCAACCCGCCGTTGCCCCCCAACGGACCGCCGGTGGCGATCGCCGTGCCCTCAAACCATGTATTGCCATCCGCCCAGGCGATTCCCGTGCCCCCGTCTCCAAATTCGGTGGCGCTTACATCAATCACACTGAGGGGATCCACCGACGTATTCTGGGCATTCCACACCGCTCCGTTGCCCTGAAAACCGCCGCCCACCTGTACCAGCCCGCCGACATTTGCCCCCGTCGCCGTAATATTTCCTGCCGCCACCGCCACCCGATCCCCCAGCACATTCACCGTGCCGCCGTTGCCCGCTGGGGACGATGCGTCGAGGGAGCCTGAGGCGATCGCCGTTCCCCCTTCCGCCGTCACAATGGTGCGCCCTAAGGTCACCGCTCCGGTTTCACCATTAATGGCCACTCCAGCGGCGGTGGCAAAGTTGGACCCGGTTAACAATTCCGGTAGCCGTAAAGGCGAGAAGCTGCCGTCGATATTTCCTGTGGGGGCGATCGCCTCCGATTGCAACTCCAAACTCAACACCCCATCAGCGGTGCCGACGCTGACGAAGCCCCCCTCCACCGCTGCCAGCGTTACCGTCCCCCCCGGAGCCGCCAAAGTGCCCACATTCAACACCGTGCCCCCTATCAAGGTCAGATCCGCGCCAGGCATAACGGCTAAGATGCCAAAGTTAACCAAGCTAGCGGGATCATCAAAAAAGAAGCCAGTGGGATCGCCACTTAAAGCGCTAATAACTGCTCCTGAACTATCACCAACGCCAAAAATATTGAGCCCGAATTCTGAACCGAACTGTACCTGATTTGCCGTGGAGAAATGGAAAGACGCCGGCACATTAAGCTGGCTATTGGGACCAAAAACTGCCCCCGCCGGATTCAGTAAAAATAGGTTCGGCGTCCCCCCAGAAACCTGGATTGTGCCATCAATAAAAGAGGGCTCACCACCGGAGATTCGCCCTAAGATATTGCGCAATTGGGGCGAGGCTTGAAAGTCAGCGGTGTGTCCCGTGGGCACATTAAATCGGCTAAACCCATGGAACAAATTTGTTTGATCACCCGATAGCTGCCCGCCTTGGATAAGGGAGCGATCGCCCTGTTGAATAACCTGAGTGTTTAAACCATCTTGAGCCGGAACGATGGGAGCTTGGGCATGGGCGCCGCTGGCAGCAACCAACGAAATCCAGGGCAGCAGCAACACCGCCATATTCCACCGTAGCCCGCTCAAAACTTTGACCTTTTGATTCGCCATCTTAAAATGTGTCCTTCGGATCACGTAAAAAAGACTACCCGACAAAATTTGAATATTTCAAGTTGTCTTGTAATGAAAGGTGATGCAGGTTTAAGTAAACAGTTGTTTGCCATTTCTCACCTGCATTTCTTCTGCAAACCCTGTTGGAGAAAGATTTCAGGGGAAATACACGAAGGCTGCCCAGGCGAAAACAAATGGCGGTAGGCTTTCGCTAATACTTCAGTTGTAGCTATTAAGCTTTAGATCCGCTTTTTAAATTCCAGAAACGTTCAAAATTTATTTCAAAATTTAAAACTAGCAACCAGACAAAGCGTTCCTGTAAACATCCGGGAAAACAATGGTGGGCACCCATTTTTACGGGTGTGAAATTTAACATAATCCAGAACGCCGTAAGCCTCTTCTTTTCGGAGAGAACTTACGGCGTTACTTTTGTGGAGATATGTCGTGGCGTTATTTGGGCTGACGACTGTTGCTGGGGTGTGTCATCAATTCAGTGCCAGAATCCTCACATAGTGGGGAGTATACGCCCTTTGAAGACAAAGAAATCTAGGGGCTGAAACCGTTGCGGTTAAAGGCTTTGGAGTTTAAATGATGACAGCTCCTAGATCCCATTAGCTGCGCAAAGTGACGCCAAATTTTTCGCTTAAGGTGTCGCGCACTTTTTGATGAATCGGCTCCACGTCCTGATCCGTCAAAGTGCCGGTGGCACTGCGATAGACCAATCGAAATGCCAAGCTGCGATCGCCCTCGGTGACCCCTTTGCCGCGATAGTCGTCGAACAGCTCCACCTGGGTTAGCAGTGGCTTGCCCACCTTAATCATGGTTCGCTCTAGGTCAGCAACGGATACGGTAACCGGCGCGAAAAATGCCAAGTCGCGGGTGGACGCTGGGTAGGTGGAAAATGCCTTGAAATGCACATTGGGGCGGGCATTGGTGACCAAGGTTTTGTAAATGACTTCCATATTTAACTGGAAGATATAAACGCCGCTGGGCAGGTCCCGACTTTGGCATAGCTGCGGGTGTAGCTGCCCAAAGGTGCCGAGGGATTCGCCCCGGGTCCATAATGATGCGGTCCGTCCTGGGTGGAGGCGATCATCGCTACGGTCCGCACGATATTCTACCGTCAGCCCCAGCCCGGTGAAGATTTCTTCCAAAGTGCCCTTGGCTTCGTACCAGGTCATCGGTGCTTCTTGACCGCCTCGCTGCCAGCGTCCCATGCTGGAGTCGCCGCCCATAATGCCACCGAAGGTTTCCGCCTCCTGCAAGCCCGCTTCGTCAGACCAGAAAATCTGCCCTAGCTCAAAGCCCATCAATCCGCCGTTACCTTTTTCCCAGTTGTACTGGAATGCTTCAATAAGCCCGTCCAGCAAATTGGTACGCAGGGCAGAGTATTCCGCCAGCAGGGGGTTGCTGATCACCACCTGGCGACTCCCCTCAGGTTTACGCAACGAATACTGAATGAGCTCCGTTAAGCCAGCGCCGCGACAAATGGACCGTAGTTTGCGCACCAGTTGAGTTTCCGCGGGCAAAAATCCCAGCTCCGTCTTCGGCAGCGCTGTGCTGCAAAAACGGTTGTAGCCATAGAGCCGCGCCACTTCCTCAATCAAATCAATTTCACGGGTCAGATCTCCGTAGCGATAAGGGGGCACCGTCACGGTCCATACTCGACCGTTGCCGTCACCGTCGCCAGCGCCAGTCACCGCCAGCTCACACTTCAGCGCCGTCAGCACCCGCTCCACTTCGTCCGCCCGCAGGTCGCGATCGCTGCCGTTTTCTGACTCTTCCACACAGCCCAGTATTTTCTGCACCCGGTCTAAACGCAGGGAGATTTTATGGCTAAATTCACTGGCGTCGGGGCGCGTATCTCCAACGGCGTGATCCACAACCTGACCGCCGGCTACTTCTAGGATCAAGGCGATCGCCCGCTTCCAAGCAATATCCAGTTCCACCTGATTAACGCCACGCTCATAGCGGGTGGACGCCTCTGTGCGCATTCCCTGGGATCGTCCGGACCGCCGCACCGCCGCCGGTTCAAACAACGCCGCCTCCAGCATTAGCGCCTGGGTGCCGTCGTGCACCTCCGTTTCCTCGCCCCCCATAATTCCAGCCATGGCCACCGGCTTATCCCCTGCGGTTACCACCAATGCCTGGGGCGTGAGCGATCGCTCGGTGCCATCCAAAGTTTTCAACGTTTCTCCCGCAGCGGCAAAGCGAACGCCCATATCAAGAGGACCTTCTCCCGCAACGGTGGTTAGGCGATCGTGATCAAACGCGTGCAGCGGCTGTCCCCACTCCAACATCACGTAGTTGGTCACATCCACCACGTTATTAATGGGTCGTACACCTGCTGCATCCAGCTTCGCCTGCAACCACTCTGGCGACGGACCAATTTTGACCCCTTCAATCACCGTGCCAACATAAGCCGGACATGCCTGAGTTTCCGCAATACCCACCTTCACCGTGCTTCCCGTTTGGGGCAGGGCCCCATCACCACCGCTCTGGGGCAATGCCACTTCACCCCCTAACAATGCCGCCACTTCCCGCGCCACGCCCACCATACTCAGCGCATCGGCCCGGTTTGCCGTCGAGGTCAAATCCAAAATCACATCATCCAATCCCAACAGCGGACGCACATCATCCCCCGGCTTCAGGGACTCATCATCAAATACATAGATACCCTCGGACTCCTTCGCCAACCCCAACTCCGACAGGGAGCAAATCATGCCAAAGGACTTTACGCCCCGCAGTTTAGTGGGCTTTAGTTTTAAATCAATTTTGGGCAAATAGGTACCCGGCGTGCCCACCGCTACCCGCTGATCCGCCGCCACATTCTTTGCGCCACACACAATGGTGAGCGGCTCGTCCTGCCCCACATCCACTGTGCAAACGCTGAGGCGATCAGCGTTGGGGTGCTGCTCCCGCGCTTTGACATAGCCCACCACCACACCATCCGCCCAGGTGCCGCGATCTTCAATATCTTCCACCTCAAAACCAGCAAGGGTCAGAATTTCTGCTAGCGACTCTGCATTTGAATCAAATTCAATTAGTTCGCGCAACCACTTTAAGGAAATGTGCATAGTCAGCAGGAATGGGACAACGGAAATTAAAGGTTAAAAATGAGCCGCAGCAGTAGTTCACGCCAGCAGCTTCTATATACTGCCAGCATCTGAACAAGATGTTTAGAAAAACTTTTTATGGATCCCAAAGAGTGTCCAAAGGGCAAGATATCTAGCTATTTACGTCAATGGCGTCCCTAGGAGATTTCTAAGTCAGTCCTTAGGAGTACGCCGTCTGATGCGGATTCGCTGACGTGGGCTTGGAATGCGATCGCACCATAATCTCCCAGTATGCGCTTTGTAGCGCATACGTTGTGGTGTAGGCGGCGGCAAAAATCATAGTGAATATTGCGGCGGGCAAAAGTTGGGTCGAATATCTAGATTCGACTTGGTTTGAGCATTCACCTAAACAGCATTCCCAAGGTGCTAGGGTTGAGGCTTTCGTTGCGGGTAGCTTTTAGAGTCTGCTGGTAACAGATTGTAGAAAAACTGTGCTTAAAAGGTAAACTTTCACCGTTAGCGCTGAATTTTTCAGCTCCTCTACGGTTGTAAATTGCCCTTTGTAAATTACTCTATGAAATTAGATTCTAACTGGGGCATGTGCTTAGTTAGGCGCCAAAAGCTTTACACAGTGGAAGGACACGTCCTCTCGGGACTGTAACCCTCGTTACTATTAGGCTTTAAGTTGAGCTGAGCACAACCCCCACAGGGGCATTAGTGTGCCCAACGAGGTACTTTTTACCTAACCCACAAAAGTCAAAATATGGTGTCACTAATGCGGCTTAGCCCAGCTTAAATCGTTGTGTATAAGTCCTTGGAACCTTACTCTAGAAAAGTAATAAATATAATCTCGCTAGAATAAACGGGTACTTTAAAAAAAGCGTCAGCAACGTGCGGCAGTGCCATGTAGAAACTGGTCAAATCTCAACGCGACTGGTGATTTTGCGCCTTGCCACCTACCGACGGAAAATGGGAACGAATCGTCCCAAAACCCAGTCTGGGAAATTGACCCAGCCACCAACCTTATCCGCATTCTCCAGCTTGGTGATGCTGAATGACCTACTGCTCTAGTCCAGCTTGCCCCCACCCTGAAAATCCTGAAGGAGCCGAAGTTTGTCAAACCTGCGGCGCTAAGCTGCTCCTGAATGATCGCTATCATGTGATGAGAGCTCTGGGACAGGGGGGATTTGGAGCGACTTTTCTGGCGGCAGACACCTCTTTGCCCGGTGAGCCGCAGTGCGTTATCAAACAATTGCGCCCAGCGACCACTGCCCCTCACGCTTTTGAAATGGCTCGCAATCTGTTTATGCGAGAGGCGAAGACCCTAGGAAAAATTGGCAACCATCCTCAAATTCCCCAGCTGCTTAATTTTTTCGAATGCAATCAGGAATTTTACTTGGTGCAGGAGTTTGTGGATGGGCTGACGTTAAAGGCGGAAGTCAAGAAAAACGGCCCTTACAGCGAAGCTACGACACGCCAGTTCCTCAGTGAAGCTTTGCCAATTTTGGAGTATGTCCACAGCAGTAAAGTGATTCACCGGGATATTAAGCCGGATAATTTGATTCGTCGGGAACAGGATAAGCGGCTGGTTCTAATCGATTTTGGGGCGGTTAAGGATCAGGTGAGCCCGGCCTTTGGCGGGTCCGACCAAACAGCTTTAACAGCGGTGTCGGTGGGAACGCCGGGCTATGCTCCGCCGGAACAGTTGTCCCTGCGACCGGTGTACGCCAGTGATGTGTATGCGTTGGGGGCGACTTGTATTTATTTGTTGACGGGGCGATCGCCTAAGGACTTGGACTATCACCCCAGCACTGGGGAAATGATGTGGCAGAAGTATGTGCACATCAGCGCTCACTTTTCTAACGTGCTGAAAAAAATGTTGGAAATTGCGGTGCGCAACCGATATCAAAAGGCGGACGATATTTTGCGGGCGCTAGATCTAGAGCCCTATTTGGATGATTTGGCCCAGAGTATGTCCAATCCGGTGAGCAATGAGCCCACCCGTCCTGATCCGATGGTCGCTCGCCAAATGGGCGGCGGAATGTCGTCAACGCCGGTGTCGTCCCGCACCGCTAGGATTGCTAAGGCGATTCGAGCGCGGCGATCAGGACTGCGCAGTGATGCCACCACCGGCAGCAGCTTTGACTCTAGTGGATCCCGTGGCGGCCTGGCGGGACAGCGATCCCAAAAGGGAAAGGGAGCAAAATCGGGAGCAATGCCTTGGTTAAAGCCTCGAGATGTGCAGACTTATTACGCCAAAGGACGCCGGGATTTTTCATCCCACAATCTCAGCCGTGGCGATTTGCAAAACGCTGAGCTGGGGGGAAGTATTTTCCGAGAGTCGCGGTTGGAGAAAACTAAGCTACAGGGTGCGGATTTGTCAGGAGCAGATTTTGCCAAAGCTGACTTGACTGATGCTGATTTGCGGGATGCATCCCTTAGCCGTGCCTATTTTCACGCCACAAACTTGAGTCGGGTCGATTTCCGTAAGGCAGACTTAACATCGGCGAATTTTACAAACGCTAACGTTGCCGGGGCGAATTTTTGTGGGGCTAACTTATCCGGAGCTAAGATCGATTCAGCTCAGTTAGCGGTCGCAAAAACCAACTGGATGACAATAATGCCCAATGGAAAACGAGGATTATTCTAGCGGGGAGCAGAACGGCAATCGTTCAGGTGACGCCCCAGGCACGGGGTCCGATCAAAGCCTACAAGAAGTTTTAGAACAAGATTCAGCACGAGTGCCGGTGGCGCCGTCCCAGGGAGACGGTGTTGGAGATGGCTTAGGCGATCGCCTAAGGGAATTGGCAAAGTTCTTTCTAACCCTGGGAGTGGTAGGCTTTGGCGGTCCGGCGGCCCATATGGCGGCAATGCACGATTGGGCGGTGGTGCGGGAGCGGTGGCTGACGGAGGAGGAGTTATTGGAAGGGGTGGCGGTGTGTGAAATGCTGCCGGGGCCGGCGTCCACCCAGCTAGGCATTTATATTGGGCATCGGCGAGGGGGGGCGATCGGGGCTTTGGTGGCGGGCATTTGTTTTATGGCTCCGGCGTTTGCCATGGTGATTGCCTTGAGCTGGGCTTATTTTGAGTTCCAAGGGTTGCCCCAGTTGGCGGCGCTGTTGGGGGGGGTGTCACCGGTGGTGGTGGCGGTGGTGGCGGCTTTTGCCTGGAAGTTAATGAAGAAGTGTTTGGTGCAGAAGGGCACGGGATGCTTGCATTGGGGGGCGATCGCCCTAGCGGTTAGTGCCGCTTTTGCCGTTTCGACGGATAGGGTGTCGATTTTGCTGGTGTTGGCGATCGCCGGCGTTATCGGCATGGGACTGTATGGTCCCCATCGCCAGCTCGGTCGCCCAAATCAACTGGGTTTAATTTGGATGGCGATCGCCGGCGTGGACTTAGCGCTGTTGGCCACCCAACCGGAGGGCGGATCGGCGGTGGCGGCGGCGGGGTTTTGGGGAGGCGATCGCATTGTTGAATATGGCGGTTCGTTGTTTACGGTATTTTTTCGGGCGGGGACGGCGATTTTTGGCGGCGGGCTGTCCATTGTGCCCCTCCTAGAAACGGATGTGGTGCAACAGTACGGCTGGCTGACGCGAACGGAATTTTTAAATGGGGTGGCGATCGGGCAAATGACGCCGGGACCGGTGGTGCTTGCGGTGGCGTTTATGGGCTACAAGGTGGCGGGGGTTCTGGGGGCGCTGTGGGCAACGGTGTCGGCGTTTATTCCTTCTTTTGGTTTTATTATTTTGCTGGCTCCCTTGCTGCAGCGGCTGCGAAAAAATCCCTGGGTCAAGGCGTTTTTAAAAGGGGTGACGCCGGGAGTTTTAGGCACGATCGCGGCGGTGACGGTGCCATTGGCGATCGCGGCCTTAGGACTGGAAGGGGGAGCCGAGGCGGTGGATTGGGGATTTACGGCGATCGCGGCGGTGTTGATGGGGGCGGCGGCGATCGCCCTGATTAAATTCAAAGTGGCGGCGTGGAAATTGCTATTAGCGGGTGCCCTGGTGGGGCTGGTAAGCGGCGGCTTATCGTTAATGTGATGAAGTTGCGTACTGACGAAATTATGTAACGAGTCTGCGTTGCAACGGGATTTGCTCCGAAGCTCAAGGTTGTTCTTCATCAGATTTCAAGGTTGTCGTGACAGGTGAAGTCGGTAGCCTGTTTTGCCCCTTTGGCGGTTTTATTACGGGATGTGCACTATCCGCCAACTCTTTTTAGGGAAAATTGATGGCATGCCCTACCCCTCAAGGAGGCTTTCGCCCATCTGTCTGGCGTTAAGGATGGCTTATGATAAACAAAGAATTTTTTATGTTTGAGGAGGTGTCTGGTCATTGGGCACTGATGAAAACGTCGGAAAAATCTCCGGGGAAAGCGTTGGGAAGAGCGCTGGAACAACGGTTGGAAAAGCCGTCGATAAAACCGTTAAAACATTGCGGCGGATTGTAATCGCTGCAGTGGTGATTGCCCTGGCGCGGGCTGGGCTGAATCAACTGGGCAGTGCCGTTGGCACCCACGGTGATGCCCTGTTGGAAGCATGGTTTGAACCGTCCCAGTCTGCTCCCGAGACGATATCGGCTGCGACGGTAGAATCGCCGATGGTGGGCAATGCTGCCTCCGCCAGCGCCGTACCCAGGCCCCTGTTTGCGCCGCCGCCCTTCTTGTCGTCTTCCTCAGCGTCTCCGTCCGCGCCCCAACCCTTTGGCCTTTTGGGCGATCGCCCTGCCGCCGCCGCCGTGCCCCAGGGAAAAGCCGTATCCTTTACCCGTGGCAAAATCGGCAGCGTGCGTTTTTATCACACCCGTATCGACCTGCAAGATCCCACCAATTTCATCACCGTTGGGCTGGCAAATAATGCCCAAATGGCTAACAGCCGGTCCCATTATGGCGGTCGAGAGAAATTTCCGGGGCTGGTGAAGCGAGGCAAAGGGGCGATAACGGTTAATGGCACCTTTTTCAGTGGCGATGCGCGATCGCGAGTGATGGGCAATCTAGTGGCGGAAGGGCAGGTAATGAAATACAGCCGCTGGGAAAACTACGGCACCACGTTAGGCATCGGCGTTGTGGAGAGGGGGAATCACGAGCTGGCAAAAACGGCGGAAATGGTGACGGCGCGAACGGAAGGGCGACCGAAGTGGGAAAACCATTGGCTGTCGATTACCGCGGGACCGCGCTTGGTGAAGCAAGGAAAAATCTGGCTCGCTCCCCAAAGTGAAGGGTTTCGCGATCGCCGGGTGCTGACGGGAAAAGCTAAGCGCAGCGCCGTGGGCATTGGCAAAGACGGTCGCCATTTGCATCTGGTGACCTTTATTACGCCCGTCACCTTGAAGCAAGAAGCTTATTTAATGCACGCCCTAGGTTCCCGCGATGCCATGAATCTGGACGGTGGATCATCTTTGGGTTTAGCCCATCGGGGTAAAGTGTTGCTCAATCCACCGCGATCCTTGACCAATGTGTTGACCGTTTACGACCGGTACAGTCCTGCGCCTCAGCGGTTGCGCGATCGCTGGGCAAAATTTCGCGATGGCGATCGCCCTGCCTTGCCTGGCTTGAACTAGAGGGCATCACCAATCAAGCCTCTAAAGCCAGAACCACAAGGGCTTAAGCCCCATGGAGCCGATCAAAACCAAAACTTTAGACATGCACTGACCATGCACTGGCTATGTGCTCTCTAGGTGCTCTAGCTTGTTTTATTGCTCATGTTGCAACGGGCTGGTTTGAGCTGCCGAGAACAGTGATTGCACTAAGCCCATGCTATTCTCCATCACAGAACGATAAGAAGTAGGTTCTATTTCGGATTTGCTGGGTCAAGCCTTGGAAACAATGACACCACTGCGACCTAGATAATGCCTGGTCGCTAAAGCTGATCCGCCAACTGTTTAGAACCGGTTTATTGGTGTGGAGTGAAAAGATGGTTACGTCCCCGATTCGTCCCAGCGGCGATTTTATTGCAGCATCCCAGGGAAAATCTGGCGCACAGTTTCAAAGCCCAAATCAGCCCAAATCTCATAAGACCCAGCCCAACGGTTGGGTCCAGTCCTTTGAAGGGCATGGTTTAACGCCCCCTGCCTTGCCCGATGCTCCCCTATTTGGCACCGACGGTATTCGTGGCACTGTGGGCGATGTGCTCACAGTTTCCCTGGCGCTGCATATTGGCTACTGGGCAGGCTGCGTGTTTAAAGCGCGCCTGCCGGAAGAAGGACCAGTGATTCTAGGGCAGGATTCTCGCAATTCTGGGGATATGCTGTCGGCGGCGCTGGCGGCTGGGCTGACGGCATCGGGGTTGACGGTGTGGAATTTAGGGTTATGTCCCACCCCCGGCGTGGCATTTTTAGCGGCGCAAACGGAAGCGATCGCCGGGATTATGATTTCCGCGAGCCACAATCCTCCCGCAGACAACGGCATCAAGTTTTTCGGCGGTGATGGCACCAAATTATCTAAGGCACTGCAACAGGAAATCGAAACGGCAATTCGCACCCACGACGTAGCTGCCCCCCAGTGGCAACCCCAGCGCTATGGACAAACCCTGTATCGCCCGGACCTGGTGAACCGGTACGCCGCTGCCCTGGAAGAAACGTTGAGTGGCGGCACCGGTGATTGTGGCTTGCAGGGCATGACCGTAGTGTTGGATCCGGCGTGGGGAGCGACGGTGAATATTGCCCCCGCTGTGTTTGAAGAGATGGGGGCGACGGTGATTACGCTGCATGGGCGACCCAATGGCGATCGCATCAACGTCAACTGCGGCTCCACCCACCTAGAAACTCTGCAAGCGGCGGTGCTGGAGCACAATGCAGATCTGGGCTTTGGCTTCGATGGCGATGCGGATCGAGTCCTCGCCGTGGATAACCAGGGACGCACCGTAGATGGAGATTACATCCTGTACCTGTGGGGCTTGGAGCTGAAGAAATCGGGTCAGCTACCCAACCAGGAAATTGTGGCGACGGTGATGTCGAATCTGGGCTTTGAGCGAGCATGGGAAGCCCAGGGCGGCACGTTGATTCGCACGGCGGTGGGCGACCAGCACGTGCATAAAGCCATGGTAGATCGCGGCTCAATGCTAGGGGGCGAACAGTCAGGACACTTGCTATGTTTCCACTACGGTCCCAGCGGCGACGGTACCCTATCAGCGCTGCACCTGGCGGCACTGGTGAAGCGTTCCGGCAAAACCTTGGCAGAGCTGGTAGACGATAGTTTTCAAACCTATCCGCAGAAATTGGTAAATGTGCGGGTGGAGTGTCGCGATCGCCGCCGCCATTGGCAGCAGTGTGACGCGCTAATGCAAGGCATTACCCACGCGGAACAGGGCATGGGGAGTCACGGTCGGGTGCTGGTACGGGCATCGGGCACTGAGCCGGTCATTCGGGTCATGGTGGAAGCCAGCGATGCCGAAATGGTCAACCACTGGACTCATTATTTGGTGGCGATCGTGGAGGAGCACCTGGCTAACTAGGGGCTGTGCTCAGTTAAGTCCCAAACCTAATAGCAGCAAGGGTTACACCCCTAGATTTTTTTAGTTTAAAAGGGCGTGTACCCCCCACTGTGTAAAGCCTCTGGCGTCTAACTGAGCACACTAATCGGGATTCCAGCAGGGAACGGGAGTGTCTGGCGGCATTCCTTCCCAACATTTAAATTCCGTAAATCCCGCCTCCCCCAATCCCATTTGCCGCACCTGATACTCGTTCATGGCAAAGGTGACCAGCCCAACGGTTTCGCATTTGTCTACCAGTTTCCACGCGTAACCACTGAGTAATCGATAGGAATGCAGCAAATTTAACGCCGTTGACTGGGTGGCAATATCTCCCTGATAAATTTCATTTTCCCCATCTAAACTCAAGTACAAATTATGGGGCGGAGAATTGTACGAAGCAGCGTAATAGGGATGGTTTCTGGGGATTTGATCCATCGAAGCATAGCGGATGTTAGTGCGATGCTTGGACGAAAAATCCTGCCGAGTTTCGGCGATCACTGCTCTACATTCGGCACTTAAATCATCAGGAAAATCACTACGAAAATCATCAGCAATGGCTGGCAAAGTGGGTAAACTTAAAGCAAAAATTGTGGCGATCGCCCCAGCCCGTCCCAGCACATTTCCTGTCAGCATATTTAATTCCTGCTACTTCGTTCACATAGCGTTTTTGCAAACTAGCACAGGGATATCAGGGAACTTGGATTTGTGATGCGATTGATTTAAGAATTTGCAGTACTTGATAGAGTGAGTTCGTTCGCGATCGCCGAGCAATTACATCAGATAAATCAAACCGCTTAGTTTCCCCTTGAACCACCTTTAAAAAGACAAAACTTACCCCATTTGTGACCAAACCATAGGTAGGTAGTTTAGTATCTACACCGGCCATATAAGCCAGCGCTTGGGGGATCGCCGTATTCACATCAAAGGTGGTTTCTTTAGACTCAATAATCCCTCGCCAAAGTTGATTGTGAATTACGAGGAAATCAATACGTCCTCGCAAATTTTCTTGCTGGACTTGAGATTCAATCACCACAGGAACTTCAGATCGAATCCGAAACGGCGAATCATATAATCCTGCCATTTCTAGCAGCGGCGACACCACTAAAACGTTGACAATTCCTTCATCAACCTTGCCTGAATCCAGATGGTAATCGAGGCGATCGCGCAGTTGATCTAGCTTGGCAATGTCGCGATCGCTCAACTCCGGCAACTCGCACGACCACTCCTCAAAAAACAGTTCATCCACAGCCCAAACCAGGCCAAAATGCTGGCGAACATCATTCAAACTTTTGATAGCCTGTCGAACTGCAGTTTCAATCATTGTCTTAAAAAAGAATCAGTCTCAGCCACCTTGAGCAAAACCTTTGATGGCAGAGATCAGCATATTAAGAGCGATGCTGCTATGAAGCTTTTCAATAGATTTTTCAACTCCTGTAGCAATAGCCTCCTGTCCAGCGTTTTTTAAACGTTTTATCAGCTTAGAACGGCTGGAAATCTGACCAACGACTTTTCCTGCAACCGCGATTTCTTCAGCCTCAGTCAGTGCACGTCCTTCCACATCAATACATTCATCAATCAGATCGTTGAGCTCAACCACAATTTCTGAAAGTGAGTCTTGGTCAAGATAATTTACGCTCGCCACATTGCTGACATTATTTGCGGCTCCTGAAATTACGTTTCCCTGGACAGATCCACCGCTGATGTGGATATTATTATTTCCCATATCAATAAAGCCTCCTTTTAGCTAGCCTAAAAGTTACAGATTGTAGATATCTTTGGCATCACCAGCAATGATATTTCCGGTAATTTGGGACTCTTGAATGGTGATCTCGTAAACTTTAGCTTCATCCGGCGTCTCAAGAATCTTATAGATATTGTTTGTGATTTCTTTTCCACCTTTCTGATCGCCGCTCAAAAACAACACTAAAGATCCAGAGGTCAGTTCAAACAGTAAACCTGGCTTCCTCAACTTAGCTAAGTTAACAATCGTCAAGAGCAAACCAACGATCCAAAAAGGGATCGACAAGCCTCCTTGACCAAATCCCGATCCTGCCACCAAGATAGCGAAAAGGGTGATGATGATGCCCCACATCAGTTGGGTCATTGAGGCAAGATTGAATTCTCCATACTCGAAGCTAGTAAGCTGCTTCAGTGGATACACAACTGTGCCAAACTTTATTGATTTCTGCGACAGAATCACCGTTGCTTTATACGAGATTATCGTTGCTCTTTTATCTAAGCTTGCCATCCGTCTTGCACCTCAATCTCCAGTGGACATGATTCTAGGTGTAGATACTTGTAGAACATGGGCTTTTTTGCATTGTCTTAAGCAAAAGAGATTTCTTCTAACTCATGATTGCTATCTCTCACTACGCCAGTGTCCGCGACTTCTGATAAATCGAGGGTATTGATAGGAGGCGGTCTATGCGATGGTGAGAGGCAGTGATGGCCCTTCTGCATCACGGTCTGGATTACCATGTGTTTTGTCTCGAAATATTAATCCCGATCTGGCAGCCCCATGACTCAAACAGCGATCGCCCCCTACGGCAGTTGGAAATCACCGATTACTTCCGATGCCATTGTGTCCGGCAGTGTGGGGCTTGGCGGCGCGATGCGAGATGGCGATTATCTGTATTGGAGTGAGGCGCGACCGTCGGAGAAGGGACGCACAACGGTGGTTCGTCGAGCTGCGGACGGGACGGTGGCCGATGTGGTGCCCCAGCCGTTTAATGTGCGTACGCGGGCTCACGAGTATGGCGGCGGTGCGTGGGCTGTGTTTGATGGGGTGGTGTATTTTGCGAATTTTGCCGACCAGCGTTTGTATCGGCAGCAGGTGGGAGGTGAGCCGGAACCGCTGACGCCGGAGGGCGATCGCCGATTTGCTGATATTCGTTTGGATCGGGCTCGAAATCGCCTGATCTGCGCCTGCGAGGATCACACCGTTGAGGGTGAAGCAAAGGCTTATATTGCAGCGATTTCCCTCGATGGATCCCAGACGGTGGCGGTGTTAGCGGAAGGTTCAGATTTTCATACGTCGCCCACCCTCAGCCCCGACGGTTCTCAACTGGCGTGGATTACCTGGCAGCATCCCCATTTGCCCTGGGATGAGACCCAGCTTTGGTTGGCGGATGTAACGGACGACGACAGTTTGGCAAATGCGCGACAGATTGCGGGGGCGGCAGAAGAGTCGATTTTCCAGCCCCAATGGTCGCCTTCGGGACAGCTTTATTTCGTAAGCGACTCCACGGACTGGTGGAATATTTACCGCTGGAATGCGGACGGTGAGCCCACTGCCCTATGTTCCATGGATGCGGAATTTGGTCTGCCCCAGTGGGTGTTTGGCATGTCCACCTATGGTTTTGCGTCTGGCGATCGCGCCATTTGTGCCTACACCCAAGAAGGGCTGTGGACCTTGGCAAGTCTTGATTTAACCGACGGGAAGCTAACCCCCTTTGACCTGCCCTATTCCACCCTAAGCGGCATTTTTGTGGACAACATCTGTGCCCTATTTATCGGCGGCTCGGCAACGGCACCGTCAGAGTTGGTGTATTTCGACTTCGATACCTGTAAGGCGGAGTCCCTAAAACGCAGCACGGAATTGGCGATCGCCGAGGGCTATCTATCAGCACCGGAATCCGTCGAATTTCCCACCACCGAGGGGACCGCCTACGGCCTGCTATATCGCCCCAAGAATCAGGACTTTGAGGCACCCACCGATGAAAAGCCTCCCCTAAAAGTCAAAATTCACGGCGGCCCCACAGCCCAAACCTCAAGCAGTCTTAGCCTCGGTATTCAGTACTGGACCAGTCGTGGCTTTGCGGTGCTGGATGTGAACTACGGCGGCAGTACCGGCTATGGGCGGAAATATCGGCGGCGGCTGGACTTTAGCTGGGGCATCGTCGATGTGGACGATTGCGTTAACGGGGCACAGTATCTGGTGGACCAGGGCATTGTGGATGGCGATCGCCTCACCATCGAAGGCGGTAGCGCTGGGGGGTATACCACCCTGGCAGCGTTGACTTTTAAAGACACCTTCAAGGCGGGGGCAAGTCGCTACGGCGTTAGCGAGCTGGAAGCCCTGGCGCGGGATACCCACAAATTCGAGTCGCGCTATCTGGACCGACTCATTGGTCCCTACCCCGAAAAGAAGGACGTTTACGAGGAGCGATCGCCCCTACATGCCGTCGATCAGCTCAATTGCCCGGTTATTTTCTTCCAGGGGCTCGAGGACAAAATCGTGCCCCCCAACCAGGCGGAAATGATGGTGGATGCCCTCAAAACCAAGGGGATTCCCGTCGCCTATGTGGCTTTCGAGGGAGAGCAGCACGGATTTCGCCAATCGGAAAATATTAAGCGATCGCTGGACGGTGAATTTTATTTCTACTCGCGGATTTTTGGATTTGAGCCCGCTGAGGCGATCACCCCCGTGGAAATTGCCAATCTGAACACCTAGTGATCCCCTACCCAATTTCGCACCTACCCATAAAGCGTAATTGATGTGGGTTAAGGAAACGATAAAGGGAAAAAGCTCGGCGCTGACGCCAGAATTGTTTAGCTTTCCTGATTTGGGAAAACAGGGTAAATCGTTGAAACCCTCTATTTAAAGTGCTTTCGAAGATCCATAAATCAACAAAACTTGGGGATCAATGTAAATCCCTGTGTCTCCCCACTGAATTGATCTCCGAAAGTGGTTAACCTGATAAAACCTAAAACGTTATTGCATCAAACTGCCATGAAACGTACATCGGTTAGTGATATCAAGACTTGGGACGACGCTAGCGACTTAGAGCGGATGGTCGTAGATAAACGCTCTTACAAACGAGCCAATGCGGCAAAAGGGCGTCGCCGCAACCGTCGGTACAGTAAACGATTGCTTGATGTTCAGTTGCGCGTTAATCAGGAATTTGGAGACGAATTCGACGATTAACTTTCAATAAATCTTGGGGGGATTGACTGCGACCGCCCCAGCAAAAAATCCCTCGTCCAACACCAGGCGAGGGATTTTTTTCGAGGCACGTAAATGGACATACACCCGAAAGCCTAATTAAGACAGCGAGGGCGCTGTGGACGACTCAACGGCCGTTAGCATTGTCGGATTACTGGGGTCTTCTTTAATTTGGGGAATTAGGCTGGCCATTTCCAGTGCGGACATGGCGTAACCCCAGCCCAAATTATTTTTAATGCCCGCCCGCTCCAGCGCCTGCTGCATGGTGTCAGTGGTGACGATGCCGAACACCACGGGCACTCCCGTTTGGAAGCTGGTCGCCGCAATGCCCTTGGAAACTTCGGCACACACGTAGTCGAAGTGGGGAGTCTGTCCTCGGATAACGGCACCGATACAGATAACAGCGTCGTAGCGACCGGTTAGGGCAAGCTGGCGAGCCACCATGGCAATTTCAAAGCTGCCGGGCACCCAGGCGTAATCCACCTGACTACCATCAGGATCAATATTGACCCCATGGCGCTTTAGGCAATCTTGGCAGGCACTAAGAAGTTTGGTGGTAACTAAGTCGTTAAAACGACCAATTACGATCGCAAACCGTTGGGAATGAGCGCGGGCAAAACTACCTTCAAAAACAGCCATAGGTACCGGGGAAACGTATTAGGAAAAACGAAAAAGATCGGGGAGTTATCAAAAACTAACGCCTAAATTCTAGGGGTTCAAACTAGAACTTATCGTCTTGGAATTAGCTTTAAAGTTGGAATCAAGACTGGGAAAGTTGGTTTACTGTTGTAGCGTTTAAAGCCAACTTTCCAAACCGTAGAACGGGTGCAACGACAACAAACATTGGGGCAACCTTGCGTGGCAGCGACGCTACAGGTGCTAAACCACGAAGAAGTTCAGAACACCCACCGCAACTACCAAGGCTAGCCAAACGCCGGAGCCAATAAATAATAGAGGCTTACCCACATCCCAGTTTTGAGGAAGGGCGTAAACAACGGGAACGCCGATGACCAGGAGAAATGAAACGAATACAAGAGCAAACAGGGAAATTTGAAATAGGATAGCCATAGTCTGAGTGTTATTCCACGGTATTAATCGCGACACTGATAATCCATCCACCAACACCCTATTTGCCAAGCCAATTTAAAGGCATAGCGTCCGCCGAATGGGGTCGGAAAGGGCTACTTCCGTAAGCCCTAGCTAAGGGCAAAGTTGCTGATGCTGTCTTTTGTGCCGGAATCGTGATTAATCCTATCAGACCAGGTCACCGGGGCGATCGCTCTAGGGCGGGCTAGATACAGTCTGAAATGAGAGTGAAACGAAACCTTAAGGGGAAATCCAAACAGGAAATCCAAATAATTGGTGGGGCTGTAATGGAAGTGGTGCTGTGTCACCAGACGGTGGATTTTGATGCGCTAGGGGCGGCGGTTGGTTTGGCGCGGCTTTTCCCTGGACGGCGAATTGTGCTGACGGGGGGGATGCATCCGGCGGTGCGATCGTTCTTAGCCCTCCATCGTGATGAATATCCCCTCCTGGAGCGGCGGGCAGTGGTAGCGGATCAGCTGCGGCGGGTGATTGTGGTGGATACCCAGCATCGAGATCGCCTGGGAAAAGCAGCGGAATTATTGGACTTGCCCCAGCTAGACGCCGTTGAAATTTATGACCACCATGTGGAAACGTCGGGGGACATTGCCGCAACGGTGCGCCATGTGGAGCCGGTGGGATCGTGCACAACCCTGGCGGTGGAGGCGTTGCAAAAAAGCGAGCCGGTGACCCTAAGTGTGGCCGACGCAACGGTTATGGCCCTGGGTATTCATGTGGATACTGGGTCCTTGACCTTTGCGGGGGCAACGGCGCGAGACGGAGCGGCGCTGGCGTGGTTAATGGCGCGGGGGGCAAATTTGGCGCTGATCCGTGCCTACGCCAATCCCAGTTTGTCCCCGGTTTTGCAGGACTTATTTGTGCAGGCGCTGGAGCAGGTCACCGTCGAATCTATGGGAAACCGGGGCATTGCGTCAGTGGCTTTAACCACTGACGGTCATGTGTCGGGGCTATCCAGCGTTGCCGGTCGCTTAATGGACACCCTCGGGTGCAAGGCACTATTTTTGGCGGCGGCTTATCGACAGCGATCAAAGGCGGGCAAAGAGTCGGAGCGGGTGGCGGTGATAGGACGATCGCGCATTCGAGGCACCAACCTTTCGCCGCTGTTTGAAGAAATCGGCGGCGGCGGCCATGCCCAGGCTGCCTCTGCAACGGTGCACAGCGGTGATCCCCACCCCTTGCTACGAACCTTGGTTACCCAATTAAAAGCGCAAATCCCACCGATCCTGACGGCAAAAACGGTAATGTCCTCTCCCGTGCGCACCATTTTGCCGGATACCGCGATCGCCGAAGCCCAGCGCATTTTGCTGCGGTACGGTCACTCAGGGGTCTCCGTGGTGGATGTCAGTGGGCAGCTGGTGGGAATTGTTTCTCGACGGGACTTGGACCTGGCTCTCCACCACGGTTTATCCCACGCTCCGGTTAAGGGCTATATGAGCACTCGGCTGCACACTATTAGCCGTGACACTCCCCTGGCGGAAGTGGAGCGGCTGATGGTGACCTACGATATTGGGCGGCTGCCGGTGCTGGGAGAAAACGGCGAATTGTTGGGCATTGTGACCCGCACTGATATGCTGCGCCAGTTCCATCGCGATCGCACTGATCCCCAACGCGACGATCTCCAAATGCCGCCGCCAGGGACTAATTCCCTCGCTGCCATTGGTTCCCCCGACCATAACTTTTGTATTTTGCTGTCCCGGTTCGCTTCGCCGCTGCGAAAGTTTTTGGTGGCGGTTACCCAGTTAGCTAGCGATCGCGGCTGGCAACTTTATCTAGTGGGTGGTGCCGTGCGAGATTTATTGCTGAGCAACACCGCTGGATCCTTAATGCTGTCCGATGTGGATTTGGTGGTGGACGGATGCCATGGGGATGGCGATCGCGGACAGGCAGCGGCGGTGGACCTTGCCAAAGCCCTTCAGGAAAAATATCCCAACGCTCGGCTCCAAATTCACGGACAATTCCAAACCGCTGCCCTGTTGTGGCATAGGGACGACACCTTTGGTTCCCTATGGGTGGATATTGCCACCGCCCGCACCGAGTTCTATCCCTATCCCGCCGCCAACCCCGAAGTGGAAGCCAGCTCTATTCGCCAAGATCTATATCGACGCGACTTCACTATCAACGCTTTGGCAGCACGCCTTAGCCAGCCCCACTCCGGCGAGTTACTAGACTTTTTCGGTGGATTACAGGACCTTCAACGCCGCCAAATCCGCGTTCTCCACGCCAATAGTTTTATTGAAGACCCCACCCGCATTTATCGGGCGGTGCGCTTTGCGGTGCGCCTCGGTTTTACGCTGGAGCCTCAAACGGAGGGCTATATCCGCCACGCCATGGCTCAACTTCCCCAAACCGCCCCGGAAATCACCCACAACAGCCAACAAACCCGCCGCCAGCCTGCCTTGGAAACCCGCCTAAAGGCCGAGCTGAAATATATTCTGCAAACCTCCTACTGGCGAGGCGCGTTAACCTTGCTAGATAATCTGGGCGCCCTAGCCTGCATCCATCCCCAGCTCACCCTAACGGCGAACCTATGGACGCAGCTCAACCAGGTAGCCCGTCTGTGGGAGCGGCTTGAGCGATCGCCCCAAACCCGCCCCCACTTACCGAAGGGCATTGACCTGTGGGAGATTCTGCTGGAACTAATTATTGCGGCTGCTCCCGAGGGAGATCGCGCCACCATTGCCCAGCGCCTCCAACTGACTGACAATGCCATTAACCGCCTAACCACCTTGGGGGAGGAGGAGGAACGGCTGGGAAACTCATTGGAAACCTGCGATCGCCCCAGCGAAATTGATCAGATCCTGAGCTCCGAAGACTCCATATTGCTGGCAATGATTGCCGTGCGATCCACCCGCCCTATCCGTCGAAAAATTTGGCAGTATCTAAGCCGCCTTGCCCCCACTCCCACCCTATTAAACGGCACGGATTTGAAGCAGCTGGGCTACCATCCTGGACCTAAATTCCGCCCCATGTTGACCCATCTACGTAAAGCAACCCTCGACGGCGAGATTCAAACCCGCGATCAGGGAATTGCTCTACTAAAATCTCAGTATCCTATCGGCATCAAATCCTGACCATGGGTTTACGAACGTCAACCCTTTAACTAAGCTGTGGATAGAAAAGTTTACACGCCGTTATCTTTAGCGCGTAACACTGTTGAACGCCTCACACCCTTCCCAGTCAAAATCTCGTTGGCTGCTCCCAGTCTTTTTAAGCACCGCTGTCTTAGCTTCAGCGTTGGGAGCCGGATTCGGCACCCTGCTTCGCTTACGGCAGGTCAACATCATGGGGCACACCATTGAGTCGCCCTTGCAATTTCTAGGGGGCGAAGAATCGTTCCCGCCGCGCGGCAATTGGCCTGTTGCTGAAGATACCTATCTTGATGTTGATGCCCCCAGCTACGCTCCGGCTTCGTCTCAGGAAACGGAGCCTCCGAAAGCCTACACGGCCCCCCAAGAATTTATTCCGACGGAAGTCCCAGGTGCTTACGACGATATTTACTTAGATGGTGAGCCCTTCGACATTGAGGCGTCCCCCTCTCGACCTGCCCCTTCCCAGGGATTTCCCCAGTCAGACCGTCGAAATGCCCAAGAAGCCGTAGAGAAAGAGCCCTCTGCCACCGCCCTTGACCGAACGGAGTCGCCCCAAACTCAAACGGAGCTGCCCCAGCCCTTAAACCGCCAACTTCCCAACAACGGCACTTCTAAGCCAGTGGCTCCGATTGTGGTGCCTCCAGTGGCTCCGCCTCCCATTCCCCCTGCACCCCCCGCTGTGTCACCCCCAGCCCTTGTTCAGCCTTTAGATCAACCGAAAGAATCCACTAGATCTGAAGATATGCGATCGCCCGAGCTGGAAAGTTAAGACGAGTCCCTTGGGAACGGCTAGGTGAGAGTGGAGACACCGAAGACTCGGGAGAATAAGGAAGAGAGAAACGAAGCAAATCGTTAAGATTTTCAGGAGAAATGTAAAGGCAATTTGAATTGATTGCAGGGATTTTAAGACTGTATTGATGGGCGCGTATCGTTAAGCCTGAACTACTCCCAGGCTCATTAGTTAAGTCCTTGCTTGGGAAACAGGCGGAAATGGAAGGTGGAGAGAGAAATGGAGGCAACCTGCCGACGGCATAAGTTTCAAAAGGCAAAAATGCCCCATAGACTCGATGCCCTCGTAAAAACATCACGCTATAATCAGACCCGATTGCCTTGTGGCTAAAGCATCCAGCCCATCTCCCCCAATTCTGTCCCATGAGTACGTCGAACCCTTTATTACACGCTTTCTTTATCGGACGAGCGATCGCTGACATTGCCAATGAGCAACTAGAGAAAGTGGTAGCTGACAGTCTCAGTGCTCTGGGAACTTTCGACGCTGAACAGCGTGATCGTCTGCGGGAGTTTTCGGAAGAAGTGTTAGCCCGAGCCGCCCAAGCAGAAGCTGCCGCCGCTGGTGACTCCGCGGGAACCACCACGACCACCCCCGGTGAAACCGAAGAGTCAGAGGATTTGCAAGCCCGCTTAGATGACCTGAGGGCTGAAATTGCCGAGTTGCGTTCCGACCTTAAGCAAGTTGATGAGTCTGACGAAGGTGAGTAGCGCTGCAAACGGGCTAACTCGCGGGCGACCCTGTATAGTTCAGGAAACACTGGGTTAATAAAACCAACAAATTGTCGCCAGAATTATTACAGCTGCTTAACTAGCACTTAACCATCCCCCCTGGAGCGAAGGGTGAAAACGCAACAACACAAAACCTATCGCTGGAATCGTAAACGTTACTCGCGCGTTCGTCGCTCATTTGACATCTGGTCTTTTGTGCTGGGGTGGCTTTATTCGCTGTGGCTCGACGAGAAGCAGTGGAGTTATCCGGGGGGAATGACTGACGAGAAGAAAAAAGCTCGCCGTCGTCAGCAGGCCATTTGGATTCGGGAAACGTTTTTGGAGCTTGGACCTACGTTTATCAAGGTGGGTCAGCTTTTCTCCACCCGTGCTGACCTCTTCCCCACAGAATATGTAGAAGAGTTGTCTAAGCTTCAGGATCGGGTACCAGCATTCGATTATGAGGAAGCGGAGGCGATTCTAGAGGAAGACCTGGGCAAGCCCTTGCGATCGCTATTTCAAAGTTTTGACCCAATTCCCCTGGCTGCTGCAAGCTTGGGTCAGGTCCATAAAGCTCAACTGCCCTCTGGCGAAGACGTTGTGGTTAAGGTGCAGCGTCCAGGACTGAAAAAGCTATTTCAGATTGATCTAGCCATCCTCAAGGATATTGCTCGGTATTTTCAGGCTCACCCTCGCTGGGGTCCTGGGCGCGATTGGGTGGGCATTTACGAAGAATGTTGCCGCATCCTCTATGAGGAAATTGATTATCTCAACGAAGGGCGTAACGCGGATCGGTTCCGGCGTAATTTCCGCCACGCTGATTGGGTGCGGGTGCCTCGCATTTACTGGCGTTATGCTTCTCCGCGGATCTTGGTGATGGAGTATATGCCAGGCATCAAGATTAGCCATTATGAGGCTATAGAAACGGCTGGTTTGGAGCGATCGCGCCTTGCCAATCTAGGAGCCCAAGCTTATTTAGAGCAGCTTTTAGCCAGCGGTTTCTTTCATGCTGATCCCCACCCCGGTAACCTGGCGGTCTCTCCCTCCGACGGTTCGCTAATTTTTTATGACTTTGGCATGATGGGGCAAATCAGCCCAATCACGCGGGAGAAATTGTTGGAGACCTTCTTCGGAGTTGCCCAGAAGGATGGCGATCGGGTGATGAACTCCCTAATTGAGTTGGGAGCCCTTCAGCCCACCGGTGATACAGGACCTATTCGCCGATCTATTCAGTACATGCTGGACCATTTTATGGATCAGCCTTTTGAAGATCAGTCGGTGGGAGCAATTAGTGATGACCTTTACGAAATTGCTTACGGTCAGCCTTTCCGCTTTCCGGCCACCTTTACCTTTGTTATGCGGGCGTTTTCCACTTTGGAAGGCGTGGGCAAAGGTCTGGATCCTGAATTCAACTTTATGGAAGTTGCTAAACCCTATGCAATGGAGCTTATGAACGGAAATGGCAGTGGTCCCGATACATCGGGAATTTTAGGGGAATTAAGTCGCCAGGCAGCTCAGGTGAGCACCACGGCTTTGGGACTTCCTCGGCGCATTGATGACACCATTGAAAAACTAGAGCGAGGCGATTTGCGCCTGCGAGTGCGTTCCATTGAGACGGACCGCGCGTTGCGGAAACTGGGGCAAGCCCAGGTGGCTACTAATTACGCAATTTTGACCGGGAGCTTCGCCATCGGCGCTGCAATTTTGGCTTCCCAGGGACTGGTTTGGGTAGCGGCGATTGCTGGTGTTTTGACCATGGTCCCCGGTATTATCTGCGTAAGGCTTCTGCGTAAAATTGACCGATACGACAAAATGTTTTAGACATGATTGTCTTAAACGGGCGCCTGGGTAAAGTTAGATAAGAATCGGAGCTGATGAGCGAATAGAGCTCCGGACGTTTTGATTGGCCCTGTAAAACCCTTTGAAATAACTGAAATAAAGTTAACTTTGCCGTTGAGATTCAACAATTGAAATCTCCATATCAGCGCCTAGGCTTAGGTTACGATAGTGAAGGTGCGCTCTAAAGACTGCTTCTCGAAATTGTTTCCGGCATCCCACTTCCTCTGACTACTGTATTGCTATGAAATGCTCATTCTGGGGCCAAACCGATCCGGGTCTTTTGAGGACCTCCAATCAAGATGCCTTTGTACTGGGTGATGAGCATAAGTATCCGTTCTTTGTGGTTGCGGACGGTATGGGCGGCCATGCAGGAGGCGAAGAAGCCAGTCAGCTAGCATCAGCCACCATGAAGCAAGTGCTAACTTCTGCATGGGAAACGGGGCAGTCTTCTCAGGAAATGCTTTACAAGGCAGTGTTGGCAGCAAACGATGCGATTTTAAGTGACCAGCTTAGCCATCCCGAGCGAGCCGACATGGGCACCACGCTGGTGAGTACGATTTACCGTAACGGGCAGTGGTGGTTTGCCCATGTGGGAGATTCGCGTTTGTATCGCATTCGCGATCGCAAAATTGAGCAAATTACGGAAGACCACACGTGGGTGGCCCGTGCCGTAAAGATGGGCGACTTGACCCAAGAGCAGGCCCGGAGCCACCCCTGGCGCCACGTATTAATGCAGTGTTTGGGGCGGGAAGAGTGCCAGCAAATTGATATTCACGCCATGGATGTGCGCCAGGGAGACTGGTTGCTTTTATGTAGCGATGGTTTAACGGAAGAGTTGACGGACTTAGCAATTTCCGACTGTTTGAAAGCCGCATCGGGCCTTGAAGATGCCGTTGATCGATTGGTGGAAGGGGCTAAGGCAAAAGGAGGGCGTGACAATATTACGGTGATCCTGGTTAGCGTTGATGAGCTTAGCCAGGAGGAGATCAATACCACGCCAGAGCCAGAACCTTTGCGAGTGGAGGATGTGTTGGCGGGAGAAGTTGAAACCGTTGGAAGTGATGCCGTTAATGACAATAGTTTGACGGGGGAACTGTCAGATACGTCTTCTGAGTCTCTATCTCCTTACGGCGAGGGTGTAGAGCTGGTTGAGTAATTGAGTAACCCTTCGTGAGCTTTTGGTGTGCAGCGGGTGTGCCGGTAATTGAGTGTTTTTTTAAGTGGCTGACTAAGTCTCCTGCGGGGTTGCTTGACTGGCTGACTGTTCAGCTTTAGAAGCCTTATTTAACAAAGAGAGATATATTCTCCTACATAGAAGATTGACAAGAAAATTGCAGAATGAAGTCTTTTGGGTATGTGGAATGAAATAGAGAACTTACTCAAGGCAACGCGATTTGCAATTCGGTTAGAGTTGCGTCCTACGGATAGAAATCTAGCGGAATTTGACTATATTCAGGCGAAGCAACCAAGTTATTTCCCAACGGTGATAGGCGCGGCTTCAGTGGCGTTTGAGTCTGTGTTTTCTCCCGAGGAACAGATGATTATGATCTGCCGCCGACATGGAGGGAAAAGGGTTCATATTCGCAAAAAAGACTTTTGTTTTAAGCAAATTCAGTTTGATCCGAATGTTTCTATTCACTTTAGAAAACGGAAAGAGGGCGATCGCGGCTACTGGATAAGGGAAGCTTTGGTCACTGGTTTATGTCGAAAAATAATCAACTATCGTAATCTTTTCCTAGGCATCGCCCACGCCGACTTTGGTATGGTGCCAACAATTAGGCACGCGAACTTTTTTGTCAGTGTTGAGAGGGGGCTTGTGTTCTTTATGTACGATGACCGAGGGCTTTTGATAGCTTCTCCATCACAAGAAGATCTACCAGAATTGCCGTCAAGCTTGAATATTTTGAAACGTGAAGATCTTAGGGGCACTGAATTTTTGAATCGGTAATTTTGTCGCTCCATAGAAATCACTCCATGGATGCCGGTGCCAGCTTTTTAACCCCTAAAACTAACGTCGACTTCTAGGGGCTGTCATCATTTATGGTCAGTTCGATAAAAAACAGGACAATTTTGAGTCATGTAATGGAGCTGAATCGCGCTTTTTGCTTTAAAAGGGCATGAACTCCCCACTACGTAAGGCTTCTGGTACTCAATTGATGACATGCACTAGTCAAGACTATGGAACGCACTGGGTATTGAAGAGACTGAAGAGGGGCAAAGACCAGAGTATGAGAATATGGCTAACTTTGCCCTTTCTCTTCAAACAGGTGGGTTTGTCTTTTGTTCCCAACCTATCCAAGCCCACTTTTCAGTTGCTCAGTTGCCGTTGATAGAGCTTCGGGTAGTTTGCTGGCATCGCGTCCACCAGCCTGGGCCAGGTTGGGACGCCCGCCGCCGCCGCCGCCGCAAATCTTGGCGATCGTCCCCACAAATTTACCCGCCTGCAATCCTTTACCGATAACTTCTTTACCAAAAGCGGCGGCGATCGCCACTTTGCCTTCACTGGGCACCGCTCCAAGGACCACTGCGGCATTGTCCCCAAGCTTTTGTTGCAATCGCTCCGCCGCCCCTTGAAGGGACTTAGCATCAACGCTTCCAAGGTTAGCCACTAAGGCTTTGAAATGACCAATGGTTTCTGCATCGGCAATCAGAGCATCAGACTTCGCCGCTGCTAGTTCAGCTTTGGCCGCCGCCAGCGCCTTTTGCATGGATTTAAGCTCATCCTGTAGGTTGGTCACCCGATCAATCACTTCCTCTGGTTGAACCTTGAAGCGATCGCCCAAGGTTCGCACCACCTGATCGCGGACATTCAGATAGTCTAGAATCGCCGGTCCCGACACCGCTTCAATCCGTCGCACACCGGAGGAAATCCCGGCTTCGGAAATGATCTTGAATGCGCCGATTTCGGCGGTGTTAGCCACGTGGGTACCGCCACACAACTCCATGGACACGCCGGGAAAATCTACCACTCGGACCACATCGCCATATTTTTCGCCGAACATGGCTGTTGCGCCCTTGTCTTTCGCTTCAGCAATGGGCATCTCCGCGATCGCTGCACTGTGGGCTTCAGAGATCCAGGTATTCACTTGAGCCTCCACCTGTTCTACCTCTTCCGCCTTTAAAGCACGAGGGCAATTGAAGTCGAAACGCAGGCGATCAAAGTCCACTAAGGAGCCCGCCTGGGAGACGTTAGGGTCCACCACCAGCTTTAGGGCCGCTTGCAACAGATGGGTGGCGCTATGGTTAGCCTGGGCGCGACGACGGCAGGCGGTGTCTATTTGAGCAGTAACGGTTTCGCCGACGGACACGCTGCCCCGCTCAACGCGACCCACATGGACAAAGAAGTCGGATTCCTTTTTCACATCTTCAACGCGCACCACTGCTGTTTCGGTGCTCAGGAAACCGCGATCGCCAATTTGCCCCCCCGATTCCGCATAGAAAGGCGTCCGATCCAGCAGAATTTGCACTTCGCTGCCCGCTTCGACGGTGTCTGTGGATTTGCCATCCACCAATAATGCACCAATTTGCCCTTGGGCTGCGGCATCGGTATAGCCCAGGAAGGCGGTTTTTTCCACCGTGTCAGACAGTTGTTCCAGGGATCCTTGGGCGGTCAGATCAATGGTTTCGTGAGCCGCCCGAGCTCGCTGGCGCTGCTCTTCCATCGCCACTTCAAATCCAGCGGTGTCAACGGCAATGCCATTTTCCTCAGCAATTTCCTGGGTTAGTTCTAAGGGGAAACCATAGGTGTCATAAAGGGTAAATGCATCTTCCCCTGCGATTTCCTTGGGCTGCTTCGCCAGAATCTCCGCCAATAACTTTTCGCCGCGCTCTAGGGTTTTGAGGAATTGGTTTTCCTCCCGCTCCAGCTCAGACTTAATGTAGTCAGCGCGATCGCGAACAGCAGGATAAACCGCTTCCGACATTTGTATCGCTGTCTCAGCTACCTGGGTGGTAAATGCACCGTCAATGCCAATTAGGCGCCCGTGGCGCACCACTCGACGAATTAAACGGCGCAAAATATAGCCGCGTCCTAAATTAGATGCTGACACACCATCAGTGATCAAATGAATAACAGCGCGCACATGGTCGCCGATCACTTTGAGAGACGTTTTGATTTTTTCGCTGGACTTAAAATAGTCGAGCCCCGCCACGTCTGCCGCCGATTTAATGATGGGAAAAATCAAATCGGTTTCGTAATTGTTGGGAACCTTCTGTAGGATTTGAGCCATACGCTCCAATCCCATTCCCGTATCGATATTTTTGTTGGCTAGCGGCGTTAAATTGCCCTCCGAATCCCGGTTGAGCTCCATAAACACCAGGTTGTAGAACTCAATAAATCGAGTGTCATCTTCCAGGTCAATGCCATCGTCGCCCAGCTCAGGATGGAAGTCGTAGTAAAGCTCCGAGCATGGGCCACAGGGACCCGTTGGTCCCGACGCCCAAAAGTTATCCTCTTCCCCCATGCGCAGGATGCGCTTTTCCGGCACCCCAATTTTGTCCCGCCACAGTTCAAAGGCTTCATCGTCCGTTTCAAAGACGCTCACCGCAATATTGGCCGGATCCAGCCCAAACCCCAGCTTAGGATCGGTGGACAAGGTCCATGCCCACTGAATCGCTTCTGCCTTGAAATAGTCCCCGAAGCTGAAGTTTCCCAACATCTCAAAGAAGGTGTGGTGGCGCTTTGTGCGACCCACATTTTCAATGTCGTTGGTGCGAATACATTTTTGAGAGCTGGTGGCGCGGGGGGTAAAACGCGGCTCTTGTCCCAGGAAAATTGGCTTAAAAGGCAGCATGCCCGCGATCGTTAACAGCACCGTTGGATCATCTGGCACCAACGAGGCGCTTGGCGTTCGCTTGTGACCCTGGCTTTCAAAAAAGCTAAGAAACTTCTCGCGAATTGCAGGACCGGATAGGGGAGTTAAAGACGCCATAGTTAACGAAACGGGTAAAGCAATTTCCTTACAAATCAGTTTACGAGTCTATCTTGATTTGTGCCGGATTATGCCCTTTGTCAGTTTGTAAGGGGGGTGATCCTTCTGCATCACTACAAACCGCTACGAACCTCTAGATATTGCTAAAGCTGCGGTTAATAATGGAGCCAACTTAAAAACTCAGTGAATAACTGATACCAATAGCTCTAAAATCTGGCGGCGAAATCACCATGGCTGAAGCATTTTCAAAGAAGGTTAGCGATCGCATTTGTAAACATATGAACGACGACCATGGGGACGCGGTGGTACTCTACGCAACCGCTTACGGCAAAGTGGAAAACGTGGCGTCGGCAACGATGGATGCTATCGATGCAGAGGGTATGGACCTGACAGCCCAGGTGGATGGACAGCCTCAGCCGGTGCGCATTGCCTTTGAAAAGCCCCTTGCCGATGCGAAAGAAGCCCACGATGTGCTGGTGACTATGTTGAAGTCGGCGAAGGCTGGCGTTTAGGAAACCCGTCTAAAATTCGATCAAACTTGGCTTCAGTGGAGGCTGTATATGGGGAAGCAATTTCCAGCGCTTGAGAAAAAGCACATCAAGTTTATTCAGGCGCAAAAGCTGTTTTTCGTGGGAACAGCGGCTCAGGATGGTCGAGTTAATGTTTCCCCGAAAGGCATGGACTCCTTTCGGGTACTGGATGCCAATACCGTTGCCTGGCTAAATTTGACGGGCAGTGGCAATGAAACCTCTGCCCATGTGCAGCAGCTTCCCCGCATGACTTTGATGATGTGTTCTTTTGAAGGCGCACCAGTGATCCTGCGCATGTATGGCACGGCGACGGTGCGTCACCAGGGCGATCGCGATTGGGATCGGCACATTGAGCTATTTCCACAATTGCCCGGTTCCCGACAAGTTTTCGTTTTGAAGATTGATCTGGTGCAAACTTCCTGTGGCTATGGGGTGCCATTGTTTGACTATGTGGGCGATCGCGATGGGCTGAACAAGTGGGCGGAAAAGAAGGGCGATCGCGGTATTCAGAAATACTGGACCAAAAATAATCAGGTCAGTTTAGATGGTCAGCCTACGGAAATACTGGAGCGCTCCGGTATCGAAGAGCGCCCCTCTAAACTCCCGTTCTTCTAAGTTTCTGGTTTCCGTTGGAATTTTATAACTTCAAATCGATGGCAACTCGGTGAGCACAGGCGTAGCCGGAAAACGCCACCGCATTTAGGCCCTGCCCCGGAAAAGTGCTGTCGCCGACGCAATACAAGCCGGGCACCGAGGTGCGATTAAACGGCATGCCTAAAAGCCCCATTAAACGCTTTTGGGGGATAGGACCGTAGGTGCCATCTTCCCGATTTAGAAACTTACGGTGGGTGCGTGGCGTGCCCACTTCCAACAAGTCAATGGCGTCTCGAAGATTGGGAATGACTGGGGAAAGGCGATCGCAAATTTGATAAGCAACCTCTAGCTTTTTTTCCTTATACTCCCTGCCTTTGATCTCGCTCCAATCTTCAACCCAAGCCGGGGTGAAGGCATGAATAATATGTTTTCCTTCGGGAGCCAAATCGGGATCTAGAAGGGTGGGAATGGACACAAATAAGGTGCCGTAAGGGTCCTCCAACTTTTGCCATTCATCCAGCAAAATATGGTGGCACTCAGTGCCCGCCGGCAATGCCTTGGCATCAATTCCAATATGCAAACTAAAGAAACTGGGCGATTTCTTGTAGCGCGTCTTCCACCGCTTCTCTGAATTGGGGAGTGGGCGATCGCCCCAAAGCTTATCGAAGGTATCCCAGCGAGTGGCGTTGGAAATTACCCGCTTACCTTTGATTTCTTTTCCGTTGGATAATTTGACGCCAACGGCTTTGCCATTTTCAGTCAAAATCTCGGTCACATTGGCTCGGTAAAGGATCTTTCCTCCGTGGTTTTCTAACCCTTTAACGAGCTTTTGAGCAATTTGACCAACGCCCCCCTTGGGATAGTTAATGCCACCGTAATGGCGATCGCTAAACACCATGCCACCATTAATCGCCGGCGTTAAATCCGCGGGCACCACAGACCAGCAATAACACTCCATATCGATAAATTGCAGCAGCGCTGGGTCAGAAATATATCGCCGGGCAATATCGCCCACATTTTGCGGCAGATACTTCACCAGACCCAAGCAGGCAAAGGGATGCTGAAAGAAAACTCGCGTTAAATAACGAGGCTCCTCCAAAGACAGCAACTCCATCGCATTAAGGCAATTGAAAATTTTCCAACACTCGTCATAAAAACGACGAATTCCCTCCTTCTCATGGGGAAACTTAGCGATTAGCTCCTGTAAAAAATCCTCGTATTCTCGATGAACCTTTAGCTCCAAGTCATTGGGCAAATGGTAGTGAATTTGCACCGGGTCAGGAATTGTCTCTATCGCCATACCCACATCATCTAGGGCACGGGTCAGCAAGTTCGTGGTGCCTTCAGTGCCAAACCCGAAAATCATCGATGCGCCCACATCAAATCGATAGCCCTTTCGGTCAAAATATCCAGCGCTTCCCCCGGGAATCACGTAGCGCTCCAGCACAACCACCTTGGCCCCCTTCGCCGCAAGCTGGGTCGCCGTTACCAGTCCGCCCATTCCAGATCCGACGATCACCGCGTCCCACTCCTGCTGGGCGATCGCTTCAGAGGTCACCTTCGTCGTTGCTGCCTTCGCCGTTGTCTGCGCCACGTTCTTTGCCGTACCTTGCACTACTTACTTGCATTTACCTATGCATTGGGGTAATTAAACCCGCCAGTAGCCTAGTGTATCGCTCTGTGGAAAGGGATGCCTGACGAGTTGACGGGGAGTTGTTGGCAGCGGGAAATTGACTCAAAAAAACTGCCACCGATCACAGCCTGACAAAACCAATTTTTTACCGATTATTCTCCCCAACCTTGCTGCCCAAATAGCTCTTCTACCCAAATATCCCTTCTGTCCAGATACCTCTACCTAAATCGGTACTCGAATTTACGTCCAACAACTGACCCTTTTTAAGGAGACAACTTTAAAACTTAAAAGCGTTGTCATAAATTACAGCGAGAATCTTAATTTATTCCGAAACTTAAAAGTCCAAATCGATTTTTTTTAATTAAAAATTAATTATTTTGAGGTGCTTTTAAAGGAGCCTTGGTTAACTATAACGGCGATGTTATTTATCGAAGCAAAATTAATTGTGTTTTGCCCATTCCAATGATCCCTAAGCTATGTTGACAAGTAGAGGGATATCTTCATGGAGCCTGCGGTTCCTACACCTGCCCCAGCTTATTGTTTCGTGACACAATTGCGGCGAAAACATTGCAGCAAAAGTTGTGAAACAGCCCCATTACCCGTTGTTTTAGCCAGCAGTTTTTGTTGGTTCAGTATTGCAAGGACGATTTCCTATGGCAGATTCCAGCCTTGATGCAATTCATTATTCAACCCAAACGGGCATAGCTCTTTCTGGCGCAACAGCATCGGAAGATTCCGATCAGAAAGACCTTGCCGCGATCGCCCAATCCCGTTTGCGATGGGTTGCCTTTAAACTCGCGATCGCCACCTGGTTACTAATGGCAATTGGTAGCGCCACCCGCGTAACGAATGCAGGATTAGCCTGTCCTGACTGGCCCCTTTGCTATGGACAATTATTGCCCTGGCAACAGATGAATCTCCAGGTGTTCTTAGAGTGGTTCCATCGTCTTGACGCTGGACTTCTCGTGTTAGGAACAACGGGCATGGTGGGCTACGCCGTCACTCAGCGCCAGAGGCTACCGCGATGGGTCTTGCCATTAGTGATTGTGTCGTGGTTTACGTTGCTATCTCAGGCGGTTTTAGGAGCCCTAACCGTTACCCAACTTCTACGTTTCGATATTGTTACCGCCCATTTGGGCACGGCGCTGGCATTTTTTGTGATGATGCTGGTTCTGGGCACAGGGTTATTACCCCAGAAAGGACTGGGACAGCCTTGGTCCCTGAGAGCTTTAACAATTGCCGCAGCGATCACCATTTATGGACAAAGTTTAGCTGGGGCATTGGTGGGTTCCCAGTGGGCACTTCACCAGTGTTTAAATCTTCAGCAGCTATGTGGATTTATGCATGGTCACCTGTGGGGAATTATTCCCGCAGTTGGATTTACTTTGGGAACCATTGTCGTAGCTTGGAAGACCCCAGCTTTGAATTCTCAATGTCGCAACTTAATTAATGGAGCCGCAATTTTACTAGGGATTCAACTATTAGTGGGCTACGGTACTTTTCGCCTTCATTTACAGGTAGAACCTTTGACAGTTTTGCACCAGGCGATCGCTGCTGCCCTTCTTGGAGTTCTGGTTTCCTTCGCTGTTTTAGTTTGCCGAGACAGAACCATTTCAGCCTAGAAGCCAGAGGGAAATTAAGACTCTAAATAAGATTTCACTGGGGGTTAGCTGCAAACGGTAGGGGCTGTCATTATCTAAGCCTCAAAATCTAACTTTCAAAGTCAGTAACCAGAAGGGTTTCATCCCCTAATCTGCTTTGTTTTTGAAGGGCGTGGACCCTCCACGGTGTAAGGCTTCTGGCACTTAACTGATGGCACGCTCCAGTCCAAAGTATTTGACCCAAACTTTGACTCGGAATTTATCTTCGCCTTTTCTCCGCTTTTCTTGACCCGTTTTTAATTTCATTTCTCTAGTCCTCTCGCGGCAATTTTTATGCAAGAGCTTATTACAACTTCCCAATGGTCAGAGAGAACCAAGCATCACGACAATCTTTTACAGGTTGTCCGAAGCTATGTGCAGCTGACCAAGCCTCGCATTATTGTGTTGCTTTTGGTAACAACTTTAGCGGCAGTTTTTGTGGCTAGCGAGGGGCATGTGGATCCGGTGATCCTTGCTGTTTCCTTGGTGGGTGGCACCTTTGCGTCGGCATCGGCAAACACGATGAACTGTCTTTATGATCGCGACATTGATTGGCAAATGGAGCGCACCCGTGATCGCCCCCTCCCCTCAGGTAGGATCAAGCCTCGAGATGCGCTGATCTTTGCGATCGCCCTGGCGGTTGCTTCCTTTAGCCTGCTGACGATTTTCGCCAATCTTCTGGCGGCGAGCCTAGCCATGGCAGGCATTGTCTTCTACGTCCTGATCTACACCCATTTCCTGAAGCGCCACAGCAGCCAAAACATCGTTATCGGTGGTGCAGCGGGCTCCATCCCACCCCTAGTGGGTTGGGCAGCCGTTACCGGCGAATTGTCCTGGGCTCCCTGGGTAATGTTCTGGATTATTTTTATCTGGACGCCTCCTCACTTCTGGGCCTTGGCGCTGAATATCAAGGACGACTACGCCAGCGTCGGTGTCCCTATGTTGCCTGTGGTGCGTGGCGCCGAAGAAACCGCCCGACAGATTTGGTGGTATGCCTTGGTGCTTGTTCCCTTTTCTATGTTGCTTGTGGTGCCCCTAGGGGTGTGTGGCTGGCTCTACGCCACCTTGGCTTTGGTCCTGGGAGAGCGTCTATTGAAAAAATGCTGGCTACTGCTCCAATCTCCCGATGATCAACAACGGGCGCGATCGCTCTTCAAATTCTCCATTGCTTACATGATGCTGTTAGCCTTTGGTATGGCGATCGACAGCCTTCCCGTAGTTCAGCACCTAATAGATGCCCCCGTCGCCATGCTTCAGAGTTTAATGTAGCTTCCCAACAAGGACTTCTGCTTCAGTAAGGAATTAGCTGACTTTTAACAATTTATCCTTGCAGAACCTGTTGACGCTCATCCCTAGGAAGCGCTCAACAGGTTTTTAGTATCAAATTTTTAGTATCAAAATTTGGCTAATTATGTGGTTGACTAGGGTCTGTTATCAGTGCCCCTGCGAAGCTTTCCGCCTAAGGTCCAAAGCTTTGAGCCTCTTTTAATTAGGTAATCGAAGGGGAAAGTTTCCATAACTCCCTTAGGTTAAGACGGCTCTAGTGGTGAGCTTGATGGCGGCCTTGAAGGCTACTGTATTTTCTTGGGGCCATTTTCTTCCCCCTGTCACCAGCGAAAATACCTGCTTTACCGTTAATGACATGAAGCCCTATGGACATCCTTGATCGTCTCCTTTCAGCAGGGTTGATATTTGACTCACGTCCAGAATTCAACGGCGAGTATCAACTGTATCGCTTCTTAACAGAAGCCTTTGAAATTACGTCAAATCTTCTGGTTGGAGCCAGCGAAGACTTCTTTTACTTGTCCATAAACCCATCATCGTCATTCTGCCTAATTGAGCCTTCCAAAACAGCTGCGCAGGCACTCCTTAGTTACAGCCAAGATCGTCTAATCAATTGCAAAATTTCGACGTTTCCTTTGTGGAAAGGAAACGCCCACTTAGACTTTTACCTGGATTTCACGTCTTTTTATCCCCGTCTTCCCTTGGAATCCATAACTCAAGCCCTTACGTCAGGGCTCGTTTTGGATCCATATCTGCAAGAAATGGTTGAAAAAGGTGTGTATCGTGCGGAGAGGATACAGGGATTGGAAAGGACAACGCAACTTGAAGTTAGGGGAGGAGACCAACTATTAAAGGACGTATTAAATATCCCTCGGGTAGACTTCATTAAGCTTGATGTAGAGGGGGCTGAGGTTGATGTGCTTGAAGGCTTGAAAGAAACCGTACAGAGTGCATCATTTATCCAGTTCGAGTTTGGAACAACATGGTTTCACTCCGGTAAAACTATCGCCGACACCCTGAACGTTATAAGCGACGCTGCTTTCTTCTTTTACGTCATTCTTAAGGACCGCATTGTCAAAGTGAAGCCCCACTGGATCAATCAGTACTTCTTCTGCAATGTACTTGCCACACGCATTGACTTTGGAGAAGAACTCTACTTTTCAAGCCGTAGAAAGTCGTTACCGTATAGTACTTTTATGTAGTGGCAAATACGCGCACCCGATCAGGTTTATACGGAAAAATATTGACCACGTGACCTTGGTTTGTCAGTGGGAGTGTTGACAGTCGGAGACGGTCCTTTCGGGTTATGGCCTGTTTGTTTAAGATTGCTCAGTTTGGATTTATTTAGAGTTGGTTCCCACGCATTCCCATGAAGAAGTATCAGGAAGATCTTGAAGTTATTTGGAATGAAGTTTTGGCAAAACAGCCTTTGGCTTTAGCCAGGTATGCTGACGGAGAGGTCTTATTTATTCAGGGAAAATCAGCGCAAGGCATTGATGGATGGACATCACCGTCGGGAATTTCTGAGATCGGGAAAGATTTAGTTGTTAGCCTAAAGCATCAGGAAAGAAACTACTATTACGGGATTTCTTGCGACTGCTGTGACAGTAATGCTAAAGAGTTTTTACTGTCTCATATTCCTCAAGACTTTAATCAAGTTACTTTTTCTAACTTGTTTGCCAACGCTAATTTCGCCAACTTCGCAGATAAGATTCAATCCCTTGATGAGCCTGTTATTCTTGTTGGGAATGAGACGATTAATCCTGACACGATAGATATTGTTGACATCAAAGAATTTGTGCCAGTGGGGGCGAATTGCACCGAATTTTGGCAGTCTAATCGTGATGAGTTTCTATGCCAACTTCCTCATTTGGCTGCACGACATCACAATGCCTTATTTTTATTTTGCGCGGGTCCGTTATCGGGAATTATCATCGATCATCTTTGGCGATTAAACCCATCTAATCGTTACTTGGATATTGGCTCAGCGCTAGACCCATGGATTCACAAGAAAGTAACCCGCCCCTATCAGGTGTCAGGCAGTGCCGATTCTCAAAAGTCTTGTGTATTAACTGACTCGCGATCGCCCGCCCAAGCAGCATCTGCACCCTTAGATTCGCCCACTGCTTCGGTGCCTCCCAGCGTAAAAGAGGAGCAGCAAGGATATTCAGATCTACCTATTCCTGGGGCAATAACAGCCATAATCAACGGCTATAAACGTCCTGAAAATATTTCTCCTATTTACAACGCCATACAAAACCAAACGATTAAGCCCCAGGAAACCATGGTTTGGTACAACGAATACTCACCGGATCAGGGCAACCTAGATATTATTCGACACTGCAAATCTTCGTTGTCAAACTATAATTTCGGCGTTTGGGCACGGTTTGCCTATGCCTTAAACGCAAAAACGGAATATGTTTGCATCTTTGATGACGACACGGTGCCAGGACCACGATGGTTTGAAAACTGCTTGAAAACAATTCAGTCCCATGAGGGGCTATTAGGCACAGTGGGGTTGATTTTTGAAGGGACAGAAATCTACATGGATCATGTGCGATACGGCTGGCCTAATCCCAATGAAAGCATTATGGAAGTGGATATTGTAGGACATGCTTGGTTCTTTAAACGGGAGTGGTTGTTAACGTTTTGGAATGAATTTCCACCTGTTAAAGGGTTTGATTACATGGGCGAAGATATGCATTTTTCCTATGCCTTGCAGAAGTATTTAGGGCTAAAAACGTTTGTGCCGCCTCACCCTGCCCATGACACAAGTTTGTGGGGCAGCCTTAAAGGGCAATTAGGCATTGACGATGTGGCAATTTCAATGACAGGTAAGGCAAGCCGTATGGATATTGCCTTTAATCGCTTGAGGCATAAAGGGTGGCAATTGATCAAAGAAAGGCAGTCCGCCCTCTCGCCACCTTCCCCATCGGTTGCAGCTAACTTGACGTCACAGGGTCTTGGAAATGACGCCTTTATTTTCTAGCGCCTCTCGAACTGCGTTATTTTTTCTGTCTCTTCGAGAAAGGTATCGCGATCGCCTTGTAAGCAATTCGGAAATTTTCTTCAGTCCTGATTGCCAAACTCAGCTTAATTCTGGACAACTTTTATGTGTTCAAACGCGTCCGGAGCCCACTGATATTCGTGCCTATTTCGAGCCCCTTGCCTCCCAGTGGAAACCGGATTTAATTGTGATCAAAGCGGACGCCACCCAGAGAGGTTGGCCCCTGAATTTGCGATCGCAATCGGCGCCCAAAATACTGATTGTTGGGGACACTCACCACCTTGATCGTCCTGTTCAGTCATTGTTGGGCTATGTGGCACAGGAGCAGTTTGACGTAATCATTTCAGAGCACGATCGCCATCATCTCCATTACTTTGCAGAAGCGGGGCACGAACGGGCTATTTGGCTACCGGGCTTTGCCACAAACCCCCATCGCCGTGAGCCTGTGGATTCCTACAAACATCCCCTGGTTTTTGTGGGCAGTGCCGGACAATTCCATCCCTACCGTTGCCACTTATTGGAGCAAATTAAGAAGCAAGGATTCCCCCTGCTACACACCCAAGCGCCGCAATCCCAAGGGGCAGATTTATATAACCAGTCTCTTATTAGTTTGAATATTTCCTTAAATGGGGACTTGAATTTACGGGTGTTTGAGGTGTTGGCAGCGGGAGGGTTTCTCCTAACTGATCGCTTGACGCCAGAATCTGGATTGCTGACCCTTTTTGAAGAGGGAAAACATTTGGTCACCTTTGATGGCGAAGAGAATTTGTACGGCAAACTAAATCACTATTTAAGCCACCCTCAAGAGGCAAAGGCGATCGCCCGCGCCGGTCATGAACATTACTGGAATAACTACAGTCCTGAACACCATATTCAGCGATTGTTTGATTACCTCAATACTGGCAAAATTGAGCACAAATACACCGCCGCCGCTGACTGCCGTGGGCAAGTTAGAGCTAGGTAAAACGGTTAAATAGAATGTCCACCAGTAAGACGTCCAAATGAGCCTGAGCACACTATCCCTGACGCAACGGGCTGCTGCCTATGAGGTTTTGCAGGACGCTCATTTGCGATCGCTGCAGCCGTTAAATATTTTGATGGATGGCTCAGTGGACCCTCGGCTGGCGACGGATGCAGTGGATTTGCCCCGCTTGAAACCGAGCTGTTTGGAACATAACTCGGGGAGAGTGGGGGACTGGCTGACCCAGTGCGCCATGGGTGATCGCATTCCCCTGTTGGGAGACGGCGAGGCGGCAATGGGCAAGGCGTGGCATTGGCTGGTGCTAGACCCCAGTCAGGTGGAAGAGTCGGTTTTTGTCGAGAGGCTTCGGCAGGTTGCCTTTGAAAAACTGTTGCTGGTGAGCGATCGCCCCTGGCAGCCTTCAGGCAGTGAGCTGCGCCAGAGTTTAGGGGAATTGGAAACCGTATTAACACCTCAGCCGGGGCTGGTAATTTTTCAAAGATCCAAGCAACTGAATCAGCCTCTCCAGCCGGTGAATCAAGGCAGTTTATCCCCGAATACCGCAGTGGTTTTGGGGCGATCGCCTGCCGAGGGACACATATCACCGTCTGGTGCAGCCATGTCATCTTCGCTGCCGCCCAAGCAAATCTTGGTTATCAGTAATCTGTATCCTCCCCAAGAGCTGGGGGGATACGGGCGTTCAATTGCAGATTTCGCGGCAGGGCTGGGCAATAACGGACACACGGTTCAGATCTTGACGTCAAATGCTGTCTACCTGGGAGACATCGAACGCCCAGAGCCCACGGTGGATAGGAATCTTCAGCTCTTTGGCACTTATCACGAAGGGACGCGCCCTTTTGAGGATGAGCAGCAAATCCTAGACGTTGTTAACCACAACCGTCGATATCTGTTGCAGGTGATTGCCGCTTTCCAGCCTGATTTATGTTTAGTCGGCAATACTTCATTCCTTGGAAGCAGTATTTTCCATCCGCTTCTGGAGCAAAATATTCCAATCATTCACCACTTGGGCTTTGCGTCCCCCCCGTATCACCTTCAGGAATACCCCAGGCACCCGCTGTACCATTTGGCAGTGGCCAGCAATTATGTGCGCGATCGCCTGCTGGAATACCAATTTCCGGTGCAGGACAGCATTACGGTGTATCCCAGTGCCCTAGTGCAGGAGTTTTATCAGCCAGATTTACCGGATCGTAACTGTCTTCGAATTGGTTATGCCGGTTTGGTGATTTTCACTAAAGGTGTCCATATTTTGCTGGAGGCTCTTCACCGTTTGCAAAGACAAGGCATCAACGTTGAGTGCTCCATTGCGGGTGATGCCATCCATGGGGACTACAAAAAAGACCTAGAGCAGTTTATTGGCCAAGCTGATCTGAGAGATTCTGTAACCTTTGTAGGGCTGCTTAATCGTCAACAGCTCGTGGATTTTCACCGTCGCCACAACGTGCTCGTTTTTCCGTCCATTGCAGACGAAGCCTTTGGCATTACCCAAGTGGAGGCAATGGCGGCAGGGCTAACGGTGATTACCAGCGGTGTGGGCGGCGCGGCAGAGGTGGTGGAAAACGGAATTAGCGGGTTAACGGTTCCTCCCAATGACTCGGCAACGTTAGCCGAGGCTCTGTATTATTTGGTGAAAAATCCCACCCATTGGGAGGCGATCGCCCAGGCAGGACAACGGCGTGCCCTAGAAAAGTTCGACATTAAGCGCTCAGTGGCCCAGCTAGAGATACAATTCCAAAAGCTTTTGGAGCGAGCCCAATCAATGCCGCCCGCGACATCGTCAGTGCGATCACCGTCGTCAATGTCGTCCAACCCATTGTCAGCGGCGATCGCTCCCAAGTCTTCAACCTCTCTTTCCCCTCTCCCGTCCCCACCCCTGTCTTCGCAATTTATGACCTGGCTGATTAACCAGCTCCAAAGCTGCCTTAATGTGTATGAGCACACCCCGCAGGACCCCAGCACCATTGCCATTTTGCGGGAGATGCGTAAGCAGGTTGCGCAATTTTGGCTGAATTCCCCAGCAGATGCCCTGGAGACCCTCTATAACAGTTCTCTTGGCGGTGCCTATCAACAACTTTTACACAGCGGCTTTCAGCAAAACCCTTTGACCGACGACGAGCAACAGTTGCTGCAGGGACTGACCCAGGCAGTGTCTCAGGGGTTGGAGCAGCCCGGGGGAGTTAACGCTCTGTTGGGGGTTATGCTCTATTTTCCCCCAGACAAAATGCAGGTGCGCGACGCAGAAAATCGCCTGCCCTCCTGGCTGTGGCCGGACTATAAACAATGCTTTGCCGGAGCCATGGCTCAGGACTCGGGAGTGACCCCATCGGCATCAGTTCCCGTTTCGCCAGAAATGCCCGCTGACGCTAAACCCTTATGGGACGAGAGCTTTCTAAGTCAGCTATTGGGATGCGCCAATTTATACACCGTTAGCCCCGCCGATCCTAAGGTGATTAATCGGTGTCGCGAAACCCGCCAGGAAATTGCCAGCCTTTGGTTACAGGTGCCTGCCGAAGCCTTAGAACAGATTTATAAAGGTCCGTTGGGACAAAACTATCGAGCATTTTTGAAAAGTGGCTTCCACCGCGAACCCCTTCTAGAGCCTGAAAAATCCTGTTTACAGGAGCTTTCCGAAGCGGTAAAGCAGGGGTTTGACTCTCCCTTCGGGCTCCAGGCGCTGTTGGGAGTCATGTTGTATTTACCCCCTGGTGCCATGCAGGTGCGTGATGCGGAAAGTCGCTTGCCCGCTTGGCTATTGGGTGATTACCAAAGCATTTTTGCCGGCGATCGCCACCCGGAGAGTGCCCGATCCCCTGGCGCGGTGCCATCGCCGGACTCCTCCCTCTCTCCCCATCAGGACATGGCATTTCTTAATCGATTGTTGGGCTGTTTAAACCTGTACGAAATCGATCCATCAGATCAGGGAATCGTTGAGAATCTCCGTAACCTACGGCAGCAAATCGCCCAAACCTGGTTAAGTATTGACGCGCAGGATTTAGAGTCCGTATTTGCCGGCGAATTCGGTCAGCGCTACTGTGTGTTTTTAAAAAGCGGATTCCAGCGGGAGCCTTTAACCGACACTGAAAGCCATTTCAGACAAGAGCTGACGGAGAAGATCGGCGCAGGTATTGAAAACTCGCCAGGGTTGAAAGCGCTGTTGGGGGGAATGCTGTATTTTGCCCCTGGATCCATGAAAGTTAGCAATGCTGAGCAACGTTTACCCCATTGGCTATTGCCCCATTACAAAATCGTATTCGACGCCCCAGCAAATTGAGGAAAGATTGCAAGGTTGGCGAAGAAGCCAACAAAATAACCCCATCGGCGAGGGCGAGAGGCTGTTTTAGGACGTAGAAATACCAACACTTTCCCATTGGCAACTGTAGAGATTCGTTACAGTGAATATCCAGGTTTATGAAGCCCATTTCCGAGCAATATCCTTACAACGTGTTCGTCTTCTGCTTCGATGACAATGAACCGTGGGGAGGCATTAAGCAGCTTTATCACCACGTGGATATTTTGAGCAGGAATGGGGTTAATGCAAAGGTGCTTCAACAAAACCCTGGATTTCGGTGCAACTGGTTTGAAAATAGCACCCCAGTGACCAGCGTTAAAGAGGTGGATTTAGGTGACCAAGATATTGTTGTTATGCCTGAAGTGTTGGGAGTTCAGGCGTTAAAAACTCTTCCTGGGATCAAAAAAGTAATCTTTAATCAAAACGAGTTTTACACATTTAAACATTACCCGCCGGCCCTATCAAACACCGTTGAATCCCAGTATTTGCACTCCGATACAGTGGCTACGATGACCGTATCTCAGGAAAGCTTTTATTACTTGAAACACGCTTTTCCTGCTGCTGATTTATTCCGAATTTTTTATAGTGTCGACGCAGAGATTTTTCAGTGGAACAGCCACAAGAAAAAGCAAATTTGCTATATGCCCCGTAAAAATGCGGAAGATGCAGAGCAGGTTTTTAATATCCTTAAATATCGTGGAATGCTTAATGAAACCACGGTTATACCCATTGATGGAATGTCCGAGCAGGAGGTGGCAAAAGTCATGCAAGAATCCCTACTGTTTATTAGTTTTGGTCATCCTGAGGGATTTGGTTTACCTGTTGCTGAGGCGATGCTGTGTGGGTGTGTGGTGGTTGGCTACCACGGTATTGGTGGGCGAGAATTTTTTACGAAAGATTATGGGTATCCCATGGAGTGTGGGGATGTATTAGCGATCGCCCAGAAGGTTGAAGAACTTCTAGTGCAAGCCGATTCTCAAACCGATCATCTTTTTGCAATGGCCCAGCGAGCCTGCAACTTTATTCGGAAAACGTATTCAAAAGAAGCAGAAGAAAATAGCATCATTGGCGCATGGGAAAACATATTTAAATTGGCAGCCAGAAAAGACGGAAAACAACTTCCGAACATAGAGATGGCTCAGCCAAAGCTAGATAGTCATCAGTTTATTTTTTAATTACCTCCATTGACACTGACAAAGTAGACGCTATTGATCATCGTTTGCGATCGCCTCGAAAAGTCAGCAGTAATCACATTCAACTTATCCAATTCCGTAGCAGCTACTCAGCCGGAGAAATGCTCAATTGAAGACAGGAACAGGGCTTGGAGAGTGGGTTTTCTGAACCTCTTACGCAGAAGGCAAATAGTTTGCCAGCGCTAGGCTTGGATTCCTCAGGCTTGGCTGCGAATCTGTGACTATTCTTGTAAACCCTTGCGAGCGAGCTAAGTTTTCTGTTGGAACAGGTCGGAATAAAGAAGTAAGCTTAAAGAACCCAGGACCGGTGAGCTATTTTCGTACGCTCAACCACAATGTATTGGTCGTGACTTTAGATGAAAAACTTTAGTTCGCAACCTTAGAAAACTTCTGGTCGTCTAAATCTCTGCAAATAAAAGTAGAAGATGCTTAGTGTTTTGGTGAAAATACAGTAGACATTCGGTACTGAAATCCTTATATTAAGGTGTCGTTTCGCTTATGTTGGATTTAGGAGGTTTCTATTCCTGAGCCACTGACCCTGACCGTTAGTTTACGAGGCACACGGGAAGATAAAGGGTATTACCAACTATTTCGCCTCACGGGACTTCTTGACGCATTTTCTGAGCCCACTTTTCGCAAGGAGCTAAGTAAGTGTGTGGACGAGGGTCCAACCCACCTGCTTTTAGATTTGTCCAATGTTACTTTTCTGGACAGCTCTGGTTTGGGGGCTCTAGTGCAAGTCGCCAAGAAAGCCCAGACCGCTGGCGGGACTTTTCAGATTGTCACCAATCCTCGCGTCACCCAGACAGTAAAGCTGGTGCGCCTTGAAAAGTTTTTATCTTTGCGGGAATCGGTGGACGTTGCCATCGGGCACATTCCCAAGCCTGATGGTGGCTGAAGCAAATGCATACTTGGCTGCCGAGCCTGAGCCCCAGCCGCAGTTAGTGCTTCAACAAGCGCTGATGCGGCTCTTTTTGCCCAGGCTCGGCTTTGCTATGGCTGACTTACCCTCACAGGAGGGGCAGTCGCTGGACAATCAATCGTCTTGCGGTGCGTCTCCTACCATTGAAACCAGTGGCTCGACGCCTGATTCTTCGAAATCATTTGATTTAGGAGTGCTGGGATCACCCGCAGCGATCGCCCGCCTTTCTCCCACTGCTTTGGCATATATTGGCGACGCGGTTTATGAACTGCACACCCGTAGCCAGCTTTTATTTCCCCCCCAGCGCCAGCGTGATTATCATCAAAAAGTTGTTGCCCAGGTGCGTGCCGAGCAGCAGGCTTTAGCCTTGGCTAAGTTAGAGCCCCTGTTAACCATCGAGGAGAAAGACTGGGTGCGTCGGGGGCGCAATAGCGTGGGAAAGCGATCTCGCCACAATAATCCTGTTGCTTATCAAAACGCCACTGCCTTCGAAACCCTTGTTGGCTATCTCTTCCTTTTGGATCCTGCTCGGCTGGTGTTTCTTTTTGGTGCCTTGTAGCTTGGCATTGTGGAGCATGGCAGAACAGAAGACCAGATTAAAGCAATAGCCCTCCTTCAGAAGCAATTTTTGCGAACCTGTAGTCTTTACCAAATGTAAGTATGTCTTGCTAACGGAGCCAATAGAGCTATACTGATTGCCTGGTATCAAGTTACCTTGATTTGATCCATGTAAGATCACGCGGAATTGTTCTTTTCGCTGTGAGTTGCACCTTGACATATCGCTGCAACATTAAGGTTTGTTATCAGCTAACACCAGAGTCCTTCAACGGTAAAGCCTGCTATTCCTATCCCAGAACATAGATTAGGAGTGGCAACCCCATGGCAAAGGGCTGCAAATTCAATTGATGCTTACCTTTCTGTTAAAGCAAAAGAAATTTTAACTACGTCTCTGTTATGGCGTTTGGAAACATTGTTTTTCTGACAACTATTGTCTGTTAATCAACGTTCAACTGACGTTGGCCAGGCATTGAGACTTGGATTCCTGTCCATATTTAACATCTGTTATTCCATCTCTTTTTGCCGCTTCATTTATCCCGATTGCCAAAGTAGGTAAAGGCATCGCAGTCTCTTTTGCTGTTATTTTTGCCTGCAATCTTCTTATTTTCCACCACATCAGGTTTCCCATGAGTAATTCCGGCTTCCAATCAGACTCTAATTTTTCAGATGGGGATAGCGCGCGATCCTCTGACCGCTCTTTTAACTACCCCCGTCGAGATAGTGGGGGAGGTAGGGAGCCGGGGGGAAAGTTTAAGGGAAAGAAATTTCAGGGTAAGAAATTTCAGGGTAAGAAATTTCAGGGTAAGAAATTTCAGGGTAAGAAATTTCAAGGTGGGAAGAAACAGGCGTATGGCAGCCGTTCTGATGAGGGATTTTCTCGGGATCGGGACCGAGGGCGTGATGATCGGGGTGGCTATCGAGGCGGCTCTAAGGGGGGTGATCGGGGTGGATATCGCGACGGAGGTTCCCGCCAGGAGGGAAGGCAGGGCGGGCGATCTGACGGCTATTTCCAGGATCGACGACCCAATCGAGAGGGCGGGGATTTTAGGCGGGGTGGCGATAATAATAAGTTCTCCCGGCGGAACGATTCACGGGATGGTGGCTGGCGAGGACGCGACTCTGGTGGGGATGGGGCGCGGGATAGACGCCCGAATAAAAATTATCGTGGCGGCTATCGGGGGGACGATTTCCAAGGGCGCGACAATCGTGGGCGGGGCGATCACCCTCGCCGAGATGGCTATGGACGCAATAACTATGGGCGCGATAATTACGGTCGAGACAGCCGAGAGCGAAATAATTATGGTCGCCGCAATGATCGATCCTACGGCGATCGCCCATTTAATCGCCGCGACTCTGAAGGACGGTATTCTTCACGGGATTCGCGAAATCGCTACGATTCGCCGCGGGTCTCGAAACCGTCACGGGATAACCGTGATCGAGGATTCCGCGATCGCGATGGCTACCAAGGTCGCGACTCTCGAACTCCATCCCCTAGCCAACGCTTTAGGAAAAATCCTTTTTCAGGCATCGATGGCGAGGAACAACTTCAGGATGGTACCCAGGAGCAGTCTAACGATCTAATCTATGGTCGCCACTCAGTTTTGGCAGCTCTGGAGTCAGATGAGCGATCGCTCCATAAAGTGTGGGTCCTATCAAGCCTGCGTTACGATCCCCGTTTCCACCAGCTACTTCAGGATGCCAAAGCGAACGGTACCGTTATCGATGAAGTGCCCCGCCCCCAGTTGGATCGGCTTAGCGCTGGCGGCAACCATCAGGGAATTATTGCTCAGATTTCTCCCCATGAATATGTTTCCCTTGAGGATCTAATTGCAAAGGCGAAAGAGTCTAGCGATCGCCCGGTAATCGTGGTAGCCGACGGCATCACTGATCCCCACAATCTGGGGGCGATCGCTCGCACTATCGAAGCATTGGGGCTAGACGGCTTAATTATTCCACAGCGCCGCGCCGTCGGTATTACCTCCACCGTCATCAAAGTTGCCTCGGGGGCCTTAGAACACCTGTCCGTTGCCCGAGTTGTTAATCTAGTGAAATCCCTCGAGGCGCTCAAGGAAGCTGGATTTTGGATTTATGGCATCGATTCCAATGCCAGTAGTGATCTTCATAAAGCAACCTTTGATACACCAGTGGCCCTAGTTGTGGGGGCAGAAGGGGCTGGTTTAGGAGTATTGGTGCAAAAAAACTGCGACGTAATGCTATCTATCCCCCTTGCGGGTAAAACCCCAAGCCTTAATGCGTCCGTTGCTACTGGTATGGCCCTTTACGAAGTCGCTCGCCAACGCTGGAACGCCACCTTAGACTTGCGCTAGGGTGCGTGAATCGTTGGACACCAAAACTTTGTGCGGTGGGTAATACAACCCCTTTTTTAGGTTGGAGGCTGAGACCTCAGCCGTCATTGGGGTCCATGGGTCATAAATCACAGCCTTCAGTCGTTATCGTTAACGAATTGCGGGAAAAAATAACAAATATCTGGAGAAAAAGTTTAGCTTGATCCCAATTCTGGTTACTAGAAAACCACCCTAGAAAGTGATGATCCCTTAAATTTTCTGTAGTCAAGGATGATCAACCTGTATTTACAGCGCTAGAACCTCGTCGGCAAACGTGTTATCAACAAGAAAGCAATTTTTTGCGTGATCGCCCTCGGCGAGTCCAAATAAATTTAGGGAATTAATGATAGAGTCGGCAAACCGCCAGGCTTCCTGACGTTAATAGCCTTCTTATCTATTGGTTAATGTCAGGCAATCATTACTTTTGCTAATAATTGCAGCAAAATTCTAAAAAATGCGCTGCAATAAAGCTGTGTCGCTTCACATGTCCAGAATATTTTGGTCAACAAGGTTGGAAAGATAGGTGTAGGCACCTTGAGTCCAGCTGTTTTCCTCATCTGGTATCTGCTAAGTCAGACAGCTTTCTCAGCGTTATTAACAATAGATGCAAACCTTTGGGTAAGAGAAGATACTCCCACATAGACCTATGAAAGAGCTTTTCACAAGTTTGCTGAATTACGTTGGTCTCGCTTATTGGGTCAAAATTGACACCCAATCTCCGACGTGCACCTACTACTTTGGTCCCTTCCGTTCTCAATCAAAAGCTGAGGCGGCTTCAGGGGGCTACATTGAGGACTTGAAGGGAGAGGATGCCCAGAATATTCAAGTTGCTATTCAGCGATGTAAGCCCACTCAGCTGACTATTGTGGAAGAAGCGGAGTCGGTTGGAAGTTCGTCGCCAATGCAGATGGTAAGTGGCCGCATTTAGGTGGTGCCGCGCAACCTTGATTCGAAACTAGCAGCCGATGGCGAGTGGTTGTTGAATAAATGGTGCTGCTGGTTTGTTGCTTGCGTAATTTGAATCAGAACTCTCAATGCTTGAGAGGCGCAGAAAAGAGCGCAGGTTCCCGTATTTAGAGGGAATTCGCGTTCTTGTGGTATTTGGCGCGAGCTTGTCGTATGGCCGACTCTTGAATTAGTGGAACAATCAGCGATCGCTAAGCAGAATCGTGCGCGAAGTGTTGGCGAAGCCAATAGTGGGAAATTTAGCTTCGATTACGAGATTAAAATCGTCTTGCTTTTGATTAGCTGACCATATGTGGTCAGCTAATCAAACTCTCAAATCAAACAGGCTAGGGGCTGTAATCCTCGTCATTATTGGGCTTGAATTAACTGAGCACAGCCCCTAAATGGCGTTAGCACAGATGCACTCAAGGCTTTTTCATACGACACTTTTTCACAGAACCCTACTCGTCACCCTACTCGTCTTTATTTTTAACGCCACGCATGATTCGAGACAGTTCGGACTTTTCATTAATGGAAATCCGTGTCGGTGAACCACTAATAATTCGTTCAAAGTCGCGGAATGAATCACGAATTTCAGGGCCATTCTTGCTGATGGTATATTCCCTAATTCCTTTGTCATGTTCCGAACCCCGCATCTTGAATACGTTGATTGCACGGCACATTTCTCCACGGATTTCCACGTACTGCAACATCAAAATCGTGTCTGTAATCGTGGAGATATGGGAATCTGTAATAGAGTGAGCCCCCATAAATTGGTCCGTTGTATTAGTGAAGAATCCGGTAATTTCCTCCTGTTTTGCAAAGCCCGTTACTCCGATGACAAACTGACGGAATGCATTATTGCTAACGCCCCGTGCCAGGGCAGACAGGGAGTCAATTGCAATTCGTGACGGCTTAAATTCAGAAATTTCCGACTTAATATTTTGCAGATGATCCTCTAAACCTGCTGACTCAGGATAGGCACAAAGAATTTTCAGCAGTCCACGCTGTTCCAAATCCTCAAAGTCAATCCCCCAAGAGTATGCGTTTCGAGATAACTGAGCCCTCGATTCTTCGTAGGCAAACAGGATGGCGCGATCGCCATTTCTGCAGGCATTTTCAATAAACTTGCTAACCAGCATTGTTTTACCTGTGCCGGTTGCTCCCGTCGCCAAAATAATTGAGTCGCGGAAAAATCCTCCACCGCACATTTGATCCAGGGTTTCTACTCCAGAGGACACGCGCGTGTTGGATGATCGTTGAGTCAAACGCATGGCGCCTAGCGGGAAAATGCTGATGCCATTGTTGGTCATTGTGAACGGATACTCCCCCTTCATATGGGTCGTTCCACGCAGCTTCAAAATTTCCAACGTCCGCCTGCGCCGTTCCCCCTCCAGCACGTTGCGCATGATAGTCACGTTGTCAGAGACAAACTCCTCCACCCCAAACCGTGCCACCGGTCCATACTCCTCATCCCGTTCGGTGGTCATGACCGTCGTCACCCCCACCAACTTTAAGCGGGCTACTAATCGGAAAATTTCCCGACGCACCACTGACGCTGCATCATACTGCTGAAAAACTGCCGTAATGGAGTCAATGGAAACACGTTTCGCTTTGTACTTCTGAATAGCGTATTGAATCCGTTCAATGAGCGCCGACAAGTCAAAGTTGCCAACAATATCTTGCCCATCAGGATCAGGAGATGCGTCCAAAATAAACAGCTTGCCCGCGTCAATGAGCGCCTGCAAATCCCATCCAAAACTTTGGGCATTGGTGATGATATCAACCGGCGACTCTTCAAACGTGACAAAAATCCCTGGCTCGTTAAAGCTGACGATTCCGTTGTATAAAAACTGCGTTGCAAACAATGTTTTTCCCGTACCGGAAGTGCCGCTAACTAGCGTTGCCCGCCCCACAGGGAGCCCCCCGTGACTAATATCGTCAAATCCCTCAATTGCGGTGCGAATCTTCTGGACGCCTACCATTTCCTGGACGCCCATTACATTAGTCTCGTTGTCAGCCATTAGAGCTTGGAGAAAAAAGATTTATAAGAAAATAGTTAAAACGCGTAGGTTCATTTTTAAGAAACTAGGCTTAGAAATTCTAGAACAGTTTTAGACTTTCTGACACTGTGGCTATTACCCCTGTAATGGTCTCCAGTTCAGGGTTTCAAGGGGAGTTTGCTGTGCAGGCAATAATAATTTCTCATATTGAGAATACGTAACACTGTCCCAACAAAATCTTTGTCAAACCCTAGTGCCGGACCTCAGGTACCAAAAGCCTAAGATACCTATACTTCGAGCATTAATGCGTTTTACATGGACCCAAAGCAAGAAGCGATCGACGGATGGATGCTCAAGAAACTATTTCGAAGTTGCCTAACCACTAATGTTAAAAACTTCTCAAGAGCTCCTTCTACCAATACTGACTTAAAGGTCCCCTTCTTCTGATAGTTCTTCGTAGAGCAGGTCAAGACCAATGAGAACTTTCTCACGATCCGAAAGATCCCCAATGATTTTCCGCACGGGTGGGGGCAGGATCTTGGCTAGGGTTGGTGTTGCCAGAATCTTATCCTCTTCTGCCAGTTGAGGATTTTTTAAAACGTCAATAACTTTAAGGGCGTATACGCCTTGAAATTCCTCTTCTAAGATATTTTTTAACGTTTTGAGAGCCCTTACTGAGTTAGGAGTATTGCCCGCCACATAAAGTTTAAGAACATAGGTTTTTTTAAAGGGAATCATGGTTGCCTTGTGGTGGAAAGGGGGAATTTTTCAAGGGAGGTGATCAATGGGGAAGAGACAACTTCTCAATAGCAATAGAGTTGCGATTACGGGTGTTCTAAGCAAGTGTTGTGAACGGGCGATTTTGCGAATGAAGCCTGTAGCGATGTTGTTGTCTTATCAGCCTTTTCACGCCACTAACTTACTAGACTGGGATCAAAGGGGTACCAGTCCGAAAATAAGGATGGGACTTCAGTACCTAATCCTAGTCGTGCTGAGCCCTTATTTCAGCAAAAGTCGAAATTACGATGTTTTAGTTTTAAATTTGCAATATTTTAAGCCTAAAAATATTTGAAATAGAGATCCAGTTAATCCGAGAGGCACCATGTAGTAAGCCCTTAACCTTTAGTTATCGATGATTATTGAGGTCATTGGCTTAACGTGACTACTTGGTAGATGAATGCTTTGAATCAGAATAATCAGTCTAGTTAGGCTTTGTACCTAGGACTTTCTGGGTACGGAGCGACGGTACATTTCACAAAGATGGGCAATGACATCAATTAATGTCAGTCGGTAATCCAGTAGAATCTCTGGGCTGCGCCCTTCTAATTTAAGTTGCTTGGAAAACTCGTCCATTAGCCACATGTGGATTTCCACTACTTTAGCCACGGAAATATCGGCGAAGAACGCAGTATCCACCAAGCTATCAACCTTTGTGTTGGTGTCAGCATCGTCGTCGAAATAACTGAGCACGATCGTCCGATATTCTTCCCTCAACGCAGAAACTAATTGCTCTTGTTCTATGGGCTCAAGATTTCTAAGGAAGTTGCTTTGTTCACGCTTGTAATAAACTTCCAAATAACCCAGCCTGCCCTGAAGTTTGTCTGCAAGACGGCGTTGCTGAGTCATAAGCAATTGATGGTGATCTTCATTGCCGTTGGCTAATTGAGATTTCGTAGCTGTAGAACTTTTAGTGTGTAATTTCAGAAAATCGCTAATAGCCCGTTGCAGGTGTTCCTCCAAAGGTAATTCTTTCCATTCTTGATGACTGTTTAGTTGCATTTCTGCCTGATGGTAATGGCAGGCTGTTGGCGCAGATAAATCGGGAGAAGAGGTGGCATTGCTCTCTAATTCCGGCGTTGCTCCATGGCGGCTGCTTTGGGGGGAGAGGATAACTGCTGGGAGTAAAATTGCTCGCTGATACAGTTGCGCCACTAGCGAGGGGAGAAAGGAACCTACCTTGAGGATGATGCCATCTAGCTCATGGCGCTGATCTTCCAAATAGTCGATAAACTCTGAAACGTTTCGAAAAGTAGATAGAGTTGCTTGTTCTTGACTCAATCCTTGCTGAAGGAGAATCTCATCTTCCTGGGAATCGACAAATGCGGCGAGGATGAGTTTCGGACTTGGCTCTGCTGAGGGCTTAGACATGCGATCGCAACACTGGGATGAATGTCAACCACGCCCTAGAACACGAAGACCGGTGAACCTTAAGCTTGAAAAGGACCTGCGACAGTGCTAAAGCGGATTTGAAAGTTCAGTGACAAATGTATGTTAACCGCAATTTACATTACACAAGAATCTGTGACCTTTTCTGTGTTGAGGTGGAACGCTTGGGGCGATCCAGGATCTTGCCTACAAGGTACAAACCGATGTAAGGGAAAAACAAGTCAAAATAATGATTTAGCTTCCTTTATCTCAAGATAAAGAAGCTGAAAATCTAACGCTGTTGGCAATGATCAAAAACTGGGGCGGTAGGGATCGAACCTACGAATGGCGGAACCAAAATCCGCTGCCTTACCGCTTGGCCACGCCCCAATGCTGTGAAGCTCATGTATATTAACAAGTCCTGACCGGCTTTTGTCAACTGATTAGAGGATTTTTTTTCTCTCTGTACAAAACAGAATAAGCGGTGAGGATTTCACCCTTCCCTCAGCACAGGTGACGCCTGGGAATGACGCCTGAGAATGACGCCTGAGAATGACGCCTGAAAGCAGTTCCTGCAAGGAGCTACAGATTAGTGGAGATTGCGTCCACTGGACAGGTTGGAATGCATTGCTCGCACATGATGCAGCGCGATCGCACGAACTCGAGCTGAAAAGACTCTGGGTTCAGGCGCAGTGCTTCAGTGGGGCACACGCCGGTACATAGTCCACAGTGAACGCAGCTCTCTTCATCAATAGCCAGGGCGCGATCGCCAAGAGACACCTGAATATTCCGGGATTCCATCCACTCTAAAGCAGCATCTAGTTGATCAATATCTCCTGACAACTCCACCACCAACGTACCCACTTGGTTGGGGGCCACCTGAGCGCGAATGATATTTGCCGCCACGTTGAAGTCTTTAACCAACCGGTAGGTAATGGGCATTTGCACCACGGTTTGCGGAAAAGTGAGGGTAACTCGTTTGCGCACGGTGGTCTCCGAAGGGGGACATTAAGCAGGCTGGCAAATTTGCCAAGGAACTGGTGGCAAAACTGTCGATATCAGCAGCTTTACACCCCTCAGCACTTTAAGTTTTGCCTTGCCTTTTAATTATGCTTCTATACTTTAAAAGGGCTTGTCTTAAGAAAACTTCACGGGCTAATGAATGCCTCTGTCAAGTTTGCTTTAGTCTTTGTAATTGCTACTTTTTCGTCGAATATGTCTTCACCCTCTGATTCTGCTAGCACCACCGGCTCTTCCGCCTCCACACGCTCCAACCGGTTGCGAAATGGAGTGATTGCCATCGTGGCCGTGGTTTTGGCGATCGCTTTGGGGCTAGGGTTGCAGGGGCAGTCCCGAGATATTTCCCTGGAGCAGCTAGCGGAGCAGTCAGTGCCTTTAGATACTGCCCTCAGCAGCAATAAGCCTACTTTGGTGGAGTTTTACGCGGATTGGTGTACGAGCTGTCGGGCGATGGCGGGGGATATGGCAGAGTTACGGGAAGTTTATGGGGATCGCATCAACTTCACCATGTTGAATGTGGATAATGCCAAGTGGCTGCCGGAAATTTTGAGCTATCGCGTTGATGGCATTCCCCATTTTGTTTATTTGGACGCCGATGGTCAGGAGCTAGGGCAGGCAATCGGTGAACAGCCCCGGCTGATTCTGGCGGAAAATTTAGAAGCTATGACCAACTCGGCGGCGCTACCCCGCGCTTCCCAGGCGATCGGGCAAACGTCGGACTTCCAACCGTCTCTATCTGGTGGTAACAGCGATGCCGGCGCAGACCCCCGTAGTCACGGGTCCCAAGTGGTTTCTGAGACTTAATTCCAACACTTACAAGTTTGAAACCTCACTAAGGGGGCGCTTAATGCTCTTCAAAGGCACTGCTTCACTAAATCTTTTTGTGCTTCAATCGTAATTCTTTAAACTGTCCTGGCCTTTTTAAGCTGTCCTAGCTTTTTTCTTTCCTATGACGCGCATTCTTGAGCAAGAAATTTATATTCGATCTAGCGCCACTTCCGTTGAAAAGTGCCTGACAGATTTGGAATTGATGCACCGTTGGCTTAATCCGGCATTGTGTTGTGAGCCAGTGGGAGCTTGGTCGACGGCACTGGGAGCCAGAAGTCGATTTCGGATTAAAGTTCCGTTACTTCAACCCACGTTGAATAACACGGTGGTGGAGCGGCGACCGGGATTGATTGTGTGGCAGTTTAAGGGCTTCTTTGAAGGGCGCGATCGCTGGGAATGTAGCCCGGAACGGGAGGGAACTCAACTCATTAATCGATTTGAGTTTGAAATACCCAATCCTATTGTTCGCCAAGGATTTAATTGGTTTGCTGCTGATTTTGTACGCCAGGATATGCAGGCTCAGCTACGACGTTTGAAGCGAGTAGCCGAGGAAGTTTACCTGTCAACGGCTAGGGTTTAGTTTGATTTTCGTTCTTAACTACTGAGCCTAAACTGATAAGCCTAAAATTAGATGCGATTAAGTTCTGCCCTTAACGTCGGTGTCAATATAGCTAAGCATCTCGCTATGAACTGTGTTTGCCTTTCCCAATATGTTTAGAACTTTTTGGGCAACTCGGTTGGGTAGTAACGACAAACAGATGACTTTGGCGATCGCCCGCCCCACCATCTTCCAATCTTTCCTCAGGGCGCTATCGTATTTAAGCGCTTGAAACAGATATAAAAACGCTCGGGGAATATTCCGCCGCCGAATTGCACCGCTAAACGTCTGGAAATAAAGAAACTCGTAAAGATTGGCTAGACTTCTTGCCCGGGCAACCCTGATAAAATTCCTTTGATTTTCCATTTGGGAAGATACTTTTCGACGCCTTAACGCTCGTTCAATGGTTTTCCTAGAATCGCGCCCAAGATGTTGGGTATTGGCGGAAGAAGAATATCGGGAAACCTGATAGTTAACCTGAGGAACAGGAATTGCTGCGATAGGATAGCATTCAGCAATTCTTAACCATAAGTCCCAATCTTCAGCTAAACGTAACTGAGGTGGAAAGTTGCCTATCTCCGCGAGCACTGACCGGCGCACCATGGGGCTAGAACCATTGTCCAAATAGTTCTGCATCAGCAATTCTAAAGAGGCTCCAACACCAGGCGATCGCAAGCTACCAGGACGAAAGAAATTATTTTGTGCATCCACACAATGGGTAAAACTATATACCAGACCCACAGTCGGATTTTGTTCTAAAAACAAAAACTGTGCTTGAAGTTTATCGATACTCCAGTGATCATCAGCGTCTAAAAAAGCGATATATTTCCCTCGCGATCGCTCGATTCCCCTATTGCGGGCCACAGAAGGACCAGCGTTATTAAATCGACAGCAGAAAAGTTCAATCGATTTTTCCTGTAAATAAGATTCATTTTCCTTTCTCCACTTTGAAATAATCTCGACGGCTTCATTTTGAGATCCATCATCGATTACGATAACTTCAAAGTTAGAAAAGCTTTGCCTAACCACAGACTCTAATGTTGCAGAAATAGTATCGTCAGCATTGTAGAAAGGAACAACAATAGAAATTGAAGGGTCACTCATAAACCTAATTTCTTCAGGGTAGAACGACAGACCCGTTTAAAAGTTAACTTGAATAGAAGCCAGAAAAAACTGCTCTAATTCTTCCCAATCTTGGCGACGTTCGAGCCAAGAATTAATATTCTGCTGAGGAAGTATCCAAATCGCGGCACATTTTATAAAGAACTTAGCGATGTTTTTTCCCTGGCTGATCAGATTTTTATCATAGAAGATTGCCTTTACTCCATACTTGAATCCAAGCCAAGCCTGACCTCTGCTGGGATCACTGTCCATTGCTTCAAAAGCCAAAATCTTATATCGATTAGCTAGACTTTGTCGAACAATATGATGGCGATTAGGCTCGAACTTCTTTGCTTCTCGGGTAATAATTTCTAAGCTGCCCGCTTCCATCTTTCTGACATTCGTTGACGCTGTTGTTCCTCCCTGGCGATAAAGAATTTGGGGAGAAGGCACTGTGATAACTCCGGATTTTTCAGCTAATCGAATCCATAAGTCCCAATCCTCAGAGTGGGTTAAAGCTTCATCAAACCCACCCACCGCTTCAAAAATATTCCGTCGGATCATTACATTAGATCCGCTTTCCACTACATCAATAATTAATAGTTGGATCCAAGGTTCACTGCTGACGGTTGGATAGCCCCCTCGACGGAAAAAGTCACCGTTTAAGTTAATGCTATTAATCCAACTGTAAACAAATCCAGCACGAGGGTTGTATTCAAGGGCAAGATATTGGGCTTCTAGTTTATCGATAGTCCATAAATCGTCAGCATCAATAAAGGTTAAATATTGCCCTTTTGCAAGGGTGGCTCCCTGGTTTCTTGCTTTTGACACGCCCTGGTTCTGAGTGGTTACCAGTTGAACGGAAGGCTTTTTTCTTGTATTTCTTGAATTATCGCTAATAAATGCTTCAACGACCTCTGCCGTTTTATCAGTGGAACCATCGTTGACAATAATGACTTCACATTTTGTGTCTGAAAAGTCAATGGACTGATGCCAGATTGACTCCAGAGTTTCAAGAATAGTACCTTCTCCATTGTAAACAGGAATAATAATCGATATATCCATAAAATCAAATAGTTTTGGATTAATCCCCTGCTTTATATTGTTGCTGCATCTTTGCTTCTACGATCTGAGGTGGGGACTTCTTTCTTATTTTTCGATGGTAGAAGATGGGGCTTTCGAAGGTGCCCCATAAAAACACAATTTCAATTGCTATTACTCTCTTTAAGGCTCCGCTGGCGATCGCCCATTCAATTCCTTTAACTAATAGCCGTTTTAAGCTCCCTAGGCTGGTTTTAAAGGCTAAATATCGATGCTGCGATCGCGGTGCGTTAATCAGTCGTAGGGCATAAGTTGCCAGCCCGCAGCCTCGAGCCAGTTGGGTTAAATATTTCTGAGTTAGTCGCCATTGGGGAATTTTATGGTAGCTAACTAACTCGGGGTTAAACCAAATTTCCCACCCATGCTTATGTAGGTATAACAAAGGTTCATAGTCATCGCCTTGTAATAGGAATTGCGGCGTCTTTCCTGTGAGAAGCTGTTGCCTTGGCACTGAGTTTAGCCACCTTAAGCGATCCACAAGCAGAGCTGCGGAGGGGGGAAGCTGTAAATTTTGAGGCGCGAATAAGCAGGGCTGATTATCGTAGTCAGGGTAGTCGCGAACCGCCAGAAACTTCTCAATTTGTTCAAAATTCTCCGGCGGTGGCGTCTCGTAATCTCCCACCACAGGGCCGGCGATCGCCCCAGCATTGGGGTGAGTCTGGGCAAATTTCCAGGCAGCGGTAATCCAATGGGGAGCGAGGACATTATCGTCATCCACAAAAATAACGTAGCGCCCCTGGGCTAAATCAATGCCCTTCCAACGGGCATAAGCTGCTCCCTGGCACGGCTCAAATCCGTAGCGAAGGGGACATGTTGTCCAACTATCTTGCCAGGAACGAACAACATCAGCGGTGCGATCGCCGCTGTTATTGTCAATAACGATAATTTCCCACCTGAATGAGGGCGGAATAATAAATTTTTGAAAGGATTTAAATAGGTCCGGTAGCCGACTTTCACCATTAAATGTCGGAACGATAACGCTAATTTCAAAAGTACTGTCGGTGTCAATAACGCTATCTGCCATATTTAGTCTTTGGGCGGATTTCTAAGTCTGACGATTAAATCGACTCTAGATGGACAGTGTGTCCTCTAATTGGGTTAATAGCTGCGTGAAAAATCAGTTTTTCAGTGAAACTTTTCGTTAGTAATATCCGAATTTTACTTGGGGTTAGATTCCATTACTGGGGAGGAGATTGCGCTTTTGTGCTTCACTGACTTTCTACCTAGGCGGAACTGTATTTTTTTAAGGCGCTGATATCCCATAAAGAGAGGGCTTACCAAGTTGCTATAAAGCAACGTGAACTTACAGTCGGCGACTAAATCCTGCCCTAATCTACTGCGAAACTTAAGGACGTGATCAGTCAATTTCCGAAAATCATTCAAGGCATAAAGTGCTGTCCACAGGGGGCGCTTCCAGAAGGGCAGCCGTAGCATGCGAATAACGTATCGAGTTAAGCCAACGCCCCTTAAAAATGGAATTAAGTATTGTCGTTCTAGTCGCCACTGGGGAATTAAGTGGTCAATTTCCATGGCTGGGTTATACCAAACTTCCCATCCTTTTCGCTGTAGGTGAACGAGGGTTTCTAAGTCTTCAGAGGTGAGCATACTGTCAGCAGTTCTCCCCCCTAAAATCAGGGTCTTTGGCACTGCCCTCAGCCATGCTTCGCGCCGCACTACTAATCCTGCGGAGGGTGGCAGAACTTTATACTTCAGTTCGTACTGAAATGGGCGATCGCCCCGCTCCACAACGGCCAGGAAAGGGCGCACGTACCGAATTAATTCAACTTGATTGCCCTCTGGGAAAACGCCGCGAATTTTCCCGCCAAACGCGCCTATTTTCTTGGAGCTTTGGGATCTAAACTCAGTGAACTGGTGCACTGCAAAAATCCAGTTGGCGGCAGGAATATTATCGTCGTCTAGGAAGGCAATCCATTGTCCCTGGGCCATTTCCACGGCTTTTTGGCGAGCGTGGGCAGCACCCTGCTTCATTTCCTTCAGGTACCGCAGAGGAACCTTTGAATTGCCATGTTTTTTTCGCCAGTGCTCTTGAAAGTCGTGGACAATTTGAGGCGTATTGTCAGTGCTGTTGTTGTCAATAACCAACACCTCCCACTTTATATTTTCTAAATGTTGCTGGGCAAGCAGACGTTCCAGCACTTGAGGAACACGCTGGGCACCGTTGTAAGTGGGAATAGCGACGGTTATATGACAGCTCATAGGTTTGAAGGTGTCGCTGCAGGGGAAACAATCTTCCGAGGAGTCGGCGAAGGTGTTAATCGCAACGGCAGAGTTTAGTTTTGACGTTTTGCTACATCACCTTTCTTGCGCTGATGCCCTTTAACCGAACAAGTTGCCAAAAATTTAAATTAGCGTGGCTATGTATAATTTAGCCCCATCGCCATAGTCACCAGCACAGTATGTTGCACGGGGATTGAACAGAGAATTTCTTCAGGCGCTACTTTTAAGGCGTTACCAACAGATAGTTTGGCTGCCACCGAGCGATCTTTAGCGGTTTAGTTGGCGTTTATTGATAGGAGCAATCCCTAGGAAGGGGGCGAGACTTCAGTGGGTGCCTCGATAAGTGGACGCAGGGGCAGACGGGGGACACGGGTCAGGGTGAGTAGAAATTGGTGCGATCGCCCAACGGCGGAAAATCGTCTGAGAAGAAAACCAGCCGCCCTGGGGGGCAAGACCCCACACAGCAATAGTTTACCTAGGGTTAACAACCATTTTTTCCATTGCTTGATGCTGCCGCGATCGCATCGAATAACCTGAAGCAAAAACCGCAGAGTGGTCAGGGACGAAAACCCCCACTGGGCGGGGCAAGGGCGGTCTAAGGATTTAAACGCCAGGTACTTGTAACGATTTCCCCAGATGATGTGTCGATGATTACCTAAGGTAAGGGAATCGCGTTGCAGCTCCCGTTCGACAATAGTGCGACTGGCGGTTTCATGGGCAAGGACGTTAATGGATGCTGAGGTGGGGCGTTGACGATAGAGAATTTGCACCTTGGGCACTAGGGCGACGGGACCGACGGCAGCGAGACGAAGCCATAAATCCCAATCCTCTGAGTGGCTTAAGGTGGCGTCAAATCCCTGACACTTTTCCAGGGGAGATCGCCGAATCAACACATTGGAGCCGCTGGAAATAAAGTCCGTCACCAGCAAATGTTCGTGGATCCAGCCGTCAAAAGGGGCGTTAATAACCTGCCCTAGCCGTTGCCCGTGGTCGTCCATTAGCTCGGTCCAGCTATAGACCATCACCGCGTTGGAATGCTGTGTCAGCGCCGCCACCTGGTCAGCTAGTTTTTCCGGCAGCCATAGATCATCGGCATCGAGAAAGCTAATAAACTCTCCCTGAGCGATCGCCAAACCTTGGTTGCGCGTTGCGGACACGCCGCGGGGCTGGCTGTGGAAATGTGCCTTGGAAGGCATTTCCGACGGGGAGCTTTCCCACCGTATTCGCACCCGGGAGTCTGCCGCCGCCAGGTGGGTAACGATATCGCCGGTTGCGTCGGTGGAACCATCGTCCATCACCAACACTTCAAAATTTTCAAAAGTTTGGCACAACAGCGATGCTAAGGTTTCGCCAATGGTTGCTGCCCCGTTGCGCACCGGAATAATCACCGATACCAGCGGCGATCGATCCTGTGTGTGCTGGGATGCCGCTTGGGATGGTTCTGGCGATCGCTTATTCTGTTCCACTGGATTAAGGATCTGGATAGGTAAATTCGCAGGCAACAAACACTCAATAATTCAATAAAATTAAATTCAATACAATTACTCGGTAATGTGGGCATCAATGTGGGCATCAAAAAACGTTGGCACTCTGTTGGCACATCAAAAACCTTCGTTTTTGAAAACTCCGTAGTATCTCGGTGCTTAAATCCTTAAGTATCTGGGGCTCTACTTACCCAAGAGTCTTCTGTTCACCTCCTCCACCCGCATCAGGGAAAATTCGTAGACACTGTGGTCTTGAATCGTGATCCCAAAGAAATAATGATCCTCAATATTTTTTCCTGATATGGTCCCTTTGGAACACGTGCTTAACCTTCCAGACCTGATGCCCTAAATCCTGAAGATTTTCAGCGAACGTTCATCCCAAATTTCCATTTCCATAAGCTGTCATGTTGATCCCCAGTTTCGCCGCGATCGCTACCCCGACCGCCGCCCCTACCGCTATCTTCGCCCCTACCAAAACCCCCATCAAAGCGCCCCCACCAGCGGAAGCCCCCACGGAAGATCCTGATCGCGCTCGCCAAACCGTCCGCAAAACCTACCCCAATTACAAAATCATCGTCCTAAACGATGACTTCAACACCTTTCAGCATGTGTCCCAGTGTTTGGTGAAATATATTCCCCACATGAGCGCTGACAAGGCCTGGGATTTAACCTTGGAAATTCACCACGATGGACAGGCGATCGTCTGGGTTGGCCCCCAGGAGCAGGCAGAGCTATATCATCAGCAGCTACGCCGGGAAGGACTCACCATGGCTCCCCTGGAAAAGGCATAGACTTCTAGCCTCGCTGGAACCGCTTTGTTTGAATGACTGCCCCAAAGAAAAGTCTGGCAGAAAACATCCTGGACTTGGCGAGGAAACCGCCCTTTTAATCCCCACAAACAGCCTCCACAATCGCCCTGGGCGCGGTAAAGTAGGGTGTGCTTGCCCAGTGACTTCAAGCTTTGGAAACAGTGACTTTACGGTGACTTTTTTATCAAGGCAGTTGATTTTGGGACTGCACCTCACAAGTATTTTGGCAAGGGTGGCTCGCCTTAATAGGCATTGAAAATCGCCGAAGACCCTTGGGCTTCATCACTAGAAGTGCCTACATACTTGCTCTGCTGCACACTTATCAAAAGGACTGGGTTACTTAAACAGGCATGGATTTCGGAATTGGCTTTTTGTCGAATAGCATCATGCTGCCGATCCTGGATTTTTTCTACGGGATTGTGCCCAGCTACGGGCTCGCAATTATTGCGTTGACCTTAGTTATTCGTTTCGCGCTATATCCCCTTAGCGCTGGCTCCCTACGCAACATGCGCCGGATGAAAATCACGCAGCCGGCGATGCAGAAGCAAATGAAGGAGCTTCAGGAGCGCTACAAGGATGATCCGGCGAAGCTCCAGGAGGAAATGAGCGGGCTTTATAAGGAATTTGGTAATCCTTTGGCTGGCTGCTTCCCAGTGGTGCTGCAAATGCCAATTTTGTTCGCCCTGTTTGCCACACTGCGGGGATCGCCGTTTGCTAACGTTCCCTACACCGTTAATCTGCAGGTTTTGCCCCAGGATCAAATTGAGCGGGTTGTGCCGGAAGCATTTTCTACTTCGCCAAAAAATATTTATGTGGATGATGGCATTCACTACAAGGTTTCTGCCATTCTCCCCGGCGGCAACAAGCTTGGGGTAGGCGACACCAGTACTGTTGAATTCCAAACCACTGACGGTAAGCCCTTTGGGAATTTGGCTGCTGAGTATGATCCCAGCCGATTGAATGTGCATTGGGAAGCAACAAAGGGGGGCGATCGCATTGAGATTACCGATGACGGTCGTATCAAAGCCCTTCAGCCCGGTGATGTGACCTTGCAAGGAACCATTCCTGGACTAGCTGCGGACACTGGATTCCTCTTTATTGATGCCCTGGGGCACGTGGGGGCCTTTGACGACGATGGCACCATGCACTGGGATATCATCGGCATGGTGATTTTCTTTGGGGTTAGCCTTTATGTCAGCCAATTGATTTCTGGACAGGGTGGTAGCTCCAATCCCCAACAGGCGTTAGTGAGCAAGATTACCCCGGTGCTGTTTTCGGGAATGTTTTTGTTCTTCCCGCTGCCTGCTGGAGTGTTGATGTACATGGTGACGGCTAATATTTTCCAAACCGCTCAGGCATTTATCTTGTCTCGAGAGCCTTTGCCGGAGAATATTCAGAAGTTGGCTGATGCTCAAGCTCTTGAGGTAAGTGCAGCGGCAGCAGGGGGCGGCACCGTGTCGTCTCGAGATACGTTGCCCTTTGAGCCCACCGGTAGCAAGAAGAAAAAGCGTAAAAAGGCAGAGTCCTAAGGTAAGTCGAGAGATTTCAACATACTCCAACACACTCTGAAAAGCTTGGGAGCCAGTGCTGGGAAAAGATTGCTGATTTAGACAACATTCGATAGCCTGTAGCAGGGCTGATCAGCCATCATTCCAAAGCTGCTCCCAAGCTTTTGTGTAGGGATTTTTGTCTCGGGATAGAAATATGTCTGAAGATATGTCGGGTACATCCACCGATGCTGCTTTAGGTCCCCTAGAGCGGGGACCAAAGTGGCTAGAGCAGGCTTTAGCATTAATGAGTATGCCTGCGGCGGTGGCGGCGGAGCATGATGCGATCACCGGAGCAGATAATTATTGGTTAACCATTGACCATACCCAGCTGCAATTGGAACAGGTGGACCAGTTGCTGGCAAATGGGGGGGTAGTTTTAGACGCATTGCAGCACTTAGCCAACGCTGGCTTGAACGCTCATTTGGACCGGGATGAGCAGCATGGATATGTGATTGAAGTTAATGGCTACCGATCCCAGCAGCGGGAAACGTTGCGAGGTATTGCCCAAGAGGCCGTGGAGCAGGTGCGCGCAACGGGGCAAAGCTATGAAGCAAAAGGGTTAAGCGCTGCAGAGCGGAAGCAGGTGCATTCTCTTTTGGAGGAGTACGATGATTTGACCACCCATAGTGAAGGGACTGGGGGCGATCGTCGTTTAGTTGTCAGCCCAAAAGTATGGGGGTAGATTGTGAACACCATTTTCATTCCCCATTTACTAAAAGCTCCCAAACGAACGCTGTATTGGGACTTTAAGCAGTCTTTCCGAGATTTGCCCACGTTGACCCCCGTACGCGGGGAGCTGTGGGTAACCCACCGAGGCAACTTTTTAGAGGTGCGGGCAAAGGCGGAAACCATTGTGACCCTCACCTGTGACCGCTGTCTAAATCAGTATAATCAGCGACTTATGCTGGATGATAGCGAAATTATTCTGCTGGATTCGAAAGCCAACCTGCCGGGTATTCCTGGCGAGGAAAAAGAGGTCAATCTGGAAGATATGGAAGAGGCCCTGTCACCTCAGGGACATTTTGAACCAGAGTCATGGATTTATGAACAGCTTTGCTTGACGCTGCCTGTGCAGCAGAACTGTGGCGAAGACTGTCCAGGCGCTGGGCTATCGAACGACGATGAAAAGGAAGATTTAGCCGCTCAAGGGGCGGACATTAAAGTCGACGCCCGCTGGTCTGCCTTAGCCGATCTAAAAAAGCAACTGGGTGCTAACGGCAACTAGGGTGGCTCGAAGAAGCTCTGGACAAAGGACAGGCAAGCTGTTGATTAGGGGCCGTACTAAGTCGAACCTCAATCCTCACAGCTATCAGGGTTTCACCCCCCGACCTTTTTTGTTTAGAAGGGCATGTACTAGACCTCTTGCATAAATCCCCGCCCTCACCCTAAATCCCTCTCTCCGGGGAGGGGGACTTCAGAAAAGTCCGTTTTTTCGCTATTCTTTCTCCTCTTCTCCTCGAGGAGAAGCATGTCCTGGGCATAGTCGCAGGGGGGATGAGGGCTTTCAGTAACTTTTGATTCGTGCAAGAGGCCTACTGTGTTTGATATTTATAGTCAGTTCGATGGAAAACGGGACAATTTTGAGTCACGCAACTGAAGCTAAACCCCCACTATTGGCTTTGCCAATGCTTTGCGAACGATGACCCGCAATGCTCACGGACTGTTCTACTCATTCAAGACACGCCCTGAGTTCAGAGAGGTCTACGCACTGGTGGGAATATATGCTCTTATGCCTGAAAGGCATATCCTACCGCCACCACCAATTCAGGCGACCCTCTGTCGGTGTGAAGGTTCAAACTTTTAGCGCTTTTTGTCTGGGTTTGTGTGTCGTGTCTTAAAGACTTTGTTTCGGAAGCTTATGAAAGTCAGGTGTTTCATTGCACCTTGCTTGGGGCTCCCCATATGATTTGCGTATTAGCCGTTTTCTCTGTGGCGCTTTCTCTTCGTCGTTATTTTGAGATGCAGTTTCTAAGCGCTTCCTAAGTTTAAAAAATTGCATTGATAGTCTTTTTCGTTACAAACTTTCCCGTTTACTGCGTTAAGTATAGGAATGGTTATGGAGAGCCACTTTGCTTAGCTTGTTTTGCTGGCGGCTATGAATCGTCCCGATTTTGCCATTATTAACGAGTAGTAGAAATAGTGTTGACGCGGATAGTAATACTGACTGTGCACAGTTTTTAGTGCACAGTGCTACGCCTTCTGCTTTGATTTTATTTTTTACTTTACTCAGTACTTTGAATAGCCGAAAGATATAAAATGCGGCTATTTTTGTGTCCCTTGCCCATTATTAGTGCCCTGCTGCAAGGATTCTTTCGTGTTTCTAAAGCGTACAAAGTTGGTTGGGTCGAAAGGAGCCACTGATTCCGCTCAAAATCTTTCTAATGAGAAAGGCAGCCCCGTTGCCTTCAAGATTGTTAACGGTTTTTCCGAAAGCCTTGCTACACTTTTTTCCACAGGTCCGGTGGCGAAGGTGGTAGATGGCGACGATGTGAATGAAGGAGTCGGGGAGAAGTCTGTTGCGGAAAACAATGAGCCGCGATCGCCCAGGAAAAAAGATCACACTGCCAAAGGTGTTGGCGGCGGCGTTGGCTGGGCGGTGACGGCGGCTTTAGCGGGGGCTTTCGTGGTTGCCGCTCGGGCGTTTGTTGTGGATGTTTTTGTGATGGGATCGCCTGCCATGGACCCTACCCTGGCGGCGGGAGATCGGGTGATGGTGGATAAGCTGAGCTATCAGTGGCGATCGCCTGAGCGAGGGGAGATTTTAGTGTTTGATCCCCCGAAGATTCTGCGGGAAATGCGCCCCCATGCAGACCAGCCTTTTATTTTGCGAGTGGTGGGAGTGCCGGGCGATCGCCTCAAAATCCAGGGAGGACAGCTGTACGTTAACAGTCAGCTCCTGCCGGAAACCTATTTGAAAGAGCCCATCACCTACGAAATGGCTCAGGTAACTATTCCTGAGGATACGTATTTTGTGTTGGGAGACAATCGCAACGACAGTTTTGATAGCTCTATTTGGGGAATTGTTCCTGCCAATAAAATCATTGGTAAGGCAACGTCGGTCGTATATCCTTTGGGGAAGTTTGGCGGGCTGTAGAGCAGGCTATGGATAGAAAAAATAGGCAAAAAAATTCACGGCTTTTGGGATGATTGTCCCGCAAGCCGCGAACTTAATTTTGCGAATATTGCTGTCTAATATTGCTAGTTGATAAAGCTAAGAGCTATTTCTGACTAAATCTTGAAGGCAAGCCCCTTAGGGATTTCAGTCTTCATCACGCTTTAGTTTTCAAGGGCGTATGCTTTCGACTACGTAATCGACGACACGCCCTAAATAAACCGCGTCTGTTTCCCCACTTTCTTCCCTTAAATGGCAGAGGTGGCGGGGATTTGAGGCTCATTGTCGGTGCTGGATTCACCATCAGCCGCAGGCATTGAAACGTTTTCAAAGAGCCATAGGTTAGCGGCCTCCAGAGCCTGCTGGCGATCGCTTACCCAGCACTCGGGGGGAACCAGCTTGCCTACGTTCAAGCTCTTAAGACGCTTTTGCACAGGACCGGCACAACCAACGATATAAATACGTCGACCCAGTTCCGCCGCTTCCTCAATCGCCGCCTCAATAGCCATACCGGAGGAAACCCCAAGCCAAGGTACATCGCTTAAATCAAGCATTAGTACTTCGTAGCTTTCAATTTCGTTGTGCTCTCGGGCGATCGCCTTCGCCACTCCGAAAATCATCGGACCGCTTAGGTGGAACAACAGAATATGTCCCTCAGTGCGAGCCAGCAATGCTTTTTCCGAATCACTAAAGACAACGGCATCATCCACATCGGTAATAGCTTGGATGGTGCGGACGCTCTTGGAACGCAGGTCCGTCAAACGGCTAATGGTCAAAATATTTGCCACGAAGACACCAACGCCCACCGCCACAATCAAGTCCACAAACACCGTTAGGGCCGTTACCGCATAGGTAATCAAAGCACCGTTGATGGAAACCTTGTGAATCCGCTTTAGGAAGCTCCAGTCAACAATGTCAAAACCCACCTTCATCGCGATTCCCGCTAGCACCGCCAAAGGCACACTTGCCAACGTGGGACCGATCCAAAGCACCACCACTAAAAGCAGCAGCGCACGGGTTAAACCGGAAAGGGCTGTCCGACCACCGGTTTGAATGTTGACCACGGTGCCCATCGTTGCGCCAGCACCAGGCAAACCACCAAATAAACCAGAAAATACGTTACCTAGCCCCTGACCAATCAGCTCTTTATCAGAATTGTGCTCAGTACGGGTCAAACTGTCTGCCACGGTAGAAGTCAGCAGAGCATCAATACAACCCAGCATCCCCAAAATTGCGCCATCCACAATCATGGTTTGCATCTGATCCTGGTTAAAGGTGGGAATGTAAAGGGAAGGTAGACCGACGGGAATCTCGCCAATACGACGAATGTCTACATCACCAAAAAACATCAAAGAAGCCACCGTTCCTAACACCAACGCCAAAAGCTGAGGCGGGCACCAGCGACGCCAGGCGTTGGGGGTGAAGACCAATAGGGCAATGGTGCCGGCTCCCAAGGCAAGCTCAGGCAAGCTGGCGTTGGCGATAAAGGTAGGAATTTCCTGAACGTTAGCCAGGACACCGCCCTTTGCCGATGTCTGCCCTAGTAGGGGCGGCAGCTGAAGCACCAGCAGGATTAAGCCGATACCGGACATAAATCCTGAAATTACGCTGTAGGGCATCATCGTGACGTAGCGCCCTAGCTTAAGTAAACCGAAGCCAATTTGGAACAGCCCGGCTAGAACAACTACCGTGAAAGATAAAGCCAGTACCAACGGGCGATCATCAGGGTAGGTGTTGCTGAAGTTTAAAACGACCGCGGTCATTAACACGGTCATGGGACCGGTGGGTTCTGAAATAAGTGTGGGCGTTCCCCCGAAAAGGGCGGCCATAAAGCCAACGCACACGGCACCGTATAAGCCGGCGATCGGTCCTAAACCTGTAGCGACCCCGAAGGCTAAGGCCATGGGCAATGAAATGATGGCTGCGGTGACACCACCAAATAAATCACCCTTCAGATTATTGAAATTAAGCCTGTTAAAGACTTGTGAAGCTCTTAGCATCTTTCTCTAGAGTAGTATTTGGTAAGTACGATACAATTTCGTAATCCATAGGTTATTTGCTATTAATAATTTAACCTGAGATGTGCTAAGTGCAGGACAGGGTTTCCGGACATGGGACAGGAAAAACTTATTAAAAATATGCTTTAGATTGCATTAGTTGATATGCGACCCACATTTCACCAACTTGAACTGTTCCGAGAAGTGGCCCGCCAGGGAAGTTTTACCAAGGCGGCGAAGAAGTTATCGATCGCTCAGCCCACAGTGTCAGGGCAAATTAAACAGTTAAGTCAGGGCATTGGGCTGCCGCTATTTGAAAAGGTGGGGCGGCAGTTGTTTCTGACGGAAGCGGGGGAAATGCTGCTGGACTCCTGTAGGGAGATGTTTGATAGTTTGGATCGCCTGGAAATGGCGATGGCGGATTTGCAGGGGCAGCGGCGTGGGCGGCTGAAGCTGGCGGTGGTGACAACGGCTCAGTATGTGGTGCCGAAGCTGCTGGGAGAATTTTGCCAGGAGTATCCCGATGTGGATGTGGCGCTACGGGTGTTGAACCATGCGCAGCTCAGCGATCGCATGGGCAGCAATGCGGATGACTTATATGTGTTGAGTCATATTCCAGAGCATGTGGATCTGGAGTTTCAGCCGTTTGTGGATAATTCTTTGATGGTGGTGGCGGGGCGATCCCACCCCCTAGCGCTGCAGGCAATGGCGTCCGGCGGGCGGAAGAAGATTCCTATTCAGAAGCTGGCGAACCAGGATTTTGTCATGCGAGAGCCGGGGTCCGGAACGCGGCGGGCCGTTGAAGAGCATTTTGCCCGCCATAAGCTATCGGTGCAGGTGCGCTTGGATCTAAGTACCAATGAGGCGATCGCCCAGGCGGTGGCCAGCGGACTGGGGATGGCGGTGCTGTCGCGCCATTGTTTAGCCTCAGGGATTACTAACCCGGACCTGGTGCCCTTGGAAGTGGAGCATTTTCCCATTCGCTGTCAGTGGTATGTGGCCCATCTAAAGGCGAAGCAGTTATCGGTGGTGGCTGAGTCCTTCCGCGATCGCCTATTGCACTATGACGAATTTTCAGAACACCAGCTTATTGGCTCGCCTTCGTTGGTGATGTCCTAGGGGGTGTCATCAATTGATTGCCAGAAGCCTTACCTATTGGGACGTACGCGCCCTTTCAGAATAAAAATCGGCATTGCATAGGTCGGGAGAGTTTGGATTCGATGGCTGATCACTTCCCATCATCTCTCAATCCTGCAACGCCGCTTTCTTAATTCACCTTTTCAGTTCAAAGCTGAGAAAAGTGTGACTCTTACCATTCCCGATGGTGATGAAGTGTATTCGGGGCGCATTGATGGGCTGATTATTGCTCAGCAGCTCTGGCTAGTATTGGTGGAATCAAAGCGTCCGCGTTTTTCGGCATCAACGGGAGTCCCTCAGGCTTTAGCCTATGCCTGCGCTAATCCTAATCGCGATCGCCCTCTATTTTTAATGGTGACCAATGGGGATGATTTTATATTTCTGAAAGTGGAAGGCGATCGCTACAGCCGCCCTGTAAGTTTTTCAATTTTTGGACAGGGATCTGCGGGATTCGAGGGGGTTTTGAGAGTCTTGCGGAGAATCAAAGCGATCACCCTCCCAACCTCGGATTAAGCGATCGCCCGCTCAAAGGTAAAGTCACCGTAAGCCATGGCGCAAGCTTAATGATTCTATTCCTATGCTAGGCGATCGCCCCACTTCTCCCCATTCCCAACATGGCAACTATGATAGAGAAAGATCACCTGATTGCCCCTATGAGCCTCGCCACTCAAGCTTCTCCCAAAAAACTATCCCTAGACGACTTTCTGAGCCAGCCGGAAACAGAGACCGCTAGCGAATATACCAACGGTCAGGTTTTCCAGAAACCGATGCCTAAATCACGTCATTCTCGACTTCAGCTAAAGTTGGCTCAGACTATTAGCAACATTTTGGAAGCTCAGGAGCTTGGAGCAGCATTTCCAGAACTGCGATGTACTTTTAGTTCGCGGTCTATCGTTCCAGATATCGCGATTCTGCGTTGGGAAAATATTGCTTTTGATGAGTCAGGGGCGCCGCTGGATGATGTCACAGTTGCACCGGATTGGATGATTGAGATTGTGTCGTCGGGGCAAAGCGCCAATCGGGTGGCGGGGAATGTTTTGTACGCAATGGAGTATGGATGTGAGGTGGGATGGTTAGTGGATCCCGATGATAAATCTGTGCTGGTGTTTCAATCGGGGCGATCGCCCTGCCTATTCGAGGGAGAAACGCCTTTACCTGTGTTATCCAAGCTGCTAGAAATGGAACTCAGTGTCTCCACAATCTTGAGCCGGTTACCGATGAAGAAGCAAAGTTCTGAAGGTTAAGGTGATCGTCCCAGCTCAAAATCTAATGCGTATCCAAGTCGTAGGAGAAGCGCACAAAACTCAAATTAAAATTGGGAAGTTCGGGCATGGTTTCTATCGGCAATCCCGTTTCGGAAAGGGTTACCAATCGCCCTAGCTCTGTGCCGAGTCTTCAAGAATTCCTATTAGAATTCTGACCAACTCGTCCAGGTCATCGGGAACTCGAAATCCACCAATATCTTGGACAATAATCTGTTTATCCCGATCCAAGTAACCAAAAGTCCAAAAGTTGCCCATGGTCACTGCTCCGTAGATGGTTGGAGGTGCATTTTCCCCCATTGACAGTGCGATCATTTCTACCGCCAACTGAGTGAATCCATGGGTAAGATCATCGCGCTTAGCTTCAATGACAACAATCTGATTATCTGAGCGAAGTAAGTAATCCAGGGAACCTTGGAGCCAGTTATTGATTTTGAGTGGATACTCAAATCGCAAAATTTGTTGGCAAACTCGTGCAACTAACAGCAAAACAGGGGCAATTAAAACTTCTCGTTTGGCTGCTTCACTAGTTAGTTGTACGTAGGGTAGACTGCCCTCAATTTGTGATCGCAATCCTTCTAATTCTGGAATGTCGCGATCGCTCCGAGGCAAAGTCAACCGCCGCTGAGCATACTGATAATCAAACTCCGCCAGGACTTCATCCACATCGTAGGGGAGTTGAAAGAACGAACTAAACGTATAGTTTGCTTCTTTATTCAGGAGCGGCATGGCTGCTTACCCTTTTGAAAACAGTCATCTTTAGCTTAGCTTTAATGGTTGCTACAGGCGATCGCCTTCCCAACCCCGGATTAGGCGATCGCCTGCTCAAAGGTAAAGTCACTGTAAGCCATAGCCCAAGCACAAAAACACCACTCCCATGCTAAGCGATCGCCCAACACTCATTGAGTGGTCAATCCTTGTTACAAGGTAGATGGAAAGGGTCTCAAGAGGGAGGTGATTATACGATGGATAAATTGACGCAGTTTAGTGGGGCAATTGAGCGGGTTTTGGGGCGACATTTAGAGTTGTGTGGCGATCGCCCAGATAACCCAGTGGAAAGTTTTTTGATTGTGGATGAGTTGAAGCGTAGTTTTATTTGGATGAATGTGGGCTGGGAGCGATCGCGCCGAGTGATGGGAATGACGGTTTATCTGCGGATCTGTGATGACAAGATTTGGGTGGAGGAGGATTTGACGGAAGAGGGGGTTGCAAATGAGTTGGTGCGGGAGGGGATTGCTAAGTCGGATATTGTTTTGGCGTTTCAAGACCCTCAGGTGCGACAGTTTACGGAGTTTGCTGCTGTGGGTTAGCGATCGCCCCGCCCCACTCACCCAGCCTCAAGCCCATCGGAGAAAGAGAGTATTTCCGAGAATGAAGGAAGTCAAAAGTAGCAAGCCATATTCAATTCTGGAGATCTTAAGAAAGTACAGGATACAGAGCTCAGGCGCAAAATTTTTCATAATTGGTTGGTGGAACAAAAAATATTATTTAGCTAGCGTATGCAGAAGACTGGCTAAATCCACTAGATCAGCGTTTCAAGACTTCAGAGATAGCAAGTATTACAAGTGGATTTTTCTTGCAATCTTCTCCTTGGTTGTTGCTCTAGTCACCCTAGATTTCTTTATCCCTGATGAATACCCGTTCAATGACTATATACAAGGATTAGCAACAGAGAGCATTGGAATACTAATAACATTGTCGATTGTTGATATCTTTTACCGCAGGAGCGACAAAAGTGAAAATAAAAGGCTAGAGAAGTTGAAAATCATGAGGTTGGACATAATCTTGTCCAGACATATGATTACTTGTCAGTTGCTGGGAGTTGAGTGCTTGAGCAGAATGAAGGACAGAGGAGGTGAACACGCTGAATATCCAGAAAAATTTGATTTCCGTAATCTCCGAGATGTTTTTACTCCTTCACTAATCTGCTTTGATGGAATCCCTGTTGGACTTCACACGATTGCTGCTCATATCAAGCTCAGAGATATTATTGAGGAGATCTTATTGCGTGAAGACTTTCACTATTACCCTGAGGTGGGAAATTTACTGAGCGAGTATTTATATCGACTTAGGAACTCTTCTAGAGTTGAAGGTATGATCAAGATGCACTGCATCAACAAAGAGTTACAACGCCAAGTTAGAGAGAAAATATCCAACTATCCCAGCCCAGACTTAAGTACTGGAGTGTCAGATATAATTCTGCTTCCATATGCAGATCTGTTCCATTTTATCCATTTCCAGAAAGACTTTTCTGAGGATTATGAGTCTGTGATGGGAAAAGTCAGGGTATAGATTGCCAAGTGCCTGACGTCAGGTTTTAAGTAGCTATATCGTCATCTGTTCCAGTTAGCGCTTCAGATTCCCGTAGCGCAGAACCTAATTGTTCAACCGTCGCTGGCAGCCAAGGGATAGAATATTGCGATGCCATGTTCAGCCCTGCCAGGATCCACCCGTGAGCGACAAGTCCTACAAAGAAACCGTTAATCTCCCCAAGACCCCCTTCAGCATGCGGGCCAATGCCAAAACCCGTGAGCCGGAGATTCAGCAGTTTTGGTCTGAGTCGCAGGTTTATGAGACGTTGGCGAAGTCCAATCCCGGTGAGCCGTTTGTGCTCCATGATGGACCGCCCTATGCCAATGGGTCGCTGCATATGGGGCACGCCCTGAATAAGGTGCTGAAGGATATCATCAATCGCTATCACCTGTTGCAGGGGCGCAAGGTGCGGTATATCCCCGGTTGGGATTGCCATGGGTTGCCCATCGAATTAAAGGTGCTCAAAACCCTGAAGAAGGATGAGCGCAAGGATTTGACGCCGATGAAGTTGCGTCAGAAGGCGAAGGTGTATGCCCTGGAGCAGGTGGCGGGGCAGAAGGAACAGTTTCGGCGTTTTGGGGTTTGGGGGGATTGGGATGAACCCTATTTGACCCTGAACCCGGCCTATGAGGCAGCGCAAATTAAAGTGTTCGGGCAGATGTTCCTGAAGGGCTACATCTATCGCGGCTTGAAACCGGTCCACTGGAGCCCCAGTTCCCAAACAGCCCTGGCGGAGGCGGAGCTGGAATATCCCGAGGGCCACATCTCCCAGTCTATCTATGCGGCGTTCCCCATCACAGCGCTAAGTGAGGAATTGCAGCCGGCGTTGGGCAGTTTGGAGAATTTGGGGGTGGCGATTTGGACCACGACCCCTTGGACCATTCCCGGTAATTTGGGGGTGGCGGTGAATGGGCTGCTGGATTATGTGGCGGTGAAGTTGGAGAGGGCTGAGGAGCCGCTGACCTTTGATCATGTGATTGTGGCGAAGGATTTGGTGGAGTCCCTGGCGGCAACGGTGGGAGCCACGGCGACGGTGGTGGCGGAGTTCAAAGGGGCGGCCCTGGAGCAGTGTAAATATCGCCATCCGTTGTTTGATCGCGAATCCCCCATTGTTCTCGGCGGCGATTACATCACGACGGAATCTGGAACCGGCTTGGTGCATACGGCTCCCGGCCACGGTCAGGAAGATTTTATTACCGGACAAAAGTACGATCTTGGCGTGTTGTCTCCGGTGGATGCGCGAGGGACGTTTACGGCGGAAGCGGGCAAGTTTGAGGGTTTGAATGTCCTGAAAACTGCGAACGATGAAATTATTGCGGCGCTGAAGGAGGCGGGATCCCTATTGAAGGAGGAGCCCTACGCCCACAAATATCCCTACGATTGGCGCACCAAAAAGCCGACCATTTTCCGAGCCACGGAGCAGTGGTTTGCGTCGGTGGATGGCTTCCGAGAGGCGGCAATGGGGGCGATCTCCGAGGTGAATTGGATCCCCGATTCCGGTCAGAACCGCATTGAATCCATGGTGGGTGAGCGGTCTGACTGGTGTATTTCTCGACAGCGATCGTGGGGAGTGCCGATTCCGGCATTTTACGACAGCGAAACCGGCGAAGCGTTGATGAATGAGGTCACCTTGAACCGAATTCGCGACCTAATTGCAGAGCATGGTTCTGATGTGTGGTGGGATTGGTCCGTGGAGGAGCTGCTGCCAGAGGAGTATCGCGATAATGGGCGCACTTATATCAAGAGCACCGACACCATGGACGTATGGTTTGACTCCGGTTCGTCCTGGGCATCGGTGGTCAAACAGCGCGGTTTGAAATATCCCGCCGACATTTATTTAGAAGGATCCGACCAACATCGCGGCTGGTTCCAATCCAGTTTGTTGACGAGCGTTGCCAGTCAAGGTCAAACCCCTTATAAAACGGTGTTGACTCACGGATTTACCCTCGATGAACAGGGACGAAAAATGAGTAAATCCCTGGGCAACGTGGTCGATCCCATGGTGGTGATCAACGGCGGCAATAATCAAAAACAGGAGCCGCCCTACGGCGCCGACGTGCTGCGACTGTGGGTTTCATCGGTGGACTATTCCACGGATGTTCCTATCAGCAAAAACATCCTGAAACAGATGTCCGATGTATATCGAAAAATTCGAAATACATCCCGATTCCTGTTAGGAAATCTGCACGATTTTGATCCAGAAAAAGATGCTGTTCCTTACGATAAATTGCCGGAGCTGGACCGGTATATGCTCCACCGGATCACGGAAGTTTTTGATGAAATCACCGAAGCGTTTAAAACGTTTAAATTTTTCAAATTCTTCCAAACGGTGCAAAATTTCTGCGTTGTTGACTTGTCCAACTTCTATCTAGATATCGCCAAAGATCGGCTTTATATCAGTTCCTCCGATAGCTTCCGACGCCGTAGTTGTCAAACTGTAATCGCTGTGGCTTTGGAAAATCTAGTGCGGGCGATCGCCCCAGTAATGTGCCATATGGCTGAAGATATCTGGCAAGCTTTGCCTTATGAGGTGCCTGAGAAGTCGGTATTTCAGGCTGGCTGGGTCAAGCTGAAAGAGCAATGGAAACAGCCGAAGCTAGCAGAGAAATGGCAGGAGATCCGTGATATTCGCGGTGACGTCAATCAAGTTCTGGAACAAGCTCGGAACGACAAAGCTATTGGTTCTAGCCTAGAAGCCAAGGTGTTGTTCTACGCGGGTGATGAAGAGCTGCGCGATCGCCTTGCCAAATTCAATCCCGAAAGCCCTCTGGAAGACAGCTCCAATAAAGTTGATGAACTGCGCTATCTCTTTCTAACCTCAGAGGTGGACCTGGTAATGGAAACGGCTCCGTTAAACGGTTTGAAGTATGCCCTGGAGTCTGAATCTCGGGGAATTGGCGTTGTGACTGCTAGCGGTAAAAAGTGTGAGCGGTGTTGGGATTATTCCGAAACTGTTGGGGATGATGCAGAAGATCCAGACATTTGCGCCCGCTGTGTTGAGGCTCTGAAAGGCAAGTTTTAGGGGAAATTGGAGTAATGAAACTCACGCAATTAACGGCAATTAATATCGCCAAAGGTTTAACGCTGGTACTTATGCTGGGGCTGGCGGTGGTTTATGGAATTCAAGATGCTCGCCAAGTGATTTACCTGTGTTTGCACGGAGGGTATTGTTTTTGGTGGTTGTTGGAACAGTATCTTTTCCCCATGCGAAAAGCGGTGATTTTCACCGAGGAAGCTGATATTCCCACCTTTATTTCCGTGTTGTTATTTGTGGGTGTTTTTTATGCCCTGCCAGGATATTTTGCCTTTACCAATCCCGAGCCTTTGGGTTACGTTCCTATGGCGATCGCCCTACTCTTGTACATTTTCGGCAGCCTAATCAACACGGCGGCAGACGTACAGAAAATGACCGCAAAAAGTATGGGCGCGAAGTTGGTGAATACGGAAATTTGGCGATCGGTTCGTAATGTGAACTACTTCGGTGATTTAATGCGCTATAGCAGTTTTGCAGTAGTGTCTGGAGTGCTGTGGTCAGCCATTTTACCCCTCACGGTTTTTGCCCTTTATATTCAGCGAATTCTTGAGAAAGAGAAGTCAATGGGTGAAAAATACAGCGATTTTCAGGCCTACCAAAATAACAGCACCCGATTGGTCCCTTGGATTTGGTAGCTCTGATTTTTGCGCCCCTATTACCCAAGCACTTCTTTCAACCGCAACAAAGTTCGCTCATTCTCCTCTGGCGTCCCCACGGTGATGCGTAAGCCTCCGCCGGTATGGCGAATCAACGTACCTTTTACTTTCATTGCAGTGGTAATTTCTTCCAGCTTGGCATCGGGATTATCGCCAGCAAATTCCGGGCGCAGGCGCAGGTAGATAAAGTTGGCAGCGCTATTCCACACCTGGAATTTTCCTAGGCTCCGCAGGTTTTGACCCAGCCGATCGCGATCGCGCACCATTTCAGGAATCACTGCCAGCAGCTCGTTGCGGTGGGCTAACGCCGTCAATGCCGCCGCCTGGGAAAAGCTGGGCAAATTATAGGGCAGCCGCACTTTTTCCAGCGCCTGAATTAAGTCTGGGTGACCAACGGCATATCCCATACGGTGGGCAGCCAACCGAAATGCTTTGGAAAAGGTGCGCAAAACAACCCAGTTGGGGCGAGCCGCCAACTCCCCCACCACCGTTTGCTGGCTAAATTCAAAATAAGCTTCGTCGATGACCACCAACACATCCGACGAAATTCCCCGCAGCCAGCTTAGTTCCGTTGGGGTCAGAGCATTGGCGGTGGGAGAGTTGGGATGCACCATCCACACCACTCGCACCGGGGGACCATCAGTATTGGCGATCGCCCCTCGCGCCGCATCTAAATCAATTCCAAAGTTTTTATTTTCATTTCGCCCGATAGTGACCACCGGGATTCCCAAGGTTTTTGCCAGGATGCCGTACATGGAAAAGGTGGGCATTGCGGCAAGGATGCTGCCGCCAGTGCCTAAACAGGTGGCGATTAGTAGGGAGCGAATCAGCTCGTCGGAGCCGTTGCCCACGGAAATTTGCTGAGGCGTAATCTTTTCGGAGGTGCCGTTGCTGATGGGACCGCAGGAGCCGTTAACGTATTCAGCGATCGCCTTTTTTAAAGCCCGATGACCACCGTCGGGATAGCGGTTGGTTTCTAAATGGTGCTCATAAGTATCCGCCAACTTTGCCCGCAGCACTTCAGGCAAAGGATAGGGAGATTCATTGGTGTCCAAATGGTCTAGGGTAATCGCCTGGTCCGTCGCACCGGCAGGATGGGGCGTATAGGCTGCTAAATCTAGCAGATCTGGGCGCAAGTAGGACAACATAGCAGCGCTTGGCGATTACGAGACAGTAGTAGTGCGATTTCCCTGATTTCCTGGGGCGTGTCATCAATTAGGGACCAGAAGCCTTGCACAGTGGGGAGTACATGCCCTTTCAAAACAGGAAAGTTTAGGGACTGAAACCGCTACAGTTAAAGGCTTTGGAGTTTAAATGATGGCGACCACTAAACCCTTATCTTTAATCTAGAGCATTCAAGGACCTTTGAATGACTTACCCATTGGGGATGGGGGTCGGGCCTCACAGCATAGCGCCATTACGGTCCTGAGCGCTGACCTTGGGCAAACTTGGCAGCTTAGCCCTCTGATAGGTAGGTGCTCAAAATATTTCTGTCAGCGTAAGTAAGATACTGAAAATTCCCATTACTTGATTAGGATAGGGGTCAACTATTTATGATTGACTCTTGAATTAGTAGAACAGTCAGCGATCGCTGAGCGGAGTCGAAGTGCGGATTCAGCGTCGATTGCGTGACTCAAAATCGTCCTGTTTTTTATCAACTGACCACAGCAAAATTCGCCGTAAGATTTGCCCTTATGTTGCCCTTTCGTCCCCGCACCTTCTCAAAGTCCCAATTTCACTCTCAATCCCAAAAGCAACGACCTTGCTTGCGAGGACTCACGGGACGATCTGTGGGGCGATCCCTTGCCACAGCGGCGCTGATTTTCACCAGTGGTTTAACATTAGCCGCTTGCGGCGGTGCTCCCAGTGGTTCTGGATTTGGGGGCGATCGCAATCCTGAAACATTGAAGTTACTGTACTGGCAAGCGCCAACGATTCTAAATCCTCACCTATCCAGCGGATTTAAGGACTACGAAGCGGCACGCATCACCTATGAGCCCTTGGCTAGCTACGACAACGACAACAATATGGTGCTGTTTTTAGCAGCGGAAGAGCCAACGCGGGAAAACGGTGGCGTAGCCGAAGATGGCAAGTCGGTGACCTGGAAGCTGAAGCAAGATGTGAAATGGTCCGACGGTCAGCCCTTTACGGCAGCCGATGTGGTGTTCACCTACGAGTTTCTTAGCAATCCTGAGGTGGCGGCGGCCAGCGGCTCCGACTACACCAGCGTGGAATCGGTGGAGGCGGTGGATGACTTTACGGTGCGCATCAATTTCAAGGATGTAACGCCAGCATGGTCCCAGCCCTTTGTGGGGCTAAACGGGATGATCCTGCCGCGCCATATTTTTGAAGAGTACAACGGCGCTAATGCGAAAGAGGCTCCGGCGAATCTGGTGCCCGTGGGTACGGGTCCCTATAGGGTGACCCAATTTAAGCCGGGGGATCTGGTGGTTTATGAACCCAACCCCAATTTTCGAGATTTGGACAGCTTAGCCTTCACCCAGGTGGAAATTAAGGGCGGTGGCGATGCCACGTCGGCGGCCCGAGCGGTATTGCAAACGGGGGATGCGGATTTTGCTTACAACCCTCAGGTGGAGGCGGCGGTGCTGAAGCAGCTTCAAGCGGGGGGCGCTGGGTCCATTGCATCGGTTTCCGGTCCCCAAGCAGAGCGGCTATACGTTAACTTTACTGATCCCAATCAAGAAACCGCTGACGGTGAAAAGTCGAGCGTCGAATTTCCCCATCCGTTTTTAAGCGACAAGGCGGTGCGTGAGGCGTTGGCGCTATCGGTTAATCGCCAGCTAATTTCGGAGCAGCTTTACGGTCCCACCGGGGAGGTTGCCTACAATATTTTGCGGGCACCTACGGTTTACCGTTCTTCGAAAGAGCAATTTAAATTCGACCCAGAACAGGCGGCAAAAATTCTCGATGAGGCGGGCTGGGTTGACAGCAACAACAACGGTACTCGCGATAAAGATGGCGTTGAACTAAGCGTTGTCTTTGCCACGTCTGTTAATCCATTGCGTCAGAAAACCCAGGAAATTATCAAGCAAAGTTTTGAGAAATTAGGGGTGGGTGTGGAGTTGAAAACCATTGACGCCGGGGTATTTTTCTCGGGCGATCCCAGTAATCCCGACACCGTAAACCGCTTTGAAACGGATCTGCAAATGTTTACCACGGGCAACACCAGCCCGGAGCCTGGCGCAACGATGCAGTGGTGGACCTGTGATGAGATTTCCTCGAAAGCTAACGATTGGAATAAGGACAACTATGCCCGCTATTGCAACCCGGAGTATGACGCGCTGTGGGAGCGATCGCGCACCGAGCTAGACCCGGCAAAGCGTCAGGAACTGTTTATCCAAATGAACGATTTGCTAATAGAAGATGTGGCGATTATTCCGCTGATTGGTCGCACTCAAAATGCCGCAGTTAGTAACCAGCTGCAAGGCGTGGCGATTACTCCTTGGGATGCCAATACTTGGAATGTTAAGGACTGGGGGCGATCGCCAGCGCCCGAATAAATCACCCATGAAAATGCCCCGTTTTTCGTCGCATCTTCAAAGATACGCTGGGACAGAATGGTATCGCCCTTAGATGATTCTCGAGCAGTTTTCCTGTATGCTCACGTGGTTTTTATAATTTAACCTCGAATCTCAGGGCGTTTTTTGTATGTGCACTACCCATCATCCATCCTTTCGCAGATCCCTTGCCGCGTTAATCGCGATCACACTTCCCTTCGCAACGCTCGGCTGTTCTGACAATTCGGAAGCCCTGTTGCCTCTAGCTGCGGCCTGTGATGGGATAGGCGTACCGGAAGCGGCAGATTACGATGCCAACGCGACGGGAAAGATCGCAGTGGCAATTGAAAAAGACGGAGATTTGCTCGCCGTTCGTAACGAATTCCTTGGCGAAGGTCCCAAAGTGGCAGGAGACGTTGCCACAGCGCAGGTTGTAGTGTGCGTCTATCCAGACCAGCCCACTGAAACTGAGACCTGTAATTATGTTGGAGCCCAAGCTGTCACCATTAAGCGCCAGGAAAAGACTGCGAATGTAAAATTAGTGGTGGCAAAAACGGGACAAGTTCTCGAGGAAAATTCGATGTATGCGCAGGCGCTACCTTGTCCAGAAAGCATAAAATCAGGGACGTCTACATCAAGGCTTCAAATTTATGATGCAGAGTCACAGTTAACCGCAGCGATCGCTAGGTGGGTGCCGAAGGGACTCGCCAACGCTCAATCACCAAAATCACAAGAAGTGAAAGAGAAATAGCCTAAGTTCGACGCACTTTCCACAGGTTGCTCAACCCGACAGTGATGCAATGCGGATTGAACCTCAATCCAACCTAACCCTGGCAACCTGCGGAATATGCGCCCTACAGTTCTCCAAAGCCTTTGCGCTTCTTCTGTTTCTTTTTCTTCTTACGCCCACCGCCCGGCTGGTTGTAACCTCGGAAACCCGGCTGGGCACCACCGCCACCCATACCCGGCATCCCGCCACCCATACCCGGCATTCCACCGCCCATCATGCCCGCAAAGGGATTCATACCACCCGGCATATTCCCCATCCCCATCTGCTGCATCAAACCCCGCATCCGCTGGAAATCGCTAATCAACTGGCTCACGTCCTTCTCTGCCAAACCAGCCCCCTTGGCAATACGCCGCCGCCGACTGGGGGTCTCGGCCAACAAATCTGGGTCCTTCCGCTCCTGCATTGTCATTGACCCGATCGCCGACTCCGCCTGCTTCAGCTTGGCCTCCGCCTGGCTCAACTGATCCGAACCAATTTTGTTCATCCCCGGGATCATCTTCACCATCCCCGCCAGCGACCCCATATTTTTCATCAGCCGGGTCTGCTTCAGGAAGTCATCAAAGTCAAACTGCGCCGTCAGGATTTTCTCCTGCATCTTCTCGGCATCAGCCAAATCCACCGCTTCCTGAGCCTTCTCCACCAGGGTCAGCACGTCACCCATACCCAGAATCCGCGACGCCATCCGTTCGGGATAAAACGGCTGGAGCGCCTCCACCTTTTCACCGACACCGATGAACTTGATGGGCTGTCCAGAAATCTGCCGCACCGACAGCGCCGCGCCGCCACGCGAGTCACCGTCCATCTTGGTCAAAATGGCGCCGGTAATCCCAATCTGCTCATGGAACGTACGGGTCAGGTTTGCCGCCTCCTGACCGGTCATGGCATCCACCACCAGCAGCACATCGTGGGGCTGAACCACGTTCTTAATTTGCCCCAGCTCGTCCATCATGTCCTGGTCAATCTGCAATCGACCGGCGGTATCCACAATCACCGTGTCGATCGCCTCAGCCTTCGCCTTCTCAATCCCTTGCCGAGCAATCTCCACCGGATTCCCGTCGGGTCCCAGGGAAAACACCGGCACATCAATTTGCTTACCCAGGGTTTTCAACTGGTCGATCGCCGCAGGACGGTACACATCCGCCGCCACCATCAGCGCCGAACGCTTCTCCTTGCGCAAATGCAGCGCCAATTTCGCCGTCGCCGTAGTTTTACCGGTACCCTGCAAGCCCGCCATCAAAATAACCGTCGGAGCCTGGTCCGCCTGCGCCAACGGGACATTGCTATCCCCCATCAACGCCACCAGCTCATCGTTAACGATCTTGATAAACTGCTGACCGGGATCAACGCCGCTGACCACCTCAGCCCCCTGGGCTTTGGCTTCTACGTCGGAAATAAATTGCTTAACGACCTTTAGGTTGACATCCGCCTCCAGCAAAGCCCGACGCACTTCCTTCAGGGCGTCTTTGATATTCTCCGGGCTGATTTTGTCCTGACCCCGCAGGGACTTCCAAGCGGACTCAAAGCGATCGGCGAGGGCTTCAAACATGGCGGGCGGCGGTTGGCGTGGTAAGTCGTGTTAACCCCGTGAAATATCCGGCAAAGGACATCCGCTCTCCAGAAGTGGACTGAGCTATTGGGATATTTGATGATACCGCGCCGGATCCCAAACCGATAGGGCGATCGCAGCATCCTTCACGCCACTATTTGCTTGATCAGAGCCCACGGAAAAAGAGCGAGCAAGCAATTGAAACGTAATCTAAGACTTACGCCACCTAAGGCTTGCGCTTAAAGAAGCCGGTACTGCCCTTGCCGCCGTTTGATTCGCGGATTAGCCAGTAGCTCAGGGAAAGGGCCGCGATCGCCAACGCCAGTCCAATAATTTCCGTCCCATCAACCTTCTTAAGATCGAGCAGAATGATTTTCCGCGCGACAGCGGTCAGAGACGTTGCCACCACTAGCTCAACCTGCACCACGTGCTTCCGTAGATAGGCAGTGATATTTTCCAGAATTTCCAAAGCGATCAAAATACTCAAGAAGCGCCCAAAAATATCCTGTAGCTCCTTGGTAAAGAATCCATCGGGTGAATCCGTTAGCTGACCGCTGAGGAGAAATACCAGGTCAACACAGGCTACGAGGATCACCGCCACCATCGCCACCGACAAAATCCGGGATACCAACCCCTCCACCATCTCCATGATGTGGATGAATTCGCGGTCTTGGTATAGAGCTTTCCAGAGCGTTTTCATAAAAGAAACCATAGGAATTAGGGACGCTTAGCGAGCGGAGATTGTGGGACGGATCGACACTAGTTCCGGGTGGGCACTGGGAGTTTCCCGCGATTTTGCAACCTTTGCAAGGTCAATAGCCACAAGTACAGCAGGTCCCACCTCGTTGAGAAGCCGCGTTTTGAGGTTGGGAGAATTAGCCTGGGAAGACAAGCTCTAAATTTAATTGATGAATTAATAGTCAGCTTGACCGATAATTTGAGGGATGGTCGGCGTAACTTTTGCTGACCCATCAATTGCTTTTTGTTGTTTCCCGACGCCCCGTAACTGTTTTGTCTTCAGATTGTCCTCCACTTTCTCCGCCTGCACCTGACCCTTCGTTGATGGCGAGTCATCATCAGGATCAGCCTGATCGCTGTGTCGTAAAGATGGCGGAGCGGCTGGATCGATATTTGGCAAAGCAGTGGCCAAATCTGTCGCGATCGCGATTCCAAAAGCTAATCGAAGCGGGGCAAGTGCAGCACAATGGCGTGGTGTGTACCAACAAAAAGCTGATGTTAGCCGTGGGCGATCACCTCGAAGTGACTATCCCCGCTGCCCAGCCCATCAATCTGAAACCCCAGGCGATCGCCCTGGATGTACTGTACGAGGACCGGGACGTCATTGTGGTTAACAAGCCCGCCGGGATGGTGGTTCACCCGTCTGCCGGTCACGAAGACGGCACCCTCGTTAACGCCCTGCTGGCCCACTGCCAGACCCTACCGGGAATGGAAATGCCCGCCATTAACGGCGTCAAACGTCCTGGTGTAGTCCATCGCCTGGATCGGGACACCACCGGGGCGATTATGTTCGCTAAAACCGACCTGGCAAACCAGCACCTCCAGGCTCAGCTCCGCCACAAAACCGCCCATCGAGAATACCTTGGCATCGTCTTCGGTTCTCCCCGCCACAGCGATGGCATTATCGACAAGCCCGTGGGGCGAAATCCCAACGATCGCAAACGCCAGGCGATCGTCCCGGAAGAAAAAGGCGGTCGCCGCGCCATCACCCACTGGTACATCGAAGAACGCATGGGCAACTTTACGCTCATGCGCTTTGAACTCAAGACCGGACGCACCCACCAAATCCGCATCCACTGCACCGATATGGGGCACCCTATGGTGGGCGATCGCACCTACGGATCCAGCCGCACCAAAATTGGCGTCAACCTCCCTGGACAAGCCCTCCACGCCTGGAAGCTCAGATTTATGCACCCACGCACCGGAGAAATCATTTCCACCGAGGCACCCCCACCTGAGCACTTTATTACGTTATTGAATGTGCTGCGGCGGCGATCGCACTAGCCATAAACTTCAACGTGCCCAACCATCAGAACTTATAGTCCAAACCTAAAATATTCCAGAATTCAAATATTCCAGCATTCAAGTATTCAAGAACTTAAAAAGGCGGCACCCAGATTCGAACTGGGGATAAAGGATTTGCAATCCTCTGCCTTACCACTTGGCCATGCCGCCCTGCTTGCTACCTGATGCAGCCTATCACTAGCTAGATCTGCCGTAGCGATAAGCATTGTAGCTAATCTTGGGTTTTGCCACAAACGATCTTAACGGGCCTATGGTTAACCCTTGAAATGGTAGAACCCTCCGCGATCGCTAAGGGTCATCGTTCGCAAAGGGTTAGCAAAGCCAATAGTGGGGATTCAGCTCCATTACATGACTCAAAATTGTCCTATTTTTATCGAACTGACCATAACGTTTCCCCTTCCGTTGTGGCGGACGCTGATTTAACGTTAGCAGCCTGACCCAAAACAATAAACAACCAAAAAGGCGCTCCCTGACAGAGTCAAGGAACGCCCCATTCAAGCAAAGCAAAAGTCTTTAAGGCTATTTAGAGGCTAATGATTCAAGCCTGTGAAGCCTAAAAGTCTTTTAGCCTTCAGCGGAAGAAGAACCAGAACCCATCATGGTGCTGTCCTTCATGAAACCGCTGTAAGCCTCCATACCGTGCTCACCTACATCCAAGCCCATGCTCTCCTCATCGGGCTCAACGCGAATGCCGATGGTGGCTTTCAACACGTACCAGAAGATGGTGGACAACAGAACGGTCATACCACCAATGGTGGCAATACCGATAACCTGGTTGATCACCTGCTGGAAGCCGCCGCCATAGAACAGGCCGCTTTCAGTGTTAAACAGACCCACAGCCAAAGTGCCCCAAATACCGCAAACCAAGTGAACCGAGGTCGCACCTACGGGGTCGTCGATTTTTAGTACAGAGTCGATAAAGCCAACGGAGAAGACAACGATTAGACCTGCGATGCCACCCACAATAACGGCACCGAAGAAGTCCACACCGTCGCAACCTGCGGTGATACCCACCAAACCAGCCAAGATGCCGTTGATGATCATGGACAGATCGGGCTTACCAGAGGTTGCCCAGGAGGTTAGGGTTGCAACCACACCACCAGCGGCAGCAGCCAAGTTGGTGGTCAAAGCAATGTAAGGAACGGTCTCGTCAGCAGCAAGAACAGAACCAGGGTTGAAACCAAACCAGCCGATCCAAAGGATCAAGCAGCCCAAGGTCGCAATACTCATGTTGTGACCGGGGATGGCGCGAGCCTGACCGCCTTCATACTTGCCCATGCGGGGTCCAAGAATGGCAGCACCCATCAAAGCGGCCCAGCCGCCGACGGAGTGCACAACGGTGGATCCAGCAAAGTCAGAGAAGCCCAAGTCGCCAAGCCAAGCGTTACCGCTCCAAACCCAGTGACCGGTGATGGGGTAAGAAATACCCACTAGCAAGATGCTGAAAATCAAGAATGCGTCAAAGCGAATCCGCTCAGCAACGGCTCCAGAGACGATGGTTGCGGCGGTACCAGCAAAGGCAGCCTGGAATAAGAACGCAACGGATACAGGCAAGCCTGCGGGGAAAGGATCCAAACCGTAGGTGGCGGGGTCGTCGCTACCTAGGAAGAAGCCGCTAAGACCAACGAAGGCGTTGTCAGTGGCAAACATAAAGGAATAGCCGACTGCCCAGAAAATAATGGTGGCCAACGCGAAGACGATTAGGTTCTTCGACAAGATGTTGACTGCATTTTTCTGACGGCAGAAGCCGGTTTCCAACATGCCGAAGCCAGCGTTCATAAAGATCACTAGCACCGCTGCAATGGTGATCCAGATTGCATCTAGAATCCCTTTCAGGGTTGCAGCGTCTGGAGGACCGTCCTGAGCCGATGCGGAAAAACTGAATACGCTGACGATCGCGATCGCCAATGGAACACAGGCGGCCCAAGTCCAAGGGTTACGTCGTCCGAAGACAGACTGGGTCAGCTCCTGTGAGAACTGTAATAAATCTGGGAACCGGTCCGGACGCTTAGCCGCCGGGCTCACTTCCCTTCTGCGCTTAAACCTTGACATGAATTTATAAAACACTCCTCGAATTGCAATGACGTGATTTAGAGAGTTTAGAGTTTGAATAGCTAATGCAAGCAGGTACCACTAGAAAATTTAACTAACAGGTTTAGTTGTTCTATCGCTACCTTAATGACCTGAGTCACTCGCGGCTATTTCCTATCTTTTACTCCTAAAGTCACTACGATGTCTCGTCGTTCAAACTAGCCGAAGAAGTCAGCCATAGCTGAACCAGGACTTAGCTTGATGATTTAAATCTCTGCCGACGCTGCATCAGAATTGCACCAAGATTACCTGGTGAATTCTGTATTAGACAATACCGTCTGTCTGCGGGATCCTCAACAGGTTGCTCGAAAACGCTGAAACTAAGACAGCTCAATGCTTCCGAATCGATGACGCCCACCAGGACAGCTGGCATTGAAAAGCTGACGATCAGGATAGCTTTTGAGACGGCGCTTAACTACCGTTTAACCGTGACATGCCCGTATATCGGGGATATTCACTGGCTCGAACCGCCTTTCACAGTGGATTTTTCTGGTGAACGCATAAAGTCTTCACAGAAGGATCGGCAATCGCCACTGCCCTGAACAACGCCCTCAGAGACAACTTCAAAAGTCTCTGTAAATTTTTCGGCAATGTCAGGCAACCCTATTGATCTAGCCTCTCTTCTGTTGCCAATTCTTAAGAAAATTTTTGGTGTCGTGTCTCTATTGAAACACTATGGCAGCCTAGGACAAGCTTAGTTAGCGAACCTGTTTGGGGCTGCCGTTAGTTACGTTTCGACACTCTGTGCCCCAAGGGTTATACATCCCAATTTATTTTTTTAAATAGGGCAGGTAAATAGGGCAAGGTGTTCTTTGAAAGTGGGAGATCTCAAAAACAACTGGTGATGTACCACGGTGTCCCCCAGAGGTTGGCCAATGAAAGGAGACTGTACAGAACAGTTAGCTCCTATTGTTTCTGGTAGCCAGTGGCGATCAGCCTAAAATCGCAGTTTTCTTTTGACAGTCTCTAGCGAAGCAAGAACAGAGTTCGCCAAACTAAACTATCAGAGAGCACCGGGGTAAGCATTTGAACAAGCACTCACAGATAGGGGATGCAGCGCATGGAAGTTAATGAGCTGGTGGAACGCTACCAATCTGGGGAGCGCATTTTTAATCAGATCAACCTATACGAAGCGGATTTAAGTGGGCTAGAGCTTCCCGAAATTTCTTTGCAACGCTGCGACCTCAGGGACGCCAACCTTGAGGGCACCAATTTCCGCCTAGCAAACTTGCGAGAAGCAAAGTTAAGTAATGTCAATCTCAACGGGGCGGACTTACGGGGGGCAAATTGTCGAGAAGCCCGGCTAGATGGCTCCTCTTTACAGAAAGCAAATTGTGCTGAAGCGAATTTAATTGGTGCTGATTTATCGAGGGCAGATTTGACCCAGCAGGCGAAGCTGGACGGGGCATCCTTGCGAGGCTCCAAATTGTCAGAAACCAACTTGGAAGGCGCTAGCTTGGTGGAGGCAAATCTAAGCGAGGCGGATTTAAATCAAGCTGTGCTGATTCGGGCAATGCTGCGGGAAGCGACCCTTCACCAGGCGAAGCTAACTGGGGTGGATTTCACCTCTGCCAATTTGACCAAAGCGAATTTGACCAAGGTTAATCTCAACGACGCGGTGTTGGTCAGGGCGAACTTAACCGACGCATTTTTGTCTGGGGCGTCCCTACTAGGGGCGAACCTGGACAGCTGTGATTTACGGCGAGCTAAGTTGGTGGGTACTGATTTGACTGGTGCCAACTTAAATAAGGCAAACCTGCGGGAAACCAATTTGAGTTGGTCTACGTTGCGGCAAACAAACTTAAGTAATTGCAATTTATTTCAGGCACAACTGCAGTGGTCCAATGCCTCTGGGGCAAATTTATCGGGAGCAGTTCTGATTAATGCAGAGCTGCTGCGGACTAATTTGCGCCAGGTCAACTTACGAGGGGCGCTAATGCCTGACGGTAAGAAGTTTGAGTAGCGTCCTTTAAGTAGCTTCTTTTGAGTAGCCTTTTCGAAGGGACGCTCAAATTAAGAGTGAGCCAGAAATCCTAGAGCCTTAGGATAGCTATTACTGTTGGCGCTGCTCGACTGCCCGAGACAACGTTCCTCGAATTTGGGCGATCGCCAGGTTCAGAGCCCTGAAAGCTATCGCGCCCTCAGATTACTGTGATGCTTCCGACGTTTCAATACTGTCGCCAAAATCTGTATCCAGCATAAATTCCGAGCCGAAGCCCGAGAAATGGGACACATCGGAGGTGCTGTAGGGAGACATCAAATCAGAGTCTTCTGGCGCCTGATAAGCGCTATCTCGAGACGGGGGCGGAACCACGTACACCACGCCCAGGGTGCCAGGCTGACGGGCAAAATGAATGCGTTCTGCATAGAAAACCAGTCGTAATAAATGTCCATCCCGGTGGCGCCCAGAGATTTGACATTCCACCGGTGAGTCAGGGCGTTCAATGCACCGCTGCATTTGCTGTACAAATTGATCCTGATAGTCCACTGGAATAAGGTCCAAAATTGACTCCATCCGGGCAATTTCCCGGCGACGATAGCCAAATAAGGTGGCAAATTTGCGGTTGACGTAGCGTAGTTTTCCTTCGGCCGTGGTTATGTACAGCGCCCGAGCTAAGAACTGGGATGGCTTTTCCGCTGGCGGTAAAATAACGTCTTGGGTTCCTTCCACAATGGGTGCGGTGTGGTCAGAGTAAAGCTGGGCATTTTCTAACACCAGGGCAATTCCATCGCTGACCTTTTCCATCAGCTGCACGCACTCTTCAGAAAAGTATTCTGGCGTTTCGTGGGTTAGGGTTACTAGCCCCAAAATCCGATTGCCCCGCTGGAGGGGAATACATAGGGCCGATCGCACCGTGTAAGGCTGATTGGGCAGCACCACCCAACGTTCGTCTGTCACCGTATCTTTAATGCAACCAATTGTGCGATGTTCCGTGACCCAAGCTGCTAGCCCATCATCAAGGATGCGGCCGACAATCGCCCGTTTCTGTTCGCGAATGGTTGCCCCTCGCGCTAGGAGGCATTCGGACACCGCCCCCGCTTCATTCAACAAAAATAAGCTACCTTGTTCCGCGTTAGTACACTCCTGGCATACCTCTAAAATTTGCTGTAGCAGAGCTTTTACCATCAAGGTTCCCGCCGCCATGCGCACGGTTCTTACCCAGGTGGTCAATAAATCCTGCTGAATTGCCAACGCCCGGTTGGTCATCACCAGCTCCGCCGTGTCGCTGGGAGCTGAATTTGACATCGAAAAATGGGAGGTGGGTTGGCTGGGTTTCGCCTCATCCGTCGCCCCTGCCTCAGCGGGCAATATGTCCACATGCCCCTGGTTATCCCGCGAGTTTGCCGTAAGCCCCTGCCCAATAGGATTTTTTAAATTTCGATCTTTCATCGTTCCACTTTGAAACGCTCCTTGGGGGGCTCCGTTGTCCTTGGTACGGATTTGATGTTGACTGACTTGATGGTTATTGTAGTCGCTGCGATCGCCATTGGTTTTGGGCATCACCGTTGAGGGAGGGAGATCGTTGGTGGCGATCGGGCGGGAGCCATTTTGGGAGTGCATGGAACGAAACAGCCTGACGGCGTGGTGAGACGGGCGAGCAGATGCGTTTAGCGCGAGCAGTAGAAGGGTGTCGTCTACGACATAGGGAGATCGAAATCTTTCCCAGGGGCTTTGTGGACGTTTTCTCTGCTAATGCAATTCTATGGGCTGTTAAAAAGTCAACTGTTAAAAAGGAGCCATCTGGAAGACAACGCGAATCTTAGGGAAAAACTTTATACCAAAGAAACAGCGGGCGGTGTACTTAACGATGGCGCTTAATGGATGATGTTGGCGCTGACAGAGCGCCAGGCTAGGTCACTAAAGTTGGGCATGAAAAGCAGTTACTGGAAATTGTAAAGGATGGCTTTGACGATGGTTCAGTGGGGCGAGTATCTCGTGTCACGATGGCGCGTAAAGTAACAAAACGATACACGATCCCTCGGGGCGCTACGGATCGAATAAGAAGGTTTTCCGTAAGTTTTATCGATTGAACGTTAAAAAAGTAAGCACAGCAAAAGTCCCATGGCCGTCCTGTGTTGATCATGAACGTCCTACGTTGATGCAGATAGTGCGGAGAAACCTGTCAACGTTGCACAAAGTACGGCTTTAGGGCAGCGCCATTAAGGTTTGATGGGCACCACCCAGCCCAAGCGGGTGGGCTGCTGGTATTGGGCGATCAGGGTGTCGCGATCGCGCGGTGAAATCCCTTGAGGCTTAGCAGTGCGGGAAAAATACATCACATCGTCCACAAAGGGGCTGTGCCCCCAAAGTCCGAGGGCGTGTCCCAATTCGTGGCGGGCGGTGCCCAGTAAGTGGGGCTTCGCGAGATCGGGGCTTAAGTCAATGTCAAATTGTTGGACTAAGGTGACCGCTTCTGGGGGGCGATCACCTACGGGTTGCCAGCGCAGCCGGAAGGTGGTGCGAGCGGCAGCGGCGCGGGGGATTTGCCAATCCAGTCCCAGGGTGAGGGGAGGCTTACGGGGATAAAAGCGAATATTGGCGGCGTCGGGATCTGTAGTTTCTTCCAGGGGAATGAGCGGAGTCCAGTCTTCCAAGCTTTGGCGCACTGCCTGCTGCCAGTTTTGATACTGCTGACCAGGAAGGGTGGATAGGTTTAGCTCCTGGCGATCGCCCAAATAAACCGACACGGGAAATTCGGTCCAAATCAGTCCGCCGATGGGCAGTTGCTGCAGGTCTTCCAAATAGGTGGCAGCGCCCTGAAGCGATCGCGTTTCTTGGGACCAATTTTGCAAGGAGGCAGGCAAAGGATGCACCTGGAGAGGGGGGACGCGACTTCCTTGAAATTCACCATCGAGACCGTAACTGGGGGCACCGCGCCACACAAGTACCCAAAGGGTAAGGGCGGCTCCCAATAAAAACAGGGCCAAACGTTGAAATCGCCTGTCCCTTAACCTTTGATTAATGCTGTCAAACAATTACTTAGCCTGCAACCATCTAGCCTACGACCACTTCTTAGCCTGCGGGAGGAGGGCTAGCCAGCAGGTCGGCGCTTAGGATGACCGTCAGCCCCATAAACAAAATTGCCAACGTCCAGGTCACCCGATTTAGGGTATTTTCAGCGCTTTTGGTGCTGCTAAACAGCTGCGCTTGACCGCCAATACCGCCCAGTCCATCGCCTTTGGGGCTGTGGAGCAGCACTAGCACAATCATGCCCAGTGCAGAGGCTGCCCAAATAAATCCCAGAATTTGAGTGATCATAATGATAGTGCGGTAAAGCTAGCGTTTTGAAAACTTCAGTCTATAACTGTAGCTTAAATTGCTAGGGTAACAAAGCCTCATCAAAACCCATTACGCACATTACCAAAGGAACATAACGGTTGTCTTCATCAAACGCCGACTTGCCTGCCAACCCTGATCCCGCGACCGGTTCAGGTTTTTCCCTGGATGATTTCAGCGCGATTCCCGTTGCGCCGGAGGGGTTCCGCTCTGGCTTTGTGAGCATTGTCGGGCGTCCTAATGTGGGTAAATCAACGTTACTGAATCAACTGGTGGGGCAGAAAATTGCGATCGTTTCCCCCACGGCCCAAACCACCCGCAATCGATTGCAGGGAATTTTAACGCTGCCTAATGCCCAGGCAATTTTAGTGGATACGCCAGGGATCCATAAGCCCCACCATCAACTGGGCAAAATTCTGGTGCAAAATGCCCTAGGTGCTATTCGCTCAGCGGACGTGTTGGTTTTCGTTGTGGACGGTTCAGCGCCCCTGGGGAAAGGGGATCGCTTTATTGCCGATTGGGTCCGCCGCGCCAAAGTCCCAACCATTCTGGGGATTAACAAGGCAGATTTGCAGGCGGAGGAGAAGAGTGCAGAAATTGACGAGAGTTATCGGGCGATCGCCGAAGAACACGGCTGGCACGTGATTAAGTTTTCAGCCCTAACGGGAGACGGCATGGATCCATTGCTGGAGGCAATGGTGGAAGGACTGGATCCTGGTCCCTATTATTACCCGCCGGATTTGGTTACCGACAGCCCTGAGCGCTTTATTATGGGCGAACTGATTCGGGAGCAAATCCTGATGAACACCCGCCAGGAGGTGCCCCATTCGGTGGCGATCGCCATTGAAAAGGTGCAGGAAACCAAAAAGGCGACGCGGGTTATGGCCACGATTAATGTGGAGCGTAAATCCCAGAAAGGAATCCTAATTGGCAAGGGCGGCACCATGTTAAAAACCATTGGCACGGCGGCTCGTCAACAAATCCAGCGATTGGTCAATGGTAAAGTTCATCTGGAGTTGTTTGTGCGGGTGCAAACGGGCTGGCGACAGTCGCGAATGCATTTAAATGAATTTGGCTATCAAATCGAAGAGTAGCCCAACAGAAAGTAGCCAAAAAGAAAGCAGAGTCGCTGCATTTTTCTATCGTCTTATTCTATGCTGAGTCGCCCCGATCCCCCCAGTTCACCACAAGGCCGCAAGGCCGGTAAGCCTTCGTTACGACGCATCGCCAACGCCTTGCAAACTGCGGGCTGGATCGGCTTTTGGACCCAAATTGCCCTGGGGTTGGCGGCGGTGTTGCTGCTGCTAATTTCCATCCCCGGCATTATTTTCGGAGAAAATTCCTCCCAGGGCGTCAGCATCGCTATCTTTTTCGCCATTGTGTCTGTGGCGATCGCCGGCTTCAGCACCTCGTTATGCCTGCGCTACACCCGCATTTCCAAAGGGCTGCTGCAAAAAGAAAACGCCCGACAGCCGAAAAAATCCGACACGGTACAGCTTTTGCGGTTGGGCATTTACGCAGGTTTTGCTGGGATTGCCGTCGCCCTAATTGGCTCGGGTATTTCCATCGGTGTCCTGGTGGCCAAAAGCGTATCCCAGCCCACCGGAGCCATGGTGTCCGACACCACCAAAATCGTGCGCCCTTTGGATACCTTTGTGGTGCTGGCGTGTATGTCCGGGCTATCGGCAAATTTTGTAGGCATGAGCGCTTCCCTGTGGCTGTTCGACCGCATCGTCCATCCCCAGTCCTAGGCTCGTAACAATGAATAATATTGACGGCTTGGACAGTTGGGACGGCGATCGCGACCAGTCGGTGGTGCTGAGTGAGGAATTGCGATCGCGCCTAGCCCCGCCCTTGAAAATCGGCAATTTCTCCGTCCACAGCCGAGTCCTTCAAGCGCCCCTATCCGGCGTAACGGACTTGGTCTTTCGGCGACTGGTGCGGCGCTATGCCCCCGACTCTATGACCTATACAGAAATGGTGCAGGCGTCGGGAGTGCACCATGCTCGCAGTCTGAAAAAAATTATGGACGTGGATCCCGCCGAACGTCCCGTCAGCATTCAGCTTTTCGACTGTCGCCCCGATTTCCTTGCCGAAGCTGCTGAGATGGCCGTTGCCCAGGAAGCGGACACTATCGATATCAATATGGGCTGTCCGGTGAATAAAATCACCAAAAACGGTGGCGGTTCGTCTTTATTGCGGGATCCCGAAACCGCTGAGGCGATCGTCAAAACTGTAGTTGATGCCGTCCATGTGCCGGTAACGGTCAAAACCCGTATCGGCTGGGATGAAAACGAAATTACCATCCTCGACTTTGCTCAACGTATGCAGGATGCGGGGGCGGCGATGATTACTATCCATGCCCGGACACGATCGCAAGGCTACAAAGGCGCAGCTCAATGGGAGTGGATTCGCAAAGTTAAACAACAGCTCACGATTCCCGTGATTGCCAACGGAGATATCACGTCGATCGCCTCAGCGGTGGCATGCCTCGAAGCGACGGAAGCGGACGGCGTGATGTGTTCGCGGGCAACTTTGGGCAACCCCTTCCTAGTAGGCGAAATCGATTACTTCCTAAAAACGGGCAAGCTCAAGCCCAAACCGACGATCGCCGAACGACTAATCTGCGCCAAAGAGCATCTGCAATCCCTATACGATTACAAAGGCAAGCGCGGCATTTACCAAGCTCGCAAACATATGACCTGGTACGCCAAAGGTTTCCCCGGCTCATCAGAACTGCGCGGAAAACTCTGTCGCGTGGACTCCGTCGAAGAAGGACATGCCCTAATCGACAGTGCTTTAGCATCCCTCGCTTAAGTTTTGTTACTGTGAGTTTTGTCAGCTTAGGTTTCCTGGGGATTGTTGTGGGTAAAAGTCGTGGGTAAGAAACGGGGGCGATCGCCTAGACGCCAGGGAGATAGGGACTCTCAGAAGCCTTCCCCATTGACCGGACGCCTGGTGTGGAACCATTCCACCCATCTCCCTGGGCTAATCAGAATTTTGGAACGGCTAACCAAAGTTGACGGCATTGGCACCGTCACCCCCGCCGTTATTTCCCACGGTCGCTCCAATGCCCCCCAGTTTCGCCTTAAGGTTTCTGTGCCGATCCGTGGCGGCTTTAAGCTGATCGCCCGCAAAGGCAAGACCACTCAGGAAGTGTTTGTAATTACCCACCTCAGCAAGCCCCAGCTAGAAACGGCGATCGCCACAATCATCTAGCCCCAGAAAATCTAGCCACAGCCAAGTTCACCAAAACCTACGCCGCCTACAATTCCTTGGTCATCCATTTCACCAGGCGCTGATTCACCCACTCAGGGCGCTCATCGTGGGGACAATGTCCTGTATCCGCGATGGAATAAAAGCGAATACGAGTGTCGCCTGCCTTTGCCAAGGTGGTGTAAATATCCGCGCCTTTGATGGGCGTCCAAGGATCCGCCTCCCCCCACAACACCAAAATCGGCGACTGGATTTGGGGCAATAATTCCGTGGGCTTTGGTCCTGGCGGCGCACTCAAAATTGACGCAAACACCTCGTAGGCACCGGCATCGCAGGACGGCTCATACAGTAAATCCAATAGCTCCGGCGTCACTGCATCTTGGTTGCCATACACCTGCTTCAAGGTGCCTTCAATTCGCTTCCGCTGACGTACCCGGTCGAAAAGCCACGGTCCCAGCAGCCGATTATTCACCACCCGCTCAAAGGTACCCATCACCACTCGCAATGGCAGCGGCAGCTCTTCCGGGCGATGGTTCAACCCGCCGGCGCAATTCAGCAGCGCAATTCCCCGAGTTTTCTCCGGAGCCGCCGCCGCTAACATCAACGCCAACAACGCCCCAATGGAATTCCCTACCCACACCGTCGGCTCTTGAATTTGCTCTGCCCAAAAATCCAGCAGCAAATCCTGCCACAGTTCCATGGAATACTTCAGCGCGGGCTTTTGCGATCGCCCAAACCCCAGCAAATCCAATGCAAATACTCGATAGCCTTGGTCTGCGATCGCCGAAATATTATTCCGCCAATGGTCCAGCGACGCCCCAAAACCGTGGATCAACACCACCGGATCTCCAGTGCCATAGGCGGTATAGCGAATGGCATGCCCACGCCACTGGAAAGTGTTACAGGCATAGGGAGGCGCAGCCTTTTTCGATGACGGAGGAGCCGAAACAGCCATAGTTACAGGAAAATAAAAAAGATTAAAACAGGGTGCCTTATGGTTACTTACATTAGCGTTTCTTCACTATTCCCTACAAATTCTGACCGCCCCTAAAAGCCGAACACATTGCGGTTTAGGCGCGCCGATACGCCCCCTGACAATAGGGCCCGACAGGGACCATTTCCCTGCTCCTCCAGCCCACAAATATACAGCGCAATCACCTGCTGCCGCTGGTTACACGCCCGCAATCGATACCCAAACCGATACGCCGATCGCCCCATGGTTTCCAGCGCCCGATACTGGGTCAAATATCCCAAGTTTTGCCAAGGCTGCTCATTGATTACCAACTCCACCCACGGCAGCGCTTCTCCCCGATTGTCGCTATCCAAAGTGATCGACTCATACACGTACCATCCCCGCACCACCTTGCCGCCGATCAAATCCTGGGGCAACCACAAGCTGGGCTGGGTCAACCCTTCCGCCTCAATATCCAGGTGGCTTGCGTCGGCACCATTGAAACGACAGGGCAAATCCAACCCTCGCTCTAAGGACACGTTCAAGTTATTAATCGCCTCCCATAGCTGCAAGGACGATTGGGGATCTAAACCTTGCAATAGTGATCGATTTAGCTCCATCTGGGACACTTCGCCCGGTCGTCGTTCCGGTGTCTCAGCATCATTCGTCGCATTGTTTCCCGGCGATGCTGGAGTTTGGGCGATCGCCCCTGCCCCGCCAACAATTGCCCATATCCCTAACATTGCGGCGGCAAGATATTGGTGAAGACTTTGTTTGACCTGTTGAAGTGGCGATCGCAGCATTGAACGCTTCGAAACTAATATTGGCTGACTCTACGATCATCCTACAAAAAACCGCAGCCGGTGAAAAAAACACCTCTGCGGTCATCTCTTTAGCTCTACCTAAAGTTGTAAATGTGAAGTCACACGTGGGACCGGAATTCAGCTTTTAGACTTTGCCTAGCCGCCGAAAATCCAAGCCAACACAAAAAGCAACAGCGGCATTAGCCCTGTGGACTAAGCTCTACTTTTGCAGCTTACGCTTGCTCGCATACAAACCAGCAAGCCCAGCAAGTCCCAGCATCAAAGAAGGCTCAGGGGTCTTAGCGGGCGGCTCAATTCCAGCGCCTTCAAGGGTGACAATATACTCGCCGGAGTGGGAGACCCCATCGCTCGCCTCAGTCACCCCAGTGTCGGTGGCGCTAAAGCTGTACTTGTACTGGGTTTCACCGTTGTAAATCACCTTCACCAGCTCACTGGCTTGGAAGCTCAAATCCACCTCAGCCAACAGGGCACCAACTAGGGCAGTCGGAACATCAAGGGCATCGGCTAAGCCATTAATAAGCAAGTCCTCATAGCCAGGAATATCAAAGGCGTTGAAGTGACCAATTAAGCCAATATTAATGTTGCCTCCCTCTTCTTCCACAAAGGAAACATTGGGGTCGCTCATACGGCTAAACAGCGCTGTGAAGGCGTCGCTGTCAGCTTTTAAATAATCCCAAAGGTCAGACGCAGCGCCAGCGATGACAGAAGCATCAGAGCCTAAAATTGCGCCGAGGACAGGATTCTGTGCCGCAAGGGCGGTTACAGCGTCAGTAATCCAAGTCAGCCCCAGCTCCTGCCCGTCAACATCCGCCAGCCAGTCCGCCGCAGTCAAGCTGCTGACGGTGATGCTTTGTCCGCTGATTTCGCCGGTAACGCTAACGGCATCGCCCCAGCCACCGGGGGTTTCGCTGTCTCCATCAAGCTCAATATTGCCCGCGTCAGAGCCCAGCACCGTATCCAGATCAGTGCAACCGTCAGAGGTGGTTTGACCGCCGTTTAAGCAGTAGAGAATATAGTCGGAGGAACCGTTGTCAACGGACGCGTTGGTGAGGCTAGCGGCGGAAGCAGGGGCACTAATTGCAAATCCCATGCCAGCGGCGATGGAGGTGCTGATTAGAAGCTTTTTCAGGATCTGTGCCATGGTGTTATTGTCCTGTGGAGTTTATGAGTGTTTACACTTAGTCAAATCATCGATTCCAGTGGCAGATTTGACTTGCGGTGACGCCCTCTGACAAAGGTCTTTGCCTTTGAATTGAGTTATTGGAGGGGGAAAGGGAAAGGGTTAAGGGTGCTCTAAAGTATGTGTTTAAAGGCTTGGTGGAGCGTTGTTCCTTCCCCTGTCCTTATGTTCTTAAGTTACGCGGATTTTAAGGCTCCCAGTGTGATGGTGCGAATCGCCACATTGTGTTTTTTCCGACTTTTTAAGGTGACTCAGGTCATCGTCCCTTGGGTACAGATCCCTGACTCCACGGCTCAAAATGCTTGGTATTGTGCTTGAGATGAGGCGATCGCCCGTCACACACAGGCTGCACGCCATCAGTTGCACGCCACCAGCCATTCCAAACTTTGGGCCAATAGTTTCGGGTGATGGGGCGATCGTACTCCAATGGCACTGACAAGAAAGTTGGGCGTTGCAGGATTGAGAGATGATGGGAAGTGATCAGCCATCGAATCCAAAC
>ERZ1740067.27-NODE-27-length-119124-cov-10.758627_pt1 | contig 119124 bp, 104 predicted proteins | sample MGYA00581736_ERZ1740067 | MGnify/ENA primary metagenome ERZ1740067 (study PRJEB43018, sample SAMN04849236) | marine metagenome | isolation source: floating plastic debris | place: Pacific Ocean | collected 2008-08-27 | study: EMG produced TPA metagenomics...
TTTAGAAGAAAAGTTCAGAAACTTTGTTGCCAGCTTGCCGCAAAAGCTTAAAATTTAGCGGAGCGTAAATTTCTAAGCACTTGCTCACATCCTCCTCCGAATTAGCTTTTTTTATAAGCGATTCTAACATTATGTCAAATAGGGTTGAAACCTCTCGCTGTTCTCTCCTTTCTTTTTTCTTGATAAAAAAGAAACAAAAAATCAAGAAGAAAATATACTTCCACGCTCCCTTTGTGTCTTATAGCTTCGCTATTTGGGCGCTATGCGCCCCACACAAAGCCCAGGGCAATGGCTCTTTGTGCCAAGCCACAAATTCACGCCCTCGCTGGCCCGCATTTTCTTCTGGCAAAGTTTGGAGAATGCACTTAATTATTTGTTCTTCTTAGGTGATGGAGGTGGTTTTACGTTAGCTCTGGAGACAGTGGGCTTAGGTTTGTTCGTTGTTTTGTTCAGTGCTATGTTCGTTCTCCGATTTGATGATGGCTTCTTCTTCACTCTCTTCTATGTTTGCAAGTTCAATTATAATTTCGCTCTTATTCAAAGATAAATAAACTTCTTGCACAGAATATAGATATTCCGAATTAGAATAGTTATGAACGTCTACATCAGAAAGTCTAATTTCAGATAAATTATCATCTTCGGAGAAGGATTTTACCCAACCAACATAGGTCAATTTGTTTTTGATATCCCTTAAATAAACATATTCAACATCTCTAGAATTCAAAAAACCAGAGTATAGGTTTTCATCTCCGTATTTGTTGGAAATGCCTATTAATCTTCCAAAATTGTTGATGATCTTTTTGTTTTCTATCAAGGTGGCTAAAATTGCTGTAAATATGGATATTACAGAGGCCCAGAGTACTTCTCCGTAAGGTATTTTAGAAGCATCGCTTAAGTTGTCCCATAGACTTAAATCATTTAACAAATTATCCTGCGAGCAGTTGATGACATTTGCACGAAAAGTGTTGATTCCATTAATAATCAATTGTAATATAAGGTAGGATACAACCCCAAAAAGTATAGAATAAAGAATGAATCTAAAACTGCCCCATTCTTTATGTAGAATCAATTTTCCAAAGATCAATGTTGATAATGCACCTGGAATAAGTATTATGATTAGTTTGATTGTTAGTTCTGACATCTTCAGCTCATATTGTTGTTGGTAATAAAAGCTCACGAATATCTACACCCAAAGCTTCCGCAATTTCGCGAAGAGTTTCTAAAGAAGGTTGCATATCATTGGTGCACCATCGGGAGACTGTGGTTCTGCTCTTCCCTACTCTTTCGGCAAGCCATTTATTTGTTCTGTCCTGTTCAGCAAGAACAACTCGAATTCTATTGATTGGCTTTTTGGTGCTCATTTGAATCGTTTTACGTTAAATACATATCATTTTACACAAACTTAATTTTCTTACTTGCATTTTATTTATAACTTTAAACGACTAAATTGCACTGTTTTAAATCATATTAATATCGTTTTAAATAATTATTTAATAGTAAAACGATATTAATTAGTTCATTTGTAGTTTTTTCAACAATTAAATAGTAGACTTAATGAATCCCAAAAAACTTGACCTATCCCCTATCTCATCCTACATAGAAAATTGCCATGAAGGTGACTTGCTTTCCTTTACTAACAGTTTGGACAAAACAATTTTTATGCTTCACTTTCTTGCCCAAGACACCTTTACTGATTTTGAAAAGCAAAATTGCTGTCATGTTCTCATGGAACTTAAAGAGGCTGTTATGGAGATTTATTGCAATCATCACAAGTGAGAAAAGTGTTTTATTAGCAAAGATTTTTTTCTATGAAAACAAAAGTTATGGCTATAATCATTGTGGGAAATAATGTGGTGGCGGTTGAATAAAGTGCGTAATAGTTTTTTCTCTTAATATTTCCTTTGTTTTTCACCCACATCCCATCAACTAATAAACCGTACCTAATAGCAAATGGCTCCTCCTTAAAAATGGTTTTATAGATTATCTCTATCAGCCTGCATGAGATTAATGTTATGAAAGGTGTGAACGCCACAAGGGTAAGATTGAATCTGCAAAAGAAGGTCCATCCGATTACCTCAATTATTATACCTACTATACCCAATAGCAATGATGACTTTAAATAAGCTCTAAATACCTTCTTACTTTTTAAATCTTCAGTAAAGGCTATAATAAAAAGCGAGAGTGCTACATAAACAAAAACCAAAATGTAAAAATAGGTCTCGGATAGTGTCATCGGTTAAAATCAACTTTTGTCATTAGGATAACAGCAATATACCAATTCTTACAACATATTATTTTGCGTTTCCTGTCCCATTCCACACACATTACCCTCCCCTCCTACCTCGGGTCGTGTAAAAAGTGTTCCATTACCTTTTTTTGGGAAGCTTTCAGAAGAACTTTTCAAAGAATTTTGGTGAAGTAAGCTTTGCTTTTCCAAAGCAAAGAAACATAACGCGGTACATTATCTTGCGATAATACAGCATACGACCTTCATTGAAATCCCCAGTATCATCGATTTTTTTGAGGAAACTATAGGCATCTAATACTCTTAAACCTTTTTCACTACTCATCCTTTAATTAAACATTAGAGACCTTGATTTTTTCTGGAAGCTGTTATCAATCTATTCTTGAAATCTGCTTTGAACATTTCGATGTTCTTTCTTTCATTATGCATTGGACTTATTGAAGTTTCTCCCAGTAGTAAATCTATTAGTTCCCTTTTCTCAGTTTTTGATAGATTGAACTGTTGAACTATCCGATAACACAAATCTACTCCCATCCCTTATTTAGACCTTAGTCAATTCTATCCTTTAAAATCCCAGCAGGCAGTTTTGGTTTCACAATTTTACTTCGATAGCTCCCTTAAAATCATCTCTTCCACCTTTGCAGATGGCTGCTTAATATATGCATCAACAATCTTTCCCTGTTTATCAATAAGCATGTAATTGGGAATGGAGTTGATATTGTATCGTTTGCCAAATTCGGTATTCATTCCATCCCCAACAAACAAGTTTGTCGTTGCAGCTTCGGTATGATTCTCTAGAAAAGTAATCCATTTTTGCCGGGAGTCGTCAACGGAAACCATCAAAAACGCTACGTTCGGATGGTCAGCAAATTTTTTGGCCATTTCGATGACCTTCGGTCGATCAATCAGACACGGAGCACACCAAGTGGCCCAGGTATCGATAAAGACGACCTTTCCCTTTAGATCGCCCAACCTTAAGATTGTACCGTCCGGTAGTTCCCCGGTGAAATCAAATGCCGTTTCACCATTTTGGGTAATCAGAAATTTGTCTGCATATTCTTGAATCAAATCATGGTAATCGCTGTCTTTTTCAATGTGAAGTATGTTGAGCAGCACACGGGAATCCAGCAATTCCCACTCAGGCTCCCAATACGGGGATGACTCTATCAACTCCTTTAAAAACACAAATTTTAAAAAATCGGAAATATTCTTATCAGCAATGTTTCGATCAATATGGCCCAAAAAATCTGGAAGGGAATCCAATGTGCCCTGTACTCTTAGGTATTCTATTTTCAGTTTGTTCAGGAATACAGAAGGAAAAGCTTTTAGACGTTGGTCCGGGCCATCGATTTTTTCAATGAAATCGTAAAAGTCATTTCTCGCCTCCAATTTTTTAGAGACCAATCCATAAAATTGCAAAAAGCCGTAAAGTCTTGCCTCATTGTAGAATTGTAGCATCTCCGTTTGAGAGGCACTCAATCTACTGGAAAAGGCTTCTATGTTGGCTTCTCTTCTTACTTTGTATGCCTCGAATAGCCTAACAACGGAATCAAGATTTTTGGTCGTGAAGATAAAATCCAAGTTTTTATTGATGAAGTCAAGGGAACTCTCGGATAGATAGTTTACCAATGAATCGGCAACTCGATCTGTGGTCAGCGTGGAATCAGAAAGCGTCCTGATGGTGATTTTACCAGTCGGTTCCAAGATGGTCAGATAGGTATCTTTGTAGTTGCCCACTTTAATTTTTCCAATGGTGTTGTGAACCATAGGCAAGACAATTGTATCATTTCCTGAAAACTTTGTGATTTCAACATCGGCACCGATATCTGTAAGGATGACGCTATCTTTTATGTACGGTGCCCTTATAGTCATTCCTGAATCTTTATCCTTAAAGTCCTGAGAACATGAGATAAACAAACACATTATGGGTGAAATACAGACTGCTCCGATAATATTGAAACGATGTGCAGGAACTTTTAAACAACCCATAATCCCGAATTTATCCTTTTGCAGATGCCAACTAATCGTTTTTTGAACATTTATTAAAGCTGGTTTCTATGTGATGATTCCGTTTTGGCCACCTTGCTTAGCCAATATTAATCAACTATTTGATTGATAAACGGAATTATTATTCAGATGCTGAGTAGCGCCCACCTGGCCCAGCTTTTAATATGGCCTTTTTACCATTGGAAGATGCCCATCCTTTTGAATCCCCTTCTAAAATGCCTGTTATCTTACTTTCTATAAGACCTTTCCCTTTAGGGTGTATTACGGTCACAACATGCTCACCAGCGTTTAAGATTTTTTCGAAGGGTGTAGTTTGATTCGAAAGAGTGACTGTTGCTAATCCGGATGATGAAGATGTTTTGCTTGTAATCTCTACATCAAAAGACTGTTCTTTTTCACCTAACGAGATGACGGTCAATGCATACGTATAGTCCTGACCTGTAGCCATATTGGTGAACCCAGAAAAAAATATCACAAACATCAACTTGAGAAAAGTTCGAGACTTCATAGTTGCTATGTTTTATTTATTTTGATTTCAAGTTCTTAAAATGTTTTCAAAGCAACTAGTCATTTAACACTTCAATGGATCGTTTTATTGAACTTTCAATAAAATTGGTTTAGCAAGTCCCCAAAGAAAGTAAACACGAGCAACAAAGAAATGAAAACAGCAATGACCTTACTCCCATTACTGGTTGAATAGCAATTCGTAGTTTTTATGGAGTAGTCCAGGTATGAGTCGTTTTCCTTTTTTGTATGAGGATTTCAGGTATACCTGAAATTTGAATAGAAAACAATTACTGAATATCAGCTGATTCTATTTTCTATGGACATTTTTCATCTTCAACGAATAGATTTTTTGTCAATGGTTTTCTACCTAGACCCAATAATGGTATGGCATCTTGTTGTACAAGTTTTAAATCCCATGAAATTAGGGGTTTAATGTTCACGTTGGATGAAGAACAAATTTTTGAACTTACCAATGGTTCCCATAAAAAAACAACACTTAAACAACGACCAGGTTCAAGAGATTCGCCATAGTTACAGAATACTGTCTTTTTTGATTATCAGGTAGTCAAATTCTTATTGGATATTTATGAAATGAATGACCAACGGGCAGGAATTCAACCGTACTCGGGAACGGTTTAAATTGTTGAAGGTTAGACTAAAAGCATACTACAACTAAGCGTACACTATTTCAGTATTTGAAATTCAATCGAATATCGCTTGGCACGGCCAACTTAAAATCGGAACCAAACAATACGATGCCCGCCATATTCGTTATTTTTAGCAGACTAAATCTTCTAATTCAAACATAATTTGCTTTGAGGCTCAAAAAGCGCTGGAAACGAATTGTATTGGTGCTCATCTTGGTACCCATCCCATTGATTGCAGGCCTATTGCTTTATGTGCAGAACAACCAAGCTGAAATCATCAATGACCAAGTTGCTTTGCTCAACCAAGCCTATAAAGGCCGCATTACCGTGGGCAATAGCGAGCTGTCTTTATTCGGTAATTTTCCGGACCTCTCCATAAAAGTGTACGATGTTCAAATCTTTGAAACCAAAGCTGATGATGCGCCGCTTATCATGGATGTCAAGGACATTTATGTAGGCTTTAATCTTTGGGATATGGTCAGCGGCAACTATGATATTCACTCCTTGCGGGTGGAAGACGGCGTTTTTAATATTGTGGTTCATGAGGATAATTCCTCCAACATCCAAAATTCCCTGGCCTCCAGGGCTGAGGATGGCTCCTCATTCACCAATGTTCATTTAGAAAAGATCCGCTTAAAAAATCTGGATGTGCATACGCTTGATGAAGCGACCCATACCGATGTTGAAACCTTCATTTATGATGGCAAAGGGGGCTTTCGTACCACGGACAGCATTATCGCCGGCCACATTGATACCGAACTGGAACTGAACGTCATCAAGGAGGGTGACACCACCTTTATCCGCAAAAAACATTTTGAAATACACACCGACCTCGTATTCAATGAATCTAAAGGGATACTGGACATAGCACCCTCTGGTATTGTTATGGAAAACGGCGATTTTGAGCTTGAAGGATCCATCGACACCAAGAACGATATGGACCTTGACCTAGCCATAAAAGGCACCAAGCCCAATTTTGATATGCTCATTGCCTTTGCACCGGTAGATGTGATTCCTGTTTTGGAGAAATACAAAAATGCGGGGGAAATCTATTTCAATGCCACGATAAAAGGCCCTGCAAACAAGGGAAATCGACCTGCCATTAATGCCGAATTTGGAGCAGGAAAGGCGTTTTTGGAGAACACGGCCCGAGCCAAAAAAATAGACAATATGGGCTTTCGGGGTCATTTTACCAACGGCGTAAACCGCGATGCCAGCACCATGGAATTTTCACTGACCGATATGACGGCCTCCCTCGAAAAAGGAGAGTTTAAAGGAGCACTACTGGTCAAGAATTTTGAATCCCCGGAAGTTGATATGCAACTAGATGCCAACTTCAATCTCGATTTCATTACAGACTTCTTTGAACTGCAACAGGTACAGAAGGCCTCAGGGAATATTGCACTACAAATGAATTTTCATGACATCGTTGATATCGATGACCCCAAGAAGGCTTTGCAGCAACTAAACCAGGCCTACTACGCGGCACTGAAAGTAGAGAATTTACACCTGGAAGCGAAAGAACTTCCTGTACCCTTGGACTCCCTAAATGTGAATTTGCTCATGAATGGTAAGAAGGCTATTCTCAAACAGTTTGATATGTTAATGGGGAATTCGGCTATTTCCATAAGGGGTTTCCTGTCAGACCTGCCCGCGATAGTACATCATACCGACACCCCCGTAGAAGCGCATTTGGATATCACTTCCAAATTCCTGGATATTGCTGAGTTGACAGGGTTTTCAGTCCAAGATTCCATCCAAATGGGGTATGATGAACAGGTGGAAAATCTCAGCCTTGGACTTTCATTTGTTGACTCAGCCAAAGACTTTACCGAATCAACGTATTTGCCGAAAGGGAAATTTTTTATTGATAGCCTGAATGCTGAGTTCAAGCATTATCCGCATCGTTTGCATGATTTTCATGCAGATGTGTTGATTGATGACAAGGATATACAAGTTGTGGATTTCACCGGCTTTATTGACGACAGCGATTTTCATTTTGATGGATTGGTACACGATTATGCCTTTTGGATGCGGCCCGAGCGCAACGGCGATGTAGCCCTGGATTTTAATCTTAACTCAAAAAAGCTACGGCTGGAAGATGTCTTCTCGTATAAGGGCGAAAATTACGTACCGGAAGAGTATCGGCATGAACTTTTTGATGAGTTGGCCCTGCATTTTACCTCAAAGATGCATTATAAGGACTCTTCGTTACATTCCATTGATATTGCGCTTGATAAGCTTGACACAAAGATGGAACTCCATCCGCAACGCTTTCATGATTTTAGGGGCAACATCCGTTACGAAGATGACCATCTAGTGATCAATGATTTTCATGGCGAAATTGGATCGACCAATTTCAACTTGGATATAAATTATTATGTTGGGAAAGACCAGGCCATCAAAAAGCGTGATAATTACCTAGCAATACAAGCGGATTACATTGATTACGATGCCCTATTTAATTTTGATATAAATCCACCAGAAGCTAAAGAAGCAGAGAGTTCTACCACCCAAGATGTTGCCGTTCATGCAGCCGCCTTCAATATCTATGAATTGCCATTTACGAACATGCGGTTTAAAGCCGACATAGCGCACTTCATCTATCATAGGATAGACCTTCAAAACATCAAGGCGGATTTGAGAACAACCCCCGATCATTACCTTTACGTGGATACCCTTGCCATGGATGCTGCGGGGGGAAACATTCGTTTAAATGGCTATTTTAATGGCAGTGACCCGAAACATATTTATATGCAGCCTGATTTGGTGCTCACCAATGTGGATTTGGAAAAATTACTTTTCAAGTTTGAAAATTTTGGTCAAGACCACCTTGTCTCAGAAAATTTACAGGGAAAACTCACCTCTAGAATCAGCGGTAACATTCGAGTATACCCGAATTTGGTGCCAGATTTGGACCAATCTTCCATAGAAATGGAGGTGAAAGTATTGAACGGAAAACTAAAGGATTATGATCCCATGTTGGCACTATCGGATTATATGGGAGATAAAAACCTGCGAAACGTTCGGTTTGATACCCTTCAAAATCGTTTGGCCATTGATAAAGGAAAAATCAATATTCCTGCTATGACCATTGAATCAACTTTAGGTCATATGGAATTGTCAGGAACACACGACAGTGATCAAAATATTGACTATTACCTGCGCATACCCTGGAAAACGGTGCGAAAGGCCACCTGGCAAAAGCTCTTTGGAAGCAAGAAGGACTCCGTTGTTCCCGAAGAGCAGGTCGATGAAATCGTAGAGGTAGACCCCGATAGAAAGACCAAATTTCTCAATCTAAAAATACGGGGAACCATTGATGATTACAAAGTTTCATTGGGCAAGAAAAAGAAAGTAAACCCTTGATTTTTAAGTTTTATGGAATCTTTGTTTAAGTACTACTTTCTAAATCTTCCACTAAAAAATACTGAATTTGCTCCAAGGTTAACCGACGATTTTGTTCAAGTAGAATAGGACACCTGCAAGTCTATATTTTTTGGGCATAAAACAAAAGGAAGCAGATGGCTCCATATAGAAATAGAGCTTTAAAATTGACACTATGAAAACCTTGAAAATTATTAGGTTTATCCGTTCCACACATAGTACCCTCCCCTACTCCCCACCTTTGCTCGGTGAGTTACGGAGGATTCGTTTTCGGATTCGGCCGAAACCGTATTTACCCGTTCCATTTTTTATTTTATAAATAGGTGGTCGTGAACCCGAAAGGGTTTCATTCCTTTTTTAAAGAATGAGATGCTTTAAAAATTTAGGCAACTTGGTGCGATGGCCAGAACTTTCACCTTTTCGGAGCTCAAGGTACCCTTCGGCTATGCGCATGGCGGGTATAACGCCGTACATTCTGTCAAAATATCTTGGAATATCGCAAAATACCCTCAAAACAAAGATATATCCTATCTAACTCCCACCCATCAGTACCTGGTACGGTAGTGAATAAAAAAATCTTACCATAATGTCATTTCTTAATTTAAGTTAAGAAATATGTATTGGTTATTCCATAGATTAAACCTATCAACACTAAAGCTTTATTTGACTATGAAAATACAATTGATACTTCTCGGTTTATTTTTACTTTTACTTGTAGGTTGTAAAGATGCTTCCAAAGAACAAGCTTCGATAGCAGATAATCAGGAGAAATCTTTATCGTTTTTAGATGATAGTGCTTTAATCAATGGCGCAAATGTCCTAGCTTTTGGGCCTGACAATGTCCTATTCATAGGTGATAGCAAAGCAGGTAAGTTATATGCCGTTCCAACCCAGTCAGATGAGTTAAAAGATGCCATTCCCTATAATATGGAGGGCTTTGATGTTTTGATGGCAAAAAAATTGAATATCGAACCTAGGGATGTCATTATTGGAGACATGAAAATACATCCCGTCAGCCAAGAAGCATATGTCTCTGTAAAGTTAGGTCATCAACCGGGTGCCAAATCGGTAATAGCCGTTATCAACCCAGCTTCTAAGGATATCCGTTTTTTGGAAATCAGTGAAGAAAACTCCCAAAGTGTTTCCATAAAAAATCCTGCATCTTCTGATTTGGTATTTTGGAAAGAAACGTCTGCTAGCAGTTTAAACATAACGGATATTGATTATAATAATGGGTATGTCTACGTTGCCGGACTTACTAATAGTGAGTTTGCGTCTACACTTCGAAAAATAGCATATCCTTTTACAGAAAGTCAAGATATGGTGAACAGCATTGAAATTTATCATGCGGTCCATACGCAAAACGAAACACGTGCCCCCATACGCACGATGTTATTTGAGGAAATAGATGGAAATTCCACTTTGTTGGCAAGCTACACCTGTACTCCTTTAGTGACCATTCCGGCGGATGAAATTAACGAAGGAGCTGACGTCAAAGGAAAAACCATTGCAGAGCTTGGTTATGGAAATACCCCAATAGATATGTTGGTGGTAACCACACAGGGCTTTGATGGTTCAACCAGCAAAAGTCTAATCGTCACCAATAAGAACAGAGGTGGGACTATGATTCCCCTAAATTCCGTTATAGCTGGCATCAAAGGAGACGGAATGGCTGGTCAACGCGCTATGTTTGCATCAGGCTTGAAAGGCATTCAAGAAATTCCAACTGCCAATGTCATGCAGGTGGACATTCAAAATCCTCAGATGTTAGGTATAGTGCGTCGCAATATTGAAACTGGAGATATTGATTTGGTTTCTGAGCTAACCGGTACATTTTTAAGATTGAGTGATTTTATCTCTGAATATGATTTTCCTGACTATCAATATCCGGAGGCGCAGGCCGGAACAAAACAATACCACGATATGGTAAAGCAAATGGAGGGCTATTCGGATTTGACTTCTGAAAAAATGGGAAGATAGGCTCCCGTCTTTTGTGCCTAGTCAAATAATGCATTAAATAAGGCCTTTTAAGAAATCCCTTTTACCCTAAAACATACATCATGAGGTTAGACATAACTTTTTCGCAATTACCCATGACCGTACTATTATTTTTCGTCGTTTTGGCATGCAAGCAGAAAACATCGGTTGAAAATGAAGCGGAAATGACCCAAGAAATAACACAAAAGGAAATCCAGGAATTGGAATCCACTACGAGAACATTTTTTCCAGGATTTCGCGATGTTGATATGTTGATAGACAACATAAACATTCACGCGGTGGTTGGAGGTGCGGGAGAACCTTTGCTTTTGTTGCATGGTGCTCCTGAATCCCATGTTATGTGGCGTGATTTGGCTCCAAAGCTGGCCAAGAGTTTTACCGTAATCGTACCTGATTTACGTGGTTATGGAAGAAGTGACAAACCCAGAAATGGGGATTACTCTAAAAGACGAATGGCAAAAGACCAAATAGAGCTAATGAAAGGATTGGGGTATGATTCTTTTCTGATCGCTTCACACGATAGAGGTTCTCATGCTGCTAGAAGATTAGCAAAAGATTATCCCCATGCCGCTAAAAAAATGGTCATTATGGATGTAATTCCTGCTACATACGTCTGGGAACATATGAATACCAGTGTAGCCAAGCGATTTTGGGCTTGGACATTTTGGTCACAACCTTACCCCTTACCTGAAAATCTCATGGGTCCCCAAGCGGGAGCGTTTGCTAGATCCGCTGCTGGTGATGATGAAGAAGCCGGTAAAGATTATGCTGCGACCAATGGAACCGAGGATGCTTTTCATGCCATGTGTGAAGATTATCGAGCAAGTGCAGGCATTGATATGGAACACGATAAAGCGGATGCTGATGTAAAGATTACCGTCCCCACCTTGGTGATTTGGGGAAAACGATCGAACACAGGGAATTTTGATTATCCTACTATCTGGAAAAACGAAGTGAATGAAGTGTCCTTTTTGGAATTGGATTCTGGGCATTTTGTTGTTGAAGAAAAACCAGAACAGGTTTTCGAAGCAACTTTATCATTCCTAACCCAATAGATTACAAAAGATACAAGCAATTAATACGTATGAAAAACAAAAATATCCTTTTAACTGGCGGGCATTCAGGAATGGGCCTTGAACTCACAAAAATGCTTAAAGATGAAGGTCATAAGATAGGTTTGATTCTTAGGAATGAAAAAAGAAAGGGTGATGCGATTAGAGAATTGGGTGGCGCATCGCAAATGGACTTTTTTTTCGCTGATTTGAGCAAAAGAGAAGATATAAAGAGCGTGTCGGAAGACATTAAAACGGTTTGGACAAAAATTGACGTTGTTTTTAACAATGCAGGGGTACTGTTGGATAAACTCTATTTTTCAGATTACGGAAATGAGTTACAGCTCGAGATAAATGCGCTAAGCCCATACCTCTTAACACAAGAACTTCTTCCGCTTTTGGGAAAAGCACAAAATCCTTTGGTGGTAAATACGGCAACCGCAGGTCTACAGAACAAGCGTTCCATTGATATTCAGCGTTTCAAAAAGCCAAAAAAATTTACCAAACTAACAGGCTCTTACATGGATTCAAAATTAACAATGGTACTGTTAATGAACCATTTGAATAGTAAAAATGAAAACCTTCGCATCGTCAATGTTGACCCTGGAGCCATAAAGACAAAAATGACCGCGGGAGATGGAATGCCTTCGTGGTTAAAACCCATCCGAAATTTATTGTTTAAATCCCCTAAAGAAGGTGCACAAAAGCTATATGAAGCTGCTTTTGATACAAAATACAATGGAAAGGGAATTTATGTAAGCAAGGGAAAAGTGAAAAAAATGAATATCGTTTTAAAGGATGACGAATTGGATGCGCTGCTAAAATAAAGCTCAAAATTGGCTTGCTACTGTTATAGCGGTCCAGCTTCTTAAAGCGATGAGTCCCCGAGTTGTTCTAAAATTGAATTGAATGAGTAAAATACTATTTCTCTTTCTGCTCGTTTCAATGCCCATATGTAGTCAAACAGTACCAAAAGATACCCTTCAGTTTAAAGGAAGTTTTAGTTTATCCGGAAGTTTGACCAGTGGAACGGAATTTCAAAGAACATTTCAATTCGAGTTCAATCCAACTTTGGAAAAACGTTCTTGGAGTTTCGAAAACCAATTCAGATTTCTGTTCAGTGATGCCGATGGCGAAGTGTTGAATCGAAATTGGGATGCGCTATCACTATTCAAGCTTTATGTTAACGGTCAGAAAAGATGGCATCCGTTTTTGGTTACAGATTTACAGACCAACTTAGGATATGAATTAGAGTTTCGTCTAGGTTATGGTGGGGGTATTACGTATAAACCGACTTTAAAAAACAGTAATAGACTATTGTTCGCTGTGGGATCAGTGTACTATAGAAACAGGTATACCGAATCTATTTTTATCAATAGCGACCGCATTGGAAACCAAAGAAATATGCTCCGTCTGGTTTTGCATTATGATGGGGGCACTCAAATTTTCAAAGATAAATTACTATTAAAATCCAATGGATGGTTTTTACGATCTACCAGAGAAAGCGCGGATTATATTTTTAAATTGTATGTAAGCTTAGAATTAAAACTTACCCAAGTTTTTTCACTCACAACAGATTATCGGTTTAATTACGAAAATGTAAGCCTGGAGAGTTTGGATAGTAATCAACAATTTACCTCCATAGGTGTCAAAGCAGATTTCAAATGAAACTATTCACCAAAAATGGATGATTTTTTTTAAACGTTCAAGAAATTGATGCTTGGTTGGCTTATCGCATAGCATGTGTTTTATCCGTCATGCTGGGCTAGGTAGTTCATTGGTAAGTTTTTAACAACAATAGAGATTTTTCCATTTCATACACTTTCACCTCCCCACTCTCCTACTTTGCTTTTCAAGCTTCGAAGGAGTCTTTTACGGTTCCACAGAAACCATATTCCATTATCTTTTAAAGAATGGGATGCTTTAAAAATTTAGGCGTGTTGGTGCGGTGGCAAGAACTTTCACTTTTTCAGAGCTCAAGGTATCCTTCAGCTATGCGCATGGCAGGCATAACGCGGTACGTTGTACTAGATGTATTTAAACAAAATTACTTTCGTGATATTATTCAAAACCTAGCAAACAGAGTTTTAAGGAACCTTCAAACGTTCCATGAAAAGATCGGCCTTGTTATTTATGCTCTGATAAACGTTCTGTTTTTTGAATCCGCTTGAGATGCTAATAAGTTCACCGTCCCGGCTTTCAAACAATACATGTGGGTATCCTAGAGTTTGTTGTTTTGTAACGGTCATTGTATTTCTGTCTAGGATTACAGCTTCTTTTTTATGTAAGCTTTGCGAATTAATGTTCCAATCTGGGTCATTGTTGGTACCAAAAACCTTTGTCCCATCCAAATTTAATTCCAAAGGAAAATAGGGTTCTTCAAATGAGCTATCAAACTGAAAGCTTAAACTGGAATAAAATCTGTTTTGTCCCGTATCCAATAAAAGATTACTCGTAGCATTATACAACAACCTCTCATTTCGAAATAATGCTCTAAATTGAAGGTTCACCGATTGACTTTCAATAAAGTTTCCTTCTCCATCCATGGTAAATACAAAACTTGAAGATTCATTAGGGTGCCCTAATACTATTTGATTGTTAAGTAAAGGAATGAATTCATACCTCCCTCCCCCTTGGTGATTGGTAAAATGTTGTTCAGTATCAATCAAGAAGAGGTTGGCGTTATCTCTTTTTAACGTAAAAACGTTATTATGGTCAGAAATAATCCAAACATCCAAATCTGGATAATAACTGAAATCATCGATTGTAAAAGCACCTTCAGGGTCAATTGCATATTTGTACTCCATTGTCAATGCATTGTAGAAATGCAATTCTATTCCCTGTTTAATTATTATTTCTTTACCATTAGCTGATTCGAATACCTTTATTGGAATATTTGTTTGCGAGGTGGGATTCGAATTTGAAATACTTTCTATTTCTTGATTAATATAATTGAATCGGCATATGTAAGCGGGCTGTGATCTTTCCCCACTTTCTTCACCATAGAGGTAGACTATTGGGTCAACTGGGTCGATGGCATAAGAAATTATTCTCTCAAAAGGGAGTATCTCTTTTCTTTTAAAAGAAGCTTCCTGATAACTTTTAGACTCGTCACTGCCAAGAGAACTTCTATTACCAAATATGTTATAGGCATAAATAGTATATATTGGATTCTCAAGGTATGGAGGGTTTTCATCAGTAAAGGATACTATGTTTACATCTGTTATAGTAGCTATAGGATATTGTTGTCCATAAGGACCACTTCCTCCAGGGTAATTTCCAACAGTGATTTCATAATGGGAAAAATATGGGGAATTGGAAGGTTCCCAGTTAAGGGTAATCAGATTGTTTCCCACCATTGGCTCTTGAAGCGAAATCGCATCAATACCTATGAAAATGCTTGGGCGTTCGCTTATAAAGTAATTGCTTTCACCCAAAAGACCATTGTCGGTATACACTCTCATGAAATAGCAGAGATTCTCAGCTACTGGAGGAGATTCATCTGTATATTCTGTTATGGATTGATCTTCAATGGTGGCAATAAGTTGTGCATTGGCCTTTGAACAATTCTCTCCTGAGCTTCGGTAGATCTCGTATTTATCGAACTGATTAAATCCGTCATAAGCATCCCAGGTAAAGCTTAAAAGATTATCAAAGTTATCATCTGAATTACTAGTAAACGTATTGGAGACAAAATCAATTTCCTCAGGGATATATCTGGTAGCAGTCAATATCAACACATCCAGTTGTCCATCTTGGTCCACATCCAATCTAGATTTGAAAACAAACTCCTGATTAGTTAATCGCATAATTACCAAATCATCTGTTTGCCCCAAAGAATTACTTAAAGTTAAGACTCCCCTATCTAAAGTCCAGTTTAGCCGGTTGATTTCTGGTCTACAATCACTACCAGGAAAGATATACTCACTATACATGCCACTATCGGAGTAAACAAAAAAATCTCTCCCACATTCTGGATAATTTATTGGAACATTAGTCCGTTCGCCTTCAAATTCAGCACTAACAATTGCCCAAACCCCTTCAAGCTTATCTATGGATGCAGAACTATCTGCTCCGCTGTAAAAGTTGTCAATATTCCCTTGATCAATATCATTTTCTTTTGAACAGCCAACGGTAAGGACTAAGATGGTATAATAGAAGTATTTTTTTAAGTTCATTCGTGGTTATTAGTAAAGGTCGATTTATATCTCTTACATAACATAAAATAACACAAATTTCTTATTTCCACGATAATGATAAAGCCGAACTGTCTGTTAAAGAAGTCAGATTACCATTTTACACGAATTATCTTGCCCTCCTATCGCTTTCGCCTATGCTTTGCGGACAAGCGCTTCCGTTCGTGTAAACATATTTCGCTATATTTTCAGAAGAAGATTTCTAGAGGAAGTTTTTCAGAATGTGCAGTACCAACTTTACCATCGCACCACCTTGCTCCTACTTCAAAAGGTCTACCAGACTTTATTTCATCTGGCTGTACCCAAAATAAAGTTATACCGGAGCAGGTTCGGGACAGGCGCTACGTGGTATAGTAAGGTACAAATGGTTATTGGTTTTCAAGCCGGGTAGTTTTTCATTTGTAAATCATGATCCCATTATGTCTAATACGGCACGATCATTCGGTAAACGTCGGAAATCCGTTTGCCGGTATACAAGAAACTTTTTACGTAGTGGTGTTCTTTGCTCGTGCTAAGATTTATAGCTATAATTTGCCATCCGCTGTATTGTACATCTTGTACAACCATAGAATATTCGTCTGTCCTATAGCCTTGAAGGTTTTGGCCTTCAATTACTGCTCTTCATAAATATCGAACTCAGCAGAAATGGACTTAACCAGTTCAGCATCGTCAAAATCGCTATCAGACATTTTTGAAAGCCTCTCTAAATACCAATCAAACTGACCTTTATGAAAGATAGTTAGCATCTTGCCCCCATTTTTACAACTGGCCGCATGCCATACATTGGGAGGAACGGTTACGGTATCTCCAGGTTTTGCTATTATCGTGGTATCGTCAAAGGTTAATTCTACTTCGCCTTCCAAGATATAAAATACTTCAGTCATTATTTTATGATGGTGACGTGCCAGATAAAATCCTGGTTTTAGGGTATCCTCCACAAAACTCAAACTTCCATTTGTGCGATTCGAGGAAAGTTTTACAAAACAGTGATCTTGTGAATAATTGTAATTTTTTCCTTCGCCTTTTCTAATGATTTCCATTGCTTCCATTTCAACGATATTATTTTTTATGTTTCAATACCCACTTTCAGATTATTTGTTATGATAGGCTCTGGAAACCTCAAAACTGTCCTCAAACCAATTCCAAAGAACTACTTTTCCATCTTTAACCTTTACCCTCAGCGCATACGTAAATTCATTGGTTTCTTGATTTGATTTGGACAGCAATCCCACCATTTGTCCAAAATAAGCGGCGGTATCCCCCTGGGCAAAGCCATCAGTAGGCTCCCATTTCAAAGTTTTGAAGTTTTCTCCAAAGACAGGAAAAAAATCTTCTAAAATAGCCCTTTTTCCTTGCCATGGCCCTATCCAAGGTAAGCTGGAATCCCCAGCGTTTTGCCAAACCATGTCATCGTGCATTAAACTGATCATAGCGTCCATATCTCCCTGGCCCATCGCTTTCATAAAAGCGTTGGCAATATCTAGGGTTTCTTGTGATTGGTCATTTATAGCTTTTTCAACAGGGGTTTCAATTTTAGATGCATTTTCAGCATTCGAATCTGAACTTTTAGTTTCGCCTTGATTGCAACTGTACAGAACTACGGAACAAATAATGGCTACAATGTGATTATACTTCATCTTATTTATTTTTTAGCAGATTAAACCTTTCGATATTGAGCAATATGAAATGTAAGAACCAGCACAAAATTAGTTCCTGCCGTTAGGCCCAAATAGGTAAAAAAAAACCTTTGTAGGGTAAAAAACGGAATTACTGCTGTCCGAGCTGAGCTCTAAAACTTTTTGGGGAATAACCTGTTCTTTTTCTGAAGTACTTAAAAAAGTTGGTTGGTTCATCAAATCCAGATCTATAGGCAATTTCACTAATGGACAAATGGGTATTGGCCAATAAACGCTTAATTTGGAGAATTACGATTTCATCAATGAAAGCCTTGGCACTTTTGCCTATCATATTTTTAGTGACGTTGCTCAACGTTTTTGGTGTTACGCCTATTTTGCCGGCATAGTAAGTAACCTTTTTATGTTCAAAACATTCATTTTCAATTAATTCTTGAAGAAGGGCAAATTTGAAGTAAAAGTTGCCCGTGGATAGATTATGATAAACTTTTGATTTAACCCGAAAAAGTCGAAGTACTATGGCCTGTATCAAATTTCGGATAATTTCAATCGACTCGCTATCGTTGACCAAAAAGTACTCTTTTTCTATTTGGTTCACCAGAACTTGAATTTCATTAAATTCAGATTCACTCAACTGCAGTTTTGCCGACCCAAACAGTTCATTGAAAAGTTGAAATAACCTTAAACCTTCATTGCGATTGGAAAAACGAATGGCGAAATCTTCGGTAAAAATAAGAAGCTTCCCCTTGGCCCCACTTTTATGGAACTTGTGGATCGTGTGCTTGCGCAAACTAAAAACCGTGCCTCTCATAAACGGGAAATCATCATAATTCACACTGTGAATTCCATTTCCATCGGTTATTAACAAGAGAACATAAAACCCTACTTTATGATGTTCAAATTGACTGTGATCTCTTGGTTTTAAACTCAAAATCTTCTGAAGCGAAACTAAATCAAAATGACTGTTTTTGGTTTTTTGATTGATAAATTCTATTTCTTTTACAGCGTCAGTCATTGTTCTGCTAAACTATGAAATATAACCTTTAATGGATGGCTTACCAAGACATCTACATTTAACCAAGTATCCGCAAGTTTTGTACTCTTAAATTATCAGTTTTTGGTTTGACTGTTAAGTGTACATTTTAGGATATCACTGCATTTGATTCAAAAAAATTGAAATTTAGTTGGTCGTATGGGGACACTTAGGTGTATCCTATCTTAAACCCTTGGCTGGTGCCATTAAAACCCATCTTTACGAATTTGTTGAACGCTTCGTTTATGTATGAGTTTTAAAAAATAATAAGCGCTTCAATAGGTAACCCATTACTACAAAACAGTTCACCCATCGCGGTACAATCCCGGGTGAATGAATTCTTACGTTTCCGGTTACGATGGGTGCACTGATTTTCGTTTGAGAATAGCGAGTGAAATTCGTGTATCGAACTTTTCCCTACCTCAGCTAATCAGACACCACTTAAACACTAAGGTCACCTATTTCCCTAAAAATTTTTTTAGGTCTATCCATTCTTACGGTTAACTACAATCCAGACCATTGAATTTTTATGCGTATTACTTTAAAATGGAAATATTTTATGTTTTCTTGGGCATTGGATATGACTTGCAAAACCTAAAAATCGGTATTTCTGCCCATTGATAGTCCTTATGAATTCTAAAGGGAATTACCAATTCTTAACTGCCAATACCGTTTTTGATAAGAGATTACCGTTGTTTTTGTAGGTGATGCTCTGTACCATACCAATACCGGGGGCAATCCAAGTTACCGTTTTGTTTTGTTTGTTAATAAAACCCATTTTGGTATTGGTTTTTTGTTCCATTTTAAGGCATTGAAAAGTCCCGACGGGGGTTTCAATGGTTTCGCTTCCGGTCACCTTTCTTTCGGATACATTGATTTCTACTTTTAGCGCTGCGGCATTTATCTTCATCTTTATACGGTAGTCTGGCAATGGGGTGTTCCTATCCATGATTCCATTACTTACCAAAAAATTGTCACCCGATACAACTACTTCAAGACCTTCGAAAAGTTCAGTAAAAGAGTGGGTAACGCTTTCTGGTGGCATGTAAAGCCCACCATCGATACAGAATACCCCATAGTCTACCTCATAAACTTCAATATTGCCATTTCTATCTTTGAATCCCAACGGTTCTCCTTCTTTATCAAAACTAATGGACTTGACAGTAAGGCCGCCGGTGTTTTCTACTGTTATGGTATGTAAGGAGCTGCCCGTCAACCTCCCACGCTTATCATAGTATTTATAGGACCATTCTTGGCCTATTTCAGAAGGGAAATAGGAATAACAGTTTTCTTGTGCTTGGGTGATAGCTGTAGTTAGCAATGCAAGAACGAAAGTGGTGCATAGTTGGATTTTTGTGTATGTGATATAACTCATCTTCTTCAGTTTTTAAATGTATTATTGGTCAAGTTGTATTTTGATTTGAAGATTTCTTGTGCCAATACCTACACTATCGGTTTGCCAGAGCACTTGGGCACTTGGCAAATAAATAAGGCGTATGGAAACACGCACATCATTGGTGGGGTTGGCCAAAACCATATAATCTTCGAAAAAAGCAGTATAGATTGAATTTTCTGGATTTGATAGCTGCAGTTCCGTTCGAGTTTGTAAAGTGCCGTCTTCATTATCAATTTTAAACACGATGACTTTATCTTCATTTTTTTGAAGTACGTACGAAATGTCATTATGGGTATGAAAACCTTTGGAATTTGGAATTTCAAGTGCGGACTGCCAGTTTAAGGTTCCAGTATCCTTGTCAAGCGCATAAACGTTTCTGTCCCTGGAGGGAAAAATCAACTGGTTTCTAGCAATTATTCCATTTTGTACGTTTTCCGCCCCCGTTTCAAAAGACCATTCTTCGTTCAACATGGTATTTAAAGCAAATACCCTATCTCCCCAAGAACTTACAAGAATGGTATTTCTGTCAATGGTCAGATTGCTTGGGTCAATTCGTTCTTCATAGGTTTTCTCAAATGTCGTTGACCCGTTTTCCTTGTCCAAGTACGCGAAGTTGACCGGCGAATTACCGTTGGGATAGGTAAGCGCCAATAATCTCCCGTTAACTAAACTGGGAAACGTTTCACCGCTTACATTTTTTATCCATATTGTACCTCCATCAACTAGAGAAACACATTCCAGGAAATGAGTGCGTTCAAAGGTGAACGTATCCAATCGAGAATACGAAAAAAATACAGCCTGTTCTTCGAATACAGCATTGGAACGGAATATTTCAAAAGGATTTAACTCATCCTCTGGATATGTTTTTTCCCAAATGAGATTACCGTTCCCATCTTGTTTCACCAAGCTGTTCTCCCTAAACAAATAAGTATGTTCTCTATGTTCCGCGATTGCAACAGGTCCAGTCACCTCCATTTGTTCAAGAAAGTCTCCGTTTTCAAGGTTTAAAATGGTTTCCTTATTTACTGCGGAATTATTAATTGTGAAACTAATGGTACCCGAAGGAGTACTAATTTCGCTTTCTACCTCTATTGTTCCGTTGTCATCATTTGAACAACCATAAAGCAAAAGAAAGAAGGAACAAAAAGAAAGATACCTAATGCATTTATTTAAAATATTGTTTTTCATTTTTTTTAGTTTTTTCATCATTGACCTTTAAAAGGTCAAACCGAGGATTGTTTGGATTTAAGTGTAAATGGATCCTTAATCAAGAAACCAAACATCATTAAGGAAGTCATCACCAAAACCTCCTATAAGCAGGATTCCGTCATTAAAACGAATACTTTGATGGGACTGTCGAGCAGAAAACTGCATGGCTTCATCGGCCATAGACCACTCGGTACCATCCATAGAACCCCATACGGTATTGCTTACAAAATCGGATTCTTCCGGGTTTGGGCTTTCGCTCTCGCCAGCTAATACCCAAAGGTGGTTGGAAAATGATTCTACGGTATGTAGAGATTTTGGAAGAAAGGGAGCGTTTTCGATTTTCAAGGTCCAATCCACACCATTGGTACTGCTCCAAACATCACTTAAATCTGTACTGGTTACTTGACTTCCGCTAATGACCCATAGCTTTCCATCAAATACCGCAGCTGCGGTTATCCTCGTCGAAAAAGGAGCTGTAACTTCTTCAACCCAATTCACTCCGTCCCCACTGGACCATACTTTGTTTTGTAGGGAGAACCCACTTATTCCCCCAATGATCCAAAGTCTATTGTCAAATTCAACTAATGCATGATCAGCAAGACCTGGAAAGTTTGCCTCTTCTGTTTCCAAAGTCCAATCAATACCATTTTCACTGGACCAAACATCGTTCTGGGTGGTGTTATCAAAACCACCTATTACCCAAAGCTTATTTTGAAAAACAACACTCTTAAAACCGTTTCGTGGGGTAAATGGAGCCTCATCCACCTCAAGTGCCCAAGTCACACCATCTTCGCTGGACCATATGTCATTTCTGTTTTCAATTACATCACCATCTCTTACACGGCCTCCAATAACCCAAATCTTATCTTGAAAAACCGAAGTGCCAAATAGTACACGTGGTGGAAAATTAGCATTTAATGTCAGTGCCCTGCTATTTAGGTTACGGGTGGTAAAACTAAAGGTATTCGAATCTGTAGTGTTATTGTTATTGTCAGTTGCCCTAACTTTCCAATAATAGGTAGTATTAAGTTCCAACCTTTCCGTAAGGGTAAAGGAAGTAGATGAAATATCGGTACTAATAACGGTTTCAGGATCGGAATCTGTACTCAATAATAGCGTATAGGTCACGGGATCATCTTCTGGGTCAGTGGCTGTTTCCCAAGTGAACTCGGATAGCACATCAACATTAGTGCTGGTATCTGTTACTCTCAAAAGGTCAAAAGCCATTGGTGGTAGATTTTCAACATTTGGAGGTGTCCCACCATTGTCATCACTATTACATCCGGTACAGATGATCACCAAAACAAGAAGTGTATAAAATCGTATCATTTCATTTATTTTTAACAAGGTTTATCGGGTTATTAACTCAGTGGCATGTTCGCCAATCAATATGGTCAAATCTTCAGCAGTTATATTTCTGGATGTGCCATCGGACCCGCCAAAATCGATTACTTGAAAGAGCAGCCCGTCACCTATCTGAAGGTTCTGGGATACTTGCCCCGTAGTAATTAAAGTCCCGGCAAGAATATTACCGGTGGTCGGATTACGAATGTCACCATTGAACTCAACTGTTGTAGAAAAGCCGTTATCACTACGTTCCCAAGGTTCAGGAACCGAGGAAATAAGCTGAATGTAATCAGTGGTAAATCGGAATGAAATATTGCCAACACCACCTTGGTCACTTCCCGTGAGGATAAAATCATATTCCGTATTGCCCCTAAGGTTCAATTGAATATTTTCAAAGTTATCTTCCTGGGTAAAGGTTTGTTCAAACCCATCACCCGAGATACGAAAAGAAAACTCTGGTGGGGTGGTATCCGTTTCAGGAATTTCATCGACTTCACACGCAAAGTTCAAAGAAGCCAATGTGAACAGCACGACTAAAAATTTAAAGTTCGTTTTCATTTTTCTTGCTTTTTGGTTTGTTGCTCCTGAACCTATCTGAACTAATGGTATATTTTGTTCGTTCCTAGACTCCCAAAACACCACCGGTACAATTTTTGGAACTATCTTCTTGCCGGTCATTTTTATCTATTCTTCCAGTCCATAATAGGCAAGTACGGCGTGGTAATCCCCAATGTCTATACCAGCTTTTTTTAATTCTGCCAGGGTATTTGCTGCTGCGGATTTTCCTGGTGTGGTACGGGTAGACTCTATAATGATTATTCTCAAGCTGTCCAGCTCTCCCTCTACGATACTGGCCAGTGACCCATCCGGAGCTACAAAATCCAAACGATAAATCCCCGGTTGTGCGGAACCGGCTATATTAAATCGAATTTCGTCAACAATTACAGGGACTTGGTAGTGCCTATTAACCCCTCCTGAGTAAAGACTACTGGTCACATAAGCCAGAATGACATCGTTTTCCAACACATCGGTGGTAATCTCAGCGACGAACTCTACGTGAAAAGAGCCTATAGCATCTCTTATATCAAAGGTCAAGGATTGTACATTGGCATTACCATCCGCACCGTCTTCACCATTAGTACCATTTTGACCATCCGTACCATTGGCACCATCTGAACCATCTTCACCAGCCGGACCTTGGGGCCCGGCAGGGCCTTGTGCCCCATCAACACCATTTAGTCCGTTCATTCCATCCATTCCATCTTCGCTATCACAGGCCATAGCTAGGGAAGCCATAACAAACAATAGGATTAAAAGCTTAAAACTTGTTCTGATTGTTTTCATTTTTCTTGTTTTTTGTTTTGTTGTTCTTCTAGTATCCTTTTGTAAAACACGGTGTCCAAAGAGTCTTTTTGTGCCTTGGTCAAGTCTTTGGATTGCGCGAAATAAATCTTACGGTATTCTTCTTTTTCCTTTTCCGTGAAACCAGTTTGTTCCAATAGTTCCAGAAATCCAATGCCTTCAGTGATGCCCTTGGAGTCGCCTTCTAAATTTTTCCCTAAGATTCCCGTCAATGACTTAGAAGCTAAGTCCATAAAATTGTCTTGTTTTTTAGCTATTGAATCTTTTTTTGTCCCATTTTCTTGAGCATAACTGGAACAGGAAATGCCCACGGAGCACAATGCCAACAGGAGTAGTTTTGTTTTAGTCATTTTAATTATTTTTTAAAGCTTATCGTTCTAATGATTTTACCTTTATACGTTAAGTGAAGCGTGTACTTTCCTTCAATTAAGTGGTCAATGCTCAAATAAATAGTAAAGTGGGGGATGGCTTTTAAAATGCCTTTATATGATGTTTCATTTTCTTCCATGGAACGTTTCTTTTAGTGAAACATCGAAAACGAAAGTACAGGCTTATGGCGTGGAAGTATGCCAGAACTGTAACAGATATGAACAGTTATGTAACATGCTGTATAAATGGCTTAAAAGCGTGTATAACTAGCCGTTATTATACGTTTTTTGGATACTTGGATGGACTTGTCCCATAGACTTCCTTAAAACATTTGGCGAAATAAGAGAGATTGTTGAAGCCTGTCCGGTAGCATACCTCGGACACATTTGCATCTGATTTTTCGAGAAGTTGGGCGGCCAATTTCAATCTTTGGGACCTGAGGAACTCCGTTGCGGAGAGCCCTGTTAGGGCCTTTAGTTTTCGATGCAATTGCATACGGCTAAAGCCTAGCTGTATGGCGAAGTCCTCGGTGGAGAACGAAGATTCCGTTAAATAGACGTCCAACACGGACTGAATACGCTCTAGCAGTATCTCATCAGGAGGGGACACGGCAATGTCCTTTGGTTTTAAGACGACCTCTTGACTGTAGCGTTCACGCATTTTCTTTCGGATATTGAGCAAGTTGGCCATTTTGGATTTCAACAGCGTGTTATTGAATGGCTTTGTAATATAATCATCTGCACCGCTCTCTACTCCTATCAATTCATTTTCATCACCCGCTTTGGCGGTCAACAGGATAATGGGCACATGACTGGTCAATTCATTCTGTTTAAGCCCATTGGTCATTTCAATCCCATTTTTTCCCGGCATCATCACATCCGAAAGAATAAGGTCTGGGATTTGTTCTATAGCTTTTTGAAAACCTTCCTCACCATTGGTTGCTACTGTGATTCGATATTCATTTTGAAAAGTGTCTTGCAAGACCGACTGAAGGTCGTTGTTGTCTTCCACAATAAGAAGCAATGGCAGCGAGTCATCTTCAAAGGATTGATTTTGTAAAGCAATACCTGAATCAGAGGTTATTTCCACTGGTTGAGACGCAAGCGTCCACTTGATTTCATCGTGTATCTCGTTCGGTTGAAAACTTGATTTATTACAAGGGAGCTGTACGTTGAACACAACAAAACCATCCTCGTTTTCTACGGCAACCCGGCCTCTGTGCAATTGTACCAATTCCTTTACCAAGGCCAGTCCAATCCCTGCTCCCTCCATAAATTCATCCGTTTGGTAGAATCTGTTGAAAAGCTGTTCCTTTTGAACTTGGGTGAGCGGGTCCGACGTATTTTTTATTCGTATGATAAATTCTTCAGATGAAACCTTGAAGTAGCCCTTAACCCTTCCGGGATACTTAGAATATTTAATGGCGTTTGAAAAAAGATTGGAAAGTATTTTCTGAATGGCTTCAATATCTATCCAAAATTCTTCCTTCATAACCTCCATATCGACCTCAAAACCCAGTCCTTTCATTTTGGCCAAGTAGTTATAAGGCTCAATTTGGGTTTCCAGAAAACGACGCGTGGGGATTTTGCTAATTTTTAAACTGAGATTTCCCGACTCGAGCTTCGAGAGGTCCAATAATTGATCCACCAAGTTGGCAAGGCGCTTATTATTTCTCAGGATAAGTTCATATTCATCGCGTTCTTTATCAGAAAGATTTTTTTGCTCTAATTTTTCTTGAATGGGAGTGGCTATCAGTGTCAATGGTGTTCTCAATTCATGGGAAATGTTGGCAAAGAAATTGGATTTGGCCAAATCCAATTTTCGTAGCTCTTCCCGTAATTGTCGTTCACTTTCCAACTCGTATTGTAGGGAAACGCTTTTTTGTTGGTTCACTTTGTTTTTATAGCTTATCAATCCCCAAAAAATTAAGGTCTCCACGGAAACTGTGTTTAAAAAGTAATACATGTTATCGTAAACGATGGTCAAAATGTTACCCAAAATCAACAAAAAACTCCCTAAAAGAACAATGGCGTTCACCTTGTTTTTCCCATTTTTAAAAGCAATAATGATGAAGAACAATAGCGTAACTGCTCCAAAAACGTTTCTGAACCATTGATAAACCGGAATGGTATATTCGTTATATGGATTAGCGATAAGTACGATTATAAAACCAGCCAAAAAGAACAAAATAGACAGGATGACCAGCCTGCTGATCTTATACAGCACCGGCAAAGTGTTCTCTACCCCTAAAAGATTTATCGCAAAATACAAATAGGTCATGGAGGCCAATATGGTTGAAGCCTTTTTCACAAAATGATAGAGTATAGGATTTATGCTGTTGAGAAAATTATACAGCAAAGGGAGGTCAATAGCGAAAATCGCAAAAGTAAAAAGGAGGTAGAGGCAATAGGTGAGAAAGCTTTTATCTTTTGTAACAAAAAAACCAACTAAAAACAATATACTGGAAATGAGAAATATTCCCATGTAAAAAGACCGTTTGATGTTATGTGATTCATAAAGACCCAAGACCTTGGCTATGTTTTCATCGTCCGTGAATCCAACTTCGGGTCCCTTTGTCCTGCTAAAGACTCCTTTACTGGATATGGTTTTCTTCACCATATAAAAGGGTTTTGAAAAATCAATGGAATCCGTGGGGAAGAAAAACAATCCAGCTTCGTATTGACTATCGACAATAGGTTCAGAATTCTGCTCCAATAATCCTGCCGAATATTTTTTATAGCCATCCTGATAGGGAACATATAAATCGGAACGGTCACTGTGAATTGACGAAACGGTCATGTTGCGTGTCTTGACTTTTGGAGTTATCAAAAATTTATACCAATAGAATCCTTTACCCGTTTTAGGGTCCGTGTGGTTATTTGTAAAGTGAACTTTGGTAATCTCTTGAAAACTCATTCTTTGAGTTGAATCCCGATAACTGTATACCAGGTCGAAAGGATAATACGGCGTTTCTTTTTTCAAAATCTCAATACTCTCTAATTCCTGAATGGGATTAAAGGCCTTTACCTGCAAAACAGTAAGCAACAATACCCCGAAAAGATATATTTTAACTTGGGTTTTTGAAATCTTGTGAATACCTGGATTTGTTGGTTTGATGGGTTTAGGGAGCATAATCGCACGAATTGAACAATGGTTTTTTAAACCTCTGCCTTCTTAAATATAGCACTAACCAAAGTAATTTACGAGAAGCGGCGCACGTAAAACACATTTTATTCTGTTATACTAACCCAATCATAATTGGCCATAACGAACGTAACCGTAAAAATTCCTACGAAAATATGGGCCTGTTCTGAATTTCATTGAAAGCGTTTTGACAGAAACTTGAATATGGGATAGAATATTTCAAAATTAGAATTTTGTTAGAGTAGCTATATAATTATTAGGCCAAGAATACAGAAACGATTAACTTAATCCATATTATTTCATAATTCTAATTACCACCATAATAGTATCCAAATGAAATTAGGAATGGACAAATGGCGAAATTTTTCAGGGCAGGTGTTCGAGGAACCGATTACAGCACTTATCGAAAATGCGATTATCAAAGAGCAAAACGCTGGCCATAGATTAAAAATATGTGTTGGTTCGGACTCTAAAGTCTATAAGTCTTATGTGACTTATGGTACGGTCATCGTAGTTCTTCGAGAAGGAAAAGGAGGATTCATGTTCATAAGAAACCAAAAAGGCACCTCAAAGATTGGTACCAAAGAGCGTATGCTCCATGAGGTAACCTTATCCGTAGAAGCGGCTTATGCTATTTGTGATGTTTTAGAGAAGTATGAAGTAGAATTGGAGGTACACGCTGATATTAATACCGACCCAAAGTTTGAATCAAACATCGCGCTGAAAGAAGCCATGGGTTATATTTTGGGCATGGGCTTTGTCTTTAAAGCTAAACCATACGCCTTTGCGAGTTCATCTTGTGCCGATAAGGTGGTGTGATCAACCAAAAATGTCTCTCTGAAAACAGGGTTATCGTTTAGTTGAACATTAATATCTGAAATGTATCCTAGTTGGAAATATGGTTTTTTTACCCGGATTGCAAACTATAAAAAAGGGTCGATTGAAAAGATGTGGAATCGACCCTATTAACCAAACTAACTAATCCCTGTTTAACTGGACAAACACGTTTACAAGTACTAATCGAAAGCATACCTAAAACCTAGGGCAAAAGAACCTGCCTCAAGCCTATCCCCCTCACCCACATCACTCAAAAGAATGACAGGTCGCCAGCTGGCAGAGAAAGCAAGTGGCACATCTGGAATCTTAAAATCTAGACCTGCATGGGGTCGCAAGGCAAATTGGGTGTCGGAGTCTTCCACCAATACTATGGTGGGCCCAACTCCAGCCAACCATTGCAGACCATCTGCACCATCAAACTCACTGTGGTACGAATAAAGGAAGGTAAATGCGGTTGCACCGTCCTCAAAGCCCAAGTCAAACTGACCCGCATGATTCTCTGCAAAGAAGTATTTCCCACTTGGTCCCACAAAGGTAAAACCATCGCCAAGATCAAGTCCCAACCCCACGGCACCAGTATATACCTGAGCCTTAGAGCAAAAGAACGTAGCAATTAAAAGAACGGATAAAAGAAAGGTTTTTCTCATTTTAAAGTGTTTTAGGTTCTGGTCCTGTTTACAAAAGACCGGCTATTTCAAAGTCTCTAAAATATCTATATTACTGCATCCAAAAAATACCTGAAAACCACCAATTTTCGATTGAAATACCAAAAAAGCCACGCGAAGAGGATGATTTGCCCGTATTCCTTATTTATACATAGTTTAAAAACGTCATATCAGGCCGTTTTCCATGGCAAACCTTACCATAGCGGCCGCATTGGAAACCTTCAGTTTCTGCATAAGATTTCTGCGATGTGTTTCAACAGTGAGTGGACTGATATAAAGTTCCTCAGCAATATCGTTGGTCCTTTTTCCCGCTGCTATAAGACTGAGCACATGTTTTTCCCTACGGGTAAGTTTGGGTAATTGTACAACATCTTGGGCAGCTGAGTCTGCCAGTATCATCTGCACTGATTTGTCATAGTAAACCCCACCTTCATTTACTTTGAAAATCGCTGAAGTAAGTTCATCAGCCCCCACATTTTTCATTAGATATCCCTTGACCCCATTTTTTATCATCTTGGTAATGATACTACCTTCGTTATACGTACTTAGGACAAGTATTTTGGCATGTTTTCGACGACTCAGAATGGGTACTACCATGTCCACCCCATTAATGTCCGGTAGGTTGACATCCAACAAAATCACATCAGCGTCGTGGTCATCCAAATAAATAAGGGTACTCTCTCCATTTGTAAAGCAATCCTTTACTAGTATGCCTTCCTCATCCTCCAACAGGGCCTTTAGCCCCTCTATGACCATCGGATGGTCATCTACAATCAATATTTCTATCGGTCTATGCGGCATCCAGCTCAAAATGAATGTTCACTGTGGTACCTTCACTTTTATCACTATGGAAATCCAGTTTCCCCTTTAGATAGGCCACCCGAGTCCTAAGGTTCCCAAGTCCCATTCCTTTGCTTTCATTTTCGGTTAAGGCCTCATCTGGAATGCCTACGCCGTTGTCCTCAACCGTGATATGTACATTTTTCCCATCCCTGATATATTGTATAAGTACTTCAGATGCCCCTGCATGTTTTATGGCGTTGTTTATAAGTTCTTGGATGATTCTGAACATGGTTACTTGTTGGGTCATGAGAATTCCGACTTCGTTCCCATAATACTGGAGCGTAACGGTGGTACTGCTACCTGTCATATTGCTGCAATAATCCTGTAAAGCGGCCTTGAGGCCAAATTTAACCAAGGTCTCCGGCATTAGGTTTCGGGCAATTGTCCTAAGTTCCTGCAGAGATGCATCGAGATCATCCACGACCTTTCTCAATCGTTTCCTAGGGTATTCTGAAGGTTGGTCTTTGTCGAGTTTGGAAAGGTTCAGGCTAATACCTGACAGTCTGCCACCTAAACCGTCATGAAGATCAATGGCCAATCGTTTACGTTCTTTTTCCTGGCCTTCTATCATTGCCGAATATATCTTGGCCTGCTGTTCTTGCTTCAATAGTTCCAGTTCATTTTCTCGTCTACGTTCTTTATGCTTTACTTTCCGCAGTTTGTTCCTATAAAAAAGATAGGCCGTGAACGCAGCGAACACCAGGACTCCAATTAATAATGCCAGCAGGTATCCGTTGGCGCGCTGTGTTTCAAGGGCAAGGTCCGCTTTATCCTTTTCGTTTTGTAGTTTTAGTAACTCTTTTTCTTTTTCTGCTGTCCTATATTGCAGTTCCAGGGCATCGATTTTTTGAATGGTATTCTGAGTCTCCACACTGTCATAGACATCTATCGCTTTTGTAAGAATTGCGTAGGCTCTCTTATATTTTCCTGCGATAGCAGCGTATGTAGACTTTTGGTAATATCCCTTAAAAACACCGATTCCATCATTGCGGAGTTCGGAGTTCCCAATAAATCGGTCAATGTACTTAATAGCCTTTGCATGGTTGCCCATAGCGCTATGTATTTTGGCCATGCGCTGAACTATCAAACTATATTGTAACGATAAAGTATCATTTGGAAGGAGTGCCAGGCTGCGCTCAAGTTCGGACAGAGCCTGTTCGGGTCTATCCTCTTCCAGGTCGAATTGGCTCTTTTCAAGGTGATAATGAAAACTGTCAAATGGGTCATAGTTTCTGTCCAGGTTAGCTTTAGCTTGCTCTAAATACCTCTTCGCAACACCCAAAGAATCAAGATTTTTATAAACTGAAGCAAGCTGAATCAAATTGTAGGTGACCTCTTTGGGGTCGCCAAGCTGCCGATATATTTCTCGTCCCTGAACAAGGTTATCCCGTGCCTCGGAATAGTCCCCTAAATTTATGTTCTTTATCCCAAGATTGGTATAGATATTTGCCAGTTGAAAGGTATCCCTGATTTCCTTTATTACGGGAAGGACTTCATAGGTAATCTCCAGTTCCTGTTCATGCTTTCCCATGAACCCGTAGGTCAATCCAAGATTGTACTTTCCAGCGGCCCATATTGTTTTCAACGTTATTGACGGATCCTTCTCGAGCAGTAAACTTGCCAATGAATCTCCCTTTTCCAAAAACTTCAGAGCTACTTCCGGCCTATCATACATGTGGGCCCTACCAATCATGAAGTTGGCGTGCGCTGTGCCTTGGCCATAATTGAGTTTCTGGCTAAGCTTTAATGCATAATTGCCATATCCAAAAGTCTTCGATGAATCAATACCGTCATAACGCTTGGTGAGCTTGCAGAGCAGGTCCACTTTTTCCTCTCCTTCCGGAATGACCGGGAGCAGTTGCTCAAGACTGTCCAGCTGACTTTCGGTAAGATGCTGTGCCACTAAGGACAACGAAAAGAGAAAGAAAACCGTTAAAACCGAAATTCGTAACATGTCTTTTTTCGAATGTATTCATTCCTTGGCAGACATCAAAGAATAAGAGGCGTCGGGGAGGGTAAAATACCTGAAAACCAGTAGCAAAAAGTATGGAATGGGCCGTGTTGGGTGTTATGACTTTTAAGATAGATATAGGATTGGGATATATCGTTTATTCGGCTTAAATCGGTAAAGATGTATTAAAACTAGGGTTTACCAAATTTTAATGGTAAAATGGATGTTGGAAAAGGCATGTTCTTCCATGTCAATCGGTTATCCAGAGAAAATATTAGTTCCATGTCTTAATTATTGTGTTGATCATTTAGAATTGATGCATAAAAATTATCAAAGTATCTATACCGGGGTGCTTTGAGCAGCCGTTTAAAGGAACTTTTACTTAGAACGGATTTCAATTTCCTTTTCAACTTTTTTCAGCTCAGGATAGAGCGTGGCCGGACCTCCCAATGTGCATATTACAATTATGATCATGGCCCAATCCAACTCATTATTTTCCAAATAACCTTGTATTTGAAAATATAAAAGTCCCGCAATAATTGGAATGAACACCATAATTGCTGCCCTGATATTTTTCTTTTTCTTATGTAATTGTGCTACACTAAGATGCTTTAATTTATTTTCTTCCTTGGGCTGCATTTCGTTTTATTGATACTTTTTTTCACTACCATTTTCTATTATTCTCTTGAAAATAAACAAAATAGTATTAACGGGCTTGTCATTATGTTTTCGATTGTTATCGTTTTTTATAATCTTTAAAAAAGGGGGTTCATCCAGATATACACTTTTGATTGATATTTTGATAGGGTAAAATACAAATATACTGAGCTTGCGAATCCAAGGAAAAGTAAGCTAACCCCTTATCCCCAAAACTATTTTTAAATCATTCCAATCGCATACGCTTAAATGCCTCCAAGGCCTCGTATTCGGCCATACCCAGTTGATGGTATTTTTTTGCAGTATTTCGGTTGCGTTCCTCAGCTCGGACCCAAAATTCCCTTGAATCATCACCCCTAAACATGACTCGGTTAAGTTGGGATTGATGATAGAAAATAGCGTTACGTTTTTTGACTACTTGGTCTGGACTCATTGGAACTACCATATCGATATCATGGATTTTCCATTCATCCCAGGCCCCACTGTACAGCCAGACCCAACATTTTTTCATGAATTCCTCTCCATTTAACTTTTTAAAGGCCAATAGAAGCGCATCCATGCATGTTTTATGGGTCCCATGTGGATCAGTCAAATCACCGGCTGCAAAAATCTGATGGGGTTTTATCGTTTTTATTAGATTATACAAAAGGTCAATATCACTCTTGGAAAGTTTACGTTTTTTAGAAGTTCCCGTTCCATAAAACGGCATCTTTAGGAAATGTACATTTTGGTCAGATATACCTAGAAAGCGTGTTGCCCCAATAGCTTCTTTTTCTCGAATAAGCCTTTTTAAATCCAAGACAGCCTCAGAATCCACTTCCGAATCATGTTGTTCAAAAAGCTTCATAACCAATGGCTCTGGTGGGTCTGTAATCCACTTTTGATAAAGGGCCCTACAGACCTCGGCATATTTTAGGGCCTCTTCCTTGCTTACAGCAATATTGCCCGTGGTTTGATACGCTACATGCACTTCATGACCCTGTTCCACGAGGCGTTCCAAAGTACCTCCCATAGAAATTACATCATCATCTGGATGTGGGCTGAAGACGATGACCCGTTTCTTTTCGGGGAAGGCCCTTTCCGGTCTCTTACTGTCGTCCGCGTTGGGTTTTCCTCCTGGCCATCCCGTAATTGTGTGTTGCAAACGGTTAAACATGTTGATGTTTAAATCATAGGCAGAACCCTCCTGAGTGAGAAGATCGGCCATGCCGTGGTTATTATAGTCCTTGTAAGTGAGTTTGAGTACTGGTTTTTCCAACTTTTCGCAAAGCCATATTATCGCCTTACTCTTTAATTTCTCATTCCAGATACAGTCCCCGACCACCCAGGGCTCTTTTATCCGAGTTAATTCGGAAGATGCGGCCTTGTCCAATACAAAAGTGGTGTTGGCATGTTCCTGCAAATAGGTTGCCGGTACATCGGACGAAACTTTGCCCTCAATCGTATCCTTTATGATATTGGCCTTATTCGTACCCCAGGCTAACAAAATGATTCTTTTGGCCTTTTTTATGGTACCAATACCCATGGTAATGGCCTTGCGAGGCACGTTGTCTATACCTAAAAAAGCTTGCGCTGCATCCACTCGTGTAATATGGTCCAAGGTGATGGTCCTCGTCTTGGAATTGTAGTGGGATCCTGGTTCGTTGAATCCAATGTGACCTGTTCTACCAATTCCCAAAAGTTGAAAGTCCAAACCTCCATATTCTTGGATTAAGGTGTCGTATTTTGAGCAATAGTCGTTCAAATGTTCCATGGGAACCATGCCATCGGGAATATGAACGTTTTCCGCAGGTATATCAATATGATTGAACAGATGTTCGTGCATAAAGTAATGGTAACTTTGGATATTATCCTTTGTCATGGGATAATACTCATCCAAATTGAAGGTGATGACATTTTCAAAACTAAGGCCCTCCTCCCTATGTATTCGGACAAGTTCCTCATAGACCTTGATTGGGGAGGAACCAGTTGCTAGACCCAGAATGCAATTCTGACTACTGTTCTGTTTTTGCCGAATCAATTTTGAAATTTCGTTGGCCACCACTATGGAAGCCAATGAGGAATCTTTGAAAACGACATTATGCACCTTTTCAAATCGGGTCTCTTCCAATGCCCCAGGCTGAGAAAAAACAATGGAACCTTGGGATTTGGATATACTCGGTATCATCTTTTATTTGCTTAAAGTTTTGTTTTCCTTCTCCAGCCAGTACAATAATTGTGGAATGTTGTAGGCATGTGTCCACCCGAACACCCGTAATCCCTGGTTTATCTCCCAATTCGTAATGGCCCTTCTGCTTTTGGGGAGGTTTGAAACCTCTAAAAGTGCCTCATTAAACGCTTCTACATTTGGGAACTTATATTGGTCATTGGACAACTTTCCCACCTTTAAAACCTCAGCTCTTTTTATGGCCTCGTTCAAAAAGGATTGTTTGCCACTAAATTCATAGCCAATTAAAAGCGGATTAATAGTTGCCAGATAAGATTCCATTTCATGGTTCAGAGGCGGAACGTCCCGTACCCATCTAGCGTGGTCCAACAGGGCTTTCTTTACATCTTTTCGTCCTGTTATCTGCCAGTATTTATATAATCCCAGGGCTACATAGGGCTGGCTGTATCCAAACCTATCCAAAATAAGGTTTCCGCCCTGCTCTTTTTGCAGCGCTAACATCAAATCGACCCGTTCATCCAATTCCACTTTATACTTTTGAAGTTTGGTGGCATCATAAAGTTCAACAAGATTCAATACCGAGAGATATAATCTTCTCCCCCTTAGGTCATGCTCTCCCCAAATTCGCTTTATATAGGTATCCCCGGTCATTTTTGCAATTTCAAGTGCCCTATTATCGCCTGTTAGATAGTACGAAGCGATCCAACCCTGTATCCACACATGTGCGCTTAAAAGGGAATACCAATGTTCGTTGGCATGTCTTCTTCCAATTCCTAAATAGGGGGTCGATTCGGGTTCGTCCTGATAGTTCCAAAAGTCTATGGCATCGTTGATCTCACCCAAATACCTACGCTTTTTCGGCCAGTGTATATTGTCCACATCCATGGTGTGCCGGCTCATCGCCTGGGCCATAGTGTAGTATTTTGGGTTTCCGGTCCTCATAAAGTTGGTCCATAGCATGAAATCAACAGTAGGTTCATTATTGGTCCATTGGTACCATTGTCCTTTGTAGTAATAAGTTTTTCCATCTCCATAGTCAAACATGCCATACCAAGGACTTTCATTCTGGTTGAATGACCACCATTCAAATTTGTACTGCAGAGCATTTTCAAATTCTGGATAATCCTGTGAAAAAGGCGCCATATTTCCATATACTTTGGAGTCCATATACCACGAAGGATTCACATGGGCCACTGGATTGTTGATGACGTAATTCATTTTTTGGTCCAGAAGCTCCGGTGTATCCTTCGCATTATGGAAATAGTAAATAAACTCTGTTGTTTTGGTAATGCCTTGGGCAAAGTTGGCCAGCATACCTCCGTCGAGCTCCGTGTGGCTGCGTTCAAAGCTCATCGCACCAGCTTCTAATGGCCAAATATTGCCTGTTATTGAATTTGTAGCTGGGTCGATTTGGATTCCCTTAGGGTATTCCTCCAAAAAATTCTTTATTCCGACGCTGATCCCTCGCCTTCCATCGGTAAGATTTATCCATCCCTTGGCCCTTTCAGCTTGCAGGAGCATATCCTTCCCCTTTGAGACAGTCGCCTTGAACTCTTTATTCACCACGTATTTATCCTGGATTTTATCTTTTTTGAACCTACTCATATATAGACCTCTCAATGTAGGTCCGTTGCCACGTTCGGGCCCTTGCTGTAAAACTTGTACAACATCTTTGTCTTTAACTTCAATCTGCTCCATGGTGGTGGACACCTGATCAGACCAATCGCCCATAAACATGGGAGATGCCATTTTAATGTTACCACCCAAATGATAATTTAATTGGAGTCCGCAAGCTGCTATCTGATCATTGGGCTGCATCCAACCTGGATCGTTAGCCGTATCTTCTGAGATAATAGTTTTGTTCTGTGTAGCGATATTGGCATGTTCCCCTTCCTGAATTTTATGCTTGTCCGGAATTCCGGTATAGGTAAGCGTATGCAATACTTTTATATAGCTTTTCCCTGCGTAAGTATGCAGTCGGATTGAGAAAGGAGAGTTATTGTTGTCTTCCCTACCATATATATAGGTTCCCTCAATTCTGAAAATAGCGTGCATTGGTCCGGAACCCTTTTCTCTAAAGACTTCATTGATAATCGCTTTCGACGAATCAATTCCGGCATCGTCAAGAAGGTCCAAAAAAGTTCCTCTGCCCTCTGATGGAGCGGAGGCGATACGTTCCTCTTCTTCGAAACTCCCATTTTGGTCCGAGTCTAAGTAAACTGTGTCCAAAAATCCATTTCCCAATTTATTGATGGACAAAGAAAGTGGACCTGTATTCACCTCTATTCCACCACCAGGTCTCATATTATTTGCAGAGATAATCCTATCTGGGCTTTGCATTGGTTCTACACTGTCTCCATATTCCAGAATGTAGTTTGAGGTTTTCTCTGAGAAAAAGAAAATCCAGACCCATTTCACACTCCCATCTGCCGGTAACCATGTGCTGACCTCCGTGGTCTGACATGGTATTTCCAATCCCTTGGAAGTAAGTAGGCGAAGGTCGTCCACAGAATGAAGTTCACCGATTGGAAATGGAATTCCCAGGGTGATTGGAGCACCCTCAACATTATTATCAATTTGAATATTGACCTTTTTTGGAGCCTGGGCACAGGCGTTGATTAAGAAAAAGTTAAAAATGATCAGTATGGTTGTTTTCATAGAAAGTCTTTCAAATTGGTTTCTGTTGCAGACTTGGCGCTCCAACGCCCAAGATGGGCGAAACTTTTGGTCCGAATCTTATTGATAATGGAGATTAAAGAATTTGACTTTAGCGAAGCCTTTGGCAGAGACGTAACATGGATTATTCTCTTTTGAACTAAAACAACTTTCACTGACCCACCCATTTTTATAGTCGTTAACCCTGTGTGCATACTTGATCGCCCTCTATCCATCCGTGTTTTCGGTTTTAAAGGCAAACGTCTTATTGTTCACCAAGGGCCTGGCCCAAAATCCAATTGACAGGATAAACGCCAAGGGAACCAATAAAAAAAGCATTCCAAACCTTAAATTCGTAAGCTGCCCTATGCTTCCCACAATCAAAGGGAATATAGCGCCCCCAGCAATTCCAGTGCACAATATTCCTGAAAGGGAACCGTGGTTTTCCTTTACCGAATTGAGAGCCAGGGAAAAAATAATGGACCACATTACCGAGATAAAGAAACCTACCGCCGGAAAAGCGAAAAGAGCGGTGCTTGTATTTCCAAATAGGGCCAGAACAACAAAAATCATGGTAATCAAAGTGGCACCGATCAATAGTTTCCTGCTATCCATGACCTTTAGAAGCAACAATCCCAAAAGACATCCAATAGTTAACATAGCCCAGAAATAGGCCACTGTGTCCGCCCCTACAGTCTGGGCATCCAGACCGTGGTATTCGTAAAGGAACTGTGAAATCCAATTACCTACACCCTGTTCGGTCCCCACATAGCAAAAGATGCCCAAAAAGAACAAAAAGGTCCATTTGTTTTTTAAAAGAAGTAAGTAGGACTGGGAATCCCCGACCACTTCATCTGCTTTCTTCGCATACTTGGGATATCTCACAAAAAATACTACCAAAAGAAGTAAAATGGCGATACCAGAAAAAATCAAATACAATGCCACCCAGGGAAGGTTTTCTGGGACTATATCGCGCAGGAAACGGGCCAATCCATTTGCACCTGAATCTGTATTAACAATATACTTGTACAAAAAAGGACTTAAAAAAGAGGCCAGACCAAATACCAGTTGAGCCAATACGGAGTTAAAGGCGAAGTGCTCCTCTCCGCCAGCTGCACGGAGCATTGGGTTAATTATGACTTGAAGTACAGCCATACAACTTCCCAGTACAAAGAGTGTAATGCTGAACACCACATAACTTGGAAAAAAAGCAAATACCAAAGAGGCCAAGGCCATAAATAAAAAGGAGAGGGACAACAACTTTCGGTCGCTGTGTTTCTCTGATAAAAATCCGGCAGGAATGGACATTACGCCATAGGCAATAAAAAAAGCGAAGGGCAAAAGTCCGGTGAGCGATAAGCTAAGGTCAAAACTGTTCTTTACATCAACAATAATGGAGTTGAGGATGTTGGTAATAAAGGATATCACAAAGAATACCAACATCACCAATCCAATAATATGATAGTATTTTTTTGGTTCTTTATCGGCTCCCATAAATAGCTTGGTATTTTCCAAATCGTTCAATTAAGGACTACTTTACACTTGCACCCAACATAGGAAAAAGTGCTTTTATTTCTTCGTCGGTGGGTTGCTTGCCATATTCGCATATTTCTACGAACTCTACATGTTTGGCATTGGATGATTTTAGGCTTGGATACCACTTTTCTATCGCTTCGGATTCTTCTTTGTCCCAAACCCTTTCCTTGGCCCAAAGCTCCTTTAACCACACCAGTTGATCTTCCTCTGCTTTAGGAATCTCCTCGAGATTACCTCCACCTACCCATGGTAGCCATTCAAACATTTGCGATTGATGTGCGGCTAATGCCATCACTTTTTTATCTATCGCGTCATCTATGACCACAGCAATATCCTTTGAAAAGGGATACGGTTTTTGGAATCGGTCGCTCATATATAAAAAAACCGGATTCTTTCTTAGTGGCGGAGTATCTGGTGTTACATTGGGAACAATTACCAAGTAGGCGGCGTCTTGGACAGCGATTCCCGCATTTCTGTGGTCTGGATGATAATCGTTTGTCCTGTGACCCAGTACGATGTCCGCATCCCATTCCCGTATTTTACGGATTATTTGATGTCTGAGATGAAGAGTTGGCATCAATTCGGCGTCGTGGTTGTCCAGCACATCGTATTCGATTCCCAGAATGGTACCGGCTCTTTTGGCTTCGGCCCTTCTTCGTTTGGCCAATGCACCGCCACCTTCACTTTGGTGACCTGCATCTCCATTGGTAAGGGATATAAATTTTACTTTGTGACCCATTTTGGCAAAAAGCGCAGCTGTGCCCCCAAATTTAGCATCGCAATCATCGGGATGTGCTCCAATTGCAATGATGTTCAATACTTTTTTTTCTTGGGCATTGACCCAAAAAAGTCCAAGCAGGAGGCAGAGGAGGATGAGGTTTTTTTTCATGATTTGTTTAATTTCTTGTTTTTCTAATCTTAATTATGATGGATTGAGCCAACTTTTATCCGCTTTGGGTTTGGGGCCAAAAAATAAGTAGGGAAGCCCATGACAAGCGGAATCAACTAAACTAGCTCAAATAATAACACATTACGCCATACCTACTCATTTTGAATAAAGTTGGGATTTATGTCCAATTCCCGTTGCGGTATAAAAAACAGCGTTCGTATAGATGCAGGATTTATTACGTCAGGTTCGGCTTCGGTCAATTTTTCCACGACCGTTCCAAATCTCAACAGATCGGGCCAGCGATGGTTTTCAAAAGCAAGTTCGACCTGACGTTCGTCCAGCAGTTTTTCCTCAAAGGTTCCAGGCGTGGTTGCATCGATACCGGTCAATCCGGCCCGTGCCCTTACTTGATTGATGAGGTCATAACTTTCCTGGGATTCGCCCAGCGCTTCTGCTAGCATAAGCAATACATCCGCATATCGAAAGACCACAAAATTGATATCAGAATCATTTTCAATCGGTGGATCGCTTACGTATTTAGTAACAAAATTCTGAACTACCACTACATCGTCGGTATCTATCCAGGTAGTGTCCATGGATGCCTCAAAACGTAAATCTCCCGCCACATAAGCATTCTGCATGCTAGCCGTTGGTCGGTTCCTGCCGAAACCTTGACCAGTTTGGAGGATCGCACTTGGGGAGAAATCGTTGGTGTAGGCACTTCCCTGACCGATTCCACCGCTAATGAACTGAACCTCAAAAATAGATTCTGCGTTGTTCTCATTTTCAGCTCCCCAGAGATCTGCATAATTCGGCAGTAGTTGATATCCGTATTGATCAACAATGCGGCGCAAAACAATTTCTGCCTGCCCGTCTTGGCCGATGGTCAGTAAGACTTTTGCCAATAGGGTAGCAGCGGCACCTCGGGTTGCTCTACCTACGTCACTTGCTGGATAAGAGATTGGCAAGTTGGATTCTGCAGTTTCCAGGTCGGTGACCAATTGCCCGTATACCGTAGCAGCATCTACTTGTACCAAATCATCACCAGGCACAAATGGGGTCAGCTGTAATGGTATATTGCCAAATGCAATGGCCAAATGATAGTACATTAAGGACCTGAGGAACAACGCCTCTCCAATAATCCGATTTTGAAGTCCTTCTTCCACATTTGCTGAACCAATGCGGTCCAAAATCACATTGCAGTTGGCAATAACGCGATAGGAACCGCTCCAAGCAGCATCTATCTGTTCATTTAAGGGATCTTCAGTAAATGCATTTATTTCAGTGAAAACCCGTGCCAGTCCAGTTGCGTCTGGACCTTGATCCGTATTATCGCCACGCATTTCAAACATGGTCCAATAGGCGCGTCCGTAAACACCATTGTCCTGTAGGCCGGCATAACTGGCGTTAAGTGAAACAATAAAGTCTCCTTCATTGTTGAAAAAATCAGCCTCATTCCGATTTGAAATAGGTGCTAAATCCGTGAAATCATCGCTACATGCAGATGCTACACATATTGTCAAGAGAATTATTAGTATTCTTTTCATCTTCTGTAGTTTTAAATTAAAAGGATAGATTAATACCCATGGTGAAGTTCTTCGTCAAGGGAAAGGCTCCATAATCTTCCCCAGGCGTCAAACTATTGGTGGAAATGTTGCTCACTTCAGGATTGTACCCTAAATAGTCTGTAATGGTAAACAGGTTGGTTCCCGTAACATACACCCTTAACCTATCTATACTATCTCCAAAGATTTTATCTGCTGGTAAGGTATAGCCCAAGGTGATGTTTCGTAGCCGAATAAAGGAACCGTCTTCCACTTGAAACGAAGAAGGCCTGTTATTGTTCCCATGATTACCAGTTTGCCTGTCAGCACGGGGAATACTCCCGTTGCCAGGTTCTGAAGGCGATCGCCACCGATTGTTGAAAACTGCATAGGAGTTGAAGTTTGCCTCACCATTTTTAAGGTGTCTGGAGGTAAGGTTCAAAATTTCGTTGCCTTCCACCCCTTGTATCAAAAAGCTGAAATCAATTCCCTTGTAACTGAACCTGTTGTTTACACCCCATGTGAAATCGGGAAAGTAATTTCCCGTGACCGTTCGATCATCCGGGGTAATTTCACCGTCTCCGTCCACATCCCTGAACCTGAAATCCCCAGGTGCCGGATTTGGGGCTTGCGTATCAAAAGGGGCATTGTCTATCTCCTCTTGACTTTGGTAAATACCATCCACAATGTAGCCAAAATAGCTCCCAATAGGGTCTCCCACCCGGGTAACATGTCGAACTCCTGCGCTGCCCGCCGAGAAAATAGGTTCGTTGTTCTCGTTCAAAGACAGTACCTCGTTTTGGTTTGTTGAAAAATTTATGTCAGTATCCCAACTAAAGTCACCCACAAAATTTTTGGTTCTTAGAGCCAGTTCAAAACCTTTATTTTCTACCTCTCCAAGATTCTGAAGGGTGGTTTGAAAACCGGATACTCCGGAAATAGCAACATTCAGCAATAAATCGGATGTTTTGGTATTGTAATAATCAGCTAAAAGAAAGAGCCGATTGTTAAAAAGTCCAAGTTCCATACCTAGGTTTATCTGCTCCGACCTTTCCCAGGTCAGCTCTGGATTGGGAATTGTGGACTGTACCAAACCATTTACCTCATTCCCGGATAGGTTGTAGTTGTCAGGAGAAAGCAACCCTATAGCACCATAATTGGGTATCTCAAAGTTCCCCGTCTCTCCCCAACTGAACCGAAATTTAAGCTCTGAGATCGCTTCCACAGATTGAAGAAACTCCTCCTCATTCAACCGCCAACCTACAGAGAAGGATGGAAAGTACCCAGTTTGGTTATTCGCTCCAAAACGCGATGATCGGTCTGATCGGATGGTTCCGGTAAAAAGGTACTTGTCCTTGTAGCTGTAGTTTAGTCTAAAAAGTGCAGAGGCCAGTGACCATTGTTCTTCGATGGAATTTCCTGCAAAGACTTGACCGCCACTAATGGTGGTCACCAAATCGTCGGGGAAGTTATCGGCTAACACCTCTTTTATGGTAATGTTATCCCGTTGTGCAGTATATCCGAGAACAGCATTGAGATAGTGATCTCCAAATTCCTTTTCCCAGTTCAGGGTATTTTCCCATAGCCAGTTCACTTCCGTGGATGACGTGGCCTGTGCATAGGATTCCCCTTCTGTGGAATTACGGAACAATAAGGAGTTGCCCCGGAAAAAATCTTGATTGAACAAATTAAGATACATACCACCAAATGTTCTAAATGTAAGTTCTGGAATTATTTCATAGGAAAGGGCCAATGAGGCTCGGTTTTGAAATTGGAATATCTCATCATCCACTGCCTCGATTATAGCTAGGGGATTACTCGCCGTGGTGGTCCCTCCGCCTAAAAACGACTGATTGTTCAATTGGTTGATGGTGCCGTCCGGGTTAAATGGGTTGACCGTTGGAGAATGTACAATGGCAGAATATACGACCCCGGGCGGTCTCGCAAAATAAGGAGCAGAAGAAGGTATTCTTTGATTTTCCGTTATCGTTGGCGCAATTCTCAAGTCCAGGTTCAATTTTTCAGTTAGCTGAGAATTCAAATTCAGCAAAAGGCTATACCGATCAAAACTGGATTTGTCCAAAATCCCTTCTTGCGTAAAGTAGCCTGCTGAAGCGAAGAAACTGGTCTTGTTCGTTGTTGGCGAAGCATAGGAAAAATTATAGCTCTGGGTTATTCCCGTCTGGAAAATCACATCCTGCCAATCAGTATCCGTACCATCCCAATTGATAAATGATTCGGGTAACTCAAAGAGTGCGTCCCCACGGTCGCCAGGACCTATCGGGTCGTCAATGGATGCGCCGTCCACAGAGGATAGATAGTTGTTGTTTCTAGCATCTCGGGTAAAATCAATGAGCTCCGGCGCATTCATGAGGTCCAATTTGTTGGCCACGTTCTGAATGCTAAAAAACGAGTCGAACGAAAACCGTCCCGTTTCCGATGCCGCACCTTTTTTAGTAGTAATCAAAAGTACACCATTACCCCCTCGCGAGCCATATATGGCGGCAGCCGACGCATCCTTAAGCACCTCAATGGAGGCAATATCATTTGGATTCAATGTAGCCAAAGGGTTGACGGGAGGTGGTTGAAAACTGGCTCTTCTCCTAGAAACTCCTCCTATAACCGAGGTAGTCAAATTTCGTGAAATGGGGATACCATCAATAACGAACAATGGATCGTTTCCCGCGGAAATTGAGCCGGAACCTCTTACTCGAATATTGGGAGCTGCACCGGGTTCACCAGAAACCTCCTGAACTTGAACACCCGCAACCTGTCCGATGATAGCTGCTTCAGGGCTCAATGCAGGAACTTCTACAATGGTCTCCGAATCAATAGAGATTACCGAACCAGTGACCCGTTTCTTGGCCAAAGTACCATATCCAACGACCACTACCTCATCCAGGGATGCTGCATCGGGTTCCATAGTAATTGAAACACTGGTCTGGCCTTGAACATCTACCTCTTGGGTTCTAAACCCGATATACGAAACAATAATCGCTGTGGTGCCTTCGGGTAGGTTCAATTCGAAATTTCCGTCAAAATCGGAGGTGGTTCCAATTTGAGACCCTTTTGCCACAATGCTGGCACCTGGTAAGGGTATGCCCGCATCATCAACGATAGTTCCTGTCAGAGTCGCCTGTTGGGGGTTGTTCGGGCTTGGTTTGGTCTTAACTTTGGCCTTTGGAACAAAATTATCTATTCTTTGGGGTTTCACTACAACCTGTTTGGCCACAATCCTGTGGTCCAATTCAATCTTGGAAAATAGTTTCACCAAAAAATCTTCGATACAAGTATCGGTTGCCTGTATCGAGACTTTTTTCTCAATATCGATTTCAGAGGCTTCGTAAAAGAAGTTGTAGCCGACTTGTTGGGTTATCCAATTAAAGACCTGCTTCAATTCCATATTTTTAAAGTCCACCGTAATATGGTCATTTTGTGCGCACTTGACATCAGCCTTGAGAGGCGTAAAGTTCATGAACAAAAAGCACATCAAAACCAGCTTGATGAGCCGTTTGGCACCGGTGTTAGTTGAGTAATTTTTCATTTGAGTTACATTTTCTGGTTCGCATTAGTTTTTAGGATCGCTTTGTTGTCTTCATTGGCAATATTTTTTATGGTTCTAGAATTATGATCGTATTTCCCTCTCTGGAATAAGAGAAATTGGTGTGGGCCTTTATGGTTTCTAATATTTCTGTGAAAGTTTCATCCTTGAACCTTCCATTGAAACGCTGTACCGAAAGTTTATCATAGCGGTTCAGAATGTCTACATTGAACTTCCGTTCAAGTTTCTTGATGATTTCATTTATGCCCGCATTGGAAAAGACAAGTTCTCCCTTGGTCCAGGCGACGTAATTTTTTGTATCGATTGTGGCTATGGAAAGATTTTTATCTCCATCCGTCAATATGGCCCTTTGATTGGGCACCATGGTCTTCGAATTCTTGTGCAAGGGTGTATTGGTATTTGTAGACACCTCGACTTTCCCCTCAACCAAGACAACTTCTCGCAAGCTTTCATCCCTGTATGCAGAAACATTGAAAGAGGTGCCCAATACCTTTGTGGACAAGCCGTCCGTAAGTACGTGAAAGGGAATGCCGTTACTGGCTACATCGAAGTAAGCTTCTCCGCTCAGGGATACCTCCCGAAGGTCAAATCCGTCAAATCTGTAGGGGTATGTGAGTTTAGAGCCAGCATTTAGTTGCACGAGGGACCCATCGCTCAATTGGACCTTGAATGTTTTTCCATAGGGTACATGGACGGTGTGATATACGTTATCCAAGGTTTTCTTGGACTGAGATTCCGGTGTATCATATCGAAGTAAGCTGTCTTTTACCAGAGTCATAAATTCTAATGCCTTTGGAAGGCCAACATGGTTTTCCAAGGAAAAATATCTGGAGGTACCGCTATCACGTATTTCTAGGATAAGGGTATTAGTATTCCATTTTTGGACTGATTCAGGGCTCAAAAAAAGGTAGAGGAAGGAGCCCAAGCCCAAGAATAACATAAAAACAGCTGCAAGGACCATCGGACTAAATCGGCGTCCTTTACTCCGTTCAGGATAAATGGACAAAGTTGAGAGTTGTTTTTCAACCTGGGTAGCATTTAGGCTATATTTAATCCAAATCTCCGTTCTGACGTATTCCTCGAGATAGGCCTTGTTTTCAGGAACTTGTATCCACTGCAACAAGAAGGATTGTTCCTCTTCTGTCGCCTCATTGTCAAGAAACTTAGCAATAAGTATATCTACTTCGAAATAGTCCATGAAATGTATGGTGTTATATTAAGATTAGACTAAAGAATGGTAGAATACCCTTACTCTATTTTTAATTTTTTTCACAAAAAATTAATGAAACAGTAATGTTTTATTGATATGAAAGAAAAATCGTTAATTTTTATTCAGTACATTCCGTAGGCGGGATAGGGCTTTGGACATGTGCACTTCTACCGTCTTAATGGATATGTTCAATCGGTCCGCAATTTCCTGGTATTTGAGACCTTCCTTTTTTCCCAACAGAAAAACGGTCTTACATTTTTTGGGAAGCTTATCAATTTCCTGGTTGAGCAAAGTGATTTTCTGTTCTGTATCACTTTGATTATTTTCTATGAACTCCAGTGTGGCCCTATATTGTATTTCCTTGATAATTTGGAGCTCCCTGGTTTTTTGTTTTTGTTGGTCCCTGTAAATGTTGTACGCCATTTTGAAAAGATAACCCTTGATACATTCTTTGATGACCAAATTTTTTCGCTTGGTCCAAAATTTGACAAAGGTTTGTTGTACAATTTCTTGTGCCATCGACGTGTTGCCACAAATAGTTGCTATATACCCTTTTAGTTCATGGAAGTAGGTGTTAAAAATGTAGGTGTATGCCGTTCGGACCCCGTCCCTTAGATCAATCAATAGTAATTCCCTGTCTTGGTACTTGCTGTTTTCCATGGTTCCCATTTTTTTGGTTTAAACAACTAACTGTATTGCATTTCCGTCCGGTTTCACCTCTCGCCTTACGAAAGACGCCCGTTTGACCTTGTCTCCATTCAATTCAAAAATGGCAATGGCATGTATGGTCTTATCGCTATCAAAACCTTCGATGAACTGTGACTCTACCACTACATTATCATTGATGATTCTTTGCAGGGTGGTCACAAAAAGATTTTTATTTTCACTGAACCTCTTTTCATATATCTTTCGGGCATCTCCAATACCTGAACACAGGATATCCCTGGAATCGAATAGATAGGATTCAAATTGCGGGTCCATGAAGGAGACGAACTTTTCCAGGTCCCTTTCGTTGTAGGCCGCCATAAACTGGTGAATAATTTTTCCCGCTTTCATGAGTTTATAGTTTTCGGTCGATAACGTATCGGGCCTCTTCCACTTGGGAGGTATCGGCAGTAAGATGGCGCCAGCGGTATCTTTTCGAGAATTCGTGTGATTTTCCTTCGACAATATCCGCAGCCATCTCGCCAAGTAAAGGAGCCATTTTTAAACCGTGGCCGCTTCCTCCGCTGCTAACCGACAAGCCCTGGATTTTAGGATGCCTATCAATCCAAAAATGTCCGTCCAGTGTATCAATATAAAGGCACCTTCGGGTAAAGACCAATGGGGCATCGTATAGTTCGGGAAAGGTCTGTTTCACAAAAGAACGCATATCCCGTACCTCGATATCGGTAATTTGTCTATCGTCATCATCCGGATGAATGGGTACGCCGTTGGAATGTTTGGCAATCTTGACTATGCCCCATTTGTTCAAGTAAGGAAAACCATACCATCCTGAATTTGATATATCTGCAGTAAAAACTGAGAAGTGGGGCGGTACAAAGTTCTTTGGATTTTTGGGCCTTAACCAAAATACCGGATGTCCCGTAGACTTCATATATGGCTGTAGTTCCGGTAATAACAGGGGCGTGTGGGCACCAGCGGCCACCAAGGCGTGCCCGCAGTGAAAGGTTTGCCCTTCTTTTGTTACAACTGCATTTAGTACCCCATTTTCAACTACAAAACTTTTCGCTGTTTGTCCTTCGTGGATTTGAACTCCCAGTTCCTTGGCATACTGAGCAAGTTTTTCAACGGTCAATGCCGCATCCGCATAGCCTGCTTTTGCATTGAAATTGGCGTCTATGTACTCGTTTGTGTTCACGGCTGGGAACCGTTTCTTTATCGCTGTCGCATCGAGCCTATCGGGTTGGTAGCCCGCTTCCATCAAATGCTGATAGCTATATTTTTCAAAAGTGTGCCTTTCACTCTCTATGGCTTCTTTACAGAGCATCAAAAAACCTACTTCATGGTATAATTTCTCTCCGAAGAAATCATTCCACTGTTTCCACTTTTTAATGGATTTCTCTACCATACGAAAGTATTCTGAATCCGACCCATACTCCATCCGCACCGCTTTGGTGACATCTGTGGATGCGGCCATGTGGTGAGGAACGGTATCCGGATTGATGAGTCCTACTCTATGCTTTCTTTTGGCCAATTCCACAGCTGCGGTAACCCCGTATATACCCCCACCCACAATCAGGACATCATATTTCTTCATTGTTCTTTTGTTTTATTTCGGTCAACTAGTTTTCTAAAAGATGAGCACATTTTTAAGGTTTGCTACAATTTATCTATCCATTTGGTATGAGTTGTATTTCATATTATGGCGCTCTAAACATGGTTCAATGTATTTTTGCACTCTGTATGCATTTCTGACTTTTAGGGATTATTGAGAATTCCATTTATCAATATGACCATCAATGCCAAGGGCAGTACAAACAATAATACAATCTCCCAATACCCCTTTATCCGTATTTTCCCAACGCCTTTTTCAAGGTGAAGGCGAAGAGGACCAAATCCAACCCTGTAGCCCGCGAAGAGTATGGTCAACAATCCCCCAAGGGGTAAGAGTATGGTACTGGTCAAGTAATCCAGAGTTTCAAAAATGGTTCTTCCAAAAAGTAATACTGGGGTTTTGCTATAGGAAAACACCACTGGGATTGAAATGATGGTAATCAAGCCCGTTACTACTACCAATGCGGTTGTATTGGACAACTTGAATTTATCCTGGAGACTATCCTTTAGAGCTTGGATACTGGATATTAGCGATGTAAATCCTGCTAAAAAAAGCAAAAGAAAGAATACACTTCCAATCAAACGTCCATATTCCAGACTATTAAAAACCGAGGCCATCGTCACAAAAATCAGGTTTGGTCCTGAGTTTGGTTCTAGGCCAAAGCTGAAAATGGCAGGAAACAACATCAAGCCCGAAAGAAATGCAAAAAAAGTATCGGCCGTTGCAATATAAATGGCGCTTTCTATTAGGTTTTCCTTTTCGTGGGTGTAGCTACCGAAGACAAAAGCTACGGCCATTCCTACGCCTATAGAGAAAAAAAGCTGCCCTAAAGCACTCATAACTACCTGAAAATTGATTTTGGAAAAATCTGGTGAGAGCAACCATTGATATCCTTGTACGGCACCTTCAAGGGTCGCGGCCCAAAGGGAAAGTGCCAGGATCAAAAGTATCAATCCCAACATCATAGCTTTGGAATAGCGCTCCAGACCTGTTTTTAGTCCTTGTTTGACGACCAGCAGTCCGAGGACCATGATTCCGAAGATGACAGCGATTACGTTGGTCAAGCTGGAAGCGACAAGATCAAAATGCGAGGATAGGCTACTTATTTTCAACGAAGTAATTTTTCCACTCAAGCATTCCCAAAGATAAATGGCGATCCAGGCCATTATCATTACATAAAAGCCCATTATCAAAAAACAAGATAAAGAACCTAACCAACCAATCCCGTTCCAAAATCCCGCTTTGCCCAATTTTCCAAAACCTACTAAAACAGTCGACCTGGACATGCGTCCCAAAGCCATTTCCACTGTAAGCAGAGGAATACCGATACCTATCATCAGAAACACGTAAATCAGTAGGAAGGCGGCGCCCCCGCCTTCACCTGCAACAATAGGGAAACGCCAAATATTGCCCAGTCCTATGGCGAATGCCGAAGTGGTCACAATAAAGGACAGCTTACTGCTCCAGGTTGTTTTGGACATAGGTTATTCGGTTTTTAGTGGTTTAATCGGTTGGGAAAAACTAAAAATAGAGGGATGGGGAGTATTTCGCCTTTACCTAACGTATCCTCTATGAAAGGTATTAAAAAAAAATTAAAAAGCAATATCAGTAATGTAATTTATATATAAAGCAATATTCATAATGTTTATTTATTTACCTTTGAAAAGCAACACGCCAATATTTTGTTTCTTGTAACTTATGAAGACAATAAATGATATTGATCTATCCCAACTTTCAAAGAAAAGACGACTTGTGGTGCAGTATGCGCTAGATAATCCTGATAAAGTCGTATTAATGCGGATGGAAGAGTTGAGCGACCTTCTTGGGGTCAATCCTGCGACCATTGTAAAGGCTTGCAAAGCTATTGGGCTAAATGGATTTTATGAACTGAAGGAGCTTTTGAAAGAAGAAGTTCTTTTGACCCGGGTCGATTCTATTTTTACAGGCATGATAAAAGAGGTACGGGCTCACTCAAATCCGCAAAAGGTAGCCCAGGATGCCATACTGGGTGATATTATGATGCTCCAAAAAACATACGATACCATTGACTTTAAGACCATTGAAAAAATTGCTACGGCCATTATTGGTTCCAAGCAGACCTATATTATAGGTCTTGGGCATATCGGACTCGTGGCAAACTATATGGAGCGTATTTGCCGATCCGCAGTGCCTCAGATACATGCTAGTACCGAGTATCACGGAGAACTCTTTTTGAACATGGCCCATTTTTCAAAAGATGATGTGGTTATCGGCTTTTGTTTGGACAAGTGTCAGAACCAGACCATTAGTGCCTTGGAAAAAGCTAAGACGGAAAGAAACGCTACGACCATCTCCATTGTGGACAGCGATCTTTCACCTTTAATACCCTTTAGCGATCATTATGTAACCATAAATAGCACACACAGTTTATACTTCGGGAGTATGGTAGGTGCCTTTTGTCTTATCAACGCTATTTTTTACAGCATTGCCAATATTTTGAAACCTGATACTGTGGCGCATTTTAAGTTTTTCAGGACGATGTCCGAGAAGGAGAATGTGTATAAAATATGACTGGGATATTAGCGGTACATTGAAATAATTTTAAGTTCACCTTAATCCTGCTGCCCAATCAATAATAAATTCAGCATACCGGTGAGAGTAAGAAAGTTCTTATACCCGAATCTTTAGACACCAAAAATTGACCAGGATTGCGAACGCTCCTGGCCAAATAGCTGTAATTATCACTTCTGCGTAAGAATTGAAACGTAACCATTTATAGTATCCATGCGTCTCAATAAAGATTACGGGGTTACTTCCTTATTGCTATTTAATCGATTTTAGACGTTCTAGCACCAGTTCTTTCCTATCTTTTGGAGCAAACTCCAAGGCCTTTTCAAATGCGGATTTGGCCTGTTTCTCATTTTTTAGGGCCATAAGTGCATTTCCCCTATTGAAATAGGCCCGCCAATAAGCTTTGTCTTTTTTAATGGCCCTTTCGAAGACATATTCCGCCTTTTCAAATTTTTTCTCCCGCATTAACCTTCGGCCATACCGCTCAAGATAAATGGAACTGCCAACCTCTATGGCGCGCTGTTCACAAAACTCCGCGCCAGCATCATCTCCTACTTGTTTTAATAATTTTGCCTTAACGTCCCAATTGGAGAAATTCTCCTGCATCTCAATGGACTTATCAATCCATTCGAGCGCTTCTTCGGTATTTATGCCATATTCTGCACAGTAATCCGCTGCCTGGCACCAACTGAACCATTCCCAATACGCATCTGAACGCAATTGCTTTCGAATGTTTTCTAGGGCAATTTTGTCGATATCCAATGAAAACTCAAGCTCAGCTTTCTTATCCGCCCAGCTGAGAATTATGGAAAACGAATCCCGCTGCTTTTTGTTAAAATCAAAACTCATCCATTCCCTATAATCATCTGTTGACTTTACGGGTACCGTTATCCTTAGGGCATCCTCATCCTCTTTGTAAAAATAGCTCCCCCAAGAAGTGTGGTTATGGGAAAAAATAAATGTCCATTGATCGGTCTCGGGCAATAGATGGAGCCCGTAAGTGCCCTCTGCTAAATTTTGTCCCTGTATTTGCACATTGTCCGTTATCGTAAATACTGTATTCTCGTTGGCACCAGCGCGCCAAACTTTACCATAAGGAACTAACTTGCCCCAAATTTCCCTTCCTTTTGCACCGGGACTATGATAATCAATCGTGATGTCCGTGTATCCAATACGCTGTTTGACAACCGATTGTGGACTTTTGTCTGGAAGGGTCAATGGATTGTGAATATTAAAATGCTGTGCGTTCAAAGTTCCAGCTGCAAACAGTATCAGAAAAAGAAGGGGATTGACAATTTTAGACTTTAATTCTTTTGTGATAGGAACCTGTAAATTCTCCATGTGCAAATCTTTGATTTTCATGATGTATGCGATATATAGCGAAAAGATATAAATTAAATCGTAACAGATGTTGTGAGGGTAGAATCATGAAACCTTTCTAAATGGCCAACTACAAGGCATATTTGTATTCGAACCTTTAATTACCGCAATGGAAAATAACCGCTTGGTCAACAACCTACTAACTCCATAAAGACCTAATCGCTATACATAACAAATTAGGAATCAATTCCCTCAAATACGCGACAGGATTTTACAACTAGTTCTGCCGAAGTACCCTTACTTTAAAAAAGAAAAAAGTGTAAAAGACCAATGCCCAGATTCCCAAAAAAGGACCAAGGTCAAATAATCCTTTTTCCGCGGGAGCATCCGGAAAGGTATATATGTTTAAAACCAACAGTCCAAAAGCGATAAAGCTTCCAGCATAACCGAGGACCGGCTTGAAATTTTTGCTCCTTGCAATATTTAATCCAAATAGAATCCAGGAAAGCGTAATGAAAATATCAAAGGCTACGTCCATGGCACATTGAATCCTGTTAATTCCTAAAAAGATTGTTTTTGCCATTTGTTTTGCCTCCTCCGTTTGAGCGGTGTTTAGGGACTCTTGGTACCAAATTAAATTTGCTTGTTGAATAACTAGAAATGTACAAGCAATTGCCCCACCGATAATCCCAAATAAAAATGCTACTTGAAGTGAAGTTCCCAAATAATCTTTAGAAAGAAATTTATAAAGTCCTAAAAATGAAATAATCCAGAGCAAGGGAAATGAAAAGGCGAACAGACGGCTGATAAAATCCGGTAAAAATGAAAATACCGCTGCGCTGAGATAGAACAAAATTGAAAGAATACCGGCAATCGCTCCAACATACTCGGTATTGTAATTTTTAATGGCACTTGAAGAGAACATCGCTATTGCATTTTACACAATTAGTCAAAAACCTTTTAAAGATTGGTCTTTAAATATGTCTCAAAGTATATAACTTAAGTAGTAGAATTTTTTAAATAAACTAAAATGTGGTAACTGACCTCTTATTTGTGGCCAACGTTATACCCTATCTTATCCATCAGTGCCTTTTTAAACGTTCTGGAAACAGGCAATTTTATGGAATCTGGTTCGAGATTGAGCGTCATGGAATCGTTCACCCTACGGGCTTTTAAGAATTTTAAATTTACGATGTACGATCGATGGATACGAGAAAATTGAGTGTAGGATAAAAGTTGTTTTTCGGCTGAGGCCAGTGTTAATCGTACCAATTCTGATTTAAGGATTTGGTTCTCATCCAAATAGACTATTTTGATATAGTTGTCTTCTGATTTTAAATAAACGATAGTGTCAATGGGTTTTTTGAATTGATACTTTCCTGATGAATTAAGTACAAGTAAGCTGTCATCATTGCTTTTATCCACTATGCTTTTAAAATACAAATGTTTGGCGTGCAAAGTATATATCAGATAACTAATGCCAATCATTAAACCTACAGCGAACCAAATCTCAACATATTCGTAATGGTCAATACATGACCAATTGCATAGCATCAATCGTATTATGAGGATCGAATGCACCAATAGAACTATTTTAATCAGAAATTGATAAAGCCCTGTTATTGGATTGTACCTAAACTTTAAACTTTCCAGAATTCGAATAGAAAAATCGGTAAAATAGCTAATCGCCGTCCAGGTCATGGCGAAGAGCATCAAATAGAGACCGACCAAGAATTCAGAAGGGACATTGTTGGAACCTATTCCAAAAGGTTTGGCGATAAAGAGGAAAATCCAGATAAACAATGTTGTTCCAATATTGAACAGCGCATGCTTGTTTTTATTGGAATAGTACCATTGAAAATACTTGTGGTTTGATAACATCTTAATTCTTAAACTACGAAGTAAAGTATGAATTTTAGCCCAAAACCACGTTGATTTGATCTGTTTTAGATTTAAAGGGTTGGACTTAAAGACCCCTCTAAGTTGGCCGAAGATGGCTTTGAACAACGGAAAGAGTTATCTGAACTCATCAAGATGCTTCTGTAAAATCAATCTGTCTTTCTTCACTCAAGATAAGCGTATCGGTTTGTGTGGAAAGTGTTCCCCAGCCAAAGTATGCTGACATTTGAACACAACAAAAGCATATTTGGACACTAGCGGTGTTCTTTTCTTGGTGAGCTTTGCGGTATGATTCAGAATTTAAAAGCATTGAAAATGCAATTAGCGACGGGAAGTACTTTAAATATGGGAAAGGTCCCATCCCCTTGTGTGTTCTTGCAGCTATCAAAACCTTACAAAATGAACTATTTCCTTTTGGCAGCGATCATTTTTAGTTTGCCGGTCGAGCGTGTATCTGCACAGCATAAAGAACGGAACCCCTGGCACAAGTCAAATAGTTCAAATTTGGTCATCATGCCCTTTAACGACGCATTGGAACGAAAATTCCACCCTCTTCATGAATTTAGTCCCAAGGGACCCCAATTGCACATTTTAGAAGGAGACCCAGAAAAAGGACCATCCCTCACCCTATTCAGATATTCCCAGAACTATTCAGGAAGTGGTAGACTCCATAATCATACCTATGGATATCATCTTTGGCTCATAGAAGGTACCATGAAGCATTGGGATGAAACTGGCAGCGAGGAGAATGCCCCTATCCTTGTACCTGGTTCATACATTTATCAACCTAAGGATGAACTGCACGCCGCAAACTGCCTATCGCGAAGATGCACGGCGTATGTGATGTTCGATGGGCCCATTGAAACAGGTTTTCCTGATGACTCTGGTCCCGGGACCGATGGCAATTAGCTGTTGGGCACGGTCAATAAACGCACTACATTTTAAATATGACAAATAAAAATCAATCGTTTTGAAGAAGAAAGTAACACTTTCCGGTTCATTGGGCCGCATTGGAAAACCCTTAACAAGAAAACTAGTTGCATTGGGCCATAGCGTCACCGTAATCAGCAGCAATTCGAACAGGGCAAACGACATCAAATCGCTCGGAGCAATACCCGCAATTGGACAGATACGGGATACCGACTTTTTAAAATCTACTTTTAAAGGGGCAGATGCGGTATACACCATGGTACCCCCTGCCAATTATTTTGACCATCAACTTGACTTGCTGGGATACTTTAAAAATCTTGGGAACAGTTTTGCAAAGGCCTTGGAAAACACAACGGTCGACCATGTGGTCAATTTAAGTAGCATCGGTGCCCATCTAAATAAGGGAAATGGCATTCTTAAAGGTACTTATCATGTAGAACGCGCCCTGGATGAACTACCAAACCATATTGGAATCACTCATGTGCGTCCGGTAGAAATCTACTACAATCTCTACCAGTTCATCCCACTTATCAAGCACCAAGGTATTATTGGCAGCAATCTCGCGGCGGACAATGTGAATGTGTGGGTGTCCCCGGAAGATATGGCAACGAGTGTAGTGGAAGAACTGGAAGCACATCCAGGTGGACGAAAGGTGCGTTATGTGGCCAGTGAGGAATTGACCTATCAAGAAGTGGCAAGCATCCTGGGCAGTGCAATAGGCAAGCCTGACCTTAAATGGGTGATGCTAACCGATGAACAATTACAGGACAGTTTGGAAAACATCGGCATGCAGCCCAAGATTGCAGCGGAAATGACAGAGATGTACGCCGCCATTAGAAACGGACTGCTTTATGAGGACTATAAGGTGAACAGGCCAAAGACATTAGGGAAGGTCAAGTTGAGGGAATTTGCAGAGGACTTTGCGCGGGCCTACGAAAATTCCTGATTGGTCTTGTTTAAGGCGCAGTTTTTCGGTCTATGGGAATCTGCCATGATGGTTTGCATTTCGAGGATAGTACCAGTACTTTGTAAAAAAACAACTAAAAATGGAACCGTTCAGGATAAGATCCATTAAGCAGTACCATGAACTCAGGGGTTTGGCCAAACCGGCACACCCACTAGTGATCGTGTTTAGGATAGAAGATATAATCGGTCTCAATACATACGAACCAGCACATATCATACAAGACTTTTATGCCGTTGCATTGAAGACCAACGTGAACGCCTCGATGTACTACGGGCAGCGAGAATACGATTTCGATGAGGGTAGTATGATATTCATTGCACCGAACCAAGTGTATTCCATTCAAGCGAAAAACAGGCTTACGCATTCCGGGTGGTTGTTACTGGTCCATCCTGATTTTCTTTGGAACGAACCCTTGATGAAGCGTATTAAGAAATTCGACTATTTCGGCTATGCCGTAAATGAAGCCCTTCACGTATCTGAAAAGGAGAAAAAAACAATGGATGGGATATTTCAAAATATCCGTGAAGAACATCTGGCCAATATGGATAAGTTCAGCAGGCCCGTCATTATTTCCCAAATAGCAACCTTGTTGAACTATGCGGACAGGTTTTACCATAGGCAATTCCTCACCAGGGAAAAGGAAAACCATAGTGTACTGGTTAGATTGGAAGAACTGTTGAACTGTCATTTTAATGATGAAAACTTGAAAAACGGTTATCCACCTTCGGTAAAGGATGTTGCAGATGCGCTAAACGTATCGCCCAATTACCTGAGTGGTCTTCTAAAGGTACTGACAGGTAAAAGCACACAACAATTCATACAGGACAAGATTGTTGAAAAGGCCAAAGAAAGACTAAGTATCGGTGAGATGTCAATAAGTGACATCGCTTATGAACTGGGTTTTGAATATCCACAATCCTTCAGTAAACTGTTCAAATCGAAAACGGGCAGTACCCCTTCTGAATTCAAAAGGTCCTTACGAATGTAGCGTGCCTTGGGTTTGTAACCATTTTAGTTTTCCAATGTAATGCATGTAATAAGTTCAAGAGGATAACTACATCTAGTGGAGAACCAGGGAACCAAGCTTTGAGTCAAATCTTGAATTACATGTACTGGTTTTGCTGGATTCGAAAAACTATCAGGAGCAACATTTCATGGTAATCCTTAATTTTTCCCTGTATTAGGAAGGTTCAAGAACGGACAAAAGCTCATTACAACTATCGAATCCAACTTGCGCCGCCTCTTTTTTTTCATTCAAAGTGGTGGTCAACGCCCGGATAATGTTCTTCAACCTTGACTTATCCAGAAAAGGAAGCTTGCCCTTGGCAAACTCATCATAGTCGGCATAGTTTATCATGTAGTTTCCCAAATAATCCCGTATTAAGCTTCTGTGTTTTAAATAAATGTCCTGAACGGCTTCATAATTTGCATAATGTCGCTGAATGGCGGTCTTGAGCTCAAAATCGTCCAGTAATTTTAAATCTCCCGAATTGATCAAGGTTCTGTAGGTAATGTTTTCAGGATTGAACGACTCGTATTGTAACAGTTCAAAAGTCATCCCAAACAACTCCAGGTTTTCTTCGGAATCATTCCCCAACAACGCGATCATTTGGTTGCAGATATTGATTTTTTTTTCAATTTCCAGACTGTGCTTTTCCAGTTGTTCCTTATCCAAAGTGATATCGCTCTTCAAGTTTAACATGTACTCTTTTCGCAAACGTTTGTTTTTTATATTATCAGAACATTTGTTGATACTAAAGGCGATGGTTATCCCGATTATTACAATTACTATTTCCCGAAGTGTATATTTAAGATTGTTTCTTTCCATTTTTTTGATTCTTTCAATAGTCTAGTTCAACCATGTCATTCCTGGTCTGGTTAATCCTTAACTCCTTAAATTTACTATTCTGGTACTAGATATACCAACAAAAAAATTCAGGTTTTTCCGCTAATCGTTAAACCTGTTTTTTGACCGAAGTCCATTACGGTTTGTAGGACAATTTCCAAAACCTAAAAATGGGAAGTATTTTCTAATCTTAAAAGTGCGGTGGTTTCCCTTCGGGATTTCTTCTGGTCGAATCAAAAAAAGAAACTTAGCCGTATTTTTTGAGATACGGCCAAGTTTCCAGTGTAGTTGACGAAAATTAGGTATTTACTTTGATTTAAGCAGTTAAGCATCCATCATCGTAACACTCTGGCTTGTGATTGTTATTGAATGATAATGGCATCAAGAACCTATTGTTGGATTGTATCGGCTAGGTAGAGGCCATATGGTTCTGAATCCATTGCGTTACAACTTGGGCAATTCGAGTTTTGGAGGAGGATTTGGTTCTTTCTGACAATTGGCAAAATCTATCGTAAATTCCCTACCCACATAACAACCAGTAGGCGCTCCATTAGCCTCTACTTCAAGTATGCTGAGCCGAACGGTACCGACAGCTTTAAACCGGACATCTCTAAGAACTGGTCTTGTGGCAGAAGTTCTTTTGTTGGCCGGTATTACAAAATCTTCTATGTCCAGTATCTCCTCCAAGTTTGGAGAATCCTTGTCCGTGTAACTGTACATTACGGTTACCGTCCGACTATGATTCACCAAAACACTACTGCTTACATAGCCACTGATTTTAGTTTCCGTGGTAAAAATAGGGTTCCCCCATTGATTTCTCGATTCAACTAAACAACTTCCCGGTTCACTGAGCCAGAGCGGGTTGATAAAGTTGTTACTACAATTTCCACCAGATAAAGCTGTTACAAAATTGAGGTCATTGCTGGATTCTTCCAGCGCGGTCTCTGTTGAGCAGCTCAAACAGACCAATCCCAAGAAAAATAGAAATAATTTAGCTCTCATAATGGGTATTTTCCTACAATTTACGATTTTAGACCTTCTAATCTGTTAAGTTTTTACTGTCAAATTGTTAAACTTGATAGGAATACCGGAGAAACAATATTTCTGGATTATGGGCTTATTCAGATGTATTTGACATAGTGGGATTTATAAAGCTTTCATGGGCTTTACACCCTACCCTAAACTTTCGTTTTTAAATAGTGCACTCGTGAATTAAAAGGATGTAGTGGATAACTAAGGAGAACTCCAATTCAGTTTTTAATTCGACTAGGTGAAACGCCAAATTGTTTTTTGAATGCTGATGTAAAATTTTCAGGACTACGGTATCCTATTCTTCTTGAAACCTCCTTAACCGTTATCTGTTCATTGCAAAGTATAGTCTTGGCCTCCTGTAGACGCAAAACTTTCCAATAGTTATATATTGACGTTCCGAAAATCTCTTTGAACCCCTTTTTTAAAGTACATGTATTAGAGCCCACTTTTTTGGCCAGTTCAGTAAGGCTCATAATACTTTTGACATCGCTTTCCAAAAGCTCCTTAACATGGTAGATTTTTTCCACATGATGTTTTTTTAAACTTAAACTATCAGAAAAGATTTCGGGTTGTAACTGTTCCATCTGTAACATCAGGAGTTCGATGACCCTTGATTCCAGATACATTTTCTTGTAGAGTCCTTTCCGGTAACATCCCAAAATATCTGCTATTAAAGAATACATTTGTGAGGTAATTGTACACCCGGATTCGAATAAGAGATGATTTTTTCCTCGTCCGATACAAGCTTCCATCTTCTCATAAGTTTTGTTTCCTTCAGGGATGTATTTTAAAAACAAGGCCGGGCTCAAATTGATTTTCAAAACCTTGGAAGCCCGTTTGGCATATGAGGTCTGCGAGCCTCTGAAGTTTTTGGTATACACGATATTATGACAACCCCTTTGCATCAAAAAATGATTTTCAAAAGTTGAAGAAGCCGTTTCCATATAACCATCCAATAAAAAAGTCATCTCTACCGACTCCGATTCACTTTCATAATAAAAGTGGGTGTCCTTCAGAAGTTGAAATTCTCCATAACCGATATACATATTATCGAAAAACACCTCATTACATTGACCTTTTCCAATAAAGAGGTCAACGGAATACTTTCTTTCCGTAATGATTTTGGAAGAATCACAAAACATTTCTGGATACTTCGCCTCAATAATCATTTCGTTCATTTCTGAGCTGTATATCCTTGTTCTCATAAATTACGTTTCACATAGTTTTTATTACGTTTTGCGCATGTGATTTTTTGCGGCCCACGATTACATTTGCCCGGACTCTAATTTATAATTATTCCAGATAATACCAACTTTTCTACCACCATGCACCACAAATACTTCATTGTTTTTTCATTATTCCTCACAGTAATTGGGTTGAATGCCCAAGATGCTGTGATTCAAGGTACGGTTACAGATGTTGACGGGAATCCCATACTTGGGGCCAATATTCTACTTTTGGAGTCTTCAAAAGGAGCTTCCTCAGACGTTGAAGGTAAATTTACAATTCAAGGTTTGAACGAGGGGTCTTACTTTATACGAATAAGTTATTTGGGCTACCGGCCGATTACCCAACAAATAAATGTCCCCAGCGATACCTCTTTTGATTTCAAGCTTTCACAGACTTCGGACCAGTTGGGTGAGGTGGTGGTCACTGCCAATCGTCGTTTACAGGATATACAGAAAACAGCGGCATCCGTTTCGGCCATAGGGACGAAGCAAGTGGAACAATTGCAGATTAAACAATTTACCGAACTCAACAGCATCGCCCCAAACTTCCGAACCTATGATGATGGGGGAATTGGTGCCTTCACCTTAATTGCGAGCCGGGGTATCACTACCGTGGACACCAATCCCGCGATTGGTCTTTACCTAGATGGCGTTCCGTATTTTTCCACCATCAACTTCCCTATTAACTTAAGCGACGTCGATCAAATTGAAGTATTGCGGGGACCCCAGGGAACCTTGTACGGTAGAAATGCCCTTGCTGGGGTCATCAAAATAACGTCCAAAAGTCCTTCAAACCAGATCACCGGCTATGGCACTGTAGGTTTTGGCAACCTTGATTCAAAAGAGTTCGGTTTTGGCTTGAGTACGCCCGTTGTAAAAGACAAGCTGTTTTTTAGGGCCAATGCCAACATTCTAGACCGCGACGGATTTGTAACAAACACCTTTAACGGGGAGGAACTTCAAAATAGGGAGGCCATTGACGCCAATTTTAGGATGAAATACTATGCCAACGAAAAACTGGACCTTTCTTTACTTTATAGTCTTCAGCGGCGAGAATCAAAGGCCTCTGCCTTTGTCTTGATTTCTGAACAAAATCCGTTGCAAAGTATCCTTGAAAACAGTCCTTTCGAAGTCAATTTCAATGAAATGGTGTTTCGCAATGCGTTTACACAGAATATAGCCCTTAGTTTGAATTATGATTTTAAAACCTTTTCCCTGAATTCCACGACTTCTTATCAAATTACGGATACAGAAAGGTTTGATGAGTTTGATTATACACCCTTGGACCTACAAGCCGGAGGTACAGAATTGACCTACCAGACCGTAGCCCAGGAACTGCGTTTGCAATCTACATCGCAAGGTAGTTTTAATTGGACTTCGGGAATTTTTCTCTATCTAAATAACGATGACCGGTTTGAAACCTTTGAAAATGGTACCGATGGAGGTATTGCCAACCCAGACATTGCGCCATTGCTTCCGTTCAATCGCTTTGACGAAACGGTTATTGAACAAAGAGGAGTCGCTGTGTATGGTCAAGTTTCTTATGACATAACGGATAAATTTACATTGACCGGGGGACTGCGTTTTGATTATGAGGAAAACAACTCCAGTTTGGAGCGTTCTTTTTCCACTCCCACACTCCCCGAATCGGCCTTTTCGCAAAGCGCGGAGTTTGATGCCTTCTCACCAAAAGTATCTTTAAGCTACCAAGCAAATGACAACGTATTCCTTTTTGTGAACGTTGCCCGAGGTTTTAGACCTGGTGGTGTAAATACCCTGGTCAGTGATCCTGCAGATGCCCCATTTGATCCGGAAAACACGGTAAACTATGAATTAGGGATAAAGACCACCCTACTTGATAACCGCTTAAAATTAAACCTTACCGGTTTTGTGGTCAACTATACCGATCAACAGGTGTTTACACTGATAAGTCTAGAGAATTTTATAGTTGGAAACGAAAATATCGGAAAATCCAGAAACTTTGGCCTGGAATTCGAAAGCCAGTGGGCGGTCACTCGTGGGTTGGGCATTAACCTGAACCTAGGATATTTGAACACGGAGGTACTGGAATACAATCCCATAGACTTTTTTACCGGACAAGAGTTGGATTTTTCAGGGCGGGAGCTCCCCTACTCTCCTGAGTTCAACGGGAACCTTAATGTGAATTACATTTTACCGTTGAACAAGAAAATAAACTTGGAGGGCAACTTGGATTACAATTACCAGACCGACGTTTTCTTTGACTTTGCCAATACAGATGCCGTAAATCAGGAAGCTTATGGGGTGCTCAACGGTCGCCTGGGAATGACCTCCAAAAATCTGGATGTATTTGTATGGGGAAAGAACATCACCGACGAGACGTATTTCAGTTATGGTTTTGGAAGTGGAGGTTTGGCTACGGCAGCATTTGCCCTACCGCAGACCTACGGCCTCACAATAACCACCAAATTTTGACAAATCCGGAATAACCATTGTATAAAACGCCATTATCGCAGTAAAGCATCAGGAAAATACAACAGCAATGACCCGTTTGATCTTTGAAATCATGTATCTCGCTTTCGCCATTAGCCTTGGCATCATAAGACGACCCCATGAAAAGCAGAACAAGTCCAATGTAATCGATGTGGACCAAAAGGGAACGCTTGAAAAGTGGTTGCTGGGTCTTACCTTTCTTGGGGTTTCATTACTCCCTTTGCTTTACATATTCAGTCCTTGGTTGAATTTTGCCAATTACCAACTTCCCCTATATCTGAATATACTCGGTACGGTGCTTTTAATTCCGGCAGCTCTTCTTTTTTATCGTTCCCATGCAGATTTAGGGCGCAATTGGTCAGTCAGTCTTGAAATCCGTGAGGAGCATACCTTGGTCACCCACGGCATTTACAAACACATTAGACATCCCATGTATTCGGCACTTTGGATAGCCAGTTTATGCCAACCCTTATTGCTTCAAAACTATATTGCCGGATTATCTGGTATGGTCGGTTTTGGATTGCTCTATTTTTTTCGGGTGGCCAGGGAAGAACAAATGATGGAAGATCAGTTTGGGGAAGACTACCTTGACTATAAAAAGAAGACCTACCGCCTAATCCCAAAGTTGTACTAAAAAGTATGTAAAAAAGTGCAAGATGATGCATGGGTTTTTGGGGATAAAGGTATGTATTGACAAGTAAAAGAATTGAACATAAAAATGGGGCATACCACGCTCAACAAATCCTATGAAACTAGAAATACAGAATTTATCCAAGACCTATCCCAACGGAGTACAAGCACTAAAAAATGTATCGCTTGATATTGGAAAAGGGATGTTTGGCCTATTGGGCCAGAACGGTGCCGGAAAGTCCACTTTGATGCGCACCTTAGCCACGCTTCAGACTGCTGATGAGGGCACTATATCCTTCAATGATATTGATGTGCTCAAACAACCCGAGGAACTAAGAAAGGTCCTGGGATATCTGCCTCAGGAATTTGGGGTGTATCCCAATGTAACCGCAGAGGAGCTTTTGCTTCATATCGCGGATATGAAAGGAATTACGCAAGAAGGCGAGCGCAAAGACCAAGTGGGAGCGCTTTTACAGAGAGTCAATTTGTATAGGGTGCGAAAAAAACGATTGGCAGGGTATTCTGGAGGAATGAAACAACGGTTTGGCATTGCGCAGGCACTCTTGGGCGACCCTGAGCTCATTATCGTGGATGAACCCACTGCCGGTCTTGATCCCATGGAGCGGAACCGTTTTTACAATCTGTTGTCAGAGCTTGGAGAGGACAATGTGGTCATATTATCTACCCATATCGTGGAAGATGTAAGCACCTTGTGCAACGAGATGGCCATTATTGGCAAGGGCGAGGTTATTCTAACAGGAAAACCTGAAGAAGTGGAGGCTTCATTGAATGGAAAAATCTGGGAAAAGCAAATCGAACGCCCAGACTTAAAAGTATACCAAGAAAAATATGATGTTATCGCCAACCATTTTCACATGGGAAAGATGATGATTACCGTCGTGGCAGACGACATGCCGGATGGAGGTTTCTACCGAAAGTCACCTACCCTTGAGGATGTGTACTTTAATTTGATACAAAATCAACAAAAAGCAGGGGTACTATGATGTTGAAGATAATACGCCATGAAATGAAACAACGGGTGTTCCATTGGATGACCTTTGTTTTTTACGCATTGCTCATTTTTCAAAGTCTTTGGTACGCCCAAGGGTTTTTTGACTTTTATCCCAGTGAGGACCTTTTAATGAATGCACCCATTGTCAATTACCGGATTCTTTCTTCCGGGGGTTTTTGGATGCTTGTTGTGCTTGCTGTTACAACCGGAACCTTTTTCTACAAAGAAATCCAATACAAGACCATTCATTGGGTCTACACTTTACCCATTAATGAAAAGCAATTTTTTTGGGGTCGGTTTTTGGCGGCCTTTCTTTATAATGCGTTCATAACATTTGCGCTTGTGGTCGGGCTGTTTTTGGTTCCTTATGTGGGCATGGGGGATGCGAGTAGGTTTGGTCCAGTCCCTATCGGGCAGCTCCTCCATGGATTTGCCATTCTCGTCTTGCCCAACGTACTCTTGATAACCGCCATGATTACGGCTGCATTGGTTTTTACAAGAAAGATTACCGTTAGCTATCTCGCCGTATTTCTGCTTCTGATTTTATTCCTTCTCATGCAAGGCATATCGGCCTCTTCCGGAATCAGTTTTTTGCTTATCCTGTTGGAACCTTTCAGTTTTGTAGCTGTTGAGGAAATAAATGATGGTATGACAACGGTTGAGAAGAATACAGAATATATTTACCTGGCCGGAAATCTACTCGCAAATCGGGCCTTGTGGTTCGGGTTATCGCTGTTTCTCATCGGTGCTTCTTATCTGAAATTCAGCTTTCAAGGCTTCTTTGGCAATTCAAAAAGCAAAGGGAAAGGAGTCGTACCATCCCAAAGCCAGGAAGATGCAGCCCCAATTGAGATAAAACTTGAAAAACCCCAACTCGCATTTCAAGGCAAAAGTTTTCTAAAGAAGCTTGTGACGCTCTCTTTCCTAGAGTTTAAAAACGTGGTGCGGCCCGCCTCTTTTAAAATCATATTGGGACTTATTCTATTAATGGTTATTCTTCAGAATCTCTTATGGAATGCCTCCTATTATATTGGACCTACCCAACCACTTACCTTTACCATGACCAACTTCCGAATTTCTTTTGGAGTGTTTGTGATCATTTTGGTAATGATTTGGTCAGGAGAGCTTTTTTTTAAAGACAAGACGGTCAACATTGACCAGATTATAGATGCCCTTCCCGTTCCGCTATGGGTCACACAACTATCGCGTTTTATAGCCATGTCTGGAGTGGCTTTGGTATTATCCATCACGTTTGTGTTGTTGGGAATCATTTTTCAAGTCATTAAGGGTGGAGTTAATCTTATTGAGATGGGATTGTACGGTTACGACCTTTTAGGGTATAATTTTGGTTGGCTGACCTTTGTACTTGAAATAGCCCTTGTGTTCTTTCTGGCAGGTGTTACCAATAATCGTTATCTGACCCACTTTATAAGTGTGGGCATAGTGCTTGCAAATGTCATCGCCTTTGCATTAGGCTTAGGAGAGCAAGTTCGCTTTTATTATGCCGGTGTGCCCGGGGTAGAAGAATATTCAGAAATTAGCGGCTATGGTATATGGATGGTTTCCGGTGGTTGGTTCTTTTTCATGTGGACCATGCTTGCCACAACGTTCATCTTATTGGGCATTCATTTTTGGAAACGGGGAACCGACCAAAATTATCTTCGCAAATGGCGATTTTTGGGAAACCAACTTTCTTTACCGGGCAAGTTTGCAGCACTCGGCACACTCTTGGTCTTTTTCTTCATGCAATCGTTCATCGTTAAAAATACAACAGCTCAGGGGAACTTTATTTTGAGTGCCGAAGAGGAAAGATTACAAGTGGATTATGAAAAACGATATGGATATATTGGTGAGAAACCACATCCCAAATATACAGCGATGGACTTACGTTTTGACTACTATCCCACAGAACGCAAAGCATCATTTGAGGCGGATGCTACCCTCGCCAATAGCACCAATACGTCTATTGATACGCTTTATCTTTCGCATCAACATCATGTCAATATTGAAGAATTAAGGTATAATGGAACTCCCCTTAAGGCAGCATGGATATCTGATGAGCATAATATGATAGCATATCCATTGACACCCGCACTACTACCAAACACTGCTGCTAAACTCAGCATAAAAGCGACCAAGCAATACCAAGGTTTCACCGAAGGTGGTGCTAACGCCCAACCTGACTTGACATTTAATGGATCCTTTGGCAGCATCAAGGAATTCATGCCTATACTCGGTTATGATGCTGATAAAGAGTTGGTTGAAAATAGAAAGAGAACATCCAATGGTCTGCCAAGATTGGATTCAAGAATGGCCGAGGTCACCGATAAGGTCGCGCTAACACAGGACTTTTTAGCTCCGGATGCCGACAAGCTAAAGGGTACGGTCACCATTGGTACAGTAACCGGTCAAATCCCCTTGGCCCCAGGTGAATTGGTAGAAGAATGGCAGGAAGAAGGCAGGACCTATCGCAAATATGTTATAGCGAATCCTGAAAGCTTTAACTGGTGTCTAGCCTCTTCAAATTTATCCGAACGGGAAGGTAAAACTGGAAAAGTAAAAACCACTATTCTGTATTCTCCGAAACATCCGTTCAATTTAGCACTTTACGAAGATGCCCTGCACAGTGGCATAGTATTCGTCCAGAGAGAGCTTGGGAGCTATCCTTACAGTGAACTGAGAATTTTGGAAATACCGTTTTACCAAGATGGGTTTTATACGTATCCGAATACCATAGCCATTTCAGAAAAAGAGGGATGGTATGCTGATATCAGAGATATTTCGGAAAAATCATATGTCTTTCATAGTATTGTTACCCAAATTATGAAACAGTGGATAAATTACAGTACACGTCTAGCCAATGTACAAGGTGCAACTATGCTCAGCGAGGCTATACCACACACTTTAGGTCTACAGGTATTAAAAAATAAACTTGGGGAAGAAGCGGTGGAATCGGTCTTGCAAAAAAAACAAGACTTTTATTTTGCTGAGAAAAATGACGAGCCCAACCAAGAACCAGCATTGATATATGCGGATGGAGCCGAGTACCTGGAAGCGCATAAAGGAGCTGTAGCACTTTATCAGCTATCCAGAACTCTGGGCGAGGAACGATTTAATGCGACACTACTTCAATGGACAAAAGAAAATGAGGGTAGACCCGCACGATTTGTTGATTTGTATCAAAAGCTTCTAAAGGGGTCGCCTAAAGAAAAAAGAGAACGTATCAGGAAACTTTTCGAGACCACCGAGCCCGTGTCCAAATCCAAACTGTTAAATTAACCGGATATGGATTGTTGAACCCGTTGCACAAAAAAACGAATGCCAATTTCATAAAAAGTTGACGCTCAAAAACTTAATATTTACGAAAAATGATTCTTTTGGAATGACTGGCAAATAATTTTGGAATAACCATTTGCAGAACATAACATAATTTTTGCTCAAACTTTCCAAATCTGAATCTTCTCAAGTAGTTCCCTTCCACTTTGACCCAGTTCAACTTCTCTATCCAACGAGATGTTCTCGTCCCGGAATTCGATGTCTTTTCCGCTTTTCCTAGTATTGAATAGCGGTTTGCCCAGTTCTTCCAAAAAATTACAGAATGTGGAAATGGTCGTGAAATGAAGGTAAAAACTTCAACGACGACCTGTTCAATGGACAATTAATAGGTTATGGTTATCGTTATAGCCTATAACCATCTAAGTACCTACTGCGTATTTCCTTGGTTTTTAAACCAATAACCCATTTAACCACCCCCATGAAAAACTTGACGATTTTTTTTACCCTTACCACCTTGATGTTTACCCTAGGCTGTTCCACGGATACCGAAAATATTTTTTCAATGGATGAAAGTAGTCCCCAGAATACAGAAAATGCTCCTGATAACGCTGAGGATGATTCTGATGGAGGAAACAGTTCTGAATCGGATGGTTCAACCGGTTCGGGAAACAATTGCCAAAATGTGAACGATACGTACTCCATCGATTTGAATCCAAACAATTGTGGCGTTGACATTCAGTCCAGTTTGGGCATTAATGCCGTGTATGAAGAAACACTGTCGGGCAATGAGCGAATCATAAGTACCAATTCCATTCCAAATCACAACGTTGGACAATTCCCCAACAATGGCAACCCAAACATGATTACAGAAATCGACCTTGTATTTACCATTACCACAGCACCAAGTACAAATAATACCACAACGGCATTGACGACGAGTAATGGAAGTCCCCGATATCGATTTGGAATTCTCTACAATGGTATCGTGTTGGCGCCAATTGCAGCGGAGTTTTTTGTGAATACCGAAACGGGTCAGGACAATACGGACTGGAACGAAAATGCCTTGAGCTCTGAGATTAATTTGGGTACAGATTGTAACAACAGCCATGTTTTTCCCAGCGGTCAATACCATACCCATGCAACTCCTTCATCGTTTATAGCCGAATTGAACCTTAATGGCATGAGCCCTGAGCAGGTAGGTTGGGCGGCGGACGGTCATCCTATTTATTACAAATATGGTAACAAAATGGGGGCCGTAGCTGAGCTGGCTTCAAGTTATAGGCTTAAGAACTCTGATAGAGGTGGTGACGACATATCGGCACCAAGTGGTTGTCCCGATGGTACGTATACCCAAGACTACGAGTACGTTTCCGGCCTTGGAGACCTGGATGAATGTAATGGGTATAACGACCCACAACTGGGCTATATCTATGTGATCACAGATACGTATCCTTCTATTCCCAGGTGTTTTGTGGGGACCCCCAGTAATGACTTCGCGAACAATTGATGCCTATCTATCTTTCAGAGATGAGTTACCCCAAGCGAAGTATCCTTATCGGAACGTTTATCGTGTTCTTTGCTTTGTTTTCAAAAAGATGCGCCGCACACTCCTTGGTTGTATCAACATACCATTTGAAGTTCAAGGATAACACCTGGATACTTAGTTTTAAACAAGAAACAGGTTCTTTGCGGGATGCTATTTACGCAATCAATCCAGAGTTAAGAGGTGCTAATTTAAACTCAAAAAGCTTCTTGGATACCACGAGGGAGCACATTGCTACAGTGATGCGATTTGAGATTGACGGTGAGATTCTAAATATTTCTCCTCGTTTTATGCGATATGGCGGTCGTCATTTTACGGGAGAATTTGTGGTCACTGGCCTTGAAAAAAATCCTAAAGGAATGGACATAAAAACAACAGGGTTCGAATATAACGAGCACGCCTCCCGGCTTTTGACCATTACCAGCTCAGGAAATCAGTTTAGGCATCAGTTCCACGAGGTGAACAAGGCAGCTTATTTCGATTTTTCAAGTGAAACATTCAGTCAGAAAGGAAATGATAAAAAATCAGGTGCCACCACTTTTTTAATTATTGTGGCAACCCTTCTGGTATTGGTAGTTCTTTCCAATGTTTTGAAACCTAAATTGCTGCTTTAAGAATCAATTTTTGGCGATGGCCTCCCAAAAAGCCGGTTTAAAACAATTAGGCAGAGTTCATCTATGTTCCAATTCCTCTATAGATTGATTATGCGCCATTAATAAATATATACCGGGCCCCTATGTACTTTATCCCCCACAGTTAGTGCATAGCGGTATACATTATTTTTAAAATCATAGTTTTTTAAGTTGATTTCTGCCCTGTTCGTTTCCTGGTCGAGGAAACCGTGATATACCCGTTCCACAACATTTCCGTAATAATCAAGGACCTCCAGTTTTGAATAACACCCAGGTTTTGGAAGCGTGTATTCAAAATAGATTTTATCCACCGATGGATCGGTCTTTATCGTTAAGGGGATTTTGGAGCCTTCAACATTAATTTCAGTAAGCACCTCATTGGAGTAAATGACCATTTCTTCAAAATTGCTCTGGGCAACCATTTTTAAATAGACCGTACCATTCGGCTTGTCCCAATAAAAGGATGAATTTTCAGAATCGGTTAAAGCCTCCCTACTTTCCACAGCATACAATTGATTTCCGAAGGAGCGCATTGCCACGGGACTTGGGTGTGGATACGGTAATTTTAAATATATGCTTTTTCCTGATGGAGCTTCCCATTCAAATCCATAGTCATAGAATGGCAAATCAAAACTACCAAAGTCCAATTCGTAGTATTCGTCGGCAATCACTTCTAATTCGTAGGTATTGGTTTTTTCTTTAAAGGTGATTACCGTCCCTTTTCTATTCAAAATCTTTACTCCATCAAACGCTCCATCATGTTCATGTACGGGGTCTGTCAGTCCCATACCCGTGGCGATGGTCAGTTTTCCAAACTTTGAGATTGGGGAGTAATTCACCCCATCATTGGCGGCCAGCGTTTTACTTTCCGAATGATTTAAAAAAGACTGCTTGGGATAAACAACAAATCCGGAACATATATTGATTTTTGCTTTGGCCGTATGATGCCCATGATGCCCCTGAGTTTTTTGCCTCGGACTGTTTTGTGTCGTGTTTTTCCTCCCCATAAGAGAACCATCCTGGGTATGGATGATGGTTTTGGCGTCTATCGCTGAAAAAAACATGGGACGAGTACGTTCATCATATTGGATTTCTCTGAAATAGTTTGAGGCGGAAACCAATCCTTCAAAATGAAAACCCAAGTCATAATTTTGAATGGTAATCCCATTTATCTTAGGCGCAGACCCACTGTAACGGTCGGTCACCCAAATTGCTGTGGAGTTTTTCCCCAAATCCGGACTTTCCATAACAAAACGAATCTGCTCCAGGTAGGATTTCCCAGGAACGCAACCGATGGTATTGTCTATAAACTTGTAATTTGAAACCAGGAAACCAGGATTTTTTAAAACTGCTCCTATTTCGAAATTCTCGATACTATTTCCATTACTTTTTTGGATGCCTTTGGAGTCAAAATGGTCAACCTCCAACCCTATTGTGGTGTGGGTATTCTTTTTGGATAAATTGATAATATGGTTGTTGTGAAAGTTCAAATCCTGGGTTGGCCTTATACGCTGGGCAACAGCTTTTTCTTTGAAAAGAATTCCAATCCCATTGGTGTTATTTTCAACAAGCACGGTATTGTTTTCAAATAGATGACCGGAGTTTTCTAAAAGTACGGCATAAGAACCTTTCCCAGCCATATTATAAATATGGTTGTTCCTGAAAACCGAGGGAGAGGCAACCCCAGAATTATAACTTTTAATTGAAGTGGCGGCTTCGGAAGAAATCAGATTTTCCGTAACTTCAAGGGTACTGTTGGTAAGCTCTAAATCTGTATTTTGCGATTTTCGAAACAGGCAGTGTTTTAGAAACGAACCTTTCTGAATCAAATCCGCTATCAAAATTGCCGAATTGTCATTGGATCCCAAGCCAGAAAACTGTACTCCGGAAATATGGATATCCCTTGAATTTCTGAACGCCATATAACCTTGGGAGGTGTCTCTAACAAAAAAATGGATGTTGCTTTTGTATTCTTTTTGATGGGAATTTTTGTCTGTCCTAGGATTTTCTGTTGTAAACTCGTTTCTAGTGCCTCCAAAAACATAAAGGTTTCCTCTGTTAATCACTTCAAACGTTGCAAGTTCCGATGCGAACTCCAACAAAAGCTGATGCCCAAAAGGATTTTCAGAAGAACCGGCGACAAATCTTCCACCATCAATCAAAAGTTTGGAAAACTTAAGCTTGACGTCCTTGGTGTCTTCCAGTTTAAAGGTTCCTTTGATAATCAATTGGTCGACCTCCAAAATGCTATCCCTGAACATATGTTCTTGGTCTTTTTCCACAACGAACACTCCGTTCACTTGTGCTTGGGCAATATGCATTCCCAGAAGACAAAACAGGGTCCAGAAACAGGTATTTACGCTCTCCAATTTAAAAAAACGCATAGTTCCCTTAAGATTTTATGACTTTAATGGAAATGGATGTACTCCCTACCCGGATGCTTAAAATATAGACACCGGAATTTAATCGTATTGTGTTCAACGGAATACTGTGGAAACCGGAATCTTGCTTACCAGAAAAAACAGTGCCCAAATTTCTGCCGAGTACATCATAAACATCAATGGAAAGAAACTCATTTTGTAAAAGGGTATATTCCAATTTGGAATCTGGGGTAAGTGGGTTGGGATAAACGGTCAAATCCCTGAAAAACTGTTCTTCACTTCCAATTTGGAGTCCGAAGTTGTTTCCGGTATTCTGACCCTTAGGTATAATGGTCACATGGGCCGATCCATCAGCTGCTGTTACCATTTTGAGGTAAATGGCTCCTTCATCTGAATTAAAATAATAGGCATTGGTACTTTGCTGGTTTAATTCTGCAATGCTACCCACCTTGAGTATCGAAAAATCATTTTCCCTTAAAACCTCGGTATCCGTATAGGGCATGGGAAACTTGAAAATACTCCACGCTCCTTCTTTGCCAAGCACACTTCGCAACTCCATACTGTTGCCCCGGTCTTCCATTTCCCACTGACCCATTACCGTGTAGCTCTGTTGTCCGAAGAAATTAAAATACCTGCGTTTGGAATTTTGCATTTTTGGGATTCTGAGATTATCCGCGTCCCGAATGAGGGATACTTCTTGCGGAAGGTCGAAGCCAATATTCCCAATTCTAAGTTGCATAGCCCCTTCCGCTTCCAGTATATAGGCCTGCCATTCTTTATGATAGGCGATGGCATCCTGCTTTAAGGCTGAATACGGATGGGCTATAAGGACTGGTCTATCATATCCGGAAAGACTGCCGTCCTCATCCAAAAGAAACGACGAATTTTCACTTTTACCTTTATTGCCCCTTGTAGACATCCATACGGGTTTGGTGTTGCCCAATACTTTGATCCCTTTAAGGAAATTTTCTTCTTTATGAATCCCCGCGCCCACAACGGCAGCGGCTACCTTATCTGGTTCAATATCTTTGTTGATATCGATAAAGGTGACATTCGTCAATTTAGGTTCTTTGCTACCACCTTGTGCAATGGAATAATATCCTGCACGTTTATCACCATGTCGAAGATTACGGTTAGGGCCGCCAATGGTGTTTTCAGTTTTTCCGATAACCAAGGTGTTTTCAACATGGGATTCAGATGAAAGTAATCCGATGGAATTATCCGCCAAAATGAAGTTCTCCAGCGTAACATTGGTAATCTCCGACCACACCCCGCTCATCATGTTTTTATATCCCGTGTAGTTGCTCAAAGTCCACATGAGCTCTCCATTCTGGAACGTATTCATGAAAATTCCGTGTCCAAAACCGACCTTGCCATACATTGCTACATTGGAAACCCCCTCATTTCCAAGATTTCCCGGGACTGAACAGGAGTGCGCAACATTCCCGTCAAAAACAACATTTCTTGGGAGTAAATCAAAATCCTTGAAGTCTCTGGACCGACCTCTGGTATCCAGAAAAAAACCATTTCCTTTTTCAACGCCCCCAACGTGATTGCCGATAATATTATTATGTGGGTTTCTCATCCAAAAACCGGAAGAGCGTTGCTCCCCCTGCGTACTGGTCTTTCCACCATCTTTCGGAAATGCAAAGAACCCTTTTTCCGGATTTCGTGTTAACAGTGCCAAATTATTTTTGAAGGTATTGTCTATTTCATTTCCGTCCTCCGCAGGAATGAAAGCGTGGTTTAGGACATCGTATGTAACCACATTTTCTACCAGCACATGGTCCGTTTGGTGAACCACAACGGCACGTTGTAAACTATGGTGCACACTGGAATTTCTGAGATAGTCCCCTTCTCTATCGCCTGCTAAATGCCAGTGAAAATTATATCTTGCCTCCAAGCCCGGTTGTCCTAAAGCCGTGAACTCCACACCCTCAATATGAACGGGACCTGAAGAGTTCATTATCATAATATGTCCACCAAATTTGTTTTCGAATGAATCCGCGGCTCCCTGTATCTTGATGTTTCGGTTCAACAAACCTACCTCGGCACGTTCGTCCAATATTTTCCCTTCATATTCCTGAAGTTCGCCAAAATGGGGAAAACGCAAAGAAGGCGTAAAGGATACGGTTCTACCCGAAATACCCGTAATTGTAAGTTCTTCGGTCTCAAAAGCATCAAAACCACTAGGTGCAATCGCTATCTTATCACCCGATTTCCATCCTATAGGATTTCTATCCAATAGCATTTGATTGTCCCCTGTGGCAACACTTTTGGAAATCTGGGCCCAACTGAGCTTTTTTGCGCTTTGACCGTGTATTTCCAGTTGGCCCCCAGCCATAGAGACTAAAAATCGACCGCCCATGGTATTCACGTCTTCTTGAGGGCCGGTAAGGGTAATTGTCGCGTTATTTTTAAATGGATTTTCTTCACTACCTATCTGCAAAAGACCATGTACCATAATCCAACGTGCCGTAAGGTTAACATCCTTATCAGCAAACAGCAACGTACCATTTATTTCAAGACTCCCTAAGTTAGGCGTATGGACATCCAGTAAAATTGTTCTTCCCTCGGGAACAATCACATTTTGGTTCGCTCCAGGAACCTTTCCTGAAGGCCAAGAGTTTGGGTTGGACCAGTTGGACTGGGCAAAAAGACAAACCGATAGTAAAGAAAAAAATAGGGTTGATAAAATGCGGTTGGGTGTTGAGGCTCCAGTCATGATTTTGAGGTTTTAGGGCAGGCAACCGATTGGTTTAGCTCAGGCCCCGGCCACCCTATAATTAACAACACTTCATCGATGATACCCTACTTTTTTTCGATGAAATGCACAAAAAAACCAAACGCCCCGAAAAATATCTTAAAATACAGGGTAAGAATTATCAAAAAAAGACCTTCCATTCATTGGGTCAAACCTTGGGGTCAGCACCAGAACCGGTTCCTTTGAACAATTGTGTTGGAGTGGTACAGTAGCCATTTGGAAAAATAACCAAAAGGACAACACTATTATCTGGCCATCGCAATGGACTTCAGGTCTTTCGGCATTTTCTGTAAGGCATATCGCAAAGCTGTACGGGGCATGACCGACTTATTTTTCATGATGTAGTGGAATACCTCTTGTTGATGTGATTGACTGGTTACTTTCAACATCCAGCCATACCCTTTTTGCACCAGGTCGTCCTTATCCGAAAGAAGCAAATCTGAAATCTCCAAGATATCCTTTAGGAACTTACCTTTTCCTGCAGGTACTATTAAACTCACGGAAGCGGCACGACGCATCCATCGATTTTCCGACTTGGTGAAATCCTTGAGCTTTTTTACGCTATCTGGATACATTTCAATAAACCCGCCCATGGTATGATTGCAAAATGCATCGCAAGAGACCCAATTCCTTACGTAGTCGCTGATCCATTTTTGAAATAATATGAAATCAGCCGGTTCAAACTGATTCTGAAGGTAATGGGACCAATTACAAGCAATAATGGATTCTTCCAAATATCCGGACCTCCAAAGTTCTTCACATAAATCATAAATTTCGGATTTCGATCTGGAGTTGATTCTTTTAAAAAAGGTTTTACCGATATTCCTTACCACTGCGGTCCTGACACCGTAGCATTTTAGCTTTTCCTTTGAAAATTTCTGACCGTTCGCCTGCACATTTTCATCTATCCTGTTTTTAAGTGCGCCCCGAACCTTATCCAAAATATCTTCCATTTACAGGTCCAATTTCATCATTTCATGTCATAAATATCCCAGATATATGCAAAACTTTAATAGGAATCGAAGGAGGCAGGAATTCTATTTTCTTCACTTTCGCCATCCCAACCCCAAGATACTATCCACCACCTATTATCTTTAAAATGGAGTTGTATACTATTGATCCCACGACGAACGACTGGACCATTTTTATGATGCCGGACTTGATAGGTACTCCATACATGGGCCATATTTCCAAATATTCTTACCTCTCGGTTGATTTCTTCTTCAAAAAACCCAGATTCCCTTAAATCACCCATTCCTTCATAGAATTTATCCAACGTCAAAACTTCCCGCGATGATTTCCCTTTGATTAAACTGTTTTTGAAAATTATGGCATTAGGTGCGTACAGTTTTCTCATTTCTACAAGTTGACGGGAAGTTCCCGCTTCACCTGAAATGCCGTCATAGGCACTACCTAAGATTCCCGAAAGCGTTTCAACATCTTCCATTGAGGAATATGGGTTTTTTTGAGCCTCTTGGGCCATGAAAATCGTACTGAAAAGCAGTAAAAGAAGTAATATAAGGTACCTTGTCATCTGTAATGGATTTATATTATAGTTACATTTTCCATGATTTGAACCGTCATGGATTATCTCCCACAAACGCAAATATGGTTTTAAAAATCAGTTGGAATTGTTCCTCGGTGAATCCAAGATGTGTTCCTCCTTTCAGGGTCAATAGTTGATTTGTAACACCGAGGCTTTCCAGTTTTTCATGAAGGAGTTCAGCTTGGTCGTATGGGGTCAAAGTATCCATATCGCCCTGAATCGTGAGAATGGAAGGTGCGTTTTCCGTGATGTAGTAAATGGGAGAGTATTTTCTGTAAATCTCCGAGATGTTTTCTTTGCCTTTCACCCAATTCGATACAAAATTTTGATTGGGAAGATATGAGCTTAAGTAGGTCTCTATTTTTTGTAGGTCCGTCACTCCATACCAATTTACGATGGCATGAATCCGTATTTTGTTACCTACGTATGAAGGATGGCTGTTGGGCACACTGTTGACCAAACCTGCCAATAGAGCCAAATGGCCCCCGGACGAGGCACCCGAAACCACGATTGTATTGGTATCTAATCGATAGGTTTCGGCATTGTCGCCAATCCATTCCATAACGGTTAGAACGTCTTCCGCCGCATCGGGTGCCGTTCCCACACCCTTGCGATACTCCACATTGACCACATTCCATCCCCGTTCCAAAAAATGTGTGAAAAACCACGCATCAGTTTCCTTATTGCCATATCGCCAACCCCCACCATGAATCCACACCAAGGTAGGTTTCTTGTCTTTACTTCGTGTAAACCAGCTAGGTTCCCCAATATACTTTCCATGGGTATAGATATCCAAACGTTGGTCTGGGTCGTCTCCATAGGGGACATCCATTTCCATGCTATAATGATGTGCCCAAAACTGGGTTGAGAATACATCACTTTTTGCCAAAGCCCTACTTTGTTCATCCTTTTTTATTTGTTTACAGGCAATTTGTATAAATGAAAGACCTATTGAAATAATGACAATTCGAAATCCCACGAGACTATTTTTGTTGGATACAAAGAAAAAAGTAAAAGGAAGCGCGCCAGTTGTCAATATGGATAATAAATGGTCATTTTCGGTAAATAGACCGAAACTCATTTGGGGTGTTTCCAGTCAGTCTTTTAAAAAATCGAACAAAATTTGATTTGTCCGAAAAACCTAGCTCGTACACAATGTCGGAAATATTTTTGTCAGAATACAGTAAGTCGCGTTTTACTTCGGTAAGCAACCTGTCGCGAATGACCACCGCCGTTGACTTTCCTGCAGTTTTGTTTAGGGCCTTATTGAGTTGGCTCCGGCTTACCTTCAACAATTCTGTGTAATCTTCAATCCGTTGCTTGCTCCGAATATTTTCTTCCAGGGACTTTCTAAACCGCAAGGAAATACTATCCTGATAGAGCTCTGTGGACAGACGATACGCTTCGATATAAATCCGATTCATTCGGATGAGCATAGTGTACAACAGAGATCGTAAATAATGATGGCTATCATCACGGAGATAATTCAATTCTAAACCAATCCTCTTGCAATTTTCGACAAATTCAGAAAACAACTGGTCTTCACATCGGAGAATGGGCGGCTGGCTGATCTGAAAAAATTGGAAGCGGTGGACGAAGAGGTCATCATTAAAAAATGTTTCGGTAAACTCATTCTCGAATATCAAGAGATATCCTGAAAAGTCGGTAGTCACGGCAACCCATTCCCTAACTTGGTTGGCCCGAAGGAATATAATGCATCCCCTGTTCAAAGAAAAGGATTCATTTTCGATGGAGATTTTGGCCTTCCCACTGTTCTGAATGAAGATTCCATGAAAATCATAACAAAATGGTTGCCCCGTCACCACCTTTCGTTCAACTTCCGAAAAGAACACACAGTCCATTAAAAGTTCGCGGTCATATTTTTTCCGGTCGAAACTATGCCTTTTCGTTTCCAATTTCATCAATCTCTTAAAACTACAAACTGGTCATTGACGGTTTTGATTGTTTAGCTAGAATTTGGATTTATCCATCACAACGCCTTGGCATAACCAATACATTCTCTAGGTGGAGAATGGAAATATCCAATAGAAATTTATTTGTGACCAAATCTTTCTGTTCCACTATATTTTTTGCCCAAGTAACCCAAATTTAGCCAATCCTTGAGAGACACAAACAAAGTCAAGGCAACGGAGTGGGTTTTTAACGTTTTCACTCCCATTAACCTCCATAATATTTTACTTCCTTCTAGTATTTAATGCAAGGACTGTATCAAATCTGCAACGGTACAAAGGGCTACTATTTCAACCAAGTAAAAATATATGTGGAAAGTACATTCTTTTACAAACTTTTACCTTGATTTATGTTCAGCTTGTTTACCTAATTCTGCTTAACCACTCCGGGGTAACACCCATAAATTCTGCGATGTACTTGGCGGGTATCTGTCTTACGATTTCAGGGCACTCCTTTAAGAGATAGTGGTACATGTCCTTTGTAGTCAGGGTTATTAACTTGGTATGGAACTCATTGATGGCCAGAAGGGCGTAGATGGTTTCTTCCACATACGCTTTGTGTAGGGAATCATCCTCCTTCAAAGCATTTAGTATTACACCCTTCTGCAGTACCAAAACATCCGATCGCATTACGGCCTTGAGCTGGCAGTTAGAAATTGAATCGCTAAAAAAGCTTTGTATCACCGTCATTATTGGATGAAATAATTCAAGATGAAAATTGATGGTACGTAATCTATCCACCATCGGGTTGTAGTTCTGGCAGACAAACCCACCGCTCAAAATCAAAAAAACCTTATCACATTTCTCACCGATATTGAGTAGACATTCTGAAGGTCTCACCGTTGTGTAGCTCCCTTCTTCCTCAAAAAATTCAAGTAGTTTATTTCTTGGGTGGTATCTGGATTGGTCCATAGATAATGGATTAAAAAAGACCTTTGGAGTCAAAAGTATTGCAATGCATTTTAAGGAAAAAATGAAAAAAAGGTCTTTAACTAAGTCAATAATATTTCTGACAAATAAACTTAGTTTTAAGAAGTAAAAGTCAGAACACATTTCTAAACCACCTCTTTAAAATGAGCCATTCGAAGAAGCTAACGGTTCCACGGGCCAGAAACTTTGGTTGGGAATTAAAACCCATCTCATCAGCGTACTTTAAGGTCATACGAAATAAATCCAATCAAATCTGTGTTGTCCTGGAACATGCATTGCTACGAGGAGTATCAACTGAAATGATCCATTGGTGGTTTCACCATTTTACCAAGTTGAACGTTAGGTTAATCGATATTCCCGGTTACGAAGGAAAAACGGTCCCGGCCTATTTATTATGGCATCCCTCAGACCATGTGAGCGCTGAGTTAAAAGGTAAACTTGGCCCTGGCGGAACCCCGAGGGCCGGAGCCAAAATCCATATTAAGGAAACCATGCAATATGAAAAGTATGGTTTAAAATATCCCGTGGACCAGGAACTTATGATCTTTTATCATGACAAAGATGGATGGGGTATGGGAAAAACTGTTCCGTGGGTCGGTCCGATGATGTCTTTACGGATAAGCTTTAAAGATGTATATGAAGGTGGAAAGATTATAGGTGTCCACTATCACTATGAAGTAGTTGCTGGGTCCTACAAACAGAATTTTGTCGCACAAAAGCTAACCAATAAAATAGTAGGGAATTTTGGAACCGAATTTTGGAATGCTTGGTTAACCCATAACACCATTGAGGTTGGGGTGTTCGAAGATTTTCTGCCTGTCCTTTTTGAGCAACGTAACCATACGGACACTATGTCCTACGCCAAAGAAATGAACCCGATTACGAAAAGTCCGGCAATGCAAAATGGTTTTAGTAAGTCCTTATTTGAAGCGCGTGTGAAAGGGTATAGCGAAAGTGTAAATGCCTTTGAGTATCAGGGAGTAACTAAAAAGAGCTTCTTATAAGATTGTCAGGACCAACGGACTCTTCGCTCAATGCGTTCATGTAAGGTGTTTTATCGGTCAGGCTTCCTCTATTTTGAAATAAGGGCCTTATGAACCGGTATATAGTTATCGGTAGCAAACCGATCGATTCCCAGTTTGGTCCACTCGTTGAACAACTGATATCCCCTAGCCTTCGCCCTGTTGTCCAAATTCCCAATCGTTCCTAAAGTGACCACAATGCCCTTTTGCTTTAATTTTTGATAAAATAACGTATCCTTTAGGGTTAGGCCCGTGAAGGCAGAAACTTTGGAAATGTTTATAAGGGAACCCAATAATTTCTCAAAAACCGTAGAACTGCCTAGGGAAACCGAGAGATTGATTTCGGAATCGTACTGATGCACCGACTCAGCATCCCTGAGAGAATAGGTAATAACCTCCGTTTTATCTAAGACCTTGTATTCCCTGATGAGGTCTATCACCTGGCGAAAAGTAGTTTTATCTTTAACATCGATGCTCAGAAAAGCATTTTCCGCTTTGAGCCATTCAAAAACTGTTCTCAACGTAGGAACCCTAAACTTTGTTTTTTCCTGGTTCCCATCTATCAAAAAGCCTTTTTTGATTTCTTCCAGTGTATAGTCCTTAACATAACCTTTTAAGGTGCTGGTTCTATCCAAAGTCTTATCATGCATCAGAACCAGGACACTATCGCGGGTCGGTAGAACATCGATTTCCATCATTATACCATCCACCATGTTCGAAGTGTTCTGTAAGGTCTCCAGCGCATTCTCAGGATAACCTGCCAACGGACCTCCACGATGTGCGCTTATAGTAACCGCCTTAATGTTGGTGTTGGAAGTTGTTTTTGATTGGGACTTACATCCAAAAGAAAGCAAGCTTATGGTGAGGAGTAAAAGAAAAATAACGTATACCGTAGCTTTCCTTATATCAATTTGTTTAAATGCTATTTTCCGTTTTTTATCCATTTTCTTTACTTCTGAACTGGTCGAAATACCTTCATCTTCTCTGGATTCGATATCAAATAAGGTCCTCCTATCAAATCGATACAATACGGAATGGCGGGGAAAATGGCCTCAAGACATTCCTGAATAGCCTTTGGCTTACCCGGTAAGTTGACGATTAAGGTATTCCTTCGAATTCCCGCCGTTTGGCGTGAAAGAATGGCAGTAGGTACGTATTTTAAACTTACCTGTCGCATTTGTTCGCCAAATCCTGGGAGAAGTTTTTCACAGACCGCGATGGTCGCCTCGGGTGTTACGTCTCTAGGAGCCGGCCCCGTTCCACCCGTGGTTACTATCAGGCAGCAACCCTTATCGTCTGCCATGGCCCTCAGTTCTTTTTCAAGTAAATCTTGCTCATCGGCGATTATCGCGTACTCCACTTCCCATGGGCTGGATAACCATACATTTAGTAGCCGTTTGACTTCACGACCCGGCACATCTTCATACTCTCCACGACTAGCACGGTCCGAAACATTTATTATTCCAATTTTTGCGTTTGCCACTTACCCTAGACTGAAAATTTTAACAAGAGTACAACTATCTTGAATATTTCAGAAAAATAAGAGAAATAAAAATCATCTACTGTTAGCACTCGGTTTTAATAAGCACTTATTGGCGAAAAAATGATATGCAAAGCTGGAGTTAGCAAAAACTGGATTTATTCAAAAGCATACGCTCCGTTCACAGGCCACTCATCACGACAACCCTCTTTCCAAATTTCCGTTTCAAGTTCTTCATCGGTGGACAGACAAGCATCAAGATTTGCCCTTATACCTGCTTCGTCCATATCCTGGCCAATAAAAACGAGCTCGTTTTTGCGGTCACCAAATGTTTTGTCCCATCCTGATTCAATTTGGCTGCGATTCTCTACAAACACCAAATATTGAGCACGTTTTTCAGGGGGCATACTACTCCACCAGACACCAGCACTTTCAGTGCGTAAGGACCCTCCGGCCTGTCCCCAAATTAAAGCTTGATTCGGACGGGAAGCAATCCAAAACAATCCCTTACTGCGAATAATGGTGTTCGGAAACTGATGTTGCACATAATGCCAGAAACGTTTTGGGTCAAAAGGCTTGATACTTCTGTACACAAAGGAACCAATGCCATACTCCTCGGTTTCAGGGGTATGCCCGTCTTTTTTTAGTTCTTCTATCCAACCTGCACTTTGTTCTGCTTCTTCAAAATCAAAAAGCCCTGTATTAAGTATCTCTTTGGGGCTTACTTTTCCAAAACAAGATTGAATGATACGTGCGGAAGGATTTAGTTTAGAAATAGTTGCGTGCAACACCCCTAATTGTTCTTCGGTTACCAAGTCAGTTTTGTTGAGTATAATTACGTTTGCAAACTCAATTTGGTCCGTGAGTAAATTGACAATCGTGCGGAAGTCGTTCTCAATATCCGTGAGTTCTCGGTCCATTAAGGTTTCCAGGCTGCCAAAATCCTTAAAAAAGTTAAAGGCATCAACTACCGTTACCATAGTATCCACGTAACTAAAGCGTGAGAGATCAATATTGTTTTCCTCATCAATGAAGGAAAAGGTTTGTGCCACGGGTATTGGTTCACTAATCCCTGTACTTTCAATGAGCAGATAATCAAATCTATTTTCTTTGGCCAAACGTTTTACCTCTACCATCAAATCTTCTCTAAGGGTACAACATATACACCCATTGCTCATTTCCACCAATTTCTCTTCTGTTCGAGAAAGTGTGTTTTCCTGTTTTACCAGTTCAGCATCCACATTGACCTCGCTCATATCGTTAACGATTACAGCTACTTTCAAACCTTCTTTATTATGCAAAACATGATTAAGTAAAGTGGTTTTACCTGCACCTAGGAATCCACTTAAGACTGTTACGGGAAGCTTTTTTTTCATTTTCAATTTTTTATGGTTGAACAAAACTCTATGCTAACCCTAAACAGAAGTTAGCAAAAGTACATGCGATGATTCATGTTATTATTTATTCAGGAAAACACTTGAATATCCTGTTTGAGTACTAGGGCCAACTGCTGAACTGCTCCATTATGACATCCTTCTTTTACGGTTTTACCAAAATCATAAAGGTAGACTTAGGGATTCATTAAGGTCTATTCTAAGTAGTATTCGTTCCTCACCGTTTTCACTAACGCTTGGACTACGATGCAAAATTGGAATCCCATCAGGGTATAAAGTACCTTTTAATATCACCACGTCACCTGTATCAACTTGTTGAATTAAACCTTTGTTAGCCAAAATATTTTCGTTTCCTCTATGAGTAAGGGCGATTTTTCTAGATGCAACATAATCAGATACCCACAATGTACCAGGTCCATGATAGGTACAGAGCATCCTGAGTTGGTTAATGTCCGAATGAAACTTAGGGCACATCGTGTTACCTATTTTAGACAATATGACTCGAAAAGAGGATACACGAGCAACTCTTTTAAATGATTCCAAGAGATAAATAACGTCTTTGACCAAGTCTAAGTGATTGGGAAGTTTCCCTGCCAAATAGGTGTTCAAAGAATATGCGATTTCCCCTATAGTTCCACTTTCCTTAAACTCAACTGATTTCTCTAGTAAGAAATGTAGGCTTTCTTTTAATGATTCTATACTCCTACGGTAAACTACAATATTCTTTGTGCTTAAATGAATGTCCTCGAATATTTTTATATCATTGGCAATTGCTGCATTTTTTTCTAAGGTTTTTATCGAAATCATACCCCTGTTTTTTCCGTAGAGACCTTAATCTTCAAATTTTTACAATAGCGATGATTATACAGGTGGGCCACAACCAAGGCAATGGACCCAATATACATGAACCATATACCATAATGGATATGAAAGAGTTCGGACAAAAGCCCGAACGCAAAAACGACCCATGCAATCCACAATACCATCTTGATAGTCTTATGCTTCGTATGTCTTGCGGAATACCAAACCGCGAGAAGACTGAATACCAAAAAAAAGTAGTCCAAAAAGGCCCAAAAACCAGTCCCGTGACTGTGCTCACCCATGGTGCTTTCTAATACTGGCTTTGCGGCGAAGAACAGAGGTGTCAACGCACAATGAATGGCACAAAGACCACTGGCAGCTACTCCGAGCAAATCGGAATACTTTAATTTTTCCATTTGATTGATAGTGTTCTTCATGTATTCTTATCCTAAATGCAACTGAGTTGTAAAAGTAAGTAAACAATTTGTTATTGCAACTCAGTTGCAATAAATTTACACGATGGGTATCGTCAGAAAAACCAAATCGCTCAAAATCTTGCTCAATGAATTTGAGCGGACCAAAACCGCACTGTCAACACTAGATTTGGTCGTACGGCTTCAATATGATATGAACAAATCCACAGTTTATCGGATTCTCGAACGTTTGGAGAAGGATGACATCCTACATTCATTCACTGGAAAAGATGGCCTTAGGTGGTATGCCTTGAATGAAACCGATGGGTTTTCACCAACTCCGCTCTCAAAAACCCATCCGCATTTTCAATGTAGGGATTGTGGTAAAACAGAATGTTTGCCCATAACCGTCCCGATTCCTGAAGTTGAAGAACATAGCATTGATTCTGTGTCGCTTTTGTTAGTAGGAAGGTGTTCAAACTGCATGGATTAATGGACATTGGCAAATCCAATAGAATACCGAAAGTTCAAAAAGTATATCTCACCCTTTCTTGCCCAATAGGACAATCTGTTTTCCAAAAATAGCAGCCACACCTGCGGCCATACCCCCTAAAATTCCTGTTACCAATATCAGCAAGTAGGGGTTCTCGCCAATTTGTAAAAGCTGTGCTATTTTTTTGGCCAGGGTAAAATCATTGGCACTGCTCAAAATAAAACAGTAAACCGCCCAAAACAACAGAATCCCGAAGAAGGGTACAAAAAACACAGCGATTCTTTTTAATGGTATGAAAAGAGATGTGACCAAAGCGGCCGTCATTACGGACCACCAAGGTAAAAACAGGGATAATGTGCCAGCGAGCACAATGGTCACAATAAAATTGCTACTATTTCTATTCATTGTCCATTGGTATTAAAGTTTGAGTTCCAATAATTGCACTACTCGCCTCGTTGGATTGCAAAAAGTTGAGGCTATGGTATTTGCCTGCAGCCCAGTCGTCAATGAAATTGTCGTAATATTTACTCCCAGGATTACCGGATTGTCCTCCTGGGTATATGCCCAAAGCGGTGGGCGGAGAGGTCATTTCTACAATCATTCGCCACGAAGGCCCATGATTTTCCGAAGTAGCATTGACGATATTACGGTCGCCCCCAATGGGAATATCCAATTTGGAAAATGCGGGCAGGGCCTGTAACAAATGACCGACATAGGTGCCTTTATAATTGGCCCAGATATAGTCCCCTTTTTCTTCTTTTATCTCTTTCAACTGGGATGCAGCTTCTTTAAAAGCCATCAAGAAGAGGTCTTTAGCCGTTTCCACTTTATCCTGGGTTGCCAAAACATCCATAAATGGATGGTTGCCATGGTGCTTTAACAAATAAATGGTCTGATATGTAAAAGGTGAGGTCAATGCCGTATTTTCATCATTGAACTCATCCCATAACAATTCATACAATGCACCGTACCATTGTCTCCAAATACTGGGCCCAACTTCATCAATGTCGTTGTTAAACCTCCAAGTATTGATTTCTCGATAAATTTCTTTTTCATCTTCGGATAAGGACGAAACATCCATTTGTTCCAGCATATAAGGGACGAGTTCTTCTGCCTTGAGATTATGGGTATTGTTGTGTAAGTCCCTAAAATCTTGTACGCTGAACTTTTCCTTGGAATTAAAAAAGGCATTGATTACACGATTTCTATAGGTTTCATAGCCGTCATTAAAGACATAGTAGGGATAATTTTCATCTACAGGGTGCTGATTTGCTGAGCTTACAAAACCACGTTCCGGGTTTTTTGTGTAGGCGTTGAATTTTTGTGGTATATAAGATTGCCAATCATTTTCAGGATCGCTACCATCCATTAAAAATTTTCCCTGGCCTTCCCATTTATTGGGAAACTTTCCTTGTATCCAAAGGGCAATGTCCCCTGTTGTTGATGCAAAAACGAAATTCTGCGCCGGTGCATTCCAATATTGTAGGGCATCTACATAATCTTCGTAGTTTTTTGCCTTATTGAGTTCTATAAATGTCTTTTGATTGTTGCCCCCATCATGACCTATCCATCGCATCGCATATCCTGAACGCTCATTATCAGATTTAAAATTTTTATCATAAACCACAGGACCGTGATGCGTGTACAAAACAGAATCTTTATAATTCTCTTTATCTTTTATCTTGATGTCTTCCACCCGAACAGTAACATCCTTCCATTTATCATCATATTTGTATTGCGTTCGGTCCTCGTTGAATTCTATCTTGTACCAATCGATAACATCACGTGTCGCATTGGTTTCTCCCCAAGCAATATGTTGGTTAAAGCCTGAGATAACACTCAGTGCGCCTGGTATGGTGGCGCCAAAGACATTATGGTCCGGAGTGCTCAATTGCATTACAAACCAAATGGCGGGTAATTTAAGTCCCAAGTGCGGATCGTTCGCCAATATTGGATTTCCGGTGACCGACCTTGCCCCTGAAACTGCCCAATTGTTGCTTCCATTGTCTGGATGTGGCTTATCAATCGTTTCAATTATCGTATCCAATACGGCTTGACTTCCCGGCAGCTCAGTCTGTGGTACGTCTATAAAGCTCCAGTCCGTATCGTTGGGAATTACGGGTTCAGTACGATCAAAAAAGTCAGGAAACAGTAATTTAAAATTCTCCTTTCCAACAAGACGGAGCATATTGGTATATTCCAGATCATCATCATAGCCTGCCAACATCTTGGTCATATACATCAGCAACAAAGCGGTTTTTTTCGGGGTCCATGCTTCGGGCTCGTAATCCAAAAGTTTGTATTCTACAGGATAATCCTCCGGGCGAAGCTGGTCTATATACGCATTTACTCCATCTGCATAATCTTGCACAAACCCTAAGGTTTCCGTATCGTATTGCTCCATAAAAGCGATAGCCTGTTCAGCGCCATAACCCATACCGCGTCGACGTTCCGTTCTGTCATATTCCAGAGCCGCTTCACCAAAGATTTCCGATAAGCGTCCCGCTGCGGCATGTGTTTGGAACTCCAATTGCCAAAGGCGATGTTTCGCCGTCAAATACCCTTGGGCTTTGTACAAATCGTGCTCATTTTGCGCAAAGACATGTGGAATAATAAGCTCATCATAGTGTACCGTTACATTTTCCGTTAATCCTGGTATACCGATTTCACCCGTGATGGATTCATCCGTTTCGTTTTGCCAAATACCGGAACTGGGATTTAAGAATTTCCCCAAAGGTGGAACAGTACCCAATTTTGTGTTCAAAGCATAAAAAACACCAACTACCGGAACGAAAGAAATAAGAAGTTTAAGATATTTCATTTAGAGGGGGTTGTGGAGGGTTGGACCCTATTTTTTATTGTTGTAAAATCTGTCATCAATTCCTCGTACCGTTCTTTTACATCCTTGCCAATTACCTGATCGGCGCCATTCACCATATTGTAGATGTACGCTATTTGCGATACCAACATCTGCTGCGGATAGGCCTCTTCATCATTTTTAAGTTGCTTCAAAACGGTTTTGATGTTTTTCAGTCTCTCGCTTGTGGTATTATCCGTATCCTTTGAATCCAGTGCCTTAACTTCTTTTTCCAAATTATTTTGTAATTGCCTAGCATCGGATAACAGCGTTAGGATACTTTGCTGCATACCGTGCTGCTTTTCAAACAACGCCTTGGTCATACCTTCTGCCTCGACACGGGGATCAGGTAATATTTCAAAATCTTGCATCATAGTCTTCCCATTGACCGTAAGTTTTACGGTATAACGGCCTGGGGGTACAAGAGGTCCATTTGTATACCGCTTTTTTTCTTCTTTATGCCATGGTCCTTTTTCTTTTAAATCCCATTCAAAACGATTCAGGCCTTTCTTAGTTTCTAGTTTGGTGTTCACATAACGAAATGTGGCACTCAAGTTCATATCTTCTTTCTCACTTACTGATGTTTTTACTAAAGTGCTGTCGCTAAGAATGGTAACTATCGAGGCTTTTTTCGAATCCAAAATTTCTAATTTCAAACCTTTGGCCACCTCGGATAAGTAGTAATCGATATGGACCGTAGTTCTTGGATATTTTGGAAATGACCCATTGGACCTGACTTTCGGATAACGATAGCGAATCGTAGCATCCGGTTTAAAAAGATAGGGGCCTACACTTAGATTTGGCATCGCATCATCCCGAAGACTGGTAATATTGTCCAAAATCCAGAACCCGCGACCCATAGTGCTCAGAATCAAATCACCTCTAAAAATCTTGATATCGGTTATCGGCGTTACAGGAAGGTTTTGTTGGAAGGATTGCCAGGAATCTCCATCATTGAACGAAACAAACATTCCATATTCCGTACCAGCGTACAACAATCCAGGCTTCACGAGATCTTCCCTTAAAACACGTGCTGTATGGTCGTCGGGAATCCCATTGGATGCTGTGCTCAGCAAGGTCCAACTAGCACCGTAATCGGTCGTTTTATAGAGGTAGGGCTTAGCATCTCCCAATAGATGCCTATCGACTGCGATATAAGCCGTGGCCACATCATGTTTGGACGCGGCAATGGATTCTACCCTGCCCCCTTTTGGTAGTTTCTTCGGAGTTACGTTCTGCCAGGTCTCGCCTCCGTCTTTAGTCACTGAAACCACACCATCATTAGATCCCGTCCAAATCAGACCTTTTTGTAAGCTGGACTCCCTTATGGAGTATAAAGTGCTGTAATATTCCTCCCCGGTAATATCCCGTGTAATTGGACTTCCTGAAATGACTTGTTTGTCTGCTTCAAAAGCCGTCAAATCCGGTGAAATAGTTTCCCATGAATATCCATCAGAATCCGTTTTATGCAAAAACTGTGACCCGTGATAGACCACATCCGGGTTATGCGGGGAAACATGAACAGGTGCAACCCTTTGAAAACGGTACTTCAAATCTTTCGGATTGTGCCCATAGATATTGGTTGCACCCACATAATAGCTTTTTTCAACTCCGGTCAACTTGTTGAAAACTCCAAAGCGTCCTTTGCAGTTGGCGTATACGATATTGGCATTACCTGGTTTTGGGACGGCGGGACCTGTTTCACATCCTCCTGTGTTTATTACCCAAGCAGAGCCTGAACTCTGCACCGCACTCGGTGGAAAGCTCGGTACTGCAATTGTCGTGTAATTATCTTGCTGACCCGCATATAACCAATAGGGGTATTGGTCATCCACTTCAACCTGGTAGAGTTCAGAAGTGGGTTGATTAAATTGTGTGGACCAGGTCCGACCCCCATTAAAACTGACATTGGCACCGCCGTCATTGGCCTGAATCAGCAGGTTTGGATTATTTGGATTCAACCAGATGTCATGATTGTCGCCGTGCGGAACTTCCATTTCCTTCCAAGTTTTTCCACCATCCTCAGATTTTATAAGCGGGTTGGCATTGGAATATACAATCTCAGGATTAGTGGGGTCCAATTCCACGTTGGTGTAATAAAAAGGTCTGTTCACCAAACGCTTGTCATCGGATACGTGCGCAAAGGATTTACCCTGATTCACTGATTTATAGAGTCCTTGTTCGCCCTCGGGCGCCTCAATAATGGCATAAAGAATGCTAGAATTCACTCGGGAAACTGCCAAATCTATCTTCCCAATCGTGTTTTTTGGTAATCCGTTTTCAAGTTTTGTCCAATCCTTACCTCCATTTACCGATTTATAGATGCCTCCTTCTGATTTTGTACCTCCTGATATAATGGTCCAAGGCTTACGCTCGGCCTTCCACGCTGCTGCATAAATGACATTAGGATTTCCGGGCAGTAACTCAATATCGGAAAAACCGACCTTCTCAGAAACAAAAAGCACTTTTTCCCAGTTTTCGCCTCCATCGGTGGTTTTGAAAACGCCCCGTTCCGGATTGCTTCTGAACGCATTTCCAATGGCGGCCACCCAAACCACATTGCTGTTTTTAGGGTCTATTTCAACCGCTCCTATTTGTCCAACATTTTTAAGTCCAACGTGCTCCCATGTTTTCCCAGCGTCAATCGATTTGTACACCCCTTTTCCACTGATAACGTTACTTCGCAATCCGTCAGAACCCGTACCGACATACACAATATTAGGGTCGTTTTCGGCCACCTGAATGGCCCCTATTGACGGTGTGTCAAAAAATCCATCGGAAACATTGTTCCAGGTAGTTCCGTAGTCCTCTGATTTCCAAACTCCTCCGCCAGAGGCTCCCAAATAAAAGGTTCCCGGCTGGGTAGCTACTCCGGTTACCGCCGTTACGCGACCACCACGGGCTGGGCCCACAGTGCGGTACTGTAAGGCCGTAAAGTCTTGGGCTGTGGATGTTAGACCTGAGCAGCAAAGTAATAGAAAAAGTAATTTTGGATGTAAAAGAAAATTCATGTTGATGATGATTAGATACTGATAGTTTAAGTTGATGGTTAGTTAGCATGGTTACATTGTGGGTCTAATAGCCTGCGGCCTGACCATCTTTTCTTGATTCCGAAGCTCCTGAATACACTTTGGTTTTCAAATCAACACCAATGGCTTGGTACCCGCCAAACATTCCTACACCAAAACCGATACGATGGCCTTTTTTACGCAACTCCCGAAGGGTGCCAGGTTCAAAACCACTTTCAAGAAATAAAGTGCCCCCATTGGTCATTTTAGAGCCCGTCGGTTGAGAACTGCCCCGATGTCGCATTCTGGGAGCATCCCCCGCTTCTTGTAAATTCATTCCAAAGTCTACAAGATTTACCACAATTTGTGCATGTCCCTGAGGCTGAACGGCCCCGCCCATAAGACCAAAACTGGCCCAAGGTTGACCATCTTTGGTTATGAACGCTGGAATAATAGTGTGAAAAGGTCGCTTTCCAGGTTCCAAAGCATTGGCGTGGTTCCGGTCTTGTACATTGAACATCTGTCCGCGGTTTTGCAGTACAAAACCCAATCCATCGGGCACCATTCCCGATGCAAACTCGGAATATATACTTTGTATGAAAGAAACCATATTACCGGCTTTATCCGCCACGGTCAGGTATGTGGTATTCCCCGTTTCTATATCCATATCACCTGCAGGATAGGAATCAGCAGCCGCATCCATACGGATAAGGTTCCTTCTTTGTGCAGCATACTCATCGGACAATAGCGCTTCCAAAGGAATAGTATTGAATTCAGGGTCGGCATAAAACTTGGCACGATCTTCATAGGCCAACTTTTTGGTTTCTGTAAGTACATGCAAATAGTCAGTACTTCCAAAACCCATGGAAGCAATATCAAATCCCTCAAGAAGGTTCAACATCTGCAATGCAGCGGTACCTTGTCCATTGGGTGGTAGCTCCCAAACATCATACCCCCGATAATTCACCGAAACAGGCTCCACCCAGTTGGAGGTATGTTCCGCCAAATCATCATAGGATAAAAACCCGCCATGTTTTCTCATATAGCTATCAATGGTCTTGGCTATTGAGCCTTTATAAAAGGCATCTCGCCCCTCTTTGGCAATACGTTCATAGGTGTTCGCCAAATCTGGATTTTTAAATACTTCCCCCTTAATCGGAGGTTTTCCAGAAGGCATATAGGTCTGTGCAAAGCCAGGTTGGTCTTGGAGACCATTATAATTCGATGCCATTTCATAGGCAATGACCTCGGATACGGGAAATCCATTTCTGCCATAATCTATGGCCGGTTGTAAAATGTCTTTAATAGATAGTTGACCAAATTTATCGTGCAACTTGAACCAACCATCCACACATCCCGGTACGGAAACCGGTAGTGGACCGTAAAAGGGGACATGCTTCATTCCCTTGTCCATGAAATAATCGATAGATAAGGATTTAGGTGCCCTTCCACTCCCATTTAAACCGTATAGTTTTTGTTCTTCAGCGGACCAAACAATAGCGAAGATATCGCCCCCAACCCCACAACTTGCAGGTTCTACAAGTCCCAATACGGCATTGGCCGCAATTGCTGCATCAATGGCACTCCCCCCTTTTTTTAAGATATCCAAGGCAACTTGGGTAGCCAAAGGTTGGCTTGTTGCCGCCATTCCGTTTTGTGCTAAAATTTCAGAGCGTGTCGTAAAAGTTTCGCCAGTTAATCGGTCCTGGGCGTTTACCACCCTAACCAGCCAAATTACGGCAACAATGGAAAGTAAAAATTTCATTTTCAGTTTTTTTGAACAACGTTTTTTATTCGAGCTTGTTCGATTTAAATACTTGGATTTCGTTCATTGGTTACTTAGGCTTTTAAATATAGGAATAGTGGGCTGAAATCACTTTGCTATTTCAAAAAAAGTGTATTTAGAAGTCTCTTCACTCTAAAGCAAAAGACAAATACCTCTTTTTTATCAAAATTGGTTTCCCCCTTCTAAAGTAAACTAATACAATCGCAGCTGTTTTTTAAATGGAACAAAGGAATCCTCACTGAGCCTGAACGAAAAACCCGCTAGACAAGACTTTCCCGGTACCTGTTTGTCCTAGTACCATAAGCTAAAAGGGTCCTGTCATTGTTGGCTCTAGGGTCCATTTGTCCCTAAAGTTTCGTAATCGGGTCTATCCCTAAATCATTCCGATTTTTAGCTCATTATCGTTTTGGTCCAAAGTGGGAAAATCCTTTAAGAACAGCATACAAAGCTGCTCCGATTTATCCATATCTTATCAAATATTGAAAGGCGTTGGATTTTTTATCGTCTTGATTCTAACTCAGATTTCATCTTTTTCATACTCTTTACATTGACAAAAAGAATGGAACTGAGCGCAATTGGAACGACAATTAAGCCTAAGAAAACATCATTGTCGTCTTTTGTCAAAAGACCATATACGCATATCACAAAAAGAATGAGCAACACTGCGGATAGCATTCCAGTGACAATTTTCAACTTATCTATTTTGGATTTAAGGCTTTCTTTTGTTTCCGTTTTCGAATCCATTTTTATCGAATTGGTTTTTGTTTTTGGTCCGTTAACTACACTTTCCGTTTCAAGGATTAGTTCTAATTGGCCAAATGGTTTCAAAGCGTTCGCAAACTACCACCATAGCTTCCGTTGGTTTTTGTCCCCTTTCCTGTATTGCTTTTGAAAAAAAATCCCAATGCGCTTTTCTCCACTTCTTCAGTGGCTGCTCTTTTGTCCCCATATCCAATGCAGCATACGCTTCAGAAATCTGGTTGAATGGAATCGTTTCGACTTTTTTGATTTCAATAATTGCCTTGGCCTGTCCGCTGAAATCCGTAATGATATGTTTGGTACCGATTTTTGGAAGGTCTGCGCCTGCTTCCTCATACCATAAGTATAAGCTTGAAGAAGCTTTCTTATTTCCGTTGCGAGTCAATTCCGCCAATCGATTTGCATCCTGCTCGTTATCATGGAAAAACCAGGATTCGGGCATATCTTCTTCAGCAAACTTGGGATTTGATTCGACAAAAGCACTCCACATGTTTTTGACCGTTTGGTCAGTTTCCTTTTCATATAATTCAATCGCCTCCAAATAATCTTGTGCGCCATCTTGGGTCATATCGTAAATGAAACCATCCAGTTCGGGATGATTTCTGGTTATCCACGTGACTAGGGAGTCCCTTTGCCTTTCCCAAATACTCCAATCCGCCCCTACACATTCTCCTGAATGGATTTTTGAGATTTTGCCGGAATTAAAAAAGATATTGAACTGACAGGTCAAAGGATTGTTTTTCAAAAATTCGTAACGTAAGGATTCTGAAGCTACGGTCGCAACAATGTGATTGTCTTTTTCCTCTAACCCAACCACCTCGTAGGAGGTTTTAAATATAGAATCCCATTTAAAGAACTCATGAAAACTTTCGTGGGAGTAGGGTGTTACATAATCTCCAGAGGTAATGGTGATGGTATCGTTTATTAAAACCTTCATTTTATTGTAATTGCCTGCATCAAAAGCATTGTAGTATTCCTTGACCACATCTTGTTTGGTCGAGCCTTGGTCAAGGCATCCAATACTTAAAAGTATCAGCGCCAGTTTTAGGAACTTGTTTTTCATTTATGGTCAATTTACCTCTTAATTTACTCAAGTTTTTAAGACTTAGCAGCTTTTTCGATGTAAGCGGTCCCGTAAAACGTCTACCATTCTAAAATTCAGTGTTTTCATGAATTTACAACATTGAATATCCAAAAATACTCGATGGAAAATAGAACACAACTTTTAGATCGGAATTACTACTGAAATTCTGGTTCAATCCAGGGTTGAAAAATATGATAAAAGTGAATGGCAACGACTAAAATCGGATCAGCTACCCGGCAATTTCTCCTTTTTTTCGCTCAATAAAACGAGTTTGTGAACTCGATTCTTCCGAGTCCTATCCGTTTTGGAAAGTTTCAACCATCTCAGGGCAAAACGTTTGCTGGAATCGTTTAAGGCGTTGAAAAAGGAAAGTGCACCCTTTTTCTTCTCCAAGGCTTGCAGCAGGTCATCGGGAATTATCAGATTGTCGACCTCTTCCATAAAATCCCATAATCCATTTTTTTTGGAAGCTTCAATGGAATGGAACCCAGCTTGTGCCATTCGGCCTTCATCAATAAGCTTTGCGGCCCTTTCCTTATAGCTTCTTGCCCAATGTTCCACTTTCCTTGGGGATATCAGCTGCATGGTTTTTTTTTCATCAACTTTACGACGAATGCCATCAATCCAACCAAAGCATATCAATTCATCCAATACATCCCATCGGGAAACATACTTTTCACCCTCTGACTTCTTATAGGTTACCAACCAAATACTCTTGGGTTGCTTGTAATTGACAACAAGCCAATCACGCAACTGTTCACTGGACGTGATTTCGAGCTTTTCAAAGTTTTCCGTCCTCACCATCTTCCATAAAAATAGAGTTTATCCATTGACAGTAAGCTTAAGCTTGGCCTTCTTTTTAGTTCATTCGTTCCCACGAGTTTCCGAAATGCCTTCGTTTGACAAATCTACAATACCTTCCCAACTGTCAGTCTTCTTTGAAGAGAGGTTTTCTAAGGTAATTTGAGACATCATGTCCGTATTATCAAACATTCCAGAACTAAATAGGTTTCCATTTTCGCCAAATACGGTTTTTTTTGAGTCCATTTTCAAAATTTTAATCCAACGGTATTATTTTTCCTTGTAAGCTATTGAGATTTACCAATCTTTGGACCATGTCCAATTTGATGTCGTTGACGGATATCCTGGCGTTTAGCAAAGCGTTTTGGCTATCGTTCAGGTCAATATTCGTGGCCTGACCATTAAAAAACCGCTCTTGTGTCCTCTCAAAAGTCTCTTCGAAGGTGACCAAGTTATCTGTTTCCCTTCTGAGCTGTTCCCCAAGTGTAGCAAGACTGTTAAGTTCTTGAAGCCCAAGAGTAATGGTTTGCTCCTCTAAATCTTTTAAATCCAATTCTTGGGCCTCCTTGTTCAGCTTTGAGCTTTGGAGGTCCCTTCTGGTTTTAGAACCGTTGAATACGTTAAATCGTAGCGAGGCGCCAAGAACGAACCCCAAGTTTTCTATCTCAGCCAATTGCTGTACGTCATTCTGCTGATTGAAGTAGCCATAATTGGCAAACACGTTTAGTTTGGGCAAAAAAGCAGAGCTGTTGAGCCCAATTTGGTTTTGGGCCACTTCGATACCTAAGTTCGCCAAAAGAATAGCAGTATTTCCAGTCTTGATTTCATTGAGAACCTTCTCATTTTCCATCTCTTCCGGAAGTTCGTAGGACACACTGACCCGATATTCTTCTTCGGGAGGAAGTCCAATAGTGACGTTGAGCTGTTTGAGCAGATTGCTTTTGATGACCTTTACATCATCCAGGGCGTTGTTCTCCTGGTTCAAATCGGTTTTGGCCCGCAATACATCTAGCCCTGTCGCTTGTCCAAATTGCTTGCGGTCCTCTACCCTGACCAACCTTTCGGTGGTAATTGCGATGTTCTCCAAAAGCAGTTCCTCCCGGCTCTGTAACTTTCCAATTTCAGTAAATAGTGCCGTAATGTTCACGACAGTCTCTTCGATAATTGCTCGTTGCTGCAACTGAAAGACCTCACTCTCATTTTTAAGTAACCTGTACCGATATTTGCCGGCAAAACCACCAATTAGTTGATAGTCCGCTTGTACTACCGCGGATATGGTCTCTGAAACTACCCCATCCTCATCAAAGTTAACAATCGGGGGATTCGGTTGAAAGGTCCTAATGGTAATATCCGATTGATTTTCGGAATATTGTGCAGAACCGATTACATTGACTGTGGGCAATAAACCCGCGTTTCCCAAATAAACGTTCTTTGCTGCGATTTCAGTACGGATGCCCTGTACCTGTATACGTTTGTTGTTTTCCAAGCCCATGGCAATGGCTTCTTCCAGGGTCATCGTTTTTATCTTGTCTTTCTGGCCCCAAATTCCAGTAGTCATCACACAGGCAAAGGCCATTACAATAAATCTAAGTGGTTTCATCTGTCTTTTTTTAGGATAATAGTTGCTGTTGTTCCCTCAGTTCAATATCAATAGAAGTGGCGGTTGCCGATTTTCTGCCCCTGAGCTTCCTATGGTAGAAGAGCTTAAACGCGGTAATACTGGTGAGCACGGAAGGCAGGAATACCAGAGTGAGGACCATCCCGAAAATAAGCCCATAAGCAATGGCGATGGCTGTAGGTTTTAAAAATTGCGCACTGATAGAATTGTTCAGCAGTAGCGGGGCAAGGCCAAAAACTGTGGTGATAGTGGTCAGGACAATAGGCCTGAACCTCGATATGGCCGCTTGCTTAAGGGCATCAGCCGCAGACTTACCCTCTTTTATCAAATCATTGTACGTGGAAATGAGTACCAATCCATTGTTTATCAAAATTCCCCAAAGGGCTATCATCCCTAAGATGGAAAAGATACTTACCGGGACATTGTGAATGAACGAGCCCCAGGCAACTCCTACAAAAGCGAAGGGCAACATGGAAAGAATGGCGATGGTCTTGCCAAAAGAGCGGTAATTGAGCAATACGATGGTGATTATGAGAATGAAAACGATTGTGGAAGGGGTCTGGCTACTGGTCTGGGTCTCCGCCGAGAGACGGGCCTCTCCCTCGAGAGTGTATTTCAGGTTGGGATATTTTTGTTGGATATCGCTCAGAACAGAGGCTTCCGCCTCAGCCAGTACAGTGGGCACAGAGGTCAGTAGACTTGCTACATCCGCCTCCACACGTACCTCGCGAATACCACGCTGATGGTTGATTTCCCTTACCCCTTTTATGGGATTGAACTGGGCCAGTTCCCCAATAGGGTACGATTTGCCATCTGGAGTGAAAAAGCGGGCATTTTCAAGTTGTTCTATTTTCCTTCGGTCCTCCTTATCATAACGGAGCCATACCTTGACTTCTTCATCACCTCGCTGTAAACTCTGCGCCTCTAATCCAAAAAAACCCTTTCGTATCTGGTCGAAAACTTGCGCTTCTGACAATCCAAGGAACTTGGCCTTTGGTGTCAATTCCATCTCTAGTTCGGGCATGCCCAATTTGTCGGTATCGGTGACATCCTTTAAATCCGTCCGTTCCTCCAGATAGTGGCGCAACATCTTTTTTGCATCACGGACCTCTTCAAAATTGGTGCCCAAGAGCGCGATAGATACTGGCTTTCCAAAAACTGCAATACTCCCGTAGGATAAGTTTGTGGCCTCTGGTATCGCGCCCACCTCCTCACGGATCGCATCAGCAATCTCAAAACTGAGTATTCCACGTCGGTCGCCTTCCATCATGTAAATATTAACCAGTCCGGCATCACTGGTGGGCCCGATGACACGTTCAGCGTATTTTATCACATCCTCACCATCATCACGATTAGCAGTGTACCGTTTATTGACCTCCCAAATGGCCTTCTCAATTTGCATAAGACGCGCATTTGTGATGGATTCGTCGGTTCCGAGCGGAAGTTCCAATTTCGCCGTGATGACGTCTTGGTCTATAGTGGGGAAAAAGGTCCCTTTGATGAGACCACTTCCCATGGCCACGTTGGTGATTACAAAAAATACGAGGACTAGGGTAATCCCCATCCATGGGCGGGATACGATAAGGTTAATGGTCCGCTGGTAAAAACCATCGCGGAAAGACAAAAGGGCCTGGTTTGTTTTTTCGGTCAGCTTCCATCTTTTGGTATCCTTGGAAAGCGCCTTGGACCGGGCAATATGTATGGGTAGGATAAAAACGGACTCAATGAGGGCGATGAGCAGTGTAGCGCATACAACAAAACTGATATCACTGAAATAATCCCCCAGCTGTCCATCCAAGAAAAAGAACAAAGAAAAAGCCAAGGCCGTAGTGGCCAATGAAGCCAAAATGGCAGGCACTACCTCAAGGGTCCCCTTAATGGCAGCGTTGAGCGGACTTTCCCCATCGACATACTTTTGGTAAATATTTTCAGCAACCACTACACCATCGTCCACGATTACTCCCAATACGACAATCATTCCGAAAAGGGAAACCTGGTTAATGGTCAGGTCATAAAAATTCGAGAGCACGAACATTCCCAGCAGGGCCACCGGTATTTTGAAGGCCACCCAAAAGGCGATTCTAGGGTGCAAAAACAGACCCAGAACAATAAATACCAAAAGAATGCCCTGCCAAGCGTTGTTCCGCAACGTACCGATGGCCTGTTCCAAGGAAATGGCCTTGTCCTCGATAACTTGAGCTCTAATTCCGTTATGAGAGGTATTGAATTCGGCGATATACCCATTCACAAACTCTGCATTATCCAGAATGTCTTCCTCAGACCGCGAGAATATCTTCATGATCACGGCCTGCTCACCATTGACATAGGTCCGGTCCGGTTTGTCCGCGAACTGGTTGTAGACACTGGCGATGTCCTTGATACGCACGCTTTTACCATCGGTTGTAGTCTTGACGACAATGTCGCGCAAGCCCTGGGCCTCATACTCGCGATTATTGAGTCTAAGCAAGATGTTCTCTGTACCGGTCTTTATTTCACCTCCTGAAGCCTTCAGGTTTTCCTTCTGGATAGCTGCGGCCACTTCATCAAAGGTGAGCTCATAGGTACGCAGGTCGCTTTCGCGGAACCTCACCTCAATTTCCTCTTCAGGATAACCTGAAATGTATATTTGGGATAAGTTTGGAGAAAAGAGCAGCTCGTCCTTGATGTTCTTTGCATAATCTTTGAGCTCTGCCAGGCTTTTACCTCCTGTAATGCCAATGGTCATCGTGTAGTTCAATATCTCCTCTTTAGCGATCGTGGGGGTTTCCACATCGGGAGGGAACGTTGTGATTCGGTCCACTGCGTTGGTCACATCCTGTAATACTTCATTGGGGTCCGCATCGTCGAGTATTTCGACTTTTACGTTGGCAAAACTCTCCTGTGAAGTACTGGTTACCCTTCGAATACCTTTTATACCATCCAAGTTATCCTCGATTTTATTGACTACATCTACCTCGAGCTCCTCAGGGGAGGCACCACGGTAAACTACACTGACATTGATAAAACTGATACGTTCCTCAGGTAGAAAGTTTGAGCGCATGCCCAATACGGTCAGAAGTCCAAGTACCACAATGAGCCCTACTAAAATATCGGTGAGCATGGGTTTCTGAACCAGGTTTTTTATAAGGTTCTTCATGGCTATTTTGTGATTTTGAGTCCTGAAATCGGTTTGTTGAAAGTGGTTACCACCAGTTCGGTACCGTTCTCCAGTCCTGTGATGGTGACCGAGTCTCGGCTGGAAGCAACTACGGTAACCTCCTTTTTCTGGATAGTGCCGTCCTGAACTACATGTACCGTATTGTCCCGTGCAATAATGTTCGGAGGAATATTGAAAGCGGATTCGTAGTGCTCAAGTTGCAAGCTACCTTCCAAATAAAGACCACTGCGCAGTTCAGGGCCAATTACCTTGAAAAAAACTGGCACGTTTTGGGTCTTGGTATCCAATATATCGTTGATACGAACCACGGTACCTATAAAGTCCTTGTTCAATTCCTTGCTGTTGAAGGTTACTTTCTGGCCCACCTTTAAATTACTTGCCAGTTGAAGGCTCACGCCGGTCTCTATTTCGTAAGAGCCGTTGCTGATGAACGTACCCAGGGGCTGTCCTGGAGAAACCAAGCCGCCGTTATCCACAAAGGTCTCGGAAAGGGAACCGTTGAAGGGAGCGGTCAGGGTGTATTTTCCAAGGCGATTTTCCTGGGCCTTGATACTGTAATACGTGTTGTAAACCTGCTGTGAGGTCACAAAGTATTTTTCACTGTCCGAAGTGGTGGCCGGCAATTCGGGTAAAGGTGCGCCAATGGTGTACGTGGAGACATACTTGAGCCAATTCTGGTAATTATCTGGATAGTCAGCTTTCAGGTCGGGCATCATCCGGGTAAGAATGTTGAGAAAGGAGCTCTTCTGTGCCTCCAGGTTCAGCGCAAATTCGGTATTATCAACACTGATAATGGTCTGCCCTTGATCAAAGTTAGTCCCTTCCTTAAATGGCTTGGAGCTTATACGCACCCTCCCCTGTACCTCAGATACGAGTTGCGTGGTGGTCCTTGGTACCACACGACCTGTTATAAAGGTGTATGAGCCTACGTTGCCATTGTTCACTTCTATCGTCTCGAAGTCGCCCCTTCTCAAAGAAGTCCCCGTATCCTTGGAAGTATCTAGAGCGGCCATTTCGGATTGTTCTTTCTTGGCATCTTGTTCACTGCTGCCTCCGCAGGAAATCATTGCAATTGTCAATGCTACCAAAAGCAGCATTCTCTCTATAGTTTTCATAATTGAAATATGGTTTTTGTTTTTATAAATGGGTTTATGTGGAACCGTCGGTCCTTTCCGCTACTTTCGGTTTTTCCTTCGTTATACTCGCCATTTTGGGGTACTTCGCATACGCCATAAGCGGTAATGTTCTCTTCTTTTCCTTTGAGAACAAGTTCTCCCAGGGCAGTGGCCTTATAATTGCCTCGTTTTACGTCCATCAAGCTGAGTACTTCTCCTGAAATAATACAATGTGAAGCGTATCCATGGCATTTTCCGAGTAGCCGCGAAGTGGTATTGAGTACATCTCCATGAAAAACCAAGTGCTTCCTGCCCGTACCTATCTCGCTCTTTACCACTTCTCCACAATGAAGGGCGGCCTTGAACCCAGGTCGTATTCCATACTTTCTTTTAAAAACCACATTGTTTTCCTTTAGATAAGCGCGGAAGTCAAAAAAAAGTTGGAGCGCCATGAAGGCTTCATTTCCTTTTTTGGGGTTCCAGGTAATAACGGCCTCATCACCAACAAACTGGTATACTTCCAAAGGGGTCACTGCCACCAATTCTCCAAGAAGGGCAAAGCAGTCCCTGAGCATATCGGCATACCTGACGCTACCCAATCGTTCGGCCAGAGTGGTGGCGTCGTTCAGGTCTATGAAGACAAAGCCCTTGGACATGACCTTGGGGCCCAATATCTCCCCCATGGACTGTTTCCATAGCCTTGCAATGTTACCTGTTCGCTCTTCCAAGTTTGAAATGAAGAACATCAATATGCTGATAAAGGTGAAAAACAAGAGCAACGCCCTGAACTTGGCCATTGAAAGGATTTCCCAAGTGTGAAAATAGCTTTGGTCCCAATCGTAATCCTTAACGAAACGGAACTTCACCCATAATCCAAATCCCATAAAAATGGTGAAGGACAGAACGGAAATCGTTGTCTTTGACGTTAGTTGTGCACCAGAACCATGCCCTTTAGCTGCCAAATAAGCACCAATACCAGGAAACGCCAAGGCCATTAGGCAGACTCCCAGAAGACTGATGTTCACCATAAGGAAAAAGCCGTTAAAGGAAAGATCTTCGGCGACGGGTCCTCGAAAGGGCCCAGGACTGGCCATAAACCAAGTAGCGAAGTACAGATTTGTGGTCAAAACCGCAATTAGGCTCAGAATGAAGTGGCGTTTTAATTTTTTTATTGTACGTCCCATTTTTAAGAGGTGACGCGTTGAAAAAACTCCCCTACTTTCTTGCTCTTAAGAAAAGCTTCCGTTATCAAATCCGGGAGGTCCAGGTTCAACAGCTTTTCCGTGGACGGGGTTATGGAGTATGAAAAATTCTTCCGTCTCAAAAGTTCTCGATGGGGATGTTCCTTATCAAAACCCCTTGGAACAGATTTCAATTCCTGGTCATCCCGTTTAAGACCTCCATAATATGCCACGAAATCCTCATCACGGATAAGCTTTTCGAATTCACTACCATTCTGGTCAATACCCTTTCGGATTTTTTCCAAAATTTCTTTAGGGGGACGATGCAGTCCGCCGCCGATCATGGATTCATGGGCGCTAAAAGTGAAAAAGATACGAGAATAAGTATCGGTCTTCAACATGGGCGAAAATGCGAAATGGTCCTTGTAAATAGGAAGGTCTGGGTTGAACATGCGGTTATTGTTGATGCGCATGACGGTATCCTTAGGTTCGAACATGGTAAAATGCTCGTCATGTTCTGAAAGGGCACTCAGTATATCTTCAACTTCCTCCAGCCAGTAGCGTTTAGCCGTTTGGTAACGGTTTTTATTGGCCTCCATCCATTCCTTGTTGTTGTTTTGGGTGAGGTCTTTCAAGAATTCCAAAATGTATTTTTTCTTTTCCATAGTAAATTGACTGTTAGTCATTATTAATTAAAAAAATTAGGTTTTCATACCGTGTATCAGTACATCCACAAAAGCTTCCAGTAACTCCCTTTGCGTGACCGCCACAGTTTCTTCCAAAAAAGCCTTTTTCGCATCCAAAAACTGCATGATGCCCATAGAGCTTCCCCAGCAAAAGTAATTGGCCAACAAAGGACTCACGTCTTTCCTGATAATCCCATTGTCTTTTTGTTTTTGTATGTGGCCCATAAAAAAGTTCTGTATCTGCATACTGGCTTCCTTGTGGGCCGTTGCATCATAATCCAGTTCGGGTCGCTCCATGTGGACAATTAGTTCAAAGTACTCCGGATAGTCCTTGCTATATTCATAGGAAGAAAGGATTATCGCCCTGGTGCTCTCAATGGAACCCGGGTGACTCCGTTCACTTAGTTTAAAATAATTATGAAGTTGATTGAGCGCTTTGGCGCATACCTCTGCCAAAATATCATCCTTACTTTTAAAATATTTGTAAAAAGTTCCTTTGGCCACTCCCAAATAGTCTACCACCTTATCAATGGTGAAATCCACCACTCCCTCCTGCTTCAAGATGGTATCAGCTGCCAAGATAAGCTGCTGGCGTCTTTCTTTTACAGATAAATGCTTTTTGGTTGGTGACATAAAATGACTATTGGTCACCACAAATATATATGTTTTTTATTTTGTTTACTTTTTTTAACATATAATTAAACAAAATTTAGTTCAGTGAGTCGTCAAATGCAGATAAAAACCACTTTTTGCAAACGTCCGAGGGAAACTCATGGTAAGGTGTTTATCAAAAAACTCAGAGGAAGGCTTTATCCCAATAGTTATGGCGTAGGGACAGAACGGTATCTTTTTGCATCCCACTTCATTTTCATTACGGCTTAAAAAGGAGCAGCTCAAATTTCAGTTGTATCACTTTTTTGGAAAGTGCACCTCTAAACAAATTGTATACTTAAGGCACCAATCTTTGCCATACACAAGAACAAAAAATCATCTCATCATTAATGAAGAACGCTACGACAGTTTTGTGGGCATAGGCATCATGGACCAATTCAAAAAATCGGGTCTTTTCAAGATGATTGGACCGGAACGGAAGGAACTGGAAGAATGGAAAACTGAAACGGAACGCAAACAGGCCAAAAAACAAAAGGCGAAAGAAATTGCCAAAACGAATAAAGTTAAAGGGCTTTAATGACGAATCCTGTGCGGAATTAACTGACCTTTCCCTTTCAAAAATCAAAAAAAACTATAACTCCCCTACTCTTTTCTTCGTTTTTATATCTTGATTTTGGTTTTTTCAGCTTGGGATGGTCATAAATTATTTTGTTCATATTCTTTCTCGTCAATATTTACGAATATCTCACTCAAAATCATTTGGGTTCCCGTAAATTTTGGCAAATCCTCGGTCAAAATTTTATCCTGAAATCTATGGGTAGCTTGTATGTTGTAAACAAATAAATTTTCACTTTCTATAATCGCCATGAAATCCCCGACATTTTCGACAAAGGAGAATACTGGTTCTATGCCAAAGCCGGAAAGGGGGCTTACCAGACTCAGATTCTTTATATTTTTAAGGATATGTTTTTTTTTCCCATGGGAATTGAGCAGAATTAAATAGTCGATTACCATAAGGCTATTTTTTGCTTTCGGTCTGTTTGCGGATTTTGCAACATACATCTTTTCAACCCCTTGCACCTCCAGTTCTTTCAACTTTTTAAAAAGTACCCGTGCATATTTTAAGGCCCTAAGCTCCAAAATCAGCTTTTCAAACTTTTTCTGGTTCCAAGAACTTTCTTTCGCCAGTTCGTATTCCGAACGTTTCTGTCGGCCCATCTTTTTCAAGTAATTATTGAACATTTCTATATAGTCCTGGTTCAAGTCGAACCCTATGTACCTTCTTTTCATAGTGTCCGCTTTGAACAGTACGGTTCCTGAGCCGGAGAAACAGTCCAATACGACATCACCTTCCCTTGTGGTCAATTTTATTATCTGCTCCATCATTGGTTCGGGAAGGGGGCAAAAATGTCTAATGTAGCCTTTGCCCCAAGCACCTTGCAGTGGAATCTTATAGTTCCAAATGGCCTCTGGGGTTTTGCCTTTGGGGTTATATCTTTCTGGGTATCTTATCCACCATTTCTTCAGTGATCGAAAATTTCGGATTTCATCAATGAAAAAATTATACTCCTTGTTTTTGGAAAACACGAGAATGTATTCGAACATTTTGCGCATTTGTCCTTTGTGGGTCCATGGTACGGTCCTATCCTTGCCCCAAATAATAACTTCTTGCAGTTTCCATCCAACATCGGCGATTTTATCGGCAAAATCAAAAGGCAAGGGTATCAAAATACCGTCTCTCTTAAAAGTATCGATTACCACCCAAAGTGTTCCGGTTTCCTTGGTAACCTCATATACTCCGTCAAATACCGTTTTCAGATCATTCAGATATTTCTGGTATTCTTGGCCAAATCCAATTTGCTTTTTGGAGCCATAATCTTTTAAATCAAAATAAGGAGGAGAGGTTATTGTTACGTCTACAATCTTATCTTTAATAACACTCTTCAATTTACGAGCATCTAGGTTGTGCACTTTGAATATATCGTCCATAAACAAAAAAACCATCGCTGAAGATGGTTGAATGAGCAATTGTGTTGTTGGGTTGAGCGGGTAAATATACGAAAGCAATATAACTTGGACGCATTATACAGATTTCAACTAGCTACCCACTTACTATGGTATTTCATGTTCTAAAAAATACCAAGGACGTGTTCACATACTTTTTTGGGCCATCCGCAGTTGCCGCTAAATGTGGAAACCCATTTATTTTTGAATCTTGTGTTTCAAAGAATGGACCAAAAAAAAGAAAGCCGTCAAAGCAAACAGAACGAAGAGTCCAAAAGATAGGTTTCCTGCCAATACCAACACGTTTCCCTTAGCTGTTTCAGGATTTTGCACGACCAGATTTCGATATTTCTGCGTCAACACGTGGCGCACGGAGGTTCCTTGATGTTTGACAAACACAAAGTTCTCTGGTTTGGTATAAATATCCGTCAGGGCGTTTACGGTAATTTCAAAACCGTCTGTGCTATCAAAAGGCCCTTTGAACACGAAAATGACGAAGGCGTCATGAGAGGCCAGGTCCATTTCGTCTACTACGAGTCTTCCCCGTAAGTCACTTCCGTTAAACCAAATACGCTCCTCAAAATAGCTACAAACGTCTTTCTGATAGGTCCGTAAATTGATTTTTGAAGCAGTTTTCAGTTCAGGTCGCAGAAACTCGAGGATATCCAAAACGGTCTTGGGCGTAAAATGAATGGTCAAGGTAGCCCTTTCCCCATCCAAACGAAAGGTGTAGTTACCTTGATGGGGCTGGTGTGCCAAAAGTGAGATAGGACACAGTGAGGCCATTAGCATTAAAACGGGCAAAATGATTTTTTTCATCTTAGTTTTTGAATTTGGCATTATCTAAAGGAAAAGCTATCGTCCGGCGTTCCGGAAAAACATAAGGGAGCAGAAGGAAAATTATCCGTTACCACATAAAAGTATTCACTTTCTGATTCGGGGGTCTTTCCAAACCTTCCATTGCACATATCCAAGCTGGAAAGTCCGTCCACATATTCATAATCCTGAAAATACAGGCCATTGGGGCATCCATCCGGCGCACTGATTCCGTCACCCCCTCTATCCGTTGTTTTTAATTGATACCCGCTACGCACTTCCGTGATAGTCGTACCATCGTCCGCATAGACGTATTTGTAATAGATGGGAAATCCATCTGCGGCATATCCTATCTTTACCATCGCAGACCCATCAATACCCTGTTGTGAGGCGTAGTTGGATGGGGAGCCATGGTAGTGGTAACGGCCCGTGGGCTGTACATGGGCGTTGTTACAGTCCAAACCCAGGTTTACTTCATTTTGTAGCGTGGTAATGTTCCAGTCCCGATTCAGAGTACCGTCCGACCCCATGAAAAATTCGGCCGTATAGGGCTCCCCCACTACTCCCGAAAAATAAACGGACATGGTGTACCCCTGACCAAAGGTGACGTTGGCCGCAAGTTCTGGCTGTGTGGTCATACTATAATTCTCAACCCGTTCCGTAATGGTATTGGGATTACCACTATTTGGAAACTGACCCACAAAATGATTTGCCACCCCGTTTAGGGCAATGTTCCTAGTGGTTCCAGCCACAGTCTCGGAATAGCTGGACACAATTCCCAAGGAGTTTTGCAAATCCACCGTACAATCCCCAGGATTTAAATTGATTTCAAAAATGCTAGTTGTATTGGAACAGTCCGTATTCTCACCTTCTGTTAAGTCACCGTCCGTTGCAACGCTGTCAACAAATATCCCGTTCTCGTTATCCGTGGAACAGTTGGTCCACAAAGCTACTGCCATCAATACTAAAACATAAGTTTGTGTTATCCTTATCATCTTTCTCATTGTTTGTATTTCTACTGGTTTATATGAGGTTAGATGAGAAAAGAAAAAAAAACTTGTGCGGAGAATTGTTTTTAATGTATTTCTGGAGCTATACCTGGGCCATGGTAGGTCGCCTGAAGGGTGCAGGTACCCTTTTCAATCCCGATAATGGCATATTCCCCCAAGCTATTTGTGACGACACCTTTAAATAAAGACACGATTACCCTATTCGCACCAAAACAGGGGGGAACTGGAATCACCGATGATTTTTACCCTTATAAATCCAGACTTTTGTGCGTTCAGAGTCAAAAGCTGAGAAAAGCAAGGGAAGATTTTCGTGGTCCTGATTGCTGGATTATTACGAAATTAGGGGGCATTGTTTGGGAAACCTAACCAATAAGTTATTTGATAATTACAAAATGGTGAGGGATATTGAGTTTGGGCAACATTTTATGAATGAAAAGGCCAAAATCATTTACGATATCAAAAATGATTTTTTAAGAGTCCCATTTAGAAAAACTGTTGATGTAATCCATGTATTGGGTTTTGAAAAAAACTTTTTTGAAGAACCTATTTTACATACATCAATAGGAAAGCCATTTTTTGAACCTTCCCAAACGTTCCACCGAAACCATAACATGTAGATCATCTGGTACCGGTTCCAAGTTTACCTGTATCCGCGATTTGGAAGTGTAGTACATTTTTTTGATGGCATCAATGCATACCAAGTACTTTCTGTTGATACGGAAAAAGCGGTTTGGGTCCAACTGGTCCGTCAATGCGTTTAGCGTATCGTCTATGGGGACTCGCTTTCCACCCTTCATTCGAATAAAGGTTATCTTTTCTTCGGAAAAGAAATAGGCAATCTCCTTGGTATCGATACTCTGGAGGGAATTGTTGATCTTTACGAGGAAACGCTGTTTGTAGGGCACCCCGTCCCCGAGGAGCAAGCCCCTATAGTCCGGTACTTTTGTTCTTCCAAACTTCCTGAACTTTTTCAAGGCAATGTCGAGCGCCTCTTCCGAAATGGGCTTCAGAAGATAGTCAATACTATTTTGTTTGAAAGCCTGTATGGCATATTCCGAATACGCAGTGGTGAAAATGATGGGCGAGTTTACCTCCAAATCCTTGAAAATCTCAAAGGAGTTGTTGTCTGAGAGACGGATGTCCAAAAATATCAGGTCGGGTACATTGGAACTTAGGTATTCAATGGCCCCACTGGCTGATACGATGTGCTTGACCACCACAATATTGCTGTCCAGTTCCTGCACCATTCGTTGTAAGCGGATGGCAGCGATCTCCTCGTCTTCTATGATAACGGTTTTTATCATTCGGGTTCTATCAAAGGGATGACCGCCACATATTTCCCGTTCCTAAGCTCGAAACTGGGCGCTTTGGTATGAATCATGCGATATTGATTTTTCAGGTTTTTAAGACCTAACTGTTTAGAATGCCCGTTGGCAGTAAAACCGTTTCTTGGCTGATAGTTGTTCGAAACGACGATACAGTCGCCCGTACTGCGAAGAAATACTTCTAATGGTCTTTGCTTTTCGATGATATTGTGCTTTATGGCATTTTCAATCAAGAGCTCCAAGGTCATTGGTGGCATCATTTTTTTTAGGTCTTCTGCAGAAATATGGTATTCGACTTGTAAGCTATTGCCAAATCGGATTTTTTGAAGAGCCACATAAGATCGGATAAGTTCCAATTCCTTTTCCAACGGTACCACCAATTCGTCTGATTGGTCCAATGTGTAACGATAAATGTTCGAGAGCTCACTTAAAAAGTACTCCGCTTTTTTGGGATGTAAGCGGATCAAACCGCTCAAGCTATTGAAACTGTTAAAAAGGAAATGGGGGTTCAATTGCTTTTTTAGATTAAGAAACTTTGAAATCAATTTCTCGTTTTCATATTCTTTTAGCTGAAGTTCAAAAACCTGCTTTTCTTGCTGCATCTCAATAAAGAACTCCAAGGCATATACAAAAAGACATATACATAAGGTTACCGTAAAAAAACTCCAGTACAATAGATCAAAAAAGAAACCACTCTCAAACCGCGGGAACAACACCGAAGACATTAACCTTGCACTTACCGTTAGCAGAACTGTTATGGAAAGTATCACCCCTGACCAAAAAAGCCTACGGAACACGATGGGCCTCAAACGCAGTTCTGCATATAGCGAAGTATTCAAAACCCATTTTCTAAGGTAATACTGTAAATAGCAAACCAAGAATACCGTGGGCAACGCGGATAGGGCCAATAGCAGTTCGTCCTTTCCGGCCTGCTGTCGAATTTCACTCATAAAATCAATAACAGTGACCAAAAAGGCGATTAAAAGATATAATATAAACCTAACTTTTTTCAAAACCCAAAACTTAATTATCACTCCGTTATGGTCAGCGTATCCTCTTCAACATCTGCCGTGTAAAAGAACCCAACAGCCCTCCTGCTCGGGGTGTCCAGATTGATTATGTTGCTGCGTATGGTTGCTGGAGGTGGGTTACCTCCAAAATTTATCCCTGTGTTCCCGGTTTGGGTAAACAATTGAAAGAGGTAGTTGAAATATTCCTCGGATATGCCCAATTGCTGGCCAGTGGCCCGTTCCCCAACCTGAAAGGGTACCTCACCATTAATGTCGGCCCCAATGATCTGTTGTCCGTCACTAAATTCGTCGGACGCTATCAATATTTGTGCGTTTCCTGGGTCTGGAACGATAACGAACTCACCGTTTCTGAACGCCCTATAATAGTAATAATTTTCAATATTGGCAGGATCTGTGGTATCGAACTTCAAGAAATATCCCTCAGGAGAAAATATGGTTCCCTCTTCAAATTCTGTAAAGAACCGGTCAAAAGGTGGGACTTCGTTTAAGGTATCTGATCCTTGATAGGTTTCGCCGTCCCATACAATGGTCATGGTATAGGTAACATCAATTTGGGGTGAGAGGTCTGAATTGGAATAGATCCCATTGCCTTGGTGGTCCATTATCCAAACCGTTGTGCCATCGGTAATACTTACCAGTGCTTCGGTAACCGCTGGGTTGGGTTCATCGGATAGGAAATCGTTGGTTGTCGTCAATCTTATCTGCTGCTGGGGCAATGGGCTGGTCACGTTCCTTTCCAGACCGCCCTGTATCACCAGCTTTGGGGGCGAGCTGGCCAAATCGATATCATCGGTGACATCGGTTTCACAGGCAAATACCAAAATACATCCCAAGGCCAAGATGTTTCGTTTAAAAGTTCTTTTTATCGTTTCCATCGGTGTGTGATTTTAAAATTTAAATTGATACGTGACAGAAGGCACAATGCCCAAAAAGGAAAACTTACTGGCTTCCGTGGTCCCCAAGGGGATATCGACATCATTGATTTCTTGAGTACGTTCCCTAAAAAAGATGGTGGCCGCGTTCTGGCGGTTGTACGCATTGGCAATACTGAATATCCATGTTCCGTTACCCCCTTTCTTCGGGTTCAGGGTAGCGGAAAGGTCCAATCTATGGAAGGCCGGCAAGCGGTTCCCGTTCCTATTGTCAAAGTCGGCCACAATGAGACCTTCCTGTTCAAACTTGCCCGTAGGGAAGGTCACTGGCCTTCCCGATCCATACACAAAATTGGCGCCGAATTCCCAGCGGTCGTTGAGCTTGTAAATCCCCACAAGGCTCACCTCATGGGTCTGGTCATTGTTAGCGGGGTAATATTCGTTGTTGTTGATGCCCAAAATCTGCCTTTCTGTACGGGACAGGGTGTAACTAAGCCATCCTGTGAGCTTGCCGCTGTTCTTGTTGAGCTGGAACTCCATTCCATAGGCCCTTCCATCCCCTTGTACCACTTGGGTCTCAATAGCCTCCTCGAACAGCAGGTCGGCCCCGTCCACAAAATCCGTAATGTCCCTAAAATCCTTATAATAAGCTTCCACGCTAAAATCAAAAGCATTGTCTTTAAGAGTCTTAAAGTAGCCCAACGCATACTGGTCCGAGAACTGTGGTTCCAGAAAGGGGCCACTGGGCGCCCAAATGTCCAAAGGTGTGGCTGAAGCTGAATTGGATATGAGGTGCAAGTACTGGTAATTCCTATTATAGCTCGCCTTTAAGGATGAGGTCTCGTTCCAAAGAAACCTGGCCGAAGCCCTTGGTTCTAAATTCGTAAAGGACTCGATTACATCCCCAGAACCAAATGGTGTTTCGCTGAGAACAGCATTTTCCTCAAAAAGGTCCAAGGTCGGATTATAGGTCAAAGGCTCCCCATTTTCGTATACCGGTATCAATTCTTCCCCTATCCTTTGGAAAAAGGAAAGGCGAAGGCCATACTGCAAGCTCAATTTTTCACTGATCTTCTGTTCAAAATCAATGTAGGGGGCGGTCTCCAAGGCAAACTTTTCTTGAAATTCTTGGGGTGTGGTGTTCGAATTGTTCAAAGGCGAGATTTCCCCGGGATTGAACTCGTAATACGTGAAATCAACGCCGGTCTTCAGGGTATTGCCGGAACTGATGAACCAGCTTAGACGAGGTTTGAAATTGTAGTTCACAATGCTCGACTCCCATTGGAACTCTGTCCCTGAAGTGAGCACGTCCACCTCGTAATTGTAGTCACTGAATATACCCGATGCTTGGAGGAACAACTTATCGCTCAACACGCTGGTCCATCGCAAGGTGGCCGATGAGTTGCCATAGGTATTCCCGAATATGTTCTCCACGGCAAATTTGTCTTGTCCAAAGTATCCAGAAAGAAAGAGCCTATTGTTGTCATTCAAGTTGTAATTGACCTTTAAGTTGATATCATAAAAGTATAGTTGGGTATCTTCAAGGTCTTCCAACAATGGGGCAAAAAGGTCAATATAGGAACGTCGGCCCGCCAGCAAATAGCTCCCCCTTCCTTCATCTTGATCACCCTTGGCAAGGGGTCCCTCTATGAGAGCCCGGCTTGAAATAAGCCCAATGCCAAGTTCCCCACCGAATTCCTTGAGATTTCCTTCTTTTTGCTTGATATCCAATACTGAGGAAAGCCTTCCTCCGAAAGTGGCGGGAATACCGCCCTTGTACAGTTTGATATCTTTGACCGCATCCGCATTGAACACGGAGAAGAACCCCAAAAGGTGAGAAGCGTTGAAAATCGTGGCATCGTCCAGCAATACCAGGTTCTGGTCACTGGACCCACCCCTCACGTTGAATCCCGAAGAACCTTCGCTGACGCTGGATACCCCGGGGAGCAATTGGATGGACTTCAACACGTCCACTTCGCCTATGGCTGGCGGTAGTTTTTTAATGATTCCCGTCTTTAAAGTAGCCACACTCATTTCCACGGACCGTACGTCATTGCTCTTGCTAGAACTCGTCACCACTACTTCGTCCAGGGCATTGGACTCCTCCCTAAGATCAAAATTGACCCGTCTGTCACTGTCGAGTGTTATTTCTTCAGAAATGGTCTGGAAGCCCAAATAGCTCACCACTACCGTATGTGGTCCTCCGGACAAGCTTATCGAATAGAACCCGTATTCATTGGTTGTAGTTCCCAGGGTACCATCTATGAGTACGTTGACGCCGAAAAGAGCCTCCCCTGAGCTGAGTTCCTTCACATAACCGCTGATGGTGTACTCCCTCTGTGCCGAGACTGAATGAATGATGCAAAATAATATGCTGAAGACTGTTCGCTTCATTTTTTGATTGTTTAGATGAACTTTAAATGTTTTGGGCAAAACTACTTACGAGGGGATGGGGATGGGAATGAAATACGATGAAGCCTGAAAGTTATGGATGGATTGGGGTTTTTAGCGATAAATCCAAAAACCGACATTTTCAAACTATTTTCTTCAAAATTTGCCCTGCTGGTCCTCTTTTGGATGATGGTCGTTCAGGGATGGGTGACCCCCAGATTAGTACAAATCGTAGCCGGGAGCCTTACGCTGTACAACGCCGGTCTAAGCCTTGATACAACTTTTATCAACGTGAAAATTTTACGGGTTGCCTACATTGGGTCAGTTTACACCGCTATGGATAGACTCGTTACTAAGGAGCCACCTACATTGTTCTACACACTCCGTCAGGGTTCCTGCATTCTTGTTACATCGAAGAGGTTCTCTCAAGAGCAAACGCGCTTCACTCTAAGGACAGATAGCAGGACGTGAAATGAAGGGAGGAAATATACTTAAAGAAAAGTCGCTCAAAACTAATTGGAGTGGTTTTCAGCGACCAAATCGCCCCAGTCTGCAATGGATTGCAACAAGGGTATTAACGTCTTCCCAAAATTCGTTAGAGCGTATTCAACCTTCAGAGGTGGTTTAGAGGTATATACGTTTCTAACAATGAGGCCATCCCCTTCTAGTGCCCTTAGTTGCAAACTCAATGTCCTTTCTGTAACTGTAGGCATTAATTTGCGCAATTGATTATATCTCAGCTTATCATTTATCAAATGGAAAAGTATTACCGTTTTCCATTTTCCTCCTATGATACCCATGGTCAAACTTGTACAACAGGGATATGCAATGCCTTTAAACACCAACTTAGGGATTGTTTTTTGTTTCATAAAATAGATACTATCATTCTTGACCGTTATTGCAAAAATAAAAAACTATAAATAATTTTGTAACTATAAAAAATATAGTATTAATCAAAAAAATAAAGTAAAATTAAATTTTGGCTCAGTTACCTTTTGCGTTCAAGCTAAAATATAAGGCTCCGAATACTGTAGAAATAGGAGACAAAAAATTTAAAATTCACTAACTGTTTAGTAATCAATATTTTATAGGCCTAAATATTATCTTATAAACATTAGAAGAAAAATTTCACAATACAAAATCAGTTTAAAATCGATTGTCCTAGGACAATGCCAAGAAACAGAACTATGAAAAAAATCCATTTAATGCTTTTGTTGATTTTCCTTTTCACCCAAAGTTGTAAAGAACATACCAATTCCAAAACACTAGAAGCCCCGCAATCGCCTAAAACAAAAGAATATACTACGAAGCTGTTTTTAGAACTACCCGAAACTTTTAACTCCCCCGCAAGTGGCACTATGGATGATGATGGCAACATCTATTTCACATCGGCCAACTTACACAATGAGGTGCTTATGGAAGCTGGGCTAATGGAAAAACCTGCAAGGCCGACCATCGGAAAGATAGATAAAGAAAACAAACTTACGGTCTGGTACACTTTTAAATCAGAACAGATGGACAAGACCAGTGGAAAACTGGCTCCGTTCGGTATTGATTTCGGACCTGATGGAAATCTTTATGTTGTTGATATGCAGTTATGGTTTGGAGGGGAATCAAGGATACTCCGTATTAACGTGGAAGATGGTATGCCTGTTGGCATGGAAACTGTACTCAAAGGAATGTCCTTCCCAAATGCCGTCGCCTGGAAGGGTAATGACCTTTTCATTACGGATACCGTGCTTGGAGAGCATGAGGACGGGCGGCATATTAGTGGAGTCTATAAAGTTGGACTCTCCGAGCTTGATGGAGAGAAACCATTGGCCATTGCGCCCTACCTGGCCAAGGATGACCATGACCCACATCTGTTCGAAACCTTTACATCCAATGGATCGCTCAAGTTTGGTGCCAATGGGCTCACTTTCGACGGTCTGGGCAACATGTACACAGGCATCATGGAAGAAGGCTCCGTGCATAGGACCACCATGGACGGGAACAACGAAAAGATAAGGACCACCCCATTTGCAGAAGGAATGATGGCCACTGATGGAATGAAATGGGATCCTTATACCAACCGAATATACATCGCTGATCTTTTCGCAAACGCTGTTTATGCAATAGATATGAACGGTAAACTCGAGCTATTGGCTAAGAACGGGAACACCGATGGAAGTGACGGGGCTTTGGACGGCCCCAGCGAAGTTGTTGTCAGGGACGGCAAGGCCATAGTCTTGAATTTTGACGCGGCCTTTGACCATCCCAAAATGACCAATAAATTCCCAGATAGTCCCCACACCCTATCAGTAATCGAATTACAGTAAAGAAATAGGTTAATTTGAAAACGATATTACTAACAGGAGGTACAGATGGGATAGGTAAGTTGACCGCGGTCAAACTTGCCGGGGAAGGACATAAGGTATTGGTTCATGGACGCGATCGCCAAAAATTGAAAAATACGGTTTCTGAAATCCAGAACTCTACCGAAAATAAGGCGATAATTGGTCACATATGCGACCTATCGGATTTTAATAATGTCCGTGTCCTTATCAAGCAATTATCGGAAGAGTACCCTAAAATAGATGTCATCATAAATAATGCCGGGGTCTTCAAAAGTCATATTTCGAAAAATAAGGATAACCTCGACATAAGGTTTGCAGTCAACTATTTCGCTCCCTATCTACTCACAAACGGACTGTTTCCCCTGCTTGCCAAGAGTAATTCTCCAAGAATTATAAACCTGAGCTCAGCAGCACAGTCGTCGGTATCAATCGAGGCTTTGGCAGGAAAAGAGCCCCTTTCCGCTTCAGATGCCTATGCACAAAGTAAACTGGCCTTGACCATGTGGAGTTTTTACCTCGCTAAAAAATTGACGCACCTAAACGTGATTGCTGTAAATCCAGGTTCTTTATTGGATACTAAAATGGTCCATGAGGCCTACGGACAATATTGGTCCTCAGCAGAAAAAGGTGCCAATATCGTATTTGATCTAGCTGTCCTAACTAAATATGATAAGAGTAGCGGGAAATACTTTGACAATGATATTGGTGACTTTTCCCATGCCCATAAGGATGCCTATGATACCGAAAAAATTGACAGGTTAGTTTCGGAGACAAATAGAATAATAGGCGCCTAATATGGATATGCTTTCCAAAATAGCGAACAAGGGCAAGTTGACTTTAGGACTTGTGTTTCCTTTGGAGGCGTACCATGGTCCTGTGGCAACAATGAAGAATCAAGAAAAACTGGCAAAGCAAGCTGAAGAATTGGGCTTTAAGGCCCTTTGGTTCAGGGATGTCCCCTTTAATGATCCATCCTTTGGTGATGCTGGGCAACTTTATGACCCTTGGGTCTATATGGCCCACATTATGAACCATACCCACAACATTGCATTGGGTACAGGAAGTATCATTTTGCCATTTCGCCATCCTGTACATACCGCAAAATCGATAAATAGCCTACAACTGCTCTCAAAAGGAAGACTCATCGTAGGGGTTGCCTCAGGAGACCGTGCCATTGAATATCCTGCTTTTGGCAAGGATGTGGAGCACAAATCGGAATTGTTCAGAGACAGTTTTTTTTACATCCAAGCACTACAAGCAGATTTTCCTTACCATTCCTCAACGTTTTACGGCAGTACAAACGGAGGAATCGATTTGTTGCCAAAGTACAAGGAAAACACTCCCATTTTGGTTACCGGCCATTCAGGACAGTCTGTGGATTGGATTGCAAAGCATTCGAACGGATGGCTCTACTATCCGCGCGACTTCAAAACCCTTCGACTGATAATTCAAAAATGGACGGAAGCACTGGATAAATACGAAAAAGACTGGAAACCTTTCATGCAATCCCTTTACATCGATATTTGTCATGACCCTGGTACAAGACCATCACCAATACACTTGGGTTTCCGTTCTGGAACAGAATATTTGGTCGCACATTTGAAATCTTTAGAATCCCATGGGGTAAGTCATGTAATATTGAACTTAAAGTATGGTAAGAGGCCAGCGGACGAAATAATCAGTGAAATTGGGGAAATGGTCCTTCCACATTTCCAAACATAAGCCGATAAATCTGTTTTATTTTGAGCCATAAACACCAATTACATCATTACGGATTATGCAAGCCTTTTATGGCCTCTTAAACGATAATAGCGATAAGGGACGAAGGTTAAAGTCCCAATCATAGGTAATACTGAAACCAATCGATTGATATAAGAAAATTATTTAATTGTCAGCACAGCAAGTCTCACTCCCACAGTAACAATAACGACGATTATAAATATGAAGTCCAATTAAGCTCAAGGTTGGAAAATAAATCACCTCCTCAGCTAAAGGCAACAATTCAAATTTTTCGTTTAGCACAATAAATGATAAGAGGAGCCATGCAAGTCCTAAGGCATAGGCAACCCAAGTTTTGGAAGTATTTTGGATTGACCAGCACACCGCAATAAAAGAAAGGACCAAAAAGACCACATCCAGAAAACCCCACCATGAGGGATGGACTGTTTCACCGTGAGCGCCAATATTTGCGTACATAATGAACAGAAAAGGTGTGGCCAAACAGTGCAATAGACAAAGGCCGCTTGAAAGAATACCCAACCAATCTGATTTAACGGTGATTTGTGTCCAGGTCATTTTAACGAATTCCATCTTTTTTAACGGTATTTTATAAGGTAGACAAAGGTAAAAAAGATTAAATTTTGCCAAAGGTAAAGTTATTTTTTAGATGCAACCAAGTTGCATTTGTATTTATAAGTATTTTTGTCAAAATATTTTGAATGATAGAAACGACCAATCTCGCCTACACCTACAATGGTAGCGAAGCGTTAGTGTTTCCTGACATTTCCTTGACTCCAGGGAAGCATTTGTTGGTAGTGGGACCTTCAGGAGCAGGTAAAACCACGCTTCTTTACATGATGGCCGGGCTTCTTCCGCCTGAAAAAGGTTCGATAGCTATTTCAGGAACCGAATTGAATTCCTTGACACGGAAAGAATTGGATAAATTTCGGGGGGAACATGTCGGCTTGATTTTCCAACAGTATCATTTTATCCATTCCTTGAACGTATCGGATAATCTGCGCCTAAGACAAAGCTTTCCGACCAATTCTAATGATAAACGGCGAAGAGAGGAGCTTGCGAAAAGGTTAGGTCTAACCGAGTATCTCCATAAAAAGACCAATACATTGAGCCAGGGACAGCAACAGCGGCTTTCCATTGCACTGGGACTCATCCATAGGCCCAAACTAATCTTGGCAGATGAGCCCACATCCAATTTGGATGATGTCAACTGTGTAAAAGTGGTCAACCTGCTCAAGGAGGAAGCAGAAATATGTGAGAGCAGCCTAGTCATTATAACACATGATTTACGTGTGATGTCTCATTTTCAAAATCAGATTAAACTATGAAACTAGGGTATCTTGCTTTTAAAAATATGGTTTCCAAGCCGCTCAATCTCTTGCTGAGCCTCCTTCTTTTGACCTTAAGCGTTGCCTTGGTCACTTTTGTTTTACAGTTAAGCGGTCAACTTGGCGGACAGCTCAATAAAAACATTGCACCTTTCGATATGGTCGTTGGTGCCAAGGGAAGTCCATTACAACTGGTCCTTTCGTCCGTATTGCACGTAGATGTCCCAACGGGAAATATAAAGCTTAAAGAAATAGCTACTCTCCAAAATCATCCCTTTGTTGAAGAGGCTATTCCGGTTTCCTACGGTGATAATTACAAAGGATATCGCATTTTGGGTACTAAACCGGACTATTTGGATAGTTATGAAGCATCCCTGGGTGATGGGCGTCTTTATCAGAAATCCTTTGAAGTAGTGGTGGGTAGTAGTGCCCGCTCCAAACTAAATCTTCAACTGGGAGATACCTTCATAAGTTCTCATGGTCTTGTAGAGTCTGCCGGTGAAGGGCATGAGGACCATCCTTTTGAGGTAGTGGGTATACTGGAGCCCACGGGAACCGTTGTAGATCAACTGCTCATCTCTAATTTGGAAAGTGTTTGGGAGGCGCATGATCATGAGGGGGAAGGTCATGAAGAACATGACCAAGAGGGTGAACATGGGCATGGCGAACATGAAGACCACGAGGGACATGATCATGAGGAAGAACACAACCATGGCGAACATGAAGACCATGATGGACATGATCACGATGA
>ERZ1740067.29-NODE-29-length-111843-cov-7.335116_pt1 | contig 111843 bp, 100 predicted proteins | sample MGYA00581736_ERZ1740067 | MGnify/ENA primary metagenome ERZ1740067 (study PRJEB43018, sample SAMN04849236) | marine metagenome | isolation source: floating plastic debris | place: Pacific Ocean | collected 2008-08-27 | study: EMG produced TPA metagenomics...
AGCCAGCTGAGCTATATCGGCTTTTTTGGTTCAATTAAACACAAAAAAAGCCCGTTATTTCTAACGGACTGCAAATGTAGCGTTTTATTTGTTTATTCAAAACAAACTGAAAAAAATTTTTGATTAGGCATGAGCCCGCATTTTTTCTTTGGTTTTTACCAATTGCCGCTCAATTGAATTGCAGGCATTGTCAACTGCTTCTTCAAATGATTTGCATTGTTTTTTTACTATAAATTGATTTCTGGGAACCTTCACTTTTATTTCAACTATTTTGTTCTCTTTTGAACTCGTGTTTTCAACCTTTAAATAGACATCTGAACTAATGACTTTGTCATAGAACAATTCTAGCTTATCCATTCTCGATTGGATGAATTCAATCAATTTTTTGTCGGCTACAAAATTTATAGATTGTACATTAACCTTCATGAAAATTTTCTTTTAGGTCCGCGCTGTGCAGATAGGTTAAACATTAAAGAAAAAGAGTATTATTCCTTACTTCTCGGATGGGCTGCTGAGTGTACTTCCTTTAATTTGGCAATGCTACTGTGAGTGTACACCTGTGTTGATGCTAAGCTAGAATGCCCTAATAGCTCTTTTAACGTATTTAGTTCGGCGCCTTGGTTCAAAAGGTGGGTCGCAAACGTATGCCTTAACATATGTGGACTTTTTTTGACTTTGGACGAAACCTTACTAAGATACTTATTTATAACCCTGTAAACAAAAGTTTCGTATAATTTGTGCCCATTATTTGTAAGTAAAAAATAGGTTTGGTCAACCTCATGTTCTTGCATATTTCGCTTCTCCAGATAAGCAGTTATGGAGTCAACCAATGTAGAAATAAGAGGTACTATTCGCTCTTTATTTCGTTTTCCAACAACTTTCAATAATTTACGGTCAATATCAATATCTGCCCTCTTAAGATTGATGAGTTCAGCGCGTCGTATACCTGTAGTATACAGTAACTCAATGATCAGCCTATCACGCAAACCACCAAAATCTGGTTCGTACTCTATGGCACGAAGTACTTTTGACATTTCAATTTCTGAGAAAGGGACCTGAATTGTTTTCTCCGATTTGAGGGCTCTGTGTTTGGCTAGGGGGGTGTTGTTCACTTGACCGGTTCGCTGCAAAAATTTATAGAATGATTTTAAAGAAGATATTTTTCGGTTTATTGAACGATTAGAAATACCTCGTTCAACCAAACCAATAATCCAACTTCTAATTATAGTGTAATTGGCCTCCCGTGCTTCCGTCAAGTTATGGCTTTCACCGCAATAGTCCATGAACTCAGCGATATCTCTGGCATATGCTTTTACCGTATGCGGCGAATAGTTCTTTTCTAATGCTATATAAGAAATAAAAGCATCTAAGCTCATTTTCTAAAGATAGTAAACAGGGTGAAAACAAAAATCCCGCTGTGTAGCGGGATTTTTGTTTTATATTCAACTTAGAGGCTAAAGCTCTTCCTTATCACGCAGGCCCTGTATGTATTGGGCCTTTTGGATTTCGGCTCTCCTTCTTACAGAGGGCTTAGTATATTGTTGCCTTGTTCTTAATTGACGCATCTTACCCGTTTTATCAAACTTACGTTTGAAACGCTTTAGTGCTCTATCGATGTTTTCTCCTTCCTTTACTGGTATTATTAACATTGGCTACAACCTCCTTTCTTTAAATTTTTATTCTTTTACTGGGCTGCAAATATACAAATGTATTTATAACCCAAACAGTTATTTTAAAATTTCTCGTTTATCGGCTGCCGTCATCTTTTCAGAGACAGGACGATACTCTTTTTTATCGATGATAATTTTAGAAATTATTTCCTTGAGAATTTCTGAGGTTCCACCTCCTATCGGACCTAATCTACTATCCCTTAACATCCTAGCCATAGGGTAATCTTCTATATATCCATATCCGCCCAAAAACTGTAAACAGTGATACATTACTTCATCTGCAACTTTCGTAGATTTTAACTTTGAAATTGTAGCTTCCTTGACTACATATTCTCCCTTTTCCATTCTATGGACTACAGAATAATTATACTGTTTGCACATATCCATATCAGCGTAAAGATCCACGAATCGATGACGCAACGCTTGGTATTGATTAATTGGTTTACCAAATGTTTCGCGCTCTGACATATATTGTAAAGCGTAATCCAACGCAAACTCTGCACGAGCGTGCGCATTGATACCCATTACCAAACGTTCTAGGGCAAAAGCCTCCATAATAAATGCAAAACCCTTACCCTCTTCACCCATCAAATTACTGGCAGGAACAATAACATTATCAAAAGCCAATTCAGCTGTGTCGGAAGCCCGCCAGCCTAACTTGTTCAGTTTATTTGCCGTTACTCCTTCACTTTTACGGTCAACAATAAATATACTTATCCCTTTATTCCCTCTAGAGGGGTCAGTTTTTACTGCTAAAATGATATAATCTCCATAAACTCCATTGGTTATGAAAGTCTTGGAACCATTAATAATATAGTTATCGCCCTTTTTTATGGCCGAGGTTCTCATGCCGGCGACATCGCTGCCACCAAAGGGTTCTGTTACGCCTAAACAACCTATTTTATCTCCATAAACGCTAGGTACCAAATATCTTCTTTTTTGGTCGTCATTGGCATTTTTATTCAAATGGGTCATGGCAAGGTACACATGGGCCCACATCGCCGCTGCAAATCCTCCTGAATTTATTTTTTGGAGCTCTTCAAGAAATATCGTGGTATAAAATAAGTCAAGCCCCAACCCATCATATTCTTCGGGGGTAGCAAGACCAAAGTAACCCATTTCACCAAACTTTTTCCAGATGAAACGTTCTATCGCTCCGGTCTCTTCCCACTTATCAATGTGTGGGACCACTTCCTTCTGAAGAAATTCCCGAAGACTTTCCCTAAATAATTGGTGTTCTTCGGTAAAATACATGCTATTCATTCCGTCTCTTTAATATAACAAATATAAGGCTATTCTATCTATTTTGTTTATCGGAAAACCTACAACGTTAAACAAATCTTCTTTTGATTCAAACGGACCGTTTTCCTCCCTATACCTAACGATATTTTCTGCCATTTTGTACTTAAAATACACCAAGGTGGTCAATTCATCAATATTTGCCGTATTGATATTTATTTTTTTGATGTTTGGAGGATAGAGCACTTGATATTGCTTTAGAACTCTTTTAATAACCTCAGGTTCCAATCCATATACATCATACAACTGTTCATCGACTAAAAAACCACCTAGCCGATTCCTAAATTTCACTATTCGCGCTGACAGCTTTTCTCCAATTCCACGAATCTGTTGTAGTTCAAGTGCTGATGCTTTGTTCAAATCTTTTAGCACAATGAGCTTCTCTTTAGCGCGACCCTCCAATCTTTTCTTTTTTTTGTTTACCCAATCCGGAAACTTAAAAAAAGGAGATATAGTTTTTAACAATGAATCGGAGACCTTGGTAATTGTTTGAAATTCTTCGATTGAATTAATCCATTTATCTTGAGCCCTAAACCGCTTTATCCTATCAATTTCATCAATAGACATCCCTAAGGAATAGCCCTTGAAATCAGAAATGAAGTTCGGATTGAACATTTTTATTGCACTTTTATTTTCTTTTTTGGAAAAGATTACCAGACTATCATAGGCGCTTTGATTTTCGATATCCAGTTCAAATCTATTTTTATCAGTTTTAAAGGGATAGTATTTTAATCCCAAATAGAAAAGCTGTAATACAATAATAAGGAGCAATAAATATAAAATCCCACTTCGTTCCTGTTTATTGAAACTGAAATGGGATTTTACGTTCTTCAAAAAATCAGTGGTTAACTGTACGCCTTTCTAATAGCACTCAAATAGCGTTGAAGCTGTTTTTTTACCTCCGGAAAAAGGAAATACAACCCAATCATATTGGGGAAGACCATGGCAAAAATCATTGCATCCGAAAAGGCCCAAATGGAATCCATACTGGCTGCAGCACCGATTACGACGAATGTCAAAAACAACAATTTATAGGCCAAATCAGTTTTCTTTCCTCGTCCAAAAAGATATTTCCAAGACTGCAACCCATAATACGACCATGATATCATGGTTGACACTGCAAACAATACCACAGCAATGGTCAAAAATATCTTGGAATAAGGAATGTATTCAGCAAATGCTTTGGATGTAATACCGGCGCCCTCAAATGGTTGTCCATCAATGAAGACAACACCTGATCCGTCCCCTCCGTACTCGAAGAATCCACCGAAATTGAAAATGACGATAACCAGTGCCGTCATGGTACATATCACAACGGTGTCAATGAAAGGTTCCAACAATGCAACTAAGCCTTCAGAGGCAGAATATTTTGTTTTTACGGCAGAGTGCGCAATAGATGCTGAACCTGCACCAGCCTCATTGGAAAATGCTGCCCTTCTAAAGCCTACAAGAAGTACCCCTATGATACCACCAACTCCGATGGCAGTCGGGTTGAAAGCTTCTTTAACGATTAAGGCAATGGCATCGTCAATCAGAGAGAAATTACTGAATATGATAAAAAGGCAACACAAAATATAAATGAGCGCCATAAAAGGCACTACCTTTTCGGTAACCGATGCAATTCGCTTGATGCCTCCAATAATGATAACCCCAACAACAATGGCCAATACCACGCCAACAATAAAACCCGCCATGGTACTTTCCCATCCAAATAATTCTTTTAGAACTATGGTTGCTTGATTGGACTGGGCTGCATTACCCCCTCCAAACGAACCACCGATACAGAAAAAAGCGAAGAGCCCAGCAGCAATTTTACCCAAAGTTTTAAATCCTTTGGCTTTAAGGCCTTTACTAATATAATACATGGGACCTCCATAAACCACCCCTTCATCATCGACATCCCTATATTGAACACCAAGGGTACATTCCACAAATTTGGTAGACATGCCCAACAGCCCGCAAACAATCATCCAAAATGTTGCTCCTGGCCCACCCAGGGCAATAGCTAAAGCTACCCCAGCAATATTACCATTACCAACAGTACCGGAAACAGCGGTTGCCAAAGCTTGAAAATGACTTACTTCACCTTCTTCACTCTCATCACGAATGGTATCAGGTATGTCGCCATCTGCGGTCATATGCTGCTCAACTTTTTCTAAACCGTATTTTTCAACTTCCTCATATTTACCTCGAACCACATTTATTGCCGTCCAGAAATGTCTAATATTCGGAAAACCAAAGTAAATAGTGAAAAACAGGGCACTTCCGACCAAAAGAATCAAAACAAACGGAGTTCCCGCTACTTCAAAGAAAATAACCCTCTCAAAAAAGCTTGAGATCGGTTGAAACGCCCGGTCAATTTTCTGATCGAGTCCGAGTTCTTCAGTTTCTTGAGCGATTGATAAAAAAGGTGCTAGAAAAGAAAAAAAGGCAATAAATTTATATTTCATGTTGGTTGTTTTGTTGTATCTATTTTAGTCAGGGCGACAATATCCTAAAAAAATCCAACGCAATCAAATTTCGTCAGTTTTTAACTGTTCAATATGAAACATTTGGTTCAGTCGCTGAATTTGCTCCGGTCTTCCCAAAACAATTACTTTACCTTTTGGTTCAAGTTCAAGTTCAGGTTCAGGATTTATGATATATTGTCCGTCAGGTTTTATGTAGCCAATGATAGTGCAACCTGTTTGGCTTCGAAGATCTAAATCTCGAATACTTTGACAATTTACCTGATCTTTAAAATCTTCTATTTCGACCTCTTCAAGGTTTGTGGTACTCTCCCCTTCTATCGATAGTTGGTCCATAAATGTTATGAGGTCGGGCATAACCACCAACGAAGCCATATGGTCACCACCAATCTTATCGGGCATAATCACTTTATCCGCTCCAGCGAATCGTAGTTTTTTCACTGAAGTAGCCTGGGAGGCCCTGCTAATGATGAATAGATTTTTGTTCATCTGTCGCGCAGAAAGCACCACAAAAAGGTTAAGGGCATCATCAGGAAGTGCCATCACGAGATATTGGGCCCTATCAATACCAGCTTCAAGCAATGCCTCATCATCATTAACATCACCCTCAACAAACAATACCTCTTCTTCATTGGCCTCAATGATTTCTTTGTCTTTTTCAATGACCACAAAAGGTTTGTGATACGCCTTTAACTTCTGAGCGGCTTGTTGGCCGTTTCTTCCATAACCACAGACCACGATGTGATTGTTCAAACTGCTAATGGTATTCTTCACCCTTTTCTTTTTTAAAAGTTGTAACGAATTTCGACTTAACACATATTCCGAAACGACCGATATCGCAAAACCGAAAATAAATACACTGCTTACTATGAGAAAAATAGTAAAAATTTGAGCACTTTCGTCCAACGGTCTTACTTCTGAAAACCCCACGGTTGTCACCGTAATGATGGTCATATAAATCGCCTCTACCCAGGTATAGGAGGCCACGTATTTGTACCCGATTACCCCAATGATAAAAACAATTATCATCAATGACAGGGCGAGTGCCAGTTTTGAGCGAAATAGTTTTATCATAAATCAAAAACGGAAGTTCTTTTCGTGTAGACGAGATCTTTTATCTTTAACCAAAATGCTATAAACAAGTAAAGGGCAAAACCAAAACCAAGGGTAACGAAGGTCAAGTATATGAAAGTCGTTCGGACCACCCTAGCTCGAATACCCCAACGTTCTGCGATACGTTCGCATACCTCAAAACCTCTTTTCTGGAAATAATACAATAAATTATAAGTCCAACTCATGCTTAAAATTAGTTGTTTCTACCCAATAATTGGTTTCCTACCCGACAGTGAAGACAACTGTTTTCTTTACAATACACTGTAAACAGGTGTATTTTGGACTGACTTTCAAATGCTGAAGACGACGACATTTCTATAGTATCAAAACCAGTCACAATACTGTTTTTCTCTGCAGGAAGTTGATGCATCAATTGGATCACGGTATCAGTTTGACTTCTCCCCAAATAACGTCCATAACAAAATCTAAGAGGTAGTATGGCGTTGATCAAAATCAGATGTACGAAATTCTTGGTCAACTTTTTACTATGTTTTTTTGATTCCTTTCCAAAAGTAAAATGAGTATCCCAATAAGGGCTCGCCCCCACTTCAAAAAAATTATAAAAATCATCTATAGTTTCTGCAGCCATCAAAGCTGAAAACAAATTGTCTGACCTTTTGTATATGTTGCATAATTGCGACAATCGCACCGTTGGAAAGTTAGATGGTCGAAGACCAAAGAATATCGGCGTAGCACCAAAATATTCCGCAAGTTGAAATTTATGATAGAGAAAACTAAATTCGTTTTTGAGTCTTTGGTAATATGCGTCATGAATAGTATTATACTGAAGAAATCCTGCCAGCCCATAGATTAATGCTTCCATTTGAAAGGTGTTTTTCGAGACCTTTCTAAAGATACCATCGTTGATATGCTCGGCCATCGCTAAAAAGGCACCTCCGTTTTTATTGAGGCCAAAAGTCTTCATCAAAAGTCTAAAGAGCACATTTTCCCAATCATTTTTTGTTTTTAACAGCAGTGAATTTATCAACTTGGATTTTTGTTCCAATCGCTCTACAAAGAGACGTTCTTGCCATTGATACCATAGCATTTTATCAATTGAAGCGATATCTTTTTCACAATTGATAAATTTCTTTTTACTATTTTGAACAAGGTCTTCGTACGAATGCAGTAAGGTTGAGTTAACCACATTTTTAAGCGCAACCGTCGGTATAATGCTTCCATCCTTTCTATGTATAGCAACATTATCTTCCCAGACGACATGCAATATGACGTTACTATAGTTGATATCGTTTTCATGGCCGTGTACATACCAATCTGAAGATTTCAGATGAATTTCTAAGTTTCCGGCCCATTCTTGATTTGCAATTCGAACCCTGGCATTGAAGAAGTCAGGTCCGCTGGAAGTATTGTATTGCCCCGGGTGCAACACAACGACTTCCTCTTTTGTCGAAGTAATCAAACCAGATTTTTGAAATTTTTGGGTCTTCCAGATGAAATGAAGGAAATCTTCACGCATGCAACGAAAATAGGAATTCGTTTACCATTTGCCAGCATAGGTCAAATCATCTCCACTGGAAAACTTTAGAAAAGTATGCTGGATACGGTTTATTTGTCTGATATGATGATAATCATGTGCCAACCAATTGAACAAGAACTTTTTTGCACTTCTTTCGCCAACAGCTGGGTGATAAACGGTCTGTTCCCATTTGGGCTGTTGTAAAGACTTGAGCCATTCCAATGATTTTTTACGCTCCGAAAGGAACCTTTCTACAACGGTACCAAAATCTTGTCCCGAATAGTTTCTTTCCAAAGGCCATTTTTGGGGTGATATGGATTTCAGAGGCTTGTCAGGTGTGGTGAGGATATGTTCTATCCGTGCTCTAAAGTCTTCAATTTCTTCATCCAGCAAATGACAGGCAACTTCTAAAAGACTCCAATTGCCATTTGATTTGAAATTAAATTCTTCAAAGGATGTCTCAGCAAAAAGATGCTTAAAAACAAAATGGTTTTTACCCAGTTTTTCAATAATATTCTCTGGATTCATCACTGGTATTCGGCAACCTCGCCTTCCCAGCTATTGAAGCCGCCTTCGAGATTGTAGGTATTTTCAAAGCCCACACTATTCATAATGGCGCAGGCCTGCCCACTTCTGTTACCAGAACGACAATACACATAAAAATTCTTTGACTTATCGAATTCTTCCAGTCCATCCAAAAAACCTTGACCTAAATAAATATCGAGATTTTTGGCACCGGGTATAATACCTTCCTCTATTTCATCGGTGGTTCTTACATCGAGTATAAACGCATTGTCATCACTTGCCAATTGTTTTGTCCATTCTTCTTGACTTAAATCCATAGGTCTCAAAAGTTTTATTTGTCAAAAATAAAAGTCCGGAATAAACTCCGGACTTAAAACTAAGTATTTTCTTTTTAAACTTTAATTGAGCATCCTATGGCGCGTGTGGTTGTTACCTCAATTTCTTCGCCAGCCAACATTGCATCAACTGCATTCTCCACATATTTCTCTTCTACTTGGGCAGCATCTTGATAGTTGTCATCAATGGCACCAATATAACGAACGACATTGCCTTTCACAGTACTTTCTAAAAGGTATACATGCGGCGTGCGCGTGGCGCCATATTGTGGAAAGACATTCTGTTCTTCATCCAATACATATGGAAACGTGAAGCCTTTCGTTTGAGCCCTTGCTTTCATCTCTTCAAAACCATCACCAGGTTGTATCTCAGGATTATTGGGATTAATCGCAATTAACTGAACACCCTTAGCTTTATATTTTGCATCTAGGGCGATGATCCTATCTTCATACGCCTTGGCATAAGGACACATATTACAAGTAAAAATGATCAAAAAGCCTTTGGCATCTGGGTAATCGGACAATGATACCATTGTACCATCAGTACTCTTTAGGGAAAAATCATTGGCCACGTCTCCAATTTCATATCCATCGGCTGGAACAAAAGAAACAAGAAGACTCGTTACAATTACGACTGTGAAATACATTAACTTTTTCATCTCTTACGGTATAAATTTTTTAAGTTCATTATTCAATTCTTCATATGTAAATCCACGCTCATAGAACGAACGCTTTTCTTTATTATATATTAAGGTAGCAGGTATTCCGCCGCCCCAGTTTTCCGCAATTTTTGGAATCCATTCGTTCATCTTTGGATCATCCAATATCACGATTTCACCCTTTAATGCTTTGTCATTAACATAGGGAACCAAACGCTTTTCCCACATAGAAGGCATATCAAGACTTACCAATACCAACTCAACCCCATTGGAATGTTGCTCCTCGAATGTCTTTTGAAAATAGGGCATCTCCTCCAAACAGGGTTTACACCATGTCGCCCAAAAATTAACGACGTAGGTTTTGCCATCTGTGCGATTTAGCGTTGATTTAAGGCCCTCATAATCATAAACAGGATAGGGAATATCAATAGCTTGTTCGGTCTTGCTAATCTCATTGTTATGATTAACCTCGGCTACAGCGCCTTTTTTTTCGGCTTCTTTACAAGCGGATAAGACTAAAATCGAAACGAGTATTAAATACGGATACTTATTCATCTAATAATAAAAGTAACCATTGCGAAAACCTAGAAGATTTTTTTAACAAAACTTTATTTGGTCAAGTCCATAAACTTAAAATTCCCCGATATATATTTGTATATACAATTATTGTATTTACATGAATGTTGAGAAGATAATAAAAACGGAAAAGAAGTTGGCACTTCCAGCGCGCACCATGATTCATTTTGCTTTAGTTAACATCAAAATAAACGAGACCGTTACTTGTGCCCTCAAACCCTTTGATATCTCTGAACAACAGTTCAACGTATTGCGAATTTTGAGAGGACAAGAAGGAAAACCCGCAAATCTTTCAACCATAAATGAACGCATGGTCACCAAAATGAGCAATACCACCCGTTTAGTAGACAAGCTCATATTGAAAGGGTATGTTGACCGAACAGTCTGCGCGGCCAATAGAAGAAAAGTGGAGATAACCATCACAAAAAACGGGATGAAAATACTTACTGTTCTAGACAAAGTGATGGCTGATACAGAAATGCAGTTGCTTCAACGCTTTAATGAACAAGAACTTATAAAACTAAATCAATTACTCAATAAATTTTGAGATGGACAAAACTATAGAAATTAGAAAATGGCGCTATGCCACGAAAAAATTTGACGCCACAAAGAAAGTGTCCAAAAATCAATTGGAAATCCTTCTTGAGGCTACCCGTTTAAGTGCTTCTTCCTATGGGCTTCAACCCTATCATTTATACGTTATATCAAATCAAGAAATAAAGGAAAGATTAAAATCGTTCAGCTGGGGGCAATCTCAAATTACGGATTCTTCCCATCTTATTGTATTTGCAAACGCAACTGATTTCGATGGAGACTTGGTTGATAGCTACTTACGCAACGTTGCCAGGACAAGGGAAATTCCTGAAGAAGGACTGAAGGGCTACGGTGATTTTATGAAATCGAAATTGCTTGAACTGCCTTCGGAAACAAAAGGCAATTGGACTGCGAGACAAGTCTACTTAGCCTTTGGAAATGCAATGCAGGCAGCAGCAGAACTAAAAATTGATACCTGTCCGATAGAAGGCTTTGAACCAGAAAAGTACAATGAAGTTTTAGGCCTCGATGAAAAAAAGCAAAATGCAGCCGTGGTCTTGGCCATCGGATATCGCTCTGAAACCGATGAAACCCAACATTATACAAAAGTTAGAAAATCAAAAGAAGAATTATTTACACATCTATAAACTATTAATCCATTTAAGAACAAATAAATTTAAAATCATGAGAAAAAACATTTTAAGTGTAGCCCTAACATTGGTATTCGGATTTTCAGCAGTAGCCAATACCATCGATGACGACCGCAAAGAAGTCAATACAGAAGAGAGTACTGTAGCATGGAAAGCATATAAGGTGACAGGTTCACATAACGGAACAATAAATCTGCAATCCGGTGCCCTTATGTTTGATGGTGATAAATTGACCGGTGGTGAATTTACTGTCGATATGACCTCTATCAATACCACAGACCTTCAGGGAGAATCTAAAGACAATTTGGATGGTCATTTAAAATCAGCTGACTTTTTTGGTGTAGAAAAGCACACTACCTCGAGTTTGGTATTCACAACTGTTGAACCCTCTGGTAAAAACTCTTACAATGTCACTGGAGATTTGACCATTAAAGGAATTACGAAGCCTGTTACCTTTGATGTATCTATTTATGGAAGTAAAGCGACGGCTACCTTAAAAGTCGATAGGGCAGAATATGATGTGCGTTATGGATCGGGCAGTTTCTTTGACAACTTAGGCGATAAGACCATTTATGACGAATTCGATTTAGTGGTCGATTTGGCATTCTAACCATTCAACATCTATTATAACTGAAAAATCCTAAAATTTTTAAAAAATCCCACTGCTCATAGACTGCTGTGGGATTTTCTCTTTTTTGTTTGGTTTCATAAAATTGATTTCTATCTTTGACGCCATGATTACGATAAAAAAAATCTGGTGGTGGAATATCTTACGTCCAATCTCGTGAGCTAGTCCTTTCTATCCAAAAACTATATAAGGCTTGTCATCACGACAGGCCTTAATTTTTTGAATCAACTTGAAATGAAATTCAATTTAAAAACGTCATACAAACAAATTCTTGCAGATACCATTACTCCGGTAAGTGTATACCTCAAAATAAGGGATAGATATCCTAATAGTATTCTGCTCGAGAGTAGTGATTACCATGCCAACGACAATAGTTTTTCTTACATCTGTTGCAATCCCATAGCCTCCATTACCATTGCAAACGAAAAAGTCATTAAGGCGTATCCAAACGGGACAGAAGAAACCATAGAACTCAGCGAAAATTCAGATGTTCCTTCAATACTTGACGGGTTTTCAAAACAATTTACGGTTGAAGACAATGATTTCAAGTTCATCACCAATGGGTTGTTTGGATACATCGCTTACGATGCGGTGCGCTATTTTGAATCGGTTGAGGTAGCGAAAAAATCAAATTCGGTTGACATCCCCGACATCTATTATGCCGTCTATAAAAATGTGATTGCCATCAACCACTTCAAAAATGAAGCCTTTTTGTTTTGTCACAGTTTTGAAGGTTCAGATAATACTGGTGAATTGGAACAACTTATAAAAGTCAGGAGTTTTGCCACCTATAATTTCAGCAAGTTGGGTGAGCCTAAATCCAATCTTAAAGATGAAGAATACAAGACTCATGTCGAACTTGCCAAAAAGCACTGCCAAAGAGGAGATGTTTTTCAGTTGGTGCTGTCCAGAAGGTTCTCACAAGGTTTTAAGGGTGATGAATTCAACGTGTATAGGGCATTACGCTCCATTAATCCGTCACCCTACCTGTTCTATTTTGATTATGGGGATTTCAAGATTTTTGGTAGTTCACCTGAAGCGCAATTAATTGTTAAAGAAGGTAAAGCTGAAATTCACCCCATAGCTGGTACCTATAAACGAACGGGCAATGATGAAAAAGATGCTGAATTGGCGAAAGAGCTTGCTGCCGATGAAAAAGAAAATAGTGAACATGTCATGCTTGTCGACCTTGCTCGGAATGACCTCAGCCGCAATGGTAATATGGTCGATGTGGAAACCTATCGAGAAGTACAATATTTTTCACATGTCATTCATTTGGTCTCAAAAGTAACGGGGCATAAAAAACCTGATATTCCTACCTTAAAGATTGTAGCAGACACCTTTCCTGCGGGAACTTTAAGTGGCGCCCCAAAACATATGGCCATGCAGCTCATCGAACGTTACGAAAGAACAAATCGAGCCTATTATGGTGGGGCTATTGGATTTATGGATTTTCATGGCAATTTTAACCATGCCATCATGATTCGGACTTTTCTAAGTAAAAATCATGAGTTACACTATCAAGCGGGCGCGGGTTTGGTGGCCGCATCAGATGCCGATGACGAGCTACAAGAAACGTACAATAAATTGGGAGCTTTGAACAAGGCTTTGGAAATCGCAGAAACAATCAAGATGACACGAAAGATATTGATGATAGACATCTACGATAGCTTCACCTACAATTAGGTGCACTATCTAGAAGACTTGAAATGTGAAGTCATTGTCAAACGCAACGATGAGCTAACGTTAGATGAAGTTGACAATTATGATAAGATTGTGTTGTCTCCGGGCCCGGGCATTCCAGATGAAGCCGGACTTTTAAAGCCCATTATAAAAGCGTATGCCCAAAGCAAAAAAATCTTTGGGGTTTGCTTGGGGCTTCAGGCTATCGGAGAAGTGTTTGGAGGTCAACTAATTAATCTCGACGAAGTGTTCCATGGTATTGCCACATCGGTAAAACTTATAGAAGACGATTACATTTTTCAAGGGCTACCAAAATCGTTTGAGGTGGGGAGATATCATTCGTGGGTCGTATCCAATGATTTACCGGAAGATTTAATCACAACCTCTGTCGACTCCAATGGACAAGTCATGTCATTAAAGCATAAAAGTCTTGATATTCGAGCGGTACAATACCATCCTGAGTCTATTTTGACACCACATGGCAAACAAATTCTAAAAAACTGGTTAGACCAATGAAAGAAACATTGAACAGATTGATCAATCACGAAATACTCTCAAAAGAAGATGCCAAGCAGATTTTGGTCAATATTGCCAAAGGAGATTACAATACCAGTCAAATCGCTGCCTTTCTGACGGTTTACATGATGCGAAGCATAACCATCGAAGAACTGGAAGGCTTTCGTGATGCGTTGTTGGAGTTATGTTTGGCAGTAGATTTAAGTGCGTATAACCCGATTGATCTATGCGGTACTGGCGGTGACGGAAAGGACACCTTTAACATTTCAACCTTGGCATCTTTTGTGACCGCCGGTGCGGGGATCAAAGTGACCAAGCATGGTAATTATGGGGTCTCTTCAAAATGCGGTAGTAGCAATGTCATGGAGTTTTTGGGCATTAAGTTCAGTAACGCTCCTGACTTTCTTGAAGAATCCATTGAAAAAGCCGGTATTTGCGTTCTTCACGCACCATTGTTCCATCCAGCTATGAAAAACGTTGCCCCCATACGAAAGGAATTGGCGGTCAAGACCTTTTTTAATATGCTAGGGCCAATGGTGAACCCAGCTTTTCCCAAGAATCAAATGGTCGGTGTTTTTAATCTGGAATTGGCTCGTATGTATGGTTACCTCTATCAAAATACTGACAAGAATTTTACGGTATTGCACGCGTTGGATGGTTATGATGAAATCAGTCTGACCGGAGCGACAAAAACTATTTCGAACGGTGCTGAAGGTATGCTATCACCTCATGATTTTGGCCTTTCCCAGATACATGCGAACACCATAGTGGGCGGCGAAGACATCGCCAGTTCTGCCAAAATATTTATGGATGTTTTGCAAGGTAAAGGCACGGAGGCCCAAAACAATGTGGTCTGTGCCAATGCAGGTGTTGCGATTTCGACAGTAGAAGGAATTTCACCCAAAGAAGGATACGAAAAGGCCAAAGAATCCCTGTCTAGCGGACAAGGGTTGAAAGCTTTAAAAAAATTACAAGAACTCAGTGCGGCATGAATATTCTAGATCGAATAATAGCTGACAAGCGAAAAGAAGTCCAACTAAAGTCTTCTCTGATACCGGTTTCCCAGTTCGAAAAATCCGCACTTTTCGAAAAACCTTGTCATTCTTTGGCCGCCGCTCTTAAATATAGTGCAACGGGAATCATAGCAGAGTACAAAAGACGTTCACCGTCCAAACAAACAATTAATCAAAATACCAACGTCGGCATAGTGGCCAAAGGGTATGAAAAGGGGGGGATATCGGGAATGAGCATACTCACCGATATCAAATACTTCGGAGGGTCTTTAGAAGACCTACTACTAGCAAGGGCTTCTGTAGATATACCGTTGCTTCGTAAAGAGTTCATTATTGACCCATATCAAATTCTGGAAGCAAAGGCCCATGGCGCTGATGCCATTTTACTTATCGCCGCGGTATTGACCAAACAAGAAATTAAAATATTCTCAGAATTGGCAAAAAGTTTAGGCCTCGATGTGCTTCTTGAAGTACACAATCAAGAAGAACTTGAAAAGTCAATCATGCCAAGTCTGGATATGTTAGGGGTGAACAATCGTGATTTAAAGACTTTTGAGGTCAATTTAGATATAAGTAAATACCTATCCGCCAAGATTCCCGATGAATTCATTAAGGTATCTGAAAGCGGTATCAGCTCGGTACAGGCAATTAATGAATTGAAAACCTTCGGTTATGAAGGCTTCCTCATAGGTGAAAATTTTATGAGGACCAAAAATCCGGGGAGTAGTGCCATTGAATTCATCAAAGAACTGTCTTTATGAAATTAAAGATTTGCGGAATGAAATATAATCCCTTGGAAGTGGCTGCGTTGCAACCCGACTACTTGGGCTTTATATTTTACGATAAATCACCTCGAAATATTGATGTCATCATTCCGTCTTTACCACTTAACATCAAAAAAGTAGGGGTTTTTGTTAATGCTACCGCCGAAGAAATTTTACAAAAAGTGGCAAAGTATGGATTGAATATGGTTCAGCTTCATGGTCAGGAAAATCCTGAACTTTGCCTACACTTAAAAAACTTGACAATTGGGGTAATCAAGGTCTTTGGGGTTGATGAAAATTTCGACTTTTGCACCTTGGAGCCCTACGAGTCATCTTGCGATTATTATTTATTTGATACAAAAGGTAAATTACCAGGGGGAAACGGGTATACCTTTGATTGGGAGGTTTTGGAAGACTATCCCTCAGACAAACCTTATTTCTTAAGTGGTGGTATAGGAATGGAAAATATTGATGAGATATTGACCTTTTTATATCGCCCAGAATCGAAATATTGCCATGCCCTAGATGTGAATAGCCGGTTTGAAACCAAACCTGGCCTGAAGAACATTACAAAAATTAAAGAGTTTAAAAAAAGAATTGAAAATGAGTTATCACGCTAACGAAAAAGGATATTACGGAGAGTTTGGAGGTGCATTCATACCTGAAATGCTGTATCCCAATTGCGAAGAGTTGCGTCAGCATTATTTACAAATTATGGCAGAACCTTCTTTTCAAGAAGAATTTAATCAATTGCTCAGAGATTATGTAGGTCGACCCACCCCTCTTTATTTTGCAGAGCGTCTTTCTGTAAAACACCAGACCAAGGTTTACCTCAAACGTGAAGATCTCTGTCATACCGGGGCACATAAGGTCAACAATACCATCGGTCAAATACTAATGGCCAAAAAACTAGGTAAGAATCGTGTTATCGCAGAAACAGGTGCTGGCCAGCATGGGGTTGCCACGGCCACGGTATGCGCGCTTATGGGTATCGAATGCGTTGTCTATATGGGAGAGATTGATATTGCTAGACAAGCGCCTAATGTGGCACGAATGAAAATGTTGGGAGCCGAAGTCCGTGCCGCCAAATCAGGAAGCCGAACCCTAAAGGACGCTACAAACGAAGCGATTCGCGATTGGATCAACAACCCGGTAGACACCCATTATATCATTGGATCTGTGGTAGGGCCACACCCCTACCCTGACATGGTAGCCAGATTTCAATCTGTAATATCAGAAGAAATCAAATGGCAACTAAAAGAAAAAGAGGGAAGAGAAAATCCCGACTATGTAGTGGCTTGCGTGGGTGGCGGTAGTAATGCCGCTGGCACATATTACCATTATTTGGATACCCCTGAAGTGGGAATCATTGCCGTTGAAGCTGCCGGGAAAGGCGTTGACTCTGGGGAAAGTGCCGCTACTTCGGCCTTAGGCAAAGTAGGAATTATACATGGTAGTAAGACGTTATTGATGCAAACAAACGATGGTCAGATTACCGAACCGTATTCCATTTCTGCAGGACTGGATTATCCGGGAGTTGGACCGATGCACGCACATTTGTACAAAAGTGGACGCGGTGAATTTATTTCAATAACCGACGATGAGGCGATGACTGCAGGTCTTGAACTTTCCCAATTAGAAGGCATCATTCCCGCTATTGAAACCAGTCATGCCTTTGCCATTTTTGATTACAAAAAATTTAAAGAAGACGATATCGTTGTCTTTAACCTATCAGGTCGTGGAGATAAGGATTTACAGACATACATTGATTATTTTAAGTTATAATCCTCTGTCATTCCTGCGAAAGCAGGAATCCCTAAACTAAAAAGACCACTAAATACCGACAACAGCGAGCAATGAACAGAATCAAGCAAAAACTCCAAGAGGATAAAAAACTCCTTTCCATTTATTTCACTGCCGGCTATCCTCATCTTCATGATACCGTACCTACTATACAAAACTTGGAAAAAGCGGGCGTGGATATGATTGAAATTGGGCTCCCTTTCAGTGACCCCCTGGCCGATGGCCCAACCATTCAAGAAAGTTCAACCGCTGCCCTCAATAATGGCATGCACACTGAACTACTGTTCGAGCAATTGAAAGATATTCGAAAAACAGTTAGGGTTCCTTTGATTGTCATGGGTTATTTTAATCCCATGCTACAGTATGGGGTTGAAGCGTTCTGTGCAAAATGTGACGAAGTCGGCATAGACGGAATTATTATGCCTGATTTACCGCTTGACGTATATCAAGAAGAATATGAGGCCATCTATAAAAAATATGGCTTGATCAATGTCTTTTTAATCACACCACAAACCAGTGAAGAACGTATTCGGGCGATTGACCATGCCTCTGATGGTTTTATCTATATGGTCAGTTCTGCAAGTACAACGGGGGCCAAAAGTGGTTTTGGGGAAGAACAACAACATTACTTTGAAAGAATTGCTTCACTTCAGCTCACGAATCCGCAAATCGTTGGTTTTGGTATCAGCAATGCTGAAACGTTTCAAGCCGCTATAAAAAAAGCAAAAGGGGCTATTATCGGGTCAGCGTTTATCAAACATTTGACACAAAACGGTACTGAAAAAATCAGTGACTTTATTCAGGGAATAAGGTAAATTGTCTAAATAAAACTGCATAAGATGATAAAGAGAATATTTCTAATCGTTTCGTTGATTTTCGGGGCTCAGGTTTTCTTTGCTCAAGATTCCATCCAAATAAAGTCAAAAGTAGCCCAAGCAATCAATGACCTAAGAGAATTTGTGGCCTTGCCGAGTGACGCCCTTAACCCTGACGATATCGATGATAACCTTATCTGGTTAAAAAGGCAATTTGAAAAAAGAGGATTTAACACGGTTGAACTAGAAACGGAAAACCTACCCTTGTTTTTTGCGGCCATGCCCATGAATGACACCAAACCTACCGTTCTTATTTACATGCATTTTGATGGGCAAGCGGTCGAACCAAGTAAATGGGACCAACCTGACCCCTACCAAACAGTACTCAAGAAACCTGTCGGAAATGGTTTCGAAAGGGTATCGTTTGATGAATTGGGAGATACTATCAACTATGATTGGCGTCTCTTTGGACGTGCTACCGCTGACGACAAGGGGCCCATTGTAATGCTATTGCATGCATTGGATATACTTCAAGAAAATGAGCATAAAATTCCATGGAATATCAAAATTATTTTAGATAGTGAAGAAGAGAAGGGAAGTAAACCGCTCCCACATGCGGTAAAGCAATACCGGGACCTTCTGGAAGCGGACTTTCTAGTAATTAATGACGGCCCCATGCATGTTTCAGGGAAACCCACCCTAATTTATGGTTGCCGCGGAATTACCACGATGACCCTAACCACCCATGGCCCAAACAAACCCCAGCACAGCGGTCATTATGGCAACTATGCCCCGAATCCCGGATTTCGATTGGCATCACTTTTGTCGACCATGAAAGATTCCGATGGTAAGGTTACCATTCCCGGATACTATAATGGTATTGAAGTGAACGAAAATGTGATACAGGTTTTAAAAAGTGTTCCCGATAACGATAAAGATATCGCAGAAAGACTTCAATTTAAGGCCAATGAGAAGGTAGGCCGTTTTTATCAAGAATCATTGCAATACCCAAGTTTGAACATTCGTGGATTGGGTTCAGGATGGATTGGAGATGAGGCTAGGACGATTGTACCTGAAAGTGCAACGGCCGAATTAGATTTGCGTTCAGTACCCGAGACCAATGGAAAACGATTAAAGACCTTGGTCAGAAAACACATCGAAAAGCAGGGCTATCACGTTGTTGATCATCTACCAAGTAAAGAAGAGCGAATGACCTACGATAAAATTATTACCATAAAGGAGGGAAGTGTTACCGATGCCTTTCGGACGGATTTCAATAACCCCTACGGAAAATTTTTATTACAAACCATGCAAAACAACTTCAGGGACGAGGTAGTACAGATACGTATTATGGGAGGTACAGTTCCCATAGCACCCTTCATTAATGAGCTTAAAATTCCGGCATTTATTGTCCCAATGGTCAATCAAGACAATAATCAACATAGTCCCAATGAAAATCTCAAGATTGGTCAGTTAGCCTATGGAATAAAGGCATTTTACTCGATTTTAAGCAATAGCCCATCAAAATAACCCTTTCATTGATTCGAATTGAACGGCCATTATTTCCAATTTCGCCATCGAATACGCCTCATCGAAAATTTCGGGGTTTCATCCCAAATCTTGAAATTGCGACTTAAATGTATTCTAATTTTAGGTAACCCAAATCAAAAACCATGACCTACAAATGTGTTATCATTGATGACTCCTCCGTGCATCGTTTAGCTATTTCATTTTTGATTAAAAATCACCCTAAATTGGAATTGGTAGGGGCTTATTCCAATCCATACGAGGGCATAGAAGCTATTTATAAACACAAAGTCGATATAGTTTTTATGGATATTCTTTTGGAAGATGTCAATGCCTTTGAATTATTGGATGCCATAGAAATACCTGCAACCATCGTTTTAAATTCTTCATGGGAAAAATTCTCCAATAAGGCAAAAGATTACGGAATTCAAAGCTTTCTGGTGAAACCAATGCGAAAAGATTCTTTCGAAACTACAGTCGGCGAAGTCATCGATTCTTTGAAAAAAAAGAATGTAAAGCCTTTCTATAAAAGGGAACCATACCTTGTCCGAAATCCTCACGTATTTCAAGTGTAGCCATTTTTTCCTTTCATTTTTATTATAGTTTACTTATTGAAAGCAAATTTTTTAACCTGAGGTGCTTGGATAATACGAAAGGGTCTTTACAACATACCTCTAGGTATTGACAACATTTTCATACGTTTTTGACTTAGGCTTCGTTAGCGTAGAAAAAGTTGTTTAATCCCTGTATCATGGTCCTCAAAAATATTATTCCAGTATTTTTCAGTTTTCTTTGTTTGTCCATTAGTTGTTCGGAAGACAATACAGTCGAACCTTTGGTTGATGAACAAGTAACCGATGAGCAGGTAATTGAAGAGTCTAATAATCCTTGTGAGGGTGTAAACTGTCAAAATGGAGGCAACTGTGTTGATGGAAACTGTGCTTGCCCAGAGGGTTTCGAAGGAGAATTCTGTGAAACATTTATCGACCCATGCGGAGATATCAACTGTGTAAATGGAGGTAACTGTCTTAATGGACGCTGTGCTTGTCCTGACGGCTTTGAAGGGGAATTTTGCGAACAAATTTCAGGCCTCAGTTTTCAAACAGAGTTTGGCTCAAAAGAAACACTCAGTGTGGTAACTAATGGTATTTTTGCTATTTGGTGGAGTCCAGATTTTGACCATTCTGCAGATACCGAACAGATGTTTCAATACCTAAATAAGGTGAGACAAGACTGTCTGACAATTTATGGTATGGAAGACCCTCCTAATCCTCAATCCGGCTTCTATTACAACGTATACATCCATCATGGTTTAGATGAGACGGTTCTTCCGACCTTCTGGGGCAATGGTCAAGGTACCGATTCTTTTGGCATGCCGTTTCTTACGCTGCCTCATACCGCAAACGTCGATTATGCAAACATTTCACATGAAGGTTTCCACATATTTCAATATAACGCCAACTCAACTGGATTTGAGTATTCCGGTGATTCACAATGGTATGTTGAATCATCTGCGCAATGGTACATGTCACAAAATGTAACAAATGAAATAAATACCTTTATTGAAGCAGGTACCATATATGCAAACCCACATGTTGCTCTATGGCATAGTTTCAGTAACGAAGCCCCTGGTGACCCAAGAGATTGGTTTTTTCAGGTAAGGCAATATGGAATGCACTTATTGCTCTATTACCTCACTGAGGAAAGGGCCGTAGACCCTCAATTAATTGTCAGCGGATATTACGCCAATACTAGACTTTTACCACAAGAATATCTTTACCATGGTATGGGAGGAGAGAATTTTCGAGGCTATTTTGCAGATTGGGCCGCTCATAATACAGGAGGTTTTGATTACTTTTCACAAGAACAGTTGGATAGGGCTTGGTATGAGATGGAAGGTGTTGGTGACCCAGACAATAGCAATCCATATGTATTGGAGCTATCTGACGCTGAAGCCAATGGAAATTTTAGTCCCCCCGAATCATTACGCCCAAGAGGCTGGAGCTATAATGTTATTAAAATCAAAAACTCGTCCGACACTACATTTAATTTCACTATTGAAGGTGAAACAATGGGTTCAGAAGGGGCCGATGCCCATTTTGAAGCCAGGCTAATTATAAAAAAGGCCAACGGCACTGTTGAATATATTGATTTTTCCATGAATGATGCAACCAACGGAACGGCCTCAGTTGAAGTATCTTCAGGAGATACCGAGGTATATGTTAACATTGTTTCAGTACCAGAACATTTTACCGGAAATCAAACCTACAATTACCAAATAGATATTAGCCAAAAGTAAACTTTGACACCGGTGAGCAATTCATATCAAGCAGAATTTCTACTGGCATTGATATTACCGTAGAGCGAACGGGTTACAATTTTTTCATAAAGTGCTTTAAAATCAGCATTTTGACTGATATGGTAGAGCGCATTTTGTTGAATCACCAATAATGGCAACACTATTTTCTCACGAATCTTGACAGACTCCCTAGAAATTGCCTCGTCTTCCATTAAAATCTTACTTCCTGAAATATTCAGTAACATTTTTTTGGAGCGTTGAAATTCATCGTAAAGAATATTCCAGAAAGCACCGAATTCCTCATCCTCCTTTAGATAACTGGTCAAATTGAAATTGGTCTTGGCCAAAGCCATCATACTATTGTGCATCAAAGCCCTAAAAAAGGGTACGTCTTTATATAGCCTTTTGACCTCATTCATTCGACCCTGATTTTTTAGTTCTTGAATAGCAGTACCTAACCCAAAATACCCTGGTACATTTTGTTTTAACTGGCTCCACGAACCTACAAAAGATATGGCCCGTAAATCAGATAAGGTCAATTGTTTTTTATTTCCCCTCTTTCCAGGTCGACTTCCAATATTGGCCTTGCCATAATATTTTAGAGTGCTTCGATGTTCCAAATACGGAATAAACTTCTCATGTTGCTTGAGCGCCTCGTATTTTGCAAAACTCAGTTCGGACAATTCTTCAATCAATTTTCGTTGCGGAGTCGTTATCACATTTTCCCTTCCAAACAGGTTGTTGGTCAAGCCAGCGGTCAATAGCTGTTCGGCATTATGAATGAACTGTTCTTTGGTACCGTAGGTACTTGTAATGGTCTGACCTTGAATGGTCAATTGAATTTCATGATTGGCAACATCTTTTGTTTGGGCGGCATAAAAACGATGCGTTTTTCCGCCACCTCTTGCTGGTGGGCCCCCTCGGCCATCAAAAAACTTGGCTTTGATTCCGTTTTTCTTGCACACCTTACTCAGGGTTTCCTTCGTTTTGAGGATACTCCAATTGGCTTTGAGATACCCTCCATCTTTTGTACCATCTGAGAAACCAAGCATAATGGTATGTATATTGTTCCTTCTGTTCAAGTGCTCTCTGTATATTGAGGTATCAAATAAGGTCTGCATGACCTGCTCGGAAGCATCCATACCCTTCATGGTCTCAAAGAGAGGAATGATATCAAAGGTGATTTCATCCGTTTCCCAACCGCACCATCTAAATAGTCCAAAAACAAAAAGAACGGCAAAAATATCCTCTGAATTACTTATAATGTATCGGTTACACCCCTCTTGCCCGTTTCTTCGCTGTATCTCCTTTAAATTAGAAATATTAATCAATGTTTCACGGGCTACTTCATCTTCAATGGCATCCATTTTAAAAGGTACCTTTTCTTCCAAAAGCAGTTTCACCAAAATCTCATCAGACAGTTCATCCAAAGAAGTAACAATATGACTGCTCTGCTGTAAAATGGACGTCACGGCCGAAAAGTGCTTACTATGATCCTGACGGATATCCAACACCGCAAAATGGGTTTTGAAGATATGAACCTTGTCCAACAGCTTAATCAGACCATCTAGGTGCAATGAATGATAGTCTTCAATAAGTATTTCTTTGATTGCCTCTAATTTTTCGACAATTTCAGGATATGAGATCAAATAGTTTTCTTGAAACATGGCCCGATACAGACTGGCATTCAATGCATTGAGCGGTTCTTGCAAACCTTTGAAGGTTAATTGTCCCCTGAGCACCTTGAGCTCATTATAATAGCACTTCATTAAATTGATGCGGAGCTCATCTGCGACTTGCTGTGTAATCTCGGCCGTTACGAAGGGATTTCCATCGCGGTCGCCCCCTGGCCAAAATCCTAATTTTATGATGTCGTAATTATCGAAATTGGCCATGTTGATATTGCTCTTAATGTAATCGAACAACTCCCCAATGGCATTATAATAGGTATTGCGCAAAAGGTGGATAATATTTTTGGCCTCGTCTAATGGTGTTGGTTTGTTAGTGTTGATCAATGAGGTCAGCCCCAATTGCTGCATGGTCAAGTCAATATCGTCAATTCTATTCTCATCGATTTGACTCCTTAATTCTTTTATGATATCCAAAACAGCAGGAGAATAGAATTGGGTAGGATGCGCAGTCAGCACCATACGTGCACTAAACGTTGATAGCTTCTTCGCAATTTTGTCCCAGTTTTTATGTCGGTCGACCAATTCAAAATAGTCATTGACCGATAAGGAGTCGGTATATTCTTGAAGTTTGGGAAAGGCTGCATCTTCGACACTATCAAAAAGTACGACCTGGCGCTCGACATATTGAATGATTCGAAACATGAAATCGATACGTTCTTTATCATCCTTAAAATCGGTGAAATTTTCGAAGAAATCATCCATAATTTCCTGGGGCTTTTCACCATTGGCCAGCCCTTTTTCACACTGCTCAAACAATAACGGTACCATCATGCTAACATTTTCCATATCAGCATAGGGCAGACTCAAAAACAGACTATTATAAATATTGAAACGATTGGTTACCGATTTTTTAAATTCGACCAATCTTCTGCGCTGTTGCATTTTACCCTTACCCATGTTCTATAATTTTATTCAAAGTTCGTGATATAGCTTGTTTTCAAAGGGTTTATCATAACAAATCACAAATTACGGTTGTGACCCTACAAACCTAACAAAGCCGTGGTGCTTTATCAAAAAAAATTTTGGTATTGAAGTACCCTAAAATCAATTGTATTGAAATCGGGATTTTTGTCTTTAAGCCTTTTGTATTCAGTAAGACTTCCTACTGCACGATTGGCGGCTCCTGACGGGGCTGTTAAAGAAACTGTTGTAATGGTCTTTTTTGTGGTCGGATGAATCAACCGGTGTATTCTCGGTACTTGATCTTTTACGACTTCCAGCCGAAGGCCGTAGGTCTTTACATGCCTTCTAAAAAAATACTCCGGACCATTTTTACTGTTTCCACCCGTGAAAATTAGACGATGAACCGTGGGATACTGTTCCAAAACCTTTATGATATCACGTAACTGCACATTTTGCATACCCAAATCAGAGGCATCAACTTTTTTCCTTTCTGCGCACGCAACGATATCGCAAATTCCTATTTTATGATTTAAAAGAAATTCTTTTCGTTGTGCTACTGCTTCAGGTATGGTTTCAAACGTAAGGTCAAGATTGAAAATTCGGTTTAAAATAGGCCATAATTGTCCGTCACGACTCCCATAACAGAAATCAACATCACCTGGTTTGAGTTCCCCTGTGGTGAATCTTGGAGGGGGCAATGTGCCCACTATCAGTTTTTTAACGCCATCGAATAAAAAGGGCCTATAGGGATGTTGATGTAAGAACATGTGTCAAAAGTAATAAAAGGGAAGTCCAGCCATTTAGCCAAGTAAGACTAATTTGACGACTATAGGGGGTATTCAGTCTTGGAACAGCATTCGTTTTGGGCCTCTAACCATCCAAAGCTACTAGGTAGCAGAAATCTATAAAGCCCATAGTATATAAGAAAATTAGGCGCACCGCTCAAAAAAACGTCTTTATAGCTATGGATTAAAAGATAGTCGAATAAGTTAATCAACCTTAAAGTTGAAGATCAACTGTCCTTCTTCATCGATGTTTAATTGGTACGTATATAAACCGATGGGCAACGGCTCAAAATTGAGCTCAGAAGGGCTAAAATTAAATGTGGAAGAATCTGCGCTTACAATTAGCGCCATTTGTTCGAAAGCTTCGTTATATTCCTGATAAGGTGAAAAACCTTCTGACCCTATATTTTCGTAACGTATAGTGTCTTGGGGAACTTCAACCATGGTGAAATTCTGACTACTTAAATTATGAATCCTGATATTCGGACCAGTTAAATTATCATCCCTATCATCACATGATATTAAAGCAATGAAGAATAAGGCTACAGACAATAAAGGGACAAAAACTTTCATCACAATGCATTTATAATCAAAACGCTTATCCCAGAGAAATATTCTATCGTATAAATACGGGTTCGTTTTCTTTTACTGTGTGCTCTTGACTAAATTCATAATCGTCGTAATCAAAGCCCTTAATATCATCTAAGGTATGGGCTCCTGTATCCAAAATATAGCGAACCATAGAACCTCTGGCCTTTTTGGCAAAAAAGCTGATGACCTTTAGTTTATCATTTTTCCAGTCTTTAAAAATTGGGGTAATAACGGGTACTTTTAACTTTTTGGCATCAATGGCACCAAAATACTCGTTGCTCGCAAGGTTGATAAACAACTCTCCCTCTTGCAATTCAGAATTAAAATGATTGGTCAGGGTATCTTTCCAAAACTCGTAAAGGTTTTTCTTTCTCCCAACTTTTAGTTGAGTGCCCATTTCCAAACGATAGGGTTGCATTAGGTCTAATGGTTTTAACACCCCATAAAGCCCAGATAAAATTCGTAAGGTCGACTGTAGGTTATCCAACTTACTTTCCGAAATGGAATAGGCATCCAAACCTTGATATACATCTCCATTAAATGCATACACGGCTGGCCTTGCGTTTTCTGGGGAAAAGGGTGTCGAAAATTGTTGATTGCGTTGCCAGTTCAATTGGGCAAGGTTATCAGAAATCGACATCAACTCTGATAATGCTTTTGGCTTCTTTTTCACTAAAACCTTATTTAGCTTTTCAGAATGGTCTAAAAAGTTGGGTTGTGTGAATCGTTTAGTAGGCAAAGTCGATTCAAAATCCAATGACTTGGCTGGGGAAATAACAATTTTCATAAACTGGCAATTTGTGTATAAAAATAATATCTGTAGATAACATAAGGAGCCAAGGTTATAAAAACCTTTTCAATAGTGAAATTGAAGTTTCTTATGATACTAGTGGTCAAAATGCTTTGAGTATCCTTCCCATTTCTCGAGACACTCCATCATATCAGAAGGAATCGCTGCGTCAAATTGAAGTTTTTCGCCTGTTGTCGGATGCAAAAATCCTAAGGTTTTGGCATGTAACGCCTGACGCGGTAAAGCTTTGAAACAATTTTCAACGAATTGCTTATACTTCGTAAAAGTTGTCCCTTTTAAGATTTTATCACCGCCGTACCGTTCATCATTAAAAAGCGTATGCCCTATAAATTTCATGTGAACACGTATTTGATGGGTCCGCCCTGTCTCCAATTTACAGGACACCAAAGTGACATAGCCCAACCGTTTCAATACCTTAAAATGTGTTACGGCTTCCTTACCTTGATCCCCTTCAGGAAAAACCATCATTTGCAAACGGTTTTTCGGATTTCTTGCAATATTACCTTCTATGGTACCTTCATCCTCTTTTGGGCTTCCCCAAACCAAGGCAACATACTCACGTTCAGATTTCTTTTCAAAAAATTGCTGCGCCAAATGCGCCATCGCCCTATCCGTTTTGGCCACGACCAATAAACCTGATGTATCTTTATCGATACGGTGAACCAATCCCGGTCTACCCGAACTATTATTGGGCAAATCTTTGAAGTGGTGCACCAGGGCATTGATCAATGTTCCTGAATAATTACCATGACCAGGATGCACCACCATCCCAGCCGATTTGTTTACTACCAACACTTGATCGTCTTCATAAACAATATCCAACGGGATATCTTCAGGGGCCAACAAAAATTCGTACGGCGGATGTTCAAACAATACTTTGACCTCATCACCGGCCTTTACCTTATAATTCTGTTTGACTTGGGTACCATTTACCCATATATTTCCTTGTTTGGCAGCCTGTTGGATTTTATTTCTAGTAGCATTTTCAATAAAATTCATCAAAAACTTATCTACGCGAAGGGGCTCTTGCCCTTTGGACGCTTGAAAGCGATGATGTTCAAAAAGTTCATCTTGTGATGGGTCAGGGACACTAGAAATATCCATTAGTCCTCAGATGATGCTTTAATAATGGCGCTCGCGGGTATGACACCATTTCCGCACTCCAATTCAATCTTGGATGTTCTGGGTAGCTTATCGCCAGGCTTTACATACTTACCCTTGAACTTCATGCGGTAGACCATATCTTTTCCTAACTCGTCAATGTAGGTAACGCGTTGAACATCAAGTCCCACTGCCCGTAACATTGAAGTTGCATTACGTTTCGTAACCTGAACAATATTAGGAATGGTCACCTTTTTATACCCTGAAGGATTTACCGTGAAATAGATTTTACGATTTTCCTTAACCTTTGTTCCTGCGGGTGGATTTTGCTCTAATATAGAAAACCTTGGGAACTCCGGATTGAAATCAGTCGAGTCCAGCACCTCATATCGTAACCGGGCTTCTTCAGCGGTCCGACGCATATCCATAACCGACATTTTTGAAAAGTCGGGTACTTCAACAAACTCTCCATGATTGGTCGTACGCTTTAACCATCGTAGGGTCATAAAACAAATGACTATAAGTACTACAATAGCCAGTACCAACTGAATTAAAAAAGTTTTACTGCGCAAAAAATTCAGAAAATTTTTCATTCTACTGGTTTGGCAACAAATATAGAAGAAACCACCCTTTTTTAGTTACTTTGGTAACCTATAATCGACGATAGTGAAAAAGAACATCGCCATAATCATGGGGGGCTACTCCAGTGAATATTCCATTTCATTAAAGAGTGGTTTTGTTGTGGAAAAACATCTTTCAAAGGAAAGGTTCAATACGATACCAGTCATCATCGAAAAAGAACAATGGTACCATATAACTGCTTCGGGAAAACGAATCGACATCGACAAACATGACTTCAGCTTACAACTTCCTGAAGGGAAAATTACGTTTGATTGTGTTTTCAATGCCATTCATGGTACCCCGGGTGAAGATGGTCTTTTGCAAGCCTATTTTGAACTGCTGAACATTCCACAAACCTCTTGCGGTTCGTACCAAGCAGCATTGACGTTCAATAAAAGGGACCTTCTAAGTACGTTGAAACCGTATGGAGTTGCTTGTGCAACATCATATTATCTCAACAAAGGACAGTCTTACAACGTCGATGAGATCATTGAAAAAGTTGGCCTGCCATGCTTTGTCAAAGCCAATCGCGCAGGCAGTAGTTTTGGCATTAGTAAAGTTTACGAAAAAGACATGTTCGAATCAGCGCTTGATAATGCATTTGAAGAAGATAACGAAATTATTATAGAATCGTTCTTGGACGGCACTGAAATTTCCGTAGGGGTGATTACCTTTAATGGAGAAGTTACTGTGTTACCCATGACTGAAATCGTATCTGAAAATGACTTTTTTGATTATTCTGCGAAATATGAGGGCAAATCACAAGAAATAACCCCAGCACGAATCACCTCGGTACAGCAAAAAAATGCCAAGAACGTAGCGGAACAAATCTACAAGTTACTCGCAATGAAGGGGTATACCAGAAGTGAGTTCATTTTTCAGGGTGATGAACCTTTCTTGCTAGAGGTAAACACTACACCAGGTTTGACCGAAGAGAGTATTTTACCACAACAGGCTAAGGCATCCGGAATTTCCCTGGGCCAGCTGTTTGAAAGCGCCATTGAAGAGGCGATGAACCAGTAAATTCTATGTATTTTAGTTCAAATCATTTTCGGAATGAGAAAAGCAGTATTTCCGGGGTCGTTTGACCCACTCACTCTTGGGCATTATGATATCATCAAACGGGGGGTAACTCTCTTTGACCATCTTTTTATTGCCATTGGGATCAATGCCGACAAGAAATATATGTTCTCACTTGAAGAAAGGAAACGATTCATAGAACAGGCCTTTCAAGACGAACCCAAAATTAAAGTGGTTACCTATGAGGGGTTAACGGTAGACTTTTGTAAAGACGTGGGTGCCAATTTTATTCTAAGGGGCCTTCGAAATCCTGCTGATTTTGAGTTTGAAAAAGCCATCGCCCATACCAACAGAAAACTGTCTGAAATTGAAACGGTTTTCTTGCTTACTTCCTCTGGTAAATCATATATCAGTTCTTCCATTGTTAGAGATGTCATTAGAAATGGAGGAGACTATACTGCATTGGTGCCAGACACGGTAATCGTTTACAATCATCGAAAGTAAAGTAGTATTCGTCGTTCATCCTAAACCGTATAACGGTCAATTCAAATAAAATAAATCCTCACAACATCTTTGGCCATCTACACAACATAAAATGATGTGCGTAGTTATATAGATGTATTATTGTAAGAAATTACTTATATTTTAAGAATCCCAAATCTTAAAACCTACATTTTGAAAGCTACGGAAACCTATACATTTAACTATTTGGTAAGGCAATTGCCCCAGCCCATTGCATTTATCAACTCTTCTTTTGAACTGGTCTGTGCCTCTGATTCTTGGTTAGACTACTTTGAATTTTCACCCCATGGCATCGAAGGCAAGAAAATATTGGATTTATTCGACCAGCAAGAAAGAAAATATTGGCAAAACTGCTTAGAAAACTGCCTAACAGGTGAAAGGGAATTTGGAATACAGCACAAGGTTTCCAACATAGGCAAAGAACAGTGGTTCGAATGGACCAATGTGCCTTGGTACGATGAACGAGAAAATATCATTGGTGTTATTTTACAGATAAATGATATCTCCAAAAGACTGGATCAAGAAATCAAGTTTGAAAAACTTGAGAGCTTATTAAAAGACCAATCAGAGATTGCCAAGGTGGGCACCTGGGAATACGATATTGATAAAGAGCACCTTTTTTGGTCGGATATGACCAAAAAGATACATGAAGTACCCAACAATTTCGAACCTACCATAGATAATGCGATTAATTTTTACAAACAAGGGCATTCGAGAAATACCATTGCCATGTTATCCCATAATGGGATTCACCGAGGGGAAAGTTGGTCAGAAAAATTACAGTTAGTGACTTGGGAAGGTCATATGAAGTGGGTTGTTGCAGCTGGAAAGCCCTTATATAAAGATGGCAAGGTTACTCGTTTGATAGGTACCCTGCAAGATATCACTGAACAGATTGAGCAACAAAACAAAACAAAAGAGAGTGAGCAACTACTGCGCACACTTATTGATAGTTTACCGCTAAACCTTTATATCAAGGATACCGAATCAAGAAAGGTTTTGGTCAACAAATCCGAATGCGATTACTTGGGGGTTACTAGCGCGCATGAACTTATTGGAAAATCAGACTTTAACCTCTATGATAACAACATAGCACAAATTTCCCGGGACGAAGACCTACAGGTCATGAAGACCAAAAAACCCATAATGGGGAAACGTACCATTAGCATTAAAAAAGATGGAAAATCTACCTCATTCTTGACATCCAAAATTCCGCTACTGGGACTGGAAGGAGAATGTAAGGGGCTAATCGGAATAAGTATGGACATTTCCGAAATCATTCAGAAAGAAAATCAACTGAGCGATTTAATCAATGTAACGGCCATTCAAAACAAGAAACTTATCAACTTTGCCCATATCGTATCGCACAACTTAAGGTCTCACACAGCAAACTTCTCTATGTTGGTAGACTTTCTAGTCAAAGAAGAACAAGAAAGTGAGAAAGAACGCATTTTGGAAATGTTGATTAAGGCTTCCGATAATCTAATGGATACCCTTGAAAACCTAAATGAAGTGGTAGACATCAGTACCAATGTCAATCTAGAGAAAAAACCTTTGAACTTACATGAACATATCACTAGGGTCCAAGAAAACCTAGCTGCATTCTTACAGCAAAACAAGGTGAAAATTGATAATAACATATCTAACAAAGTGTATGTTAAGGCGGTGCCGGCCTACCTTGAAAGTATAATTCTGAATCTTTTAACAAATTCAGTCAAATACCAGCACCCGGATAGGTCACCAAAAATTACCCTGTCTACTGAAAAAAAAGGGGGAACAATCATTTTCAATGTTGAAGATAATGGTTTGGGTATCGATATGGAGCGATATGGTAAAAAACTATTTGGAATGTATAAGACCTTTCACAATAATAGTGATGCAAGAGGGATAGGACTCTATATCACCAAAAATCAAATAGAAGCTATGAGCGGATCGATCCTCGCTCGTAGTGAAGTGAACAAAGGATCAATATTTAGCGTGTATTTTAAAGATGAAGATTAACTCTGTTTTTATTGTTGATGACGACAGCATCACCATTTTTGGGCTTCGCAAACTTTTGGCTAAATTCAGTTCTGAACTCTTGGTCAATGAGTTTAGAAATGGAAGACAAGCACTTGATGCCATCTTGGCGTTGCTACAAAAAAAACAAATGTTGCCCGAAGTTATCTTTTTGGACATTAATATGCCTGTTATGGATGGGTGGGGCTTTTTGGACGAGTTTTTAAAACTTCCCAATACCGGTGGTGTTCACATCAAAATTATTACGTCATCGATAGATATTAGAGATAGAGAAAAGTGGCAATCGTATGTCAAAAAAACAGGTCATCATATTGATTTCATTACCAAACCCATCTATGAGCTGAATTTACAAGATGTTACTCGAAACATGAACTTGGCCTCGTGAGATTATACCTTATTATATAAAGTAATCATATTATCGATTTTTCTACTTTTGAACCTAGGAAAGCCTTATTCAAAAGTCATCAATGAAATTATCATTCGTCTTCTCTTCATTACTTCTATTGTTCATCTCTTGTCAAGATACTGAAAAAACCCAGACCCAAGACTTCTCAATAACTTATGAAGTTTCCAATGGTGAGCAGACCGCCACATACCATGAGGTTATCGAATTCTATCTAAAACTGGCCAAAGCCTTTCCTGAGGTCAATGTGCAGACCATAGGAATAACCGATAGTGGGCTTCCCCTGCATTTGGTCACCTATAATCCCGATGGTGATTTTAATTTTCAGCGTGTGCGTGAGCAAAAAAGCATCATTTTAATAAACAATGGTATTCATCCAGGAGAGCCCGACGGAATTGATGCGACAATGATGTTGATTCGAGATTTGGCCAAGCATACCATATCTGTCCCAAAAAATGTTGTTGTTGCAACGATTCCGGTTTACAACGTTGGTGGAATGCTCAACCGTAACAATCATTCCCGAGCTAATCAAAACGGTCCCTTATCTTATGGTTTTAGGGGAAATGCCCGAAACTATGACCTCAATCGAGATTTCTTGAAAATGGATACTCGAAATACCGAAACTTTTTCAGAAATATTTCATTTGGTGAAACCCGATGTCTTTATTGACAATCATGTCAGCAACGGAGCGGATTACCAATATGTCTTGACCCATTTGTTTACTCAACACAACAAACTTGGCGGTGTATTGGGTGAATATCTTCATCAAGAACTAGTACCTTCATTGGAAGAGGGACTAAAAGAAGTGGACTTTGATATTACCCCCTATGTCAATGTTTTCAACCGACCGCCAAATGATGGGTTTTCACAATTTTTAGACCATCCAAGATATTCAACCGGTTATACCACGCTTTGGAATACCTTGGGAATGATGGTAGAGACCCATATGCTAAAACCTTATCAACCTAGAGTCGAGGGCACGTATGAATTGATGAGGATTATGATTGACCTGGTCGAAAATAACCATTTGAATATCAAGTCTTTAATTTCAGATGCCCATACTGCATCACAACAAGCACAACATTTTTATTATAACTGGACATTGGATACCACTAAGGTCAGTCAGTTAAATTTTAAAGGTTTTCAGGCCGATACATTGATTAGTGAGATAACAGGGCAACCTAGGTTAAAATACGACCGTTCGAAACCCGTTGAAGTTACGGTACCCTACCAAAACTATTTTTATCCAAAAGACAGCCTTGAAATTCCCGAAGCATATATCATTCAGAAAGGTTGGGAAAACATAATGAAAAAACTCGAACGCAATGGTATTGACCATTTTAAGGTAGAGAAAGACACGGTTTTAGAGCTTAAAGGATACCGTATCGATTCTTATGAAACCAGATTGAAGACCTACGAGGGGCATTATCCACATTATGGAACCCAAGTTTCCGAACACATCACAACAGTCAATTTAACCAAAGGAGATTATGTTGTTCCCACAAGGCAACAAGGTATTCGCTACATTCTGGAAACCCTTGAGCCGGAGGCCGTAGACTCTTTTTTTAACTGGAATTTCTTTGATACCGTACTCCAACAGAAAGAAGGTTTTTCCCCTTATGTATTTGAAGACTTAGCTCTCGGAATTTTGGAAGAACATCCTGCACTCAAAGATAGCTTGGCGACAAAAAAAGAGCGCAACATCGATTTTGCAAATAACTGGTACGCCCAACTCGATTACATATTTAAAAAATCAAAATACTACGAATCGGCCCACCTTCGCTACCCGATATATCGCATTATGAAGAGTGACGACGCCTTTAGTTGGCTAGAAGATGAGGTTCTCCTCAAATAAAATTCGAATATTTCGATAAGAGTTTTCCAGAGCCTTTCTCGTTTTCTTTGGGCCTTTCCATCTGACCTTGGTAATTCCCTCAGCCTCCTGTGGCAATAATCGTCCATCGTATTTTGTGTCCATCTCAAACCAAATGACTTTTTTTAATTTATGTCTACCATTTCTTTTGAATATGTGGTAGGTCGTTTGAAGATATTGGGTCACTTTTAATCCACTGACACCCGTTTCCTCTTCCACCTCTCGTACGGCAGCATCTTCCATCGATTCACCCTTGTCAAGTTTTCCTTTGGGGAGGTCCCATTTTCCTTCCCTAAAAATAAAAAGCACTTTACCCTTTTTATTTTTTACCAATCCGCCAGCAGCAACAATCATGGGTATTTTACTCGAAAATTTATCTAAAATATCATTGCCAGGTTCGTAAATATAGGCGGTGTCCAACAAGCCTTTGTTCAGGGAGGTAATCGCATAATCAATGGCCTTATCTTCTAGTGTAAAGACATTGCCATTGGAATTGTCAGGCTGCTGATTCGTTAAAATCAACGGAGACTCGTTAACAAAAACTTTATACATTTGTGCAATGACTTTTGACACCAACAGCGCTAAAAAAACGGCTGAACTATTGCTACAAATTAATGCAATTAAGTTGAGTCCTGAAAGTCCGTTTACTTGGGCCTCTGGCTGGAAATCGCCAATCTACTGTGATAATCGAATTCTATTGTCGTACCCCTCGGTCAGAAATTTTGTTCGAGACCAAATGGCCAAGCAAGTGATAGAACGCTACGGCAAACCAGATGGTATCGCTGGCGTAGCCACAGGAGCGATTGGTATCGGTGTTCTCGTCGCAGAAGCCTTGGGATTACCCTTCGTTTACGTAAGACCAGAACCCAAATCACACGGAAGACAAAATCAAATTGAAGGGTATTTAAAACCTGGCGATAGTGTCGTAGTCATCGAAGATTTAATTAGTACTGGCAATAGCAGTTTAAACGCAGTAAAAGCATTACAACATGCAGACGCCATTGTTAAAGGTATGCTGGCCGTTTTTACTTATGGTTTTCAGACAGCCACCGAAAATTTTGAATCGGCGAACCTAGCCCTACATACCCTGAGCGACTATCATCATCTCATCGAACAGGCAGTTTCAACAAATTATATCAAAGAATCGCAATTAAAAACCCTCATGGAATGGCGCGAAGCACCAGACCAATGGCAACCGTAATAACATGCACATAGAAAGTCCTACAAAATCAGTTAACCATAGTAGTGAAACCGTTTTCAAGTTTCTCAGTGATGTGAAAAATTTCGAAAAATTGATGCCTGAAAACATCGACAAATTCGAATTGTTGAATGAAGACACCTTCAGGTTTGCTTTGAAGGGAATGCCTGAAATCGTTTTGCGAAAAGAAGAGGAACGACCCAATTCAAAAGTCGTTCTTGGGGCGGCCAGCAGTAAATTGGACTTTACCTTAACTGCGGATATTCATCAAATTGATATCGACAAAAGTGACGTGTCTCTGAGTTTTGATGGAAAGTTCAATGCCATGATGGCCATGATGGTTAAAGGTCCACTGACCAAGTTTATCAATACGTTATCCGGAAATATGGATAAAATAGGCTAGTACACAAAAACTAATTCCTTAAATCCAAAACGGCAAAGCGTACCATCCTTTAGCTGTATTTCAAGTTTACCGAACTCCGAAACGCCTACAATTACTCCAATGAACTTTTTTCCATCCGCCGTGAGGAATTTGGCAGGAACTCCTTTCTTGAAAAGTACCGTATTGTAGATATTAAGAATCTCTTTTTGATTAGCCCCTTCAAATCTTTCGAAATTTTTTTTCAATTGTACCAATATGGCTTTCAATATCAATTCCAAATCAAACTCGAGCCCAGTTTCACATTTAAGGGACGAGGCATGTGGCAATTCTGAAAAAACTTCCTGATTTACATTAAGGCCAATACCAATGATACTTTTTTTTAAATCATTCCCCTTTAGTGTATTCTCTATGAGAATGCCACATATTTTTTTGTTGCCTGACATAATGTCGTTTGGCCACTTCACAGACACTTGAGGTATTTTAAAGGTTCTCAACGTATCGTAAACGGCCAATGAAACCATAGCATTCAAGGCAAAGGCATTCTTGGTTTTTACCCTTTCAATATGTTTTAAAACGCTGAAAATAAGATTTTTACCTCTTTCCGATATCCATATATTGCCCTGCTGACCACGACCTTTGGTTTGATGTTCACAGACAACAACAGTAAAATCATCAAGATTTACCCCCCTCATCAACTCTTTTAAATAAGAGTTGGTCGACGGGGTGGCATCAAGTTTGATTAACTGCATAGCATAGTATTTTTACCCACCAATGATATGTTAAAAACAACATTGGTCAAAACAAAAAAGTAATAACTTTGTAAAACTAAAATTCTTGGATGCATAAAAACAAAGCAAGTGCAGATGAACTGATTACCTTAATCATTGCTGGAATTGAAGAAGTTAAAGGGATTGATATCAATCTTTTGGATTTAAGGGATATTGAAAATACGGTTTGCGATTACTTTGTGATTTGTAACGGAACATCCAACACCCACGTCAATGCTATTGTATCTTCCATTCAAAAAACAGTAAGTAAATCCATCAAGGACAAACCTTGGCATGTAGAAGGTGCCGATAATGCAGAGTGGGTACTTATGGATTATGTAAACGTGGTGGTTCATGTTTTTCAAAAACACATACGAGAATTTTATGATATCGAGGGACTTTGGGGCGACGCCAAAGTCACAATGGTAGAGAGCAGCTACAATTAAAAAAATGGCAAAAGACAATTCAAATACCCCCAAAAAGCCAAGATTCAGTTCTTGGTGGATTTATGGTGTAATCATAGCACTGATTTTAGGTTTTCAGTTTTTCGGTAGTGCAACCTTCTCCAATACAGAGAAGACCACAACATCAGAGATGCAAGAATTTCTTAGAAATGGTGATATTGATAAAATAGTTATCATTACAAATACACGAAAAGCCAAAATCTTTCTTACTGATGAAGCACTCAACAAAGATGTGCACAAAGGTGTCTCTGATAAACCCATGCTTCCAACTGCAGGTTTGGTTCCACAATATATTTTGGATTATGGTGACTTGCAGATTTTCCAAAATGAAATCAGTGACATCAAGAAAGAGAACAATCTTGAAACAATAGTTGAGTTTGCTACGGAATCAAATGTTTTGGGAGATTTATTGCTTTCCCTATTACCCTTTGTACTAATCATAGGTATTTGGATCTACCTCATGCGACGAATGTCAGGTGGTGCCGGCGGAGGTGCCGGAGGCCAAATTTTCAATATTGGAAAGTCAAAAGCCAAACTATTTGACGAAAAGACAGATACACGAACTTCCTTCAAAGATGTAGCCGGACTAGAAGGGGCCAAAGAGGAAGTTCAAGAGATTGTTGAATTCTTGAAGAATCCAGATAAATACACCTCTTTAGGAGGTAAAATTCCAAAAGGGGCATTACTGGTCGGGCCTCCGGGAACTGGTAAAACGTTATTGGCAAAAGCAGTTGCTGGGGAAGCCAAGGTACCGTTCTTCTCCCTTTCAGGATCAGATTTTGTGGAAATGTTTGTTGGGGTTGGTGCATCGAGGGTCCGAGACCTATTCAAACAGGCAAAAGATAAATCACCGGCCATAATTTTCATCGATGAAATTGATGCCATTGGTCGTGCAAGGGGCAAAAACAATTTTACCGGTTCAAACGATGAACGCGAGAATACCTTAAATCAATTACTGACAGAGATGGATGGTTTTGGCACCAATACCAATGTTATTGTACTGGCCGCGACCAACCGTGCCGATGTATTGGATAAAGCACTAATGCGTGCCGGTCGTTTTGATCGTCAGATTTATGTTGACTTACCGGATATTCGAGAACGAAAAGAAATATTTGAGGTACATCTTAGACCCATAAAAACGGCTGAAACCCTTGATTTAGATTTTTTGGCGCGTCAAACCCCTGGTTTTTCAGGAGCTGATATCGCTAATGTGTGTAACGAGGCGGCACTTATTGCAGCTAGAAATGAGAAGAAAGCGGTAACCAAACAAGACTTTTTGGACGCCGTCGACAGAATCGTTGGAGGGCTTGAGAAGAAAAATAAAATCATTACACCAGAGGAGAAAAAGACCATTGCCTATCACGAAGCAGGACATGCTACCGTAAGCTGGATGGTAGAACACGCCGCGCCTTTGGTTAAAGTAACCATCGTCCCCAGAGGTCAGTCCTTAGGGGCCGCTTGGTACCTACCCGAAGAACGATTAATCGTTCGTACCGAACAAATGTTGGACGAGATGTGCGCTACTATGGGAGGGCGTGCCGCAGAAAAAGTAATGTTCGATAAAATTTCGACCGGTGCCTTGAGTGACCTCGAAAAAGTAACCAAACAGGCCAGGGCCATGGTCACTATTTACGGTCTAAATGACGAATTGGGCAACATTACCTATTATGACTCTTCTGGGCAAAGTGAATATGGCTTCTCAAAACCCTACAGTGAGGAAACCGCACAAAAAATAGATGAAGAAATTTCAAAAATCATCGAAAAACAATATACCAGGGCCATTACCATTTTGGAAAATAACAAAGATAAATTGACTCAATTGGCTGATAGACTATTGGAAAAAGAAGTTATTTTCAAGGATGATTTAGAGAAAATTTTTGGTAAACGCCCTTTTGAAAGTGAGGAGGCCATATCTGAACCAGAATCACCAAACAAAGAAAAAGAAGAGGTTGAAGAAGAATCAAAATAACCCCGATATTACTTTTTGAGACCCATTAGTGCATGAGCTTATTTGACAAACTTTTTGGGGGAGGCAAAAAAGTTCCCAAAGAAACCGCGGAAACCCGCGGAGAGCACATGCCTGATTTGAAGATTCCGATTGACGAAAAATTTACCATTTACTTTAAAAAAAACGGGGGTAAGTTTATTTATTGTGAGGATTTCACGGAAGTCCAAGAAGCACTGTCCAATATTGTAGCAGAAAATGATTGGCAAGGTCGATTTTTTTATACCCTTGATAAGCGCATAAATGAGCGGTTTGCTTCAGAGAGACTTTCTTTTACAAGTAACCGTAATGAAAGTGATATCTTTTTTACTACCTGCGAACATCTCATCGCCCATAACGGTTCTATTTTGGTCTGTTCCCATCAAATCAAAGAGCGAAAACTGAATGAACTACCGAGCAATCTCATCGTTTTTGCTACCACAAGCCAGTTGGTCGATTCCATAAGTGAAGCATTAAAAGCTATCAAGCAAAGGTACCCCGATAAAATTCCTGATAATATCACTACCCTGAAACACTTTCTCCCCACTCCGGAAAACGAGAATGATTTTTTGTCTTACGGTAGTGCATCAAAAAATGTCTATCTTTTACTCCTTGAAGATTATTAGTCTATGAGGGAGCTTTTCCGTAGATCGATAACGGGAATCGTCTATGTGCTTTTATTACTTTCGGCAGTTTTCTTGAGTTCTGATGCCTTTGATTTTTTATTCATGGCATTCGGTCTCGCCTGCCTATATGAATTCAAAAAATTAGTTCAAATTAAGGGATACTATGTGTTTGTGGCCTATCTCGCCTTATGGTGGGCCTTTATCTACCTGATTCACGATTCGAATATTGTCAAAATGCTCATGGCCGTTACCTTAACGGTTGACCTCGCACTGTTGACCTATCTTTTTTCAGTACAGAAAATCGAGTTTTCAACGGTACAAAAATATCTGATTGCCATATTTTATATCGGGGGTGGATGCATTTTTCTCACGATGATACCCTATAAAGACCAGCGGTTTGCAAAGCTGTTGATTATGGGTATTTTCATCTTAATATGGGTGAATGATTCTTTTGCCTATTTAGTGGGAAAAACACTAGGGAAACACAAACTGTTTTCAAGGATTTCCCCAAAAAAAACAATTGAAGGTTCTCTGGGAGGTCTTATTTTTGCATTGATTGCAGCATATCTCATCTCAAGGTTTGAGACCATTCTTTCAGCAAAGGAATGGATGATTCTTGCCGTGGTCATCGTAGTAACCGGTAATCTGGGCGATTTACTGGAATCAAAATTTAAGCGCATGGCGGGAGTCAAAGATAGTGGAGCCATACTCCCCGGTCACGGAGGAATTCTTGATCGATTGGATAGTCTGGTCTTTGCTGCACCTTTTGCCTATTTGACATTAATTCTATTTACCTATGTTTCATAAGGAAGGTAAAACCATCATATTGACCGCATTCTTTATAGTGGTCATCGGTATCGTTCTCAGCGAGTACTTTATACCCATTTATGGGATAAAAGTTCTTATTCAAGTCTTAGCATTGATTGTACTAGTTCTGATTTTACAATTCTTCAGAAATCCTAAGAGAACGGTCACTCCAAATTTTGACGAGATTCTTGCCCCGGTCGATGGTAAGGTAGTTGTGATTGAAGAGGTTGAAGAACCCGAATATTTTAAAGGAAAAAAAAGGCAGGTTTCCATTTTTATGTCACCCCTTAACGTACATGTCACGCGCTATGCTGCCAGTGGTACTATAACGTACTCCAAATATCACCCTGGTAAATATTTAGTGGCCTGGCACGCCAAATCAAGTACTGAAAATGAGCGGACAACAGTAGTGATTCGTACGCCTAAATTTGGCGAAATTCTTTACAGACAGATTGCAGGGGCCTTGGCCAGAAGGATTGTTAATTATGCCGAAGAAGGAGAACAGGTCGTTCAAGGTGAAGATGCCGGTTTTATCAAGTTTGGATCTAGAGTGGATGTCTTTCTTCCATTAGACAGTAAAATTTGTGTAAAGTTGGACCAAAAAGTAACTGGAGCCAAAACATGCATCGCTATGTTACCCGAAAAAGATGGCTAACCCCGAATTGCAAAGTAAATTTCAAGAGGCAGTCGACTATGTCAACGCCTACACTCAGCCCATACCGGCCGACATTCTTTTAAAACTTTACGCCTATTATAAAATTGCCAATAAAAACTTCGCCAATCCGGGCAGTAAGACACCTTTAATCAATGCTTTTAAGGCCAATGCATTGATTCAGGCACAAAAAATAGGTCGGGAAGAAGCGATGACCAATTATATCGCTTTGGTGGAGAAAGAAATTAAAACCTAGTAGGTGTTCGATTTGAATCTTAATATCGTAAGTATAAAATAATATCCGGTTAGGGTAGATGTAGATATCAAATGTCCATTCCAACTAAATTACCACTGTGACAAAAGGGAGTATTGATTCCAAACCTATCTATCACCTGTGCGTATTAACAGAAAAACGCAATCACTACTACCTACCCAATTGAACTCCACTTTAAAAAGTGATACCGTATTCAACCAAAAGAAAGAACTGACCCAAAAAAATAGAAACACGGGTAATAAGGAGGTTGTGTGGGTTTCCATAAAAACTCAACATTGTGATATCATCTAAGGCCTACTTCCTCACCCTAAGAATGAATCCTTTGCCATGCACATTTTCAATGACCACGGTTTGATCATCTTTGAGGTAATGACGCAATCGTGTAATGAACACATTAAGGCTTTTTCGGTTAAAGTAATCGTTATCACCCCATAATTTGAGCAAAATATCTTTATGTGTGCATAAATTGTTCATATCAGCAGCCAAAACTCTTAAAAGCTCAGTTTCGCGAGTCGTGAGGGTAATAAAATTATCATCTTTACCCATAAGCTTTTGATTTTTGCTATCCACAGTATATTTACCAATTTCGAAACACTCGTCGATATCTTTTGAATGTTGTGGCATCAATCGTGCTAGCAAAGTTTCAATACGAACGACCAATTCTTCTTCATCTATGGGTTTTTTTAAGTAATCGACCGCCCCAAGGGCAAAACCTTTTAGCACATCAATTTTCATGGACCTCGCTGTCAAAAACAAAAAAGGTAAATCTGCGTGATTTAAGCGCATTCGCTCAGCTAAGGCAAAACCATCCATTTTTGGCATCATGACGTCTAGAATGGCCAAATCAAAGGAACGCTCTTCCAAAATACGAAGGGCTTCCAAACCATCTTTGGCCCAAGTCACCACAAAGTTGTTCATCCCGAGGTATTTTTTTAATAGATACCCAATTGATTGTTCGTCCTCGACCAATAAAATTCTTCTATTGACCCCTTTCATACAATGGCATATCGATGGTTACCTTGGTACCTATATTGATTTCACTCGCGAGGTGTATATTCCCCTTGTGCTGTTCAACAACGGTCTTGACATAATGCAATCCCAATCCGAATCCTTTTACGTTATGGGTGTTGCCATTGGTCGTACGATAAAATTTATCAAATACTTTTTTTTGCTCGGTTTTTGAAATACCCCTACCATTATCTTGAATTTCAATCTTTAACTTTTTCTGTTGAACGAACGCCTTTAATTCAATTTTCGGGTATTCCGCATATTTCTTTGCATTGTCCAATAGGTTATTCACCATATTTTGAAGATGAAAAGCCTCTCCCAGAATGAAGTATTCATCTCCAGATAAATCATAGATAAATTCCACTTCTTCAAGTGCAACCAAGGTTTTAAAGTCAGTACAGGTTCGCTCTAAAACGGGGAAAAAATTCAAGACTTCCTTTTGAATGATGGCTCTTTTTCTTTCCATGGTGGCCAATTCCAACACCTTTTCTATATGATTCGAAAGCCGTTCAGCCTGCTGCCGTATAATTTCCAGAAAACGCTTTTCCTTCAAATTGACCTTATCCTCCAACATTTTCGAGGCAAGACGTATTGAAAAAACGGGGGTCTTTAATTCATGGGTCAAATTATTGATAAAGGCGTCTGTAGTGGTAATCATCTTACGTTGCCAATAATATGTTCTTAGTGCCCACAGTACAACACCAATAATTCCTATCAAAAACAAAATACTGGGTACTGTAAGACCGCTCAACTGGGAAAGAAAATAACGGTTCAAATCCTGAAACTGAAGGTTCAAAATAAAGCGGTGCTCAAAGGTCTTGGGAATATATCCTTCCAAAACAATAGGGAATTGAATACCTCCTGAACTGCGTTCCTGTATCAATGGGGATTTTAAATAATAAGCCGAATCACGGGTCATAAGGTTATAACTAAAGTTAGCCTCAATCCCATTCGCAACGAGGTTTTCTTTTAAAAAATCGTTTAAAAAATAGCGGGAAGCATTTAACACACTATCAGCGTGTGTCTTGAAGAAGTTCGTTTGACGATGCATTCCACTGACCAAAAGATACGTAAGTTCATTTTCTGTTCGTAGGCCATTTTTTATACCCAAGGTGGCTTTCTCAACCTTTTCATCAAATTGTACCTTGGCAAGATTAAGACCTACACGCAGGTATTGATACTGCACATAGGCAAGACCAAATACCGAGAGCACAAAAACGGCTATGATAAAATTTCTTTTATTCAATATTCTTCTTCTGAATTACATTGCAATATACATAGCTTCCATCATTGGCCGATACCATTAACCATTCATGACTCTTTTCCCGTAAGGTATGTTGACCATATTATTTTGAAAAAGTATAGATGCCTTTTCTTATCGCAAACAAAAACAAAGGGTAAAAAACCGTGTTTTTACTTTTTAAAGAACGTAGCAATATCTTCGGTTCGTGTTAAATCCGGAATTTTTTCGAACCGTTGAAAACAGCGTAAACTTCCTGGAAAATTATGGACATAATTTTGAACCGCTTGTGGTAATTCTTTTTCTTTACGAACTGGGTTGATGGGACAATTTTTAAGGAAGGTAAAAATAGCAGCCCCATGAAAATTGAAAAGGTTCATACTGACCCATAATTTCTGGTGACGTTGTGTATAATTATCGAGTTGAGATCTTGTGGGTTTTTCAAGAATTTGAGTCAACAATCCATTTTTATTAAAATCAAGCAAGGCAAACTTTTTGAGTTTTTGTATGGACTGCCCCAAAGCCATGCCATCATACGCCATCATGGCATGTGGCTCATTTCTTGGTTGGCGCAAGATTTTTATGGACGCAGTGCTGTAAAGGTTATCACCATTACAGACAGAAAAACGTTGCTCAAGCAGTTCAGGGTGTTGCTCAAGACATTGTTGTAGTGCATCTGCCGTACCCAAAGGTTTCTTCCTTTCATTGGGAATCTTCTGTATCGCAAATTTTATGTCAACATGTTTAAAGCGTTTTTCGTCTTTCAATCGTTGGATAAAATGCTGAAACGCTTCATTTTCTGTGGATGTAATTATATAAAATGTGGTAACCCCTGCTTTAAGGGCATTCTCGAACAAAAAATACAGTAAAGGCCTACTTTTCCCATCTAATGGAATCAAGCTTTTATGAAGGCTTTTTGCCGCTTCACGAATAGGGTCTGAAAGCAAAGACCCCTCCAAACTCTTTTTCATGCGCGAGGAAGCCCCTCCGGCCATGATGACCAAACTTTCGTTTCTCATTGATTGGGATATGTAAGTTCGACGTCATAGGCATCTAATGCACCGTGGGCCAAAAAAGCTTCAATTACGCTATTTTTCTTGTCTTCGGTCACCATGGCGACCATGCAACCGCCGCCGCCCGACCCAATGGTTTTTGTACCCAGGGCACCCGCCTTTCTCGCCTCATTCATCATAGCTATCATCTTATCTGGGGTATTACCGATCTTATCTTCCAAAATGTGTTGATGTTGGTTCATCAATTCACCCAAGGCCTCTGCTTGGTTTCCTATTTGTTCTAGGAGCACTTTCGCCTTTTGGGTGATATCAAAATTATGGATTGTGGCGAACCAATGATTGTGGTACCGTTCAGCAACCAACGGCTTGAATAGTTCATAATCGCCGATACCAGATTTCTTTATTTGAAAAGAAGGATGTTTGGATATTATATTGGCAATAGCAGCTTCTTGATAGGTCCGGGCATTCTTGAGCACATCGAGGGTTTGTTTGGAAATACCTGATTCGGCGACGACCAGTTTCCCTAAACTACCTAATAGAGGTCGGGTTTTGCCCATTTGAGTATCAATGTAAAGCAACCCCTGTTGGGCTATGGTATACTGATCCATCAATCCACCAGGATTATCAAAAAACTCCACTTCAGCTTCATAGGCCCAACGCCCTATTTCTTCATCGGAAACAGAAACCTTTTTTTCCTGGATGTTTATTAAAAATCGAATCCAGGCCACCGTAAGTGCCGATGAGCTTGACAATCCCGCATTCACAGGAATATCTCCCGAAATCGTTATGGCATATCCTTTTTTAAAGGCAAAACCCTTTTCCTCCAAAACGACCATAGCAGTGCGCAAATAGTCTTCAGAATTCACTTCTTCTAGAGAATCTAATGGAATATTTCTTTCGGATTGAATGTCTGGAAGGTGCAACCTAAATTCCTTTTGATCAATAGGTTCCGCAGTCAATTCAATATATCTGTTAATGCTTCCCGCAATCACAGGAAGCCCAAGATAATCTTGATGGTCCCCAAAAAAACATATTCTTGCAGGAACTTTTATTGATATCATGAATTACAACACGATTTGTAGGGGTTCGGTATCTTTCCAATGGCCTCTAGTAAAATCTGGGAATGGTTGTGGGTATCCCCCACTGGCCACGGAGCGTTCACTGAGAGGTGATACAGCACTCCAAAAACAGCCTTCATACACATTTTGGTCAAGGGGTAGGCCCTTTTGGAGGCATTCAACGATACGATAGACCATGATTCCGTCCATTCCACCATGGCCACTTCCTTGCGCTGCCCGATTCAAACGTCTATATAATGGGTGATCGTATTTGGCATAAAGCGCTTCCAATTGTTCACCCTGAACCCAAGTATGGTGGTCTTTGGTTAATCCTTCCACTCCACCTTCCAAAGCGACCCGAGTCGGAAAACCAGCCAACGTTCCCTTTGCGCCCTGAATCAAATTGAGACGGGAATAGGGTCGCGGACTCGTCTCGTCCCACTGTACCATAATGGTTTTGCCCAATTGTGTCTTGATGATTGTAGTATTTAAATCCCCACCTTTAAAATCAAGTTGATTCCTTTGATGATCGGTAGTATAGTTTTTTTCAGCATAGTCTTTTCTGCCCTCTGATGGAGTTGAGAAAGAAACCAAACTTCCAAAGGAATCCTCTCCCCTACCCAAATTCATATATTGTGCGACAGGGCCCAAACCATGGGTTGGGTATAGATTTCCATTACGACGGGCATAATGATGGGTACGCCAAGAACCCGTGCCACGTTCTTGCTCTTCCATTTGCCAACGAAGTTCATGGATGTAGGCCGCTTCTCCATGAAGCAGTTCCCCAATGACCCCTTGCCGGCACATATTCAAAAACATGAGTTCATCACGACTGTAATTCACGTTTTCCAACATCATACAGTGTTTTTGGGTCGCCTCAGCGGTATCGACAATATCCCACATTTCTTGAAGCGTGACCGCAATAGGCACCTCGACCATGACATGGGCACCCATCTTCATACTCTCAATGGCCATTGGCGCATGGTTGGCCCAATTCGTGGCGATGAACACGACATCTGGTCGGACTTCCTTTAGCATGGTTCTCCATTGGTTCTCGTCACCATGGTACAACTTGATGTTTTTATGCCTACTTTCATCAGCAACTTCACGAACCCAACCTACTTTTTCCTTGACCAAATCTTCATACACATCGCAAATGGCCGCGACTTGGGTATTCGGCAATGCGGCCAAAAATTTAAGATGGTATCCCCCTCTAGCGCCTACACCAATAAATGCAGCACGCAAGTTTTCGAGTTTTGGAGCTGAAAAGCCACCCATATATTTTGATTGGGGAGGACGTTCTACTTGCCCATACAAGAATTCAGGATACACCGATGTACTCCCCAAAACGGCTGTCGCCATCCCCGCTTTTCGAAGAAAACCCCTTCGGTTGAGTTTTGACATTATGAAAGGTGCTTTTTGAAGAATTCCATCGTTCTCCCCCAAGCCAATTCAGCGGCCTCTTCATTATATCTTGGGGTTGAGGTATTATGAAAACCATGGTTCACATCGGGGTAGGTAAAAGCCTGATACGCTTTTCCAGATTGTTTTAGTTCCTCTTCATAGGCCGGCCAACCTGCATTGACACGCTCATCGAGACCTGCAAATTGTAACATCAACGGTGCATTGATGTTATCAACACCTTCTTTGGGCTGCCCTCCATAGAACGGCACGGCCGCGGCCAAATCGGGAACTTTTACAGCCATCATGTTCGAAATCCATCCACCAAAACAAAAGCCCACCACTCCGATTTTACCCGAACAATCAGGATGATTTTTAAGATATTCAAAAGCGGCAATAAAGTCTTCCAGCATTTCATAGCGGTCCCGTTTCCGTTGCATGGCCCGCCCTTCATCATCATTACCGGGGTACCCCCCCAATGGACTCAGTGCATCCGGAGCCAATGTAATAAAACCGGCCAAGGCTGCCCTTCGTGCCGTATCTTCAATATAGGGGTTCAAACCACGGTTCTCATGAACCACCACAATACCCCCCAGTTTACCTTCAAATTCTGCCGGTTTGGAAAATAAGCCTTTGATTTCACCTCCCCCTTTTGGAGAATCATAAGTGATGAAATTAGAATCTAGTTTGGGGTCGTTTGGGTCGACCAATAAGGTGTCTTTATAATTGGGGATCATAAAGCTCAATAGCGAAGCTACAGTAATACCACCGACGGCATAGGCCGATAGCTTTTCAATAAACTCGCGTCGTTGCAGTTTGTTGTGGGCATAATCATCGTAGAGGTCAAAAACCTCTTGTTTTACGTCTTCACGTTTTAACTTTTTCATGGTAACGAATATTCAGGTTCTCCTTTAAAAATACAATTTCATTATTGGTTTTGCTCTCAAAATGGCATTTTAGTGACAAACGCTCTTGCTATGGTTCCTTTGGGAAGCTGAAATTCTAAGTTTTTTGAATCGTAGAAATTGAGATAGTAAATAGCTGCTCGTTTTAAAAGGAGCAATATTGTAGTTATGGATTAACCAGTTCCCTTAGCGTTGTATTGCTATTCCCTAATTCTTTTGGATATACGACAATTCCACTAACGCCTTTCAACCCATTCTCAACCAATTCAATGACCATACCGCACTCTTTGGCACTTCAAAAGGCAACTTAATTCCTTAAGTATTTGCGGATTTATAGCCAAATCTAGGATAATAGTGTTTATGACCAATTAGGAGGATTGATCAGTGCACTAACGCTTTAGCTGTTTTATGCACTGCTGCGATTAATTTTCCTCCAATTCTTTTTCCTTATGATTCAGACAAAACAGAAACGGGAGCGAGTGTCAAGGAATCAAATTTGTTGATTTTGTTTTGAACCTTAAGTTTTGTTAACAGAATATGTCTGATAATTTTTCCCTCAATTTCTACAATCATGAAAAGTTCAGAAATGAAGGCTTCAGATTATCGCAATCGTTCTACCAAGAATTGCTCTCTCTGGTCGGTATACTCCGCTTCTCGAAAAGCACTCCCAATAAGATGAAATACCTCTTAATAGTCCTTCTTATTTTCTTGTCGAATAATTCAATGTTCCACTTTTACATAGAAATAAAACCAACACTATTCTTTTTATAGGTTTTCCGATAATAGCACCGAATCATCAACCCAAACCTGCTAAACTCTTTTCCAAGGTTTCTATTTTGGCCTCAGCATCGGCTGCCTTTTTACGTTCCAATTCCACGACTTGGGCAGGGGCATTGCCCACAAAACGTTCGTTGGAAAGCTTTTTCTGTACCGATTGTAAAAACCCACGGGTATAGTTAAGTTCTTCATTGATTTTTTCCTTCTCCGCCTCTACGTCAATACTTCCCGAAATGGGAATAAAATACTCGTTGCTTTTGACCCGAAAACTCAGTGCACCACCAACAGTATCATCAACTGTTTCAATATCATCGATATTACCCAACTTTTTGATGATAGCATCGAAACGGGCTGAAGTATTGGAAGTATTCAATTCTTTTAGCTGTAACACCTCTTTGTTCGGTATGTTCTTTTCCTTTCGAATCGTTCGAATTCCTGAAATGACCTCAGCGGCATACTGGAACTCCACAATCATTTTTTCATCAAAACCTTTTTTAACAGGCCAATTGGATATACAAAGGGCATTCGTAGTATCGCGTTCTTGCACATGTTGCCACACCTCTTCGGTCAAAAACGGCATAAATGGGTGCAATACTTTTAGGTTCTGCTCAAAAAGACCAATAACTGCATTCAATGTTTTTTGATCAATGGGATGTTGATAGGCCGGTTTAACAATTTCGAGCAACCATGAACAGAAATCGTCCCAAACCAATTTATAAATAGCCATAAGGGCATCAGAGATACGATACTTGGCAAAGTGGTCTTCCACCTCCGCCAACACTTGATTGAACCGTGCCGCGTACCACTCCAGACCTATTTTAGCGGCTTGGGGCTGCTCTATATCAGCAACTTCCCACCCTTTTACCAGTCGAAATGCATTCCATATTTTATTGGCAAAGTTCGCCCCTTGTTGGCACAAGGCTTCGTCAAATAGCAAATCATTGCCCGCCGCAGAGCTCAATAATAACCCAACACGTACACCATCGGCCCCAAAGTTTTCAATTAATTTTAGGGCATCGGGTGAATTACCGAGGGACTTTGACATTTTACGACGTTGTTTGTCGCGCACCAGTCCTGTTAAATACACATTTTCATAAGGCCGTCTGCCCCTGAATTCATACCCGGCCACAATCATTCGAGCTACCCAAAAAAACAAAATATCAGGAGCCGTCACCAAATCATTCGTTGGATAATAATAATTGACCTCAGGATTATCGGGTTCTAAAATTCCACCGAATACACTGATGGGCCAAAGCCATGAAGAGAACCAGGTATCAAGAACGTCTGGGTCTTGTTTTAGGTCTTGAGCCGTTAAAGACCTATCAACTCCACGAGAGGTGACGGCTTCCTGGGCCAGTTTAAGAGCTTGTTCTGGCGTTTCAGCAACCACAAAATCGTCTTGACCGTCTCCATAGTAATACGCGGGTATTTGTTGTCCCCACCACAGTTGGCGAGAGATATTCCAATCACGAACATTTTCCATCCAATGACGGTAGGTGTTTTTAAACTTTTCGGGGAAAAGTTTTACCTCTCTGGTTTTCATTACGGCCTCCAAGGCAGGCTTGGCCAAATCTTCCATTTTTAAAAACCATTGGTCCGACAGGCGAGGTTCTATAATCGCCTTGGTACGCTCTGAAGTACCCACCTTATTGGTATATTGTTCCGTTTTGACCAAAAATCCTTTCGTCTCAAGTTCTTTTGAGATGTCCTTGCGAACCACAAAACGATCTTGCCCTTCGTAGTGCATTCCATAGGAATTCAAAGTCGCATCTTCATTGAAAATATCAATGATTTCCAACTGATGCTTCTCGCCCAATATCTTATCGTTCTCATCATGGGCAGGGGTTACCTTCAAACATCCTGTTCCGAATTCCATTTCAACATACTCATCTTCAATAATTGGAATACTGCGGTTACAGATGGGTACAATGGCCTTTTTTCCGATTAAATGTCGGTACCGTTCGTCATTTGGGTTAATACATATGGCGGTATCGCCTAAAATGGTTTCTGGTCTTGTGGTGGCAATGGTAACTTTTTCATCAGAACCTTCAATGGGATACGACAAATAGTACAACAATCCTTGCTTTTCTTCATAAATCACTTCTTCATCTGATAGGGTCGTTTTCGCTTCAGGATCCCAATTCACCATACGATGCCCTCTATAAATAAGCCCTTTATCGTGCAAATCGATAAAAACCTTGATTACTGACGCTGACATATCGTCATCCATCGTAAACTTTGTTCGTTTCCAATCACAAGAAGCCCCCAGTTTTCTCAGCTGCTTTAATATTACTCCTCCATACTCATCTGTCCACTCCCAAGCATGCTTCAGAAATTCTTCTCTTGTCAAATCTTCTTTTGATATGCCTTCGTCCTTTAATTTTGCAACGACCTTCGCTTCCGTCGCGATGGAAGCATGGTCCATGCCGGGTACCCAACAAGCGTTTTTCCCTTCCAAGCGGGCTTTGCGAATCAAGACGTCTTGAATGGTATTGTTCAACATATGACCCATATGGAGTACTCCCGTTACGTTTGGTGGAGGAATTACTATGGTGTAAGGCTCCCTATCGTCTGGTATTGATGTGAAAAAGTCATTTTCTTCCCAGTATTGGTACCAACGTTCTTCTACTTTTTGAGGCTCATATTTGGATGGAATCTCCATGATGTGGTATGATTTTTGTCTAAACGAAAAAGGATTGGTTATTGGAGAAAGCCCAAGGAAAAAACAATGTTAAGCTTTCATGAATTACCAATCCACGGAATACGAAACAAAAATAAGTAACGTTATAACATTACAAAAGAATTTTGGAGGTAGGTTGAAATCGCCTACTTTTGATTGACCCAAATACTAAAAAAATGAAAAGAGGAATACTTTTATTATTTGTAGGGCTTTTAGCACTTGGTGTAAGCGCACAAGAAAAAGCGGCAAAAATTGAATTTAAGAGCGAAACTATCGACTACGGCGATATTGCCAAAGGTAGTGATGGTGTTCGCGTTTTCGAATTTACCAATACTGGTGAGGTACCATTAGTGGTCAGCAATGTAAAATCAAGCTGCGGCTGTACCATTCCGAAAAAACCTGATGCACCAATTATGCCAGGGGCTACTGGTGAGATTCAGGTGAAGTATGATACGAATCGTGTAGGACCTATCAGAAAAGCCATTACGGTTACTTCGAATGCGGATACCCCAACAAAAGTTTTAAAAATCAAAGGAAACGTGAAAGCCGAAGGAGCCAAATAGTTTCCAATAACAAGTTTTAAATAAGCCTTGACCTAGCGGTCAGGGCTTTTTTGTTTCAAAAAGGTCCTTCAAAACAAAGGAGTACAAGATATCCCTATCATAACGCTCAATAAGCACGCGCACTCGTTTTCCTTTACGTGCGTTGAGCATATGCAAAATTTCTTGAAGCTTGTAATCGTGTACCCTTTTCCCATTAACCGCCAATACCACATCACCTTCCTTTAAACCAGCCTGGGCAGCCGGACTACCCGCGCGAATACCTGATACCACAATTTCGGGCACCAGACTTAAACGTGTAGTGTTCTGAAGCAATATCTGCACATTACCAAAACTACTGTTACTGTTTCCAGCCTTCATCACATTACTGGAGTTCACTATACTCTCCGATATATATCTGAGTCCGTTGTGTTGAAGGGCTATTCCCGCCAGATTGTATTGAAAGGGATCGTTGAAATGTGAATTTTTGACCAAGGTTATCTTATTACCGGGATAGTCAAAAACAATATTGAAACGTTTGAGCACTTCGCCACCAACGCTTCCGTTTCGATTTCCCAAATTCTTAATGGCTTTAAATGATGCCTTATAGGGAAAGGCCACTTTTGCCTCCGCCAATTGGAAACTCCCAATGCGCATACCCTTTAATTTTGTGCGCTTTCCAAATATGCTCCCATTAAGACCTTTACCTAGAAAGTCGTCATAGTGCTGTTGCGGTATTTCCAATCCTTTTTGTGCATCATGAAACAACCACAACGCATCGCTACTTCCGGTATCGACCAAAAGTTTAACAGGTATTTCGGTATCATCATCTTTTGTCACACTGCCATCGATGAACGCCTTTTTCCCTATTAAAGTCAATGGTAAAGTCTCCGATTTCTTTTTATGATTTGAATAATCATAAAACTTGGGATCGTACAATTTTAGGTGGCGCTTACTATAATTAACATCAACCACGAAATCCTTAAAAATATCGTATCCAATAATTCCGTGCACTTCTATGCCCAGCGAGGTAGAGAAATTCAAATCTCTGTCCAATACTACATACAGCATTTGATTAAAAGAAACAGCATTGCCCAATTTAAAGGTGTTTTCTTTGGATCGCAATGCTTCAATAGGTTCTCCTTCCCCAAGCCCCTTTAAGGTGATTTGTGAGACCTTATTGATTTGAATGGAGTCTTCTTCGGTAATATTGAATAGAATAGGACTGCTCACTCCTGAGTCCAAAATAAATTTCAATTTTGACCCGTTAAGTTCGACAGGTACGATCATAACATTATTGATCAGCTCAAATCGAACCTTTTCAAACTTTTTTTGTTGTGAAATATGAAAATGTTGCCCGTAACAGAAGGTCGAAACCAAGAGCAAACCAAGGAGATAATATATTGTACGGCGTTGAAAAATAAAAGCTAGTATTTCTTTACACTTTTAAATTAGAAAATATTTTTCGTTGCCCCTAAAACTTTAACATGTCGTAAGACGTCATTTTACTATTGCTTGAAGTTGTTTTCCATAGCTACATTTAGCATTTTTGTCAAAAATTATCCTCATGCCAAAGATTTCCTCTAAGGGATTGCTTATGCCTGCATCACCCATCCGTAAATTGGTGCCCTACGCGGAAGACGCCAAAAAACGGGGTATTGCTGTCATTCACCTCAATATTGGTCAACCAGACATTAAAACCCCCGAAATCGCCCTAGATGCCGTGAGAAATGCCAATATTGATGTTTTGGCCTATAGCCGAACGGAAGGATCTGAGGCATACCGTGAAAAAATTGCTGGATATTATGCCAAACATGGTATCAATGTTAACGCGCAGGATATCATTGTGACTACCGGTGGTTCTGAGGCACTATCGTTTACCATGGGGGCCATTTTAGATAATGGTGACGAAATTATAATTCCGGAACCTTTCTATGCTAATTACAATGGATTTGCACAGGCCAATGGGGTGAAAGTGGTTCCTATTGTGTCTTCAATTGAATCTAATTTTGCCTTGCCGCCCATCTCAGCTTTTGAGGAAAAGATTTCAGAAAGGACAAAGGCCATATTGATATGTAACCCTGGAAATCCAACGGGATATCTCTATACCCATGAAGAAATTTTGCAACTCGTGGCTTTGGCAAAAAAGTACGACCTCTATTTGGTTGCCGATGAAGTCTATCGTGAGTTTGCGTATGATGGTAAAAAACATCATTCCATCTTACGGGAAAAAGGCATGGAACAACATGCGATTGTTGTAGATTCAGTATCGAAGCGATATAGCATGTGTGGGGCTAGAATTGGTTGTGTCGTTTCACGTAATACCGATGTCATGGGCGCCGTTTTAAAATTTGCGCAGGCTAGATTATCGCCCCCTACTCTTGCACAAATTGCAGGTGAGGCGGCCTTGGACACACCCCAATCGTATTTTGATGAAGTCATAGAAGAATATGTTTCGAGAAGAAACCTTTTGATTACGGAACTAGAAAAAATTGAGGGGGTGAAAATTGCGAGGCCAAATGGTGCTTTTTATTGTGTTGCCGAACTACCAATTAAAGATGCAGACCATTTTGCGCAATGGCTTTTGGAACAATTTGAAATCAATGAAGCGACAATTATGGTCGCCCCAGCCGGTGGTTTTTATGCCACACCAAATCTTGGTAAAAATCAAATTAGGATAGCATACGTATTGGAGAAACCGCTACTTAAAAAAGCGGTCACCATTCTTGCCAAAGGACTAAAACAATATATTTCCCTTGGAAATTAAAGAAAACGTATCGCTAAAAACGTACAATACCTTTGGTATTGATGTCAAAGCAAAACATTTTGTTGAGGTCAATGGCCTTGCCCAACTTTCAAAACTATTGCAGCTCTCTGCCTACCCCAATCGATTTATTATAAGTGGTGGAAGTAATATGTTATTGACCAAAGATATCAACGCTTTGGTCATGCATATCAACTTAAAAGGTATTCGAATCGTTCGTGAGGATGAAAAAAGCGTCATCATTAAGGTGATGGCCGGCGAAAACTGGCATGATTTGGTACTTTGGACCCTTGATCGGGATTATGGTGGTCTAGAAAACCTATCCTTAATTCCAGGAAACACCGGTACGGCACCTATTCAAAATATTGGTGCTTATGGTGTTGAATTAAAGGATGTGTTCGTTTCATGTGAAGCAATGGATATTGAAACGCAAGAACTGGAGGCCTTTACTAAAGAAGATTGTCAGTTTGGATATCGCGATTCCATCTTTAAAAACGAAGCCAAAGGGAAGTATATTATCACGTCCGTACAATTCGAATTGACCAAAACAGTGCATTCCCTTCATACATTTTATGGTGCCATCGAAGAAGAACTAAAAGCCATGAATATCATTAACCCCACTATACGTGATATTTCAGATGCCGTAATTGCCATTCGAAGCAAAAAATTGCCAAACCCAAAAGAAATAGGCAACAGCGGAAGTTTTTTCAAAAATCCCGTCGTTTCAAAAAAGGCATTTGAAAAATTTCGAAAGAAACAGCCCGACGCACCATTTTATGAATTGAACAACAACGAGTTTAAAATACCCGCTGGATGGTTGATCGAACAATCTGGTTTTAAGGGAAAACGATTTGGCAATGCAGGAGTTCATGCCAAACAAGCCTTGGTACTGGTCAATCATGGAGGTGCAACCGGTCAAGAGCTTTTAGACCTTTCCACAAAAATTCAGGATGCTGTTGATGAAAATTTTGGTATTCGTCTGACGCCGGAGGTGAACATTATAAAATAACCCCGGATTCGAAGTTGAAAACCGGGGTTATACCAAACCAAACTAACCAAATCTTTATAACGTGATGCTATCTTTATTTTTGAACGCTGCTGTAATAATCAATTTTATACTTTAGCGTTATTGGATATACGGGGTAAAATGATAATTTGGATGTTTGCCCATCAAATATTTTGACCAAATTCAAACCTACTGAATGAGCACACTGCTTGAAAAACATATTGTCGAACTATTACAGGAAAGGAATGAAAAGGCCATTTCGTTGCTATATGACAATTATGCTGATACTCTATATGGGGTAGCCTTCAAAGTAGTAAAGAACGAAGATTTAGCCCAAGATGTCGTTCAAGAAAGTTTCGTGAAAATTTGGAGGAAATCAGATTCATACGACCCTACTAAAGCAAAATTATTTACATGGTTATTTCGAATAACCCGCAATACGGCCATAGATAAATTACGAAGTATCGGAACCAAAAGTGACAAAGAAATCCAAATTGATGTTTCAGACGTATATAATATAGGTGAGCAGAGCATTCGACCAGAATTCATTGATGTCAAAGAAAATCTGGACAAAATTGAATCAAAATACCGCATTGTTCTAGAAGCCCTGTTTTTTGAAGGTATGACACAGCAGGAAGCGAGCGACGAACTTGATATTCCCTTAGGAACAATCAAGTCAAGACTTAAAATAGGACTTCGTGAAATGCGTAAAATATATGGTGCAGTGCTGCTTACACTCTTAATAAATTTATTTGCATGAAAGAAAAAATACGCCTTTTTTTAGACAGTGATTTACTTGAAAAGTATCTTCTTGGGGATACCTCAACCGAAGAAACATTACAAGTCGAACGCTACATTGCAATGTATCCCGAAGTACGTGATTCATATATTGAATTACAAGAGAATTTAGAGTCTTATGCCAAAATACACGCATTAAAAGCGCCTGAGGGATTAAAAGAACAAATTCTCGTAAAAATCCGTCAAGAGAAACGTCTCGGCAGTAAGTTTTTCAAATATGCCATTGCTGCCAGTATTGCCGCGTTTATTATGACCGGCACTACCTATTTCTTTTACAGTCAGAACCAAGACCTTCAAGAAAAGAATACCCTGGTCAACAATAAAATCAAAGACCTAGAAACAGATATGAAGGTACAACTGGAAGATTTACGAAATCAATATATCGTATTGAACAACCCAAATACCAAAAGGTTATCCGTAAAAGGGAATAGAAAAGCAGAAGATTTAAAGGCTGTTGCTTATGTCAACCCCGTTAAAAAGCTCTCTTATATCAATGTTAGCCACCTGCCCCAATTACCCAAGGACCAATGTTTTCAAATGTGGGCAGAAGTTAATGGTGAATTGGTCAATCTTGGGGTAATCAAAAAATTCAACGACAAAGAACAATTGCTGGCATTGCCCTACGCTGAAAAGGCCATAGGTTACATAACGATTGAACCTAAAGGAGGCAATGAAACGCCTACTGTAAAAAATATAGTAGCCAACATTGCTTACTAATCTGTTCCTGAAGAAGTTTTATGCCACACATGATTCGTTCTTCATTTTGTACTTTTGTATAAAGTCATTATAATGAAACTGGCATTACTTACCGTTGGGTTATTGGCATTGGCCTTCGCAGGAATAGCCATTAAAATTTGGTCAAAAAAGGATGGGAAATTTGCCGGCACGTGTGCCAGTCAAAATCCCTTTTTAAACAAAGAAGGTGAAGCCTGCGGATTTTGTGGCAAACTCCCTGACGAGCAAGAGTGTAAAAAAGACACAGTTGTTCAAACACAATAATTCTTCAAATCTCTTTTCTTTTTGAAAAGTCCTTTAGATTTACAACTAACGATAATCAAAGCCAAAGCAGGAAATCAAATTGCTTTCAGTCAGCTACTGGACCGTTTTTGGAATGAAGTTTATGGCTTTCAACTTTTACGCACGAAGAATGAGAACGATGCAGAAGATATTTCCATACAAACCTTTTCCAAGGCTTTTGATAAAATAAGCACTTATGATGAGAACTATGAATTTGGTACTTGGCTCATCACGATTTCAAAAAACCTACATGTTGATTTGATACGTAAGCGTAAGCGCAGTATACTGTACGAACGAGAAAGGGGAAAATCAAATGATATGAATTCTGTTTTGGACGAAAGCCCAACGGTAGAAGATTCAATTATAACAGAACAAAATCTAGCTTCATTACTAGCCGATATAAAAAAATTAAAACCCCACTATCAAGAGGTCATCAACCTACGTTATTTCAATGAAATGAGTTATGCTGAAATAGCCAATTCGTTGAATGAGCCTATAAATAACGTAAAAGTCAAGCTATTACGGGCCAAGAAATTGTTGGCTGCCATTATTTCCAACAAGAGTTAGAAAAGGAGCCTCCATTTACCTATTTCGTATATTTGTAATCCTAAAAAGTTGTTATGTCTCAAATATCTGTTGCCCACGTGAATCCGCCTGCAAAAGGAAAACCAAAATGGCTAAGGGTTAAATTACCAACAGGTAAAAAGTATACCCAGTTACGTGGTTTGGTCGACAAATATGACCTGCATACTATTTGTACTTCAGGTAGTTGCCCAAATATGGGAGAATGCTGGGGGGAAGGTACGGCAACTTTTATGATTTTAGGAAATATCTGCACACGCTCTTGTGGATTCTGTGGTGTAAAAACAGGGCGCCCGGAAAGTGTGGATTGGGAGGAGCCTGAAAAAGTGGCCCGCTCCATAAAGATAATGCAAATCAAACATGCCGTATTGACTTCTGTGGATAGGGATGATTTAAAAGATATGGGCTCCATCATTTGGGCTGAAACGGTAAAAGCGGTCAGACGAATGAACCCAGAAACTACTTTGGAAACCCTGATTCCCGATTTTCAAGGTATAGAAACCCACTTAAATCGTATTTTGGCAGTCGCCCCAGAAGTCATATCACACAATATGGAAACAGTCAAACGATTGACTCGCGAGGTGCGTATACAGGCAAAATACGAGCGTAGTCTTGGAATACTGCACTATTTAAAGGAAAATGGGGCCAACCGAACTAAGTCAGGTATCATGTTAGGCCTGGGAGAGTTCGAAGAAGAGGTCTTGGAAACCATGGAAGATCTGCGAAAAGCAAAAGTAGATGTAGTGACCATAGGACAATATTTGCAACCTTCCAAAAAGCATCTTCCCGTTAAGGAATTCATTCTACCTGAACAATTTAAGAAGTATGAGGAAGCTGGATTAAAAATGGGGTTTCGCCATGTAGAAAGTAGTGCATTGGTCCGGTCATCATATAAAGCGCAGAAACACATCCATTAAGAATCTTTCTAAAAACCATGACCCTATATGAAAAAGGTCAGAATTGGTATTAATGGCTTCGGAAGGATAGGCAGAACCCTTTTTCGTTTGATAGCAGGCCACTCCAATTTAGAAGTAGTGGCCATAAACGACCTCTCGGATGCTAGAACCTTATCCCATCTTTTAAAATATGATAGCATTCACGGAATCTTTTGTAAAGACACTTCTTTTAATGGGAACAGTATCCTTGCCAGTGATATCACCATTCCTATTTTAAATTACGATTATCCAGCGGAAATACCCTGGTCAAAACATGGAGTCGATTTAGTCGTCGAAGCTACGGGAAAATTTAAATCACGAAGTGATCTGTCAGGTCATTTGGCGAACGGTGCCAAAAAAGTGATTTTGTCTGTTCCGCCACTTGATGATTCCATCAAGATGATTGTTTATGGTGTCAATGAATCTTCTTTGTTGGCTAAAGATGATATTATTTCAAACGCCTCGTGCACTACCAACAACGCCGCTCCGATGATAAAAGTAGTCCAAGAACTATGCGGTATAGACCAAGCGTACATTACCACAATACACTCTTATACTTCGGACCAAAGCCTTCATGACCAGCCCCATCGTGATTTGAGAAGGGCCAGGGCAGCCTCGCAATCAATAATTCCAACCACTACTGGTGCTGCTAAGGCCTTGACCAAAATTTTTCCTGAATTGGCCAATGTCATCGGGGGTTGCGGCATTCGCGTTCCTGTACCGAATGGTTCGTTGACCGATATTACCTTCAATGTCAAAAAGGAAACCTCCATTCTCGAAATTAATGAAGCGTTCAAGGCAGTTTCTGAAAATGAACTAAAAAGTGTACTTTTCTACTGCGAAGATCCGATAGTTTCGGTTGATATAAACAATAGTTGCCATTCTTGTACGTTTGATTCCCAGATGACTTCGGTAATTGGGAAAATGGTAAAGGTTATCGGCTGGTACGATAATGAAACAGGCTACAGTGCCCGACTTATTAATTTAATGGAGTTGCTTATCGGTAAAGAATTCATTTAATGTTTGAGCATTTACATAGAAACACCTTTGTTTTGGTGTGTATCGCCATCCTTGCACTATCATCTCTAGCGGTGTCAGGCCAGCAGTTCCATTCCCCAAAAGACTCCTTAGAATATTATTTCCAACAAGCACTTACCAATCGACACCAAAATCGGATTGCCCCTGCAATGGAAGCATTGGAGAAAGCATCACGCTTGGCAGAGAAAGAAGAAGATTTAAAGGCCTTGCTCGATACCTTTCATAAAATGGCATTGCTTTATTTGGCCATTGATGACCGTGAAACCACCCTTTTCTATTGGGATAGGGCTGGAGTACTTTTGAAAGATACAGAATATCCTTACGGAGACGCCGTACACCAATTTATTGATGCTACATTGCTTTACAGGAGTGGTAATAATTTTCAGGCCTTGAACGAACTAGAAGAGGCAAAAAAATTAAGTAACGATAAAAATTTACTTAATAACATATTGCTGGCCGAAGGCAATGTTTTTCTCAATATTGAAAAATTTGAAGAAGCTTCAGTCAATTACAATGCCCTTTTAGTCAATTCTGACGAAAAGGATCGGGCCTATCTGGCTACCAAGGCCAATCTCGGTTTAGCTTCATTGTACGAGAAACAAAATAAATACGAAGAAAGTATAAAACATGCCGAGGCTGCCCTACAGCTCTCAATGACAAATCATTACTTTAAGGATATTGTTGACGCTAGTGACTTTCTAGCCGGTCTTTATGAAAAAACAGGGAATTACCGAAAGTCCTTGTCTTTTAACAAGGGGCTCACTAAAATCAAAGATTCCCTTTTTACGATAGATAAGGTTAAACTAGAGGCAAAAACTGCAGATAAGATTCGATTTGAACAACAATCAAAAACCATCAACGAGCTACAATCAGAAAATGAGGAACTGAGTGCTTCTGCCAACCGATCGGAGATAACAGCAATACTTACTTCAGCATTTTTGGTCATTATCTCGATTCTATCGGTTTCGCTTTTCAGAAACAACCAAATTAAACTAAAGACCAACGACCTTTTACAGACAAAGAATGCCGAACTTGAGCAGGCCAGGGATGCTGCGGTTTCAGCTATGGAGGCCAAGAGTAATTTTCTTTCCACGGTCACCCATGAACTGCGAACCCCCCTTTATGCCGTCACCGGGCTGACCCATTTATTGTTAGATGAAAACCCTGCGGAACATCAAAAAGAACATTTAAAATCCTTAAAGTTCTCCGGAGACTATCTTTTGAACTTTATTAATGATATTCTTCAAATCAACAAGATTGATGCCGATAAGTTAGAACCCCTTAATATTGAATTCAAGCTCAGAAAAGTGCTAAAAGATGTCGTAGACTCCTTGCAACAAAATGCAAAAGAAAATAACACCAAAGTTGTGTTGAACTATGATAACAATATTCCTTTAAACCTATTGGGAGATCCCCTAAAAATATCGCAAGTCTTTATGAATCTTGTGGGCAATTCAATAAAATTCACGAAGGATGGTCAGGTAGACGTTATTGCCAAATTAAAAGATAAATCAGAAGATACCATTACGGTGTATTTTGAGGTGACGGACAATGGTATCGGAATCTCCGAACAACAGCAAAAGAATATCTTTGACAGTTTTGAACAAGGATCTATTCAAATCAACCGGGAGTATGGCGGTACAGGGCTTGGCCTGACTATCGTTAAAAGCCTTTTGGGACTTTTTGATAGTAATATTCATCTAAAAAGTACATTAGGTGAAGGAAGCACTTTTTATTTTGACCTCAGCCTTAAAGTAGAGGAAACCAGTTTAGAAGAGATTCCCTTTGAACTCACTGTTGAAGATTTTGAATTTGAAGGTCTTCATGTATTGATTGTTGAAGACAACAAAATCAATCAGGTTATCACCAAAAAAATGCTCAGCAAAAAAGGAATGACCTGCGATATTGCAAATAATGGCAATGAAGCAATCGATGCGGCTCAAAATAATGAATATGCCTGTATTCTCATGGATATCCATATGCCCGGAATCAGTGGTACCGAAGCAACGATTCAAATTCGAAAGTTTAATCCAGATATTCCCATAATTGCACTTACCGCTATCTCTATGGAAGATAGTCTAGATGAATTCTATGCCGCGGGCTGTAATGCGGTAGTCACCAAACCTTTCAAGCCAGAAGTCTTTTATCAGAAAATAGGTGAAAACGTTTTCAAAACCAATATTAGTGATACGATTTAATCATTGATTGTATTGCTTCCAAAAGTACTGCTTCCCCATTTGCTAAAAATTGATGTGCTACTTTAATGTAGTAAAGGTTTTCCAATGAATCCTTAAGTCGCACGTAGTCTTTCTCAGTTGTTATAAGAAGTGTTTTGCTTTGCAAAAGTGTAATTTCTGAAGAACTGAAGTTGTGATGATCTGCAAACGCTAAGTGCTCAAATTTCAAATCTTTATCTCGAAGGAACTTTACCAATGGGCCTGGTTTTGCTATGCCAGTCACCAGCGTGAAGAAGGAACCCTTTAAATGGTCAAGAGAAAGCACGTCATCTTTTGAACACAGTTCATTATCGTAAACCAAAGTGGAAAATAATACCTGTTGGCTTTCGGTACTTTTCACTTCGTTGGTGATGACGGTCATTTCATCTTGGGTGATGGTATCTCGACATTTCGTTACAACAATAATATCGGCTCGTTCAGCGGCATATTTCGAATCACGTAGGCTACCAGTTGGCAGATAGGTGTCCTTATCATACCGTAGGTCATATGTTGTTAGTAGAATGGAAAGTGAAGGTTTAATTTTTCGATGTTGAAAGGCATCGTCAAGCAGAATAATATCGGGATGCACAATTTTATTTAGTTGACCAACTCCATTTGTTCTATCAACGTCAACTGCAACGTTCACTGATGGAAACTTACGATATATCTGAAAAGGCTCATCGCCCAATTGGGTTACAGTAGAATTTTTATCGGCCATTTGAAACCCCTTTGATTTTCGCTTATATCCCCTACTTAAAACGGCTAACTCGAATGACCCCTGTAACTTTAAAATCAGAAATTCAATCATTGGTGTCTTTCCAGTTCCACCAACACTGAGATTTCCGATACATACAATAGGAACATCAAAAGAAGTCGACTTTAGCAAATTAAGGTCGTACAGACGATTCCTTAGATAAACTACTAACCCATAAAGTATTGAAATTGGCCAAGCCATTTTACGCAAAAACCACATCCAACGAAAATATAATATTTTATATTAGGCCTTAAAATTAGATTTATGACGGTTGCTGAAGTTGGTACGTTGCTTGACACCTTTGCCCCTTTATACTACGCAGAAGACTTTGATAATGTAGGTCTGTTAGTGGGCCATAAAAATAAGCAAGTCACTGGAATTTTGGTCACCTTGGATACCTTGGAGGAAGTCGTTGAAGAGGCAATCACTAAAAAATGTAACCTTATCGTAAGTTTCCACCCCATAATTTTCAAGGGACTTAAAAAGCTAACCGGAAATACCTATGTCGAAAGGGTAGTGATGAAGGCCATTGCCCATGACATTGCCATTTTTGCGATACATACCGCATTAGACAACAGCTACCTTGGCGTCAATACTAAAATCTGTGAAGTTCTAGGTATTCAAGACCCTGAAATTTTGATTCCCAAAAAAAATACCATAAAAAAACTGGTAACCTATGTACCCAAGTCAGCTGCAACGGACTTACGCGATGCACTCTTCGCCGTGGGAGCGGGAAACCTTGGCAACTACAGCCATTGTAGTTTTAATGTTGAGGGTCAGGGTAGCTTTCAACCTGAAGAAAATAGCAAACCGACTATTGGCCAAAAAGGCATTACCCATTTTGAGGATGAAATACAGCTCACTATTACTTTTTCAGCTTCAATAGAGAAACGCATTTTAAAAGTATTGTTCGAGATACATCCTTATGAAGAAGTCGCCTATGAAGTTACCACCCTTGACAATGTAAATCAGCAAATTGGTATGGGTATGATAGGTAAGTTAGCCCATCCGAAAAGTGAAATGGACTTTTTAGCAATGCTCAAACAAAGAATGAACGCCGAAATTGTAAGGCATAGCCCTCTATTGGGAAAAAATATTGAAAAAGTAGCCGTTTTAGGGGGTAGCGGCGCTTTCGCCATTGCAACGGCCAGAAACGCTGGTGCTGATATATTTGTAACTGCTGATATCAAATATCACCAATTTTATGAAGCTGAAAACAGCATGGTCATTGCAGATATCGGACACTTTGAAACAGAGCAGTTTACAAAAAACCTTTTGGTTGATTTTCTTAAGGAAAAAATTCCTAATTTTGCCGTCACTTTATCGGAAAGTATTACTAATCCAATCAAGTATTTTTAATTTATGGCCAAAAAGAAAGAAAGCACTGTGGAAGAAAAGTTAAGGGCGTTATATGACCTTCAGTTAATTGATTCCAGAGTTGATGAAATACGCAATGTAAGAGGTGAACTTCCTTTGGAAGTGGAAGACTTAGAAGATGAGGTTCTTGGACTGAAGACCCGAATCGACAAGTTAAAGTCTGATGTAGAGACCATAAATTTTGAAATTACCGCCAAGAAAAATCTTATTGAAGAGTCTAAGGTTTTAATCAAAAAATACGCTGAGCAGCAAAAAAATGTTCGAAACAGTAGAGAGTTCAATTCATTGAGCAAAGAGGTAGAGTTCCAAGAATTGGAAATTCAACTCGCTGAAAAGCACATCAAAGAATTCAAAGGGCAAATCGAACAAAAGAAAGAGGTTATTTCTCAGACCAAGGAAAACCTTTCGGAACGTGAGACACATCTAAAGCACAAAAAAGGAGAACTTGATGCCATCATGGCAGAGACTGAAAAAGAGGAATCTACACTTCTAAAGAAATCAGAGGAGTATGAAGAGAAGATAGAAGAGCGTTTGGTCAAAGCATACAAAAGAATCAGAGGTAGTGTAAAAAATGGGCTGGCCGTTGTGCCGATTGAGCGTGGTGCTTCAGGGGGATCATTCTTCACTATTCCCCCTCAGGTTCAAGTTGAAATTGCTTCCCGAAAAAAAATTATTACTGACGAGCACAGTGGAAGGATTTTGGTAGACCCAACACTCGCCGACGAAGAATTGGAAAAAATGCAAAAGATTTTTACCTCAATCAAGTAAACGACTTTTTTTAGAAATTTCAGTGTTTACCCACTACGGTTCCCTCTTTTCAAGATAAAATGTAGCTAACGATAATAAGAGCATAGCCCTTATGTTAGTCTTCAGTGGTTGATCGTTATATAGCTCCAACCCCTTACTAAATAGTGGTCCTATTATATACCAAATAAAAAATTTTACTGACTGGAGTTCCTAAATTGGAGGCTTTGACTACCTCGAGTTCCTTTTTAATCAAGTATAAATATATTAGGCTGGACGTTGTGAAAGTTTACCAAAAGGTTTAGTGTAACCCAAATGGGGTTGGACTAACCGGGTTTTCTTGTGCGACTGGTGTTCGAATATAAGGTCCCGAGTTCCTTCTCGGAATACATTCAACAATTGTGGGTTTTCAGTTAGAAACATCTCTCTTGTATCTATAATTCAAGTTGATTATCACTTAACATTCCTTGTTTTTTACTTTTGCAAGACCAATGCAATTGCGGACTAAACAAAAGAGGAAGTACCTCATCAATACGAGTTTTTGAACCTTGAACTATAAGCTTTTGCATAAACCTCTTCATACAAAGGCAAGATGTTTTTCATCTCAAATTCTTTGGATAGTTTTTTCGCATTGGCCTTAAAAGTTTCCAATCTATTCTCGTCAGAGAGAAGATATATGGCGTTTTTGGCCATGTCATCAATATCTCCAACATCACTTAGAAGTCCGCTCTCACCATGTTTGTTTACTTCAGGAATACCTCCTGCATTACTTGATATCACCGCTACCTTGTTGGCCATTGCCTCAAGGGCGGCCAATCCAAAGCTTTCTGTCTCAGATGGTAGTAGAAACAAATCGGAGAAACAGAGAATCCTATCGATTTCATTACTGTTTCCTAGAAAAAGAACTTTGTCTTCAATTCCCAGCCGCTCGCACTGTAGCTCTGCTTTTTCTTTCTCAGGACCTTCTCCCACCATTATCAACTTAGAGGGAATCTCTTTTTGAACCTCATGGAAAATGGCAACCACATCAGCAATACGCTTTACTTTTCTGAAATTACTGATATGCGTAATGATCTTTTCATCATCAGAGGCCATTAAGGATCGTTGACAATCTGTAAAAGCATTGCTATACTTTTTTGGCTCGATAAAGTTGGGTATCACCTCTATCTCTTTATGAACATCAAAAATTTCAAGTGTTTTCTGTTTAAGATCACTCGAAACCGAGGTCACAACATCTGACTTATTTATGCTAAAAGTAACCGCTGATTTGTAAAATGGATGATTACCGACAAGGGTGATATCAGTGCCATGAAGGGTTGTAATCATAGGAATATAGATATCCTCTTCGAGAAGCATTTTTTTGGCCATATACCCTGCATAAGCATGCGGAATCGCATAGTGCACATGTAAAAGTTCAATGCCAAAATGTTTAATAGTATCCACCAATTTACTGGATAGTGCCAATTCATAAGGTTGATATCGAAACAAAGGGTATTCGGGCACATGAACCTCGTGAAAGTGAATGTTATTGTTCAAAAGCCCTAATCGCACAGGTTGTTGATACGTAACAAAATGGACTTCATGCCCTCTTTCGGCCAAAGCAATACCAAGTTCAGTGGCCACCACCCCACTACCCCCAAAGGTAGGGTAACATACAATTGCAATCTTCATGGTCTAAATGTAGCGCAATATTTCAAAGCTAATTGATAATGGAATCATAAATAGCTTGTTGAATCCGGGTGCGCAAACCCGATTTTACCAAAAGCGTATTGTTCATCGTTGGATAGGTTCTGTTGGAAAGAAATACATAAACCAGTTCTTCTTCCGGATCGGCCCAAGTATACGTTCCCGTAAATCCACTATGGCCAAAACTCTCCCTCGAAACACACCCACAAGTCGGGCCTTGTTCCTCTAATTGAGGCTTATCGAAACCAACTCCCCTTCGAACTTTCTTATCACAAAAATAGCAGGTGTTAAATTTTTTCACCGTTCGGGAGTCCAGATATCTCTTGCCTCCATAATAACCCCCTTGCAAGTACATCTGCATGATCTTTGCGACATCGTTTGCCGTACCAAACAGGCCAGCATGCCCCCCTACACCGCCTTGCATAGCGGCACCCATATCATGAACATAGCCTTGAACCGTTTGATAACGATAATAATTATCTTCTTCGGAAGGCACTATCTCTTTTTTGTCGAATTTATCGGTTGGATTATACAACAAACGTACAGTTCCCATAGGTTTCAACAAGAAATCGTTCAGTAATATGTCTAATGTTTTACCGTAATAATCTTCGATATATTTTTTCATTACGTAATACGAAACATCACTGTAGCGGTAACGGTTTGATTTCAATTCTTGACGGCCAATCCGATTATATATGGAATCTTTATAAAAATTGGCTAAATACATGCCGTCGATGACTTTAACGGAATAGTCATCTGTGGGAAAACGCTTGTAAAACAATTCAGAGGGTTTTCGACTTTCGTTTAACGTATCGATGTAAAATGCAATCCAAGCGGGCAAACGACCATAATGCGACAATGCCTTTAACACGGTTACGTCCTTCAATTCAGACTTTTGATATTCAGGCACTAAATCTTGAAATGTATCATTTAATTTCAATTTACCTTCTTCTTCCATTTTCATGACCAATGGCAGTGTTCCCAAAATTTTGGTTACCGAGGCCAAATCATATATATGGTTCTCTGATATGCTATCGTTGGAATCATAAGTTGGTTTGCCGAAACTCTTATGATATACCACTCTTCCTTTTTTCGCGACCAATACCTGAGCCCCAGGAAACATCAACGAATCCAATCCATGCCTTACCAAAGTATCAACTTGGGCCAACTTACGGGAATCTAGCCCAACCCGTTCAGGGATACTGTAACCTAATCGTGAAATCGCCTTAGTAGTGATTCCCATATTCACTGGAAATATTGAATTTGCAGTAACGGGCAGTTTACCAGTTGCCCCTATGGCACCGAAAAGTAATTCCGCCGTTTTCTCTTGGGCCATCTTACTATTTTGGTACGAAACAACTACACCATCAATAGCATCAAAGTTAACAATATCAAGAAGCGCATATGGCTTGGTAAAAACAGTAAGCAAGGTATTGTGGGTGCGCATCCGAGCGATTTCCTGTAACCAAAACCGTTCGTTTTCAGAGAAGCGATGCCCTTTCCAAGGGCTGTCATTACTTTTATGTAAGCCAATGATGACCAAATTGTATTGCCTGATTTTATCGCGATACTCGGCCATTTCTTTTGCGTTAATCTCAGTAACATCGCCAAACCTTTTCAAGGTTTTTACAAAGTGTTCTCCACTATCTTCACCAAACTTGACGTATGCAATCTTCTTATTATCTAATTTTCGAATCGGAATCAATGAAAATCGATTCTTGACCACCGTAATTGCACTCTCAATGGCTCTTTCATAAATCAAATCATCTTCGACAGTATTCAAATCGTCAATTAGGGCATCAACTTTGACCGGTTCATAGGTATGTAACCCTAACTTGTATTTTGCTTGTAATATTTTCTTCACCGAAGTTTCCAACCGGGCTGCAGATATTGTGCCCATCTCCAATGCTTCCAATATTTTCCTTTTAGCATTGGCTACGTTTGTAGGCATCAATAACATATCGTTTCCTGCCTTGAAAGCGGAAAGCTCTACCTCACCTTCAGGGGCAAATTCAGAAACAGCTTTCATGTTCAATGCATCCGTAAAAACCAATCCCTTAAAATCAAATTCCTTTTTCAATACATCGGTTATGATACTTTTTGATAGGGAGGAGGGATGTCCTGGTTTGGGTTCCAAACTGGGAATATCCAAATGACCGACCATTATGCTTGAAACGCCTTCAGAAATCAATTTTCGATAGGGTTTCAACTCCACACTATCCAAGCGCTCTTTGGTAAAATCCAAATACGGAAGCGCATGGTGTGAATCGGTAGCCGTATCACCGTGGCCTGGAAAATGTTTTGCAGACGAGAGTACTTCTGCCCTATGCATTCCGTTCATAAAGGCAACGCCCTTATTGACAACATTATCCACATCTTCCCCAAAGGAGCGGTTCCCGATGATAGGGTTCTTCGGATTAATATTGACATCTATATCTGGGGCAAAATTGATATGGACACCCAACCTTTTTGCATGCATTCCTATTCGGTAACCCACTTCTTCTACAATGGAATCGTTTTGTATAGCCCCTAAGGTCATATTCCATGGAAAGGCATAGGTTGAATCCAAGCGCATGGCCAGGCCCCATTCCGCATCCATTCCTATCAACAAGGGAAACTTGGAAGCTGCTTGTAACCTATTGGTCAATTTCGCCTGACGGACAGGGCTTCCCTTTGAGAATATAATTCCCCCTAAATGTTCTTGTGATACCAGTTTTTGAATACCTACAATGGCATTTTGACTTTGGTTGGAAGACAAGCTTACCATAAAAAGTTGACCAACCCTCTCGTCATCACTCATACTGTCATAAACTGCATCTACCCATTTTGTCTGTGCCAAAGTATCACTGGTCGCCAATGGGCTATTTTGACCAAATGAAAAACATATTATAAAATACAGCAGGAATAAGCAAGCGAATTTTTGAATCATAAAAAGATGAGCTCAAGGTAAGTACCAAAAATATGCATTTGGTCGAGAACTGCCCTAAAAATGTGGTGTAAGCGTATTTTTAACTAATGAAATTACATAAAACGTGCATGCCAGCTCTCTGAAGCGGGCACCTCCCAATGTTCCAAATACTCTTGCTTCGTAGCGACCAAATTATTGAAGACTATGGTTTTTTTGGAAACTGCTCGCGCTTTAGCCATTTTCTTGAAGTCTTTCAATGGTTTATAAGCCACGAACTCGCCTTGTTTGTAGGAGACGTTCATTTTATCCAATAAATCCACTTCAAATTGTCGTTCAAGATTTTGAATAAAACGGACTGAAGCATCAATGGAGCAACCTGAAGCGCCATTATGGGTTTGGTCCAGTCCAATCACTATAAAACGGTTATATGGTATTTCATACCCTGCCTTCAGTTGCGCTCCATGTGCGGTCCATTGTACCAAAAAAGTTTTAATCGATGCTTGTATTTGCGATAACTCATCCGCTGAAAAAGAACGATTACATTGGTAAATCCAAACTCGTGCGGTATCCGGCAATACATTAAAATCAACTAGCATTTTAAAGGGAATTGGCTATAAGTTCGGCGACATCCAAAACGGTAACACTATCTTCTTTCTCATGGGCCTTTACCCCATCGGTCATCATGGTATTGCAATACGGGCAACCGGTCGCAATAATATTCGGATTGGTTTCCAAAGCGTCTTTCGTTCGCATTACATTGATATCAATATCCCCTTTTTCGGGCTCCTTGAACATTTGAGCACCTCCTGCACCACAACATAGGGCATTTTTTTTATGCCGTTTCATCTCTACCAGAGAGGCGTTTGTGCGCTGCAAGACTTCCCTTGGAGCATCGAAGACTGAGTTGGCCCTACCAAGGTAACATGGATCGTGAAATGTGATACGTTTATCTTTGTACGTTTCACCGGTGACGGACAATCGACCATTTTCTATTAGCTCTTGTATAAACTGGGTATGGTGAACCACCTCATAATGACCTCCTAAATTAGGGTATTCATTTTTTAGCGTATTAAAGGAGTGGGGGTCACAGGTAACGATACGTTTAATTTCATAACCATTCAATACTTCTATGTTCATCATGGCTTGCATCTGGAATAGAAATTCATTCCCTGCGCGTTTGGCCACATCACCTGTACAGCTTTCTTCAGGCCCTAAAACCGCAAAATCAACATTGGCCTTGTTCAAGATTTTAGCAAAAGCCCTTGAAATTTTTTTGGCCCGATCATCATAGCTACCGGCAGAACCTACCCAAAACAACACTTCAGGTTGTTTCCCTTCTGCCGTAAATTCCTCCATGGTTTTTACTACAAGTACTTCACTCATTTTTGCTTGCTTTACTCGTTCACCCAGTTTAAACGGTCCATTTGGTTATAAGGCCAAGGTGCACCGTTATTTTCTATGTTCGACATCATACTGTTCAACTCGGTAGGCGCGGCAGACTGTTCCATCACCAGAAAACGTCGCATCTCCATAATAATCGACAACGGGTCAATACTTACCGGACAAGCCTCGACACAGGCATTACAGGTAGTACAGGCCCAAAGTTCCTCCTTTGTAATATAATCGTCCAACAATTGTTTTCCATCAGGAACAAATTCTCCTTTATTATCATCAATATTTTTCCCTACTTCTTCAAGTCTATCACGGGTATTCATCAATATTTTTCGTGGAGACAGTTTTTTACCCGTTTGATTTGCCGGACATTCTGAAGTGCAGCGGCCACATTCGGTGCAGGTATAGGCGTTCATCAATTGCACCCAATTTAAGTCCATAACATCGGAAGCCCCAAATTTTTCCGGTTCTTCGGTATCGCTTTCCGGAGCAGCTGCAAAGGGGTCAGCTGAGGGATCCATCATGAGCTTTACCTCATTCGTGACGGATTCTAAATTGGAAAATTGTCCTTGAGGGCTTAGTTTACCATAGTACGTGTTGGGAAAAGCCAAAAGAATATGCAAATGCTTAGAGAAATAGAGGTAATTCAAAAAGAACAGTATCCCTAAAATATGCAGCCACCAGGCAGTTCTCTCAACAAATATCAATGTGCTTTCAGACATCCCTTCGAACAAGGGCGCCATAAATTGACTTATTGGGAAAGCTCCCGCTTTGGAATAATGCTCTGACCCCATTTGCTGTAGCTGAAAATCAGTAGCATTCATGGTCAAGAACAAAAACATTAATACCAATTCGATATAAAGTATAAGATTACCGTCTTTTTTAGGCCATCCTTCCATCTCTGGTTTTATAAAACGCTGTAATCGAGCAACATTTCTGCGTAACCAAAAAACGATTACCGCCGCGATGACCAAAAAAGCCAATACCTCAAAAGAGCCAATCAAAAAATCGTAGAACCCGCCCATTAACGAAAAAATTCTATGGGTACCGATAAGGCCGTCAATTATGATTTCAAGCACTTCAATATTGATGATTACAAAACCAACATAGACAATAATATGCATGAGTCCTGCGATTGGGCGAACGACCATTTTGGATTGCCCTAAAGCAATCCTGGCCATGTTTTTCCAACGTTGCCCTTTTTGGTCATTTACTTCAACATCACGACCTAGCTTTATGTTTCTGATCAGCTTTTTTATATTCAGGGAGAAGTATCCAGTCCCTAGAGCTAAAGCACAGGCAAAAAGAATATTGGGGATATATGTCGTCATGGCTTCAATTAAACTTCAAAATTACAAAATTTATTATGCATGCATAATAAATTTTGTGAACTATAGTGATTTAATTGTTACTGGCAGGATCTTCTTCTGGTAGTTCATAATCCTTTTGTTTTTTCCCAAAGACGGAAACATTGACGTAGCGCTTAGGATTTAAACGGAAATCTTGAAGTAATAAATCCAATTCCCTTGAAACCTCGGCCAAATTATTGTAGAGGTCGTTGTCATTCGCCATTTTGCCCAAAGTACCTTCTCCCCGTTCTATTTTTGCCAACACTTTGTTAAGACTGGTAACGGTATTTTGAAAATCGGCAACTGTTTTGCCCAAACCAGCCTTTGCCAACGAATCGGATATTTGAGAAAAATTTTGAGTAATGGTATTTACGCTTTTCAATGTACTATCCAATTGGCCGCCATTGTCAGCGAGAAGACGATTCATTTTGGTGGCTGTACCTTGAAAAGTGCTGATTAACTCATTTAACCCTGCAATACTCCGTTGCAATTCCATCTTTGTTCTACTATCAAGAACTGAATTTATATTGGTCAATAAGGTGTCTGCATCAGAAAACGTACTTTCAAGACTTTGCTGTAGTGGTGTCAGATTCTGTTGTACCAATTCAGTGAGACCCGGTTTTGTGCTAGTTTGTAAAGTGTCACCCGATTGGGCGTTTGGCCCACGATCGAAAGCAGGAATCAATTGTAGTCCTTTACCACCGATGATTCCGGTATCAAAGAGTTCAACCTTACTGTTCTTTGAGAACTCAAAATCATTATTTACCACAAACGTGACCAGAAGTTTGCCCGAACCATCTTTAAAGCGAATACTACTGACATTACCCACTACCAATCCGTTCAACGATACTTGGGTACCCGTTTGCAACCCGCCAACATGGTCGTAAATCGCATAGAATGTTCGGGAGTTGTCAAAAATTGAGGAAGACTTCAAATAACTAAAGCCCATGATGACAGCAAGAATGCCCAATAAGACTAAAATTCCGGTCTTAACTTCCCTAGATAACTTCAATTGACGTGATTTTCAGTTTCTAACAAAATTAGGAATATTTTTTAGAGACTTACTGCGTCGATTGGGATTTTAAAGCTTCTTTGAGGTCAATCCGTGTGCCATTCTTATACGCAACAATGTAAGAGGTCGTATACCCTTTCGTATCCGCTTCGGCTTTTAGTTGCTTGGCCACTTTATAACTTGTTGCCTCTCCGTATAAATAGCGATACATATTACTGTAGGGCTCAGAGGTAAGTTGCCTCAGTCCATTAAAATTCTCAGGTTGTAGTGGAATAACTCTTGAACTGGCCAATAGCTGTACTTTAAAAGTTATGTTAGACGGCTTATCTGAAGACCCTTGAGTACTAGTTTCTTTTTCGGCCTTTTGGGTTTGGGTTATGGACCGCAATTCTTCCTTGGGTTGTTCTTTGGAGAAGGTTTTAGTAGGTTCCTTTTTAGGTTCTGTTTTCTGGTCCACGTTAGCTTGACCTACTATTACTTCTTCTTTGCTTAACAGGGGAGCGTCTTGAATGGCTTCCACCGCTATAAGATTGGCATCTACCCCATCTTTATAGGTTAAAATGGCATTGGCTATTGCCGTGCTCATTTCTTTCTGGCCCTTCTCTGAGTTGAGATAAGAGCCTTCACTCTTATTGGTCAAGAAACCTAGCTCCACCAGAACACTGGGCATAAAAGTTTGATGTAATACGATAAAGGCCGCCTGTTTCACCTTTCTATCTTTTCTACCCAGCTTCTTGACAAAATTTTCTTGCACCATTTTGGCCAGTGAAATGCTTTGATCTAGAAACTCTTCTTGCAGAATAGTCGAACCAATGACAAACTCTGGGGCATTTATATCGTAGTCGCTATATTTTTCTTCATAGTTATCTTCAAGGTAAATCACCGAATTCTCTTTTTTGGCCACCTCCATGTTTTTTGTATTTCCATTGAGACCCAAAACAAAGGTCTCGGCCCCATTGGCCTCTGATTTATGGGCATTGCAATGCACAGAAACAAAAAGGTCAGCGTTGGCCTGATTGGCAATTTTACCTCTTTCAAAAAGGTCGACGAAAGTATCATTATCACGCGTGTAAATGACCTCAATATTGTTTTTACCCCCTAGTAGTTTGCCCACCTTTAAGACTACATTAAGAGCAATGTTTTTCTCTAAATAGCCATTCCCAAGATTCCCCGGATCGTGCCCCCCATGACCGGCATCCAATACCACAATGAATTTTTCTTTTGGCGAAGGTTTGGTCTCATTCTTGCGGAAGGAAAAAAGAACACAAACCAGACCAAGTAAAACGGAAAAATATGTTCGGCTTTTAATCATGAAAACGAGTCATTTTTGGGCTTTCCCAATGGGTTAAATTTATGGTAAGGCCACACCATGGGAACGAAAAATATATGTAAGTTTGACCACCAAAAAGTACGCCAAACCTTTACAAAAATAGGATTTATCGCTTTGCAAACAAACAAACCCCATTTCCTTATCCTATTGTTTTTGGTACTGATGGGCCAAATGGTTTTGGCCCAAGAAGACCGTATTGTGCCTCTACCCGTAAAGCGTATTCAAGACTCCATTGTGGCTCCTTTGCCACCTGCAACCATTACGGGAGATTCCATTTTGGTCGATTCTATGGCAATCGATTCTACCGCTCCGAAGAAAAAACTGTTATTGGGGACGATAAAATACAAAGCCAAAGATTATGTAAAGTTGAGCCAAAAAGACCAGAAAATCTATCTGTATGATGAAGCTGAAATCTATTACCAAGACACGGAATTAAAGGCCGGTGTCATTGTCATGGATTATGTCAAAAACGAGGTATATGCAGGTAGAATAAAAGACTCTACGGGAACATATACACAATTACCCTATTTCAAACAAGGTGATCAAATTGTAATCCCCGATTCGATCCGATTCAATTTTGATACCCAAAAAGCATTGATATGGAATTCGAGAACCGAACAAAATGCAGGTGCCGGTTCGTTAGGCTCGGATTCAATGAAGGTGCTGGCCGAGGTCACCAAAAAAGAAAACGATTCGGTTTACTTCATGAAGGATGGTAAACTGACCACTTCCAAAGACACTTTAGATCCAGATTACTACATTAGAATCAGAAAGGCAAAGTTTGTTCCTGGGAAAAAGATAATTGCTGGCTATAGCAATATGTACCTGGTGGATGTGCCCACACCGATTGCGTTGCCTTTTGCTTATTTTCCGTTAAGCAAGGGAAGAACTGCAGGCCTAATATTTCCAACATTCACCCAAGACCCCAGAAGGGGTTTCGCTATCCAGAATGGGGGGTATTATCTACCGATTAGCGACTATGTCGACTTTAGTATTATGGGCGACTTTTTTACCAATGGTAGCTACGCTTTTCGTACACAATCGATTTATTCTAAGCGATATCGCTTTCGAGGAAATATAAATTTTCGATTTGAAAATCAGATTTTTAGTCAAAAGGGTTTCGATGATTTTAGTCGCACCACAGTGTACAATATCCAAATTTCCCATTCACAAGATGCAAAAGCCAATCCAAATTCTAGATTTTCGGCCAGTGTGAACCTAGGGAGTAGCGAATTTTTTACAAATTCTTTTAATCAAGTCAATGTTCAGAATACACAGAACAATAATTTATCCTCTTCAATTACCTATTCAAAAACATTTCCTGAGTACCCTTCCGTAAATTTAAACCTAACCGCATCGCACAATCAAAATACCAGTTCAAACCGAGATCCCGATGCTGATAATATTTCATTGACATTACCAACCTTACAGGCCAGTATGGAGCGTATCTTTCCTTTTGCGCCCCGCGATGGTATCAAGCGCGGTCTTATAAAGAACTTTAACTTTCAATACCAAATGCGGGCGGAGAATCGCATCACCACCAATGACGAAGATTTTCTGACCGGCCGTATGTTCGAGAATGCGCGAATGGGAGCGAGGCACACTTTGCCTTTCAACACCAACTTTAAAGTGGCAAAATATTTCAGTATTTCGGTCGGAGGAAATTATGAAGATGTGTGGGCCTTTGAAACATTTCAACGAGGACTTGACCCGGAAGACCCCGAAAGTAATAGGGAAGTTGTTTTAGATACGATTAGTGGATTTGACCGATTCAATCGCTATGGATTCAGTGCCAGTATTGGTACAACACTCTATGGAACCTTTAATTTTGGGGAAGACAAAAAAATACAGGCCATTCGTCATGTAATGCGACCACAAATTGGTTGGGGCATCACCCCATCTTTCGAGCAATTCTACGATACCTACTTAGACAATGATGGTGAGGAAGTTCAGTACAGTAGATTTGAAGGTACATTGAATGGTGCTCCCACTTTAAATCGCTCAAATTCGATTTCTTTTTCCCTTCAAAATACCATTGAGGCCAAGGTCAGGGACAAAGATTCAACGGTAATAGAACCAAAAAAAATACCTATTCTAAGCAATCTCAACTTTTCAACAGCCTATAATTTTGAGGCTGACTCGCTAAAACTGGCACCCATTGGTTTCAATGGAGGGACCTCTTTACTTGATAACAAGATGAGCGTCAACTTTAATGGAAGCCTAGACCCCTACACGATTGATAATAACGGTAGACGAATCAACACCTTTAACATCGAAAATGGAGGCGGTCTGCTGCGACTCACCAGGGCCACATTGAACTTAAGGTATTCATTGAGCAATGAGACCTTTAAAAAAACAGGGGAGCCAGAAGATGATGCGCGAGAAGCGAGCGATCAATACCGCGCTCAAAGTGGAGGGCGTACCGATAATCTATTCGGTGCAGGTTTTGATGAACGTGCTAGTTATGAGGGTAAAGATGACGCCGATATTGAAAACCCTATTTATGGTACTACTATACCATGGAGCCTTAATATTCAACTTGCTTTAGGCTATTTGAACTCAAATCGGCAAAACGAAGTCAATAATGCCTCATTAATGTTCGGTGGAGATGTGCAACTCTCGCCACGGTGGGACGTTGGACTCTCGTCGGGCTATGACTTTGTGCAAAAGGGCTTTGCCCAAACACAGTTGCGCTTTCGTCGAAACCTGAAAAGCTTTGACCTACGTTTCAATTGGGTGCCTTTCGGCCGTAATGAACGTTGGGACTTTTTTATAGGAATTAGCAGTTCCATTCTAAGCGATTTGAAATGGGAGCAACGCAGTCAAAACATTAGACCTAGATAGGGTGTTCTTTGCAATTTAGATACCAAATATTTTAAAATGTTAACCTCTTGTACAGACCCTACTTAGGTTGAAAAATACCTACTTTTAATGCGGATTAAACTAAAATAGAGATGAAAAAAATTATTACTACTACCAATGCCCCGGCACCTATAGGCCCATATAACCAAGCCATTCTTATTAAGGATACGCTTTATATTTCAGGTCAAACCCCTATTGTACCAAATACAGGAAAATTGGTTGAAGGTGATGTGAAAGCAGAAGCGGAACAATGTATGCAAAACCTTAAAGCAATTTTAGAAGCAGCTGATATGACTTTTGAAAATGTGGTCAAAACATCCATATTTCTTAAGGATATGCACCAATTTTCACAAGTGAATGAAGTTTATGGTAGTCATTTCAATGCCGATACGGCCCCAGCCAGAGAAACTATCGAAGTAGCCAATTTACCGATGTTTGTAAATGTAGAAATTTCTATGATTGCCGTTAAAGGCTGAAAAGGTTTATCGTAACGAATTACAGCTCTTTGGAATGACTTAGCTCAATTAAATCGTATTCTGGTGAAATTCAACCAAGCCATCGATAGGCCTTCTTCGAACAACACCGAGAATTAAGTCATTTCGTTCGATTACGGTTGCCAATTCTTCCTTAAGAAAATGGGCAATACTACCAACGAAATGAATAGGTACTTTCGTAGCCAGTTCAAATTGCATGATATAATTATTTACAAACTGTTGAAAGCCTTTGTCAATTACGCCTCGGCAGTAAGGATCATTCTTGTTTTCTATGATAAACCGGGCAAAGGTAGCTAGATAGGTGTTCGGGTTGGGTTGCTTGTAGAGGTAATGCTTGATGACATCAGCTTCCAGTTCATATTCTTTAGCAAACTTTATCCCCAAATCTTGTGGCATTTTGTGAAAATAATAATCTCGAAGCAGCTTTCTTCCGAAAAAATTACCACTGCCATCATCCATCAAAATATAACCCAATGACGTTACCTTTTGAAAGAGCTGATGGCCATCGTAATAACTGCAATTTGAGCCAGTACCCAAAATACAGACTATACCTTGGTGACCTATTTTAGTAGTTGAGTAAATCGCCGCGTAAGTATCTTCACGAACTTCTGCCTTTGCATTCGGGAAAAACTCACTGAAAATTTCTTTCAAGAATTTCTTCATTCGATCTGTGCCGCACCCTGCCCCATAAAAATAGAGTTGATGCACACTTGCTTTGTTCTTTGAAAGTTCAAAGTTGTTTGCCAATCGGTCTTCTATCACCTCTCTGGTCAACACTTCAGGACTCAAACCCAATGTTTGGGTTACGAAAAGCTGTTCTCCCTTGGAATCTAAGGCAATCCAATCCGATTTTGTCGCCCCACTATCTACAATCAATATCATTTTCACTAAAATAAATATTCCTGAAAATAGGGTTTTTTACACCGTATCTTCAGGAATATGTTATGTGCTTTAGATCTTACAGTGCAGCAACGTGTTCCGCTAGGTCAACCAATTTATTTGAGTAACCCGCCTCATTGTCATACCATGAAATGACCTTGAAGAAATTTGAGTTCAATTCGATTCCTGAACCTGCATCGAAAATACTGGTTCTTACATCCGAAATAAAGTCTTGTGAAACTACCGCCTCTTCAGTGTAGCCCAAAATACCCTTCATTTCGCCTTCTGAAGCTGCCTTGAACACCTTCTTGATTTCTTCATAAGACGTATTCTTTTCTAAGCGTACCGTCAAATCAACTACTGAAACATCGGCCGTTGGTACTCGGAATGCCATACCTGTTAATTTGCCTTGCAAAACAGGTATTACCTTAGTTACGGCCTTTGCGGCACCCGTAGAAGCTGGAATGATGTTCAACATTGCACTTCTACCTCCACGATAGTCTTTTTTTGATGGACCATCTACGGTCATCTGCGTTGCGGTCGTCGCATGCACAGTAGTCATAAGACCCTCAACGATTCCAAAGTTATCATCCAATACCTTGGCCAAAGGCGCTAAACAATTGGTTGTACAAGAGGCATTCGAAACTATGGTATCTGTTGCCTTGACTTCGTTATGGTTTACCCCCATGACAAACATTGGTGCATCTTTCGATGGTGCTGAGATAACCACCTTCTTGGCACCGCCGTCGATATGCGACTGAGCCATATCAAGAGTGGTAAAAATACCAGTACATTCTGCTACAATTTCGGCTCCAACCTCATCCCATTTTAGGTTTTTTGGATCACGTTCTGCCGTAATTCTGACGGTCTTTCCATTAACGACCAGGTGACCGTCTTTTACGTCAACGGTACCATCAAATCTACCGTGAACTGAGTCATATTTTAATAAATAAGCCAAATGCTCAACATCTAACAAATCATTAATGGCAACAACTTCTACATTGTCTCGTTTCACTGATGCCCTGAAAACCAACCTACCGATTCTACCAAATCCGTTGATACCAATTTTTACTTTCGCCATGTGTTCTAATTTTAATTGTTTATGTGGTCATGATGTCAGAGACTCTAATCAGTTCTTCATCAACCGCTGTATGTGCTTTAATTGCTTCGCTAATCGGGGTAAGGATTAATTTATTATCTCGAATCCCTACCATATAATTTGTTTTTCCTTCTAAAAGTGCCTCTACTGCCCTTACGCCCATTCTACTAGCCAATACCCTATCAAAACATGTTGGATTGCCCCCTCGTTGCATGTGCCCTAAAACAGAGACCCGTACATCATAAATGGGCAGGTGTTCTTCAACGTATTCTTTAAGTTCAAAAACGTTTTTTCCAGTTTTATCGCCCTCGGCAACGATAACGATACTTGATGACTTTCCTGACTTTTTACTTCGTTTAAGGGACTCTAGCAATCGGTCCAATCCTAAATTTTGTTCAGGAATCAAGATTTCTTCAGCTCCTGCGCCCACTCCGGCATTTAAGGCGATATGACCAACATCTCGCCCCATGACCTCAACAAAAAAGAGGCGATTGTGCGAACTGGCCGTATCCCTAATTTTATCAATCACTTCAACTACGGTGTTGATGGCAGTATCAAAACCAAGGGTGTAAGAAGTACCCAAAATATCGTTGTCTATGGTACCAGGAATTCCTATCACCGGAAAATTAAATTCTTCGTTTAACTTTAAGGCTCCGGTAAAACTTCCATTACCGCCTATGACGACTAAGGCATCTACCTTATTCTTTTGTAGTTGTTTGTGGGCTTTTTCCCTTCCGACAGGGGTTCTAAAATCCTCGCATCGAGCGGACTTTAAAATGGTGCCTCCTTTATTAATAATATTATTGACGCTACGGGCATTCATCTCTTTAAAATCCCCATCAATCATACCTTGATATCCCCTGTAGATGGCAACACATTGAAGCTTCATAAAAGCACAAGATCGTACCACGGAACGAATGGCGGCATTCATTCCTGGGGAGTCACCGCCTGATGTCAATACCGCTATCTTGTTTATCTTTCCAGACATTTTCTATATTGAGCGTCAAAACTAGCAAACTTCCTTCAATAAAAAAACGAGCATTATCATACTTCGCTTGAAGAATAAATTTTCAAACGTTTTCGTAAAAGAAATCAAGAAAAAAATGTCAAAATATCACCTTTAATTACGGTAAGATGCTGCTTTTGATTGAAATCGAATCAAACTATCGGTACCCATTGTCGTTGGCGATGCACGAACATCGACCGTCTTCTTTTTCTTATTGGGCCTAAAGATTTTGGCCAGTAGCTCTTTGAAGTTGTTGAAATCGACTTGATATGAAAGTCCAATACCCTGGGTATACCCCTGCTCAGCCAACAATTGCTCGATGACATTCTCTCTATTAAAAATTTTCGCACTTAAGGTACCTTCTTCATTCAACAGCACCTGTACTTCAACATCACCGGCTACTACCGTTTCTGATACGCCCCCAACAGGCACTCCTACCCTACCATTGACCAAAACTCGGTCAGAAATCTGCGTCGAAACTGTTACCCCAATTCGGTCTTCAGTACTTGTCGTCGCATCTTGAAAACCTTGTTCGTAAGAGAGTCCAAAATTCAATTTATCATTATCACCGGCCAGTACAGAATTCAAAAGTCCCGAAGCCGTTTGGATTAAGTTACCCGTGACGGCCTGTTCTGTTAGCCCAGTTTGATTGTTGTAAAAAGTACCTTGGGCCAGCAGAAAGAATGCATTATCACTTTCCGTTGTCGGATCTTGAAGTCGATACTCAAGCTCTGACTTCACCACCGAGTTCGTACCCGGAAATTCAATATCAAAATCAATGGTCGGACTTTCCAATTCACCCTCGAGTCGAACGACTACATCGGTAGGTATTCGCCTCGTATTCCCTGGATTGTCCAACAATGGTGCGGGATTTGCCGTGAGGGAATAGATGGCTTCCATTCCCAAAACAGCAGCTAAAGGATCACCTTCCCAACGAATGGTACCCCCAGGCCTTACAGTAAATGTTTTGTCTATAAGTCCTGCCCTTCTAAAGCGATATTCTCCCGTTACGGCAACAAACTCACCAAACATATTAAACTTTCCGTTGGTATTGATTTCCATTAACAACAACCCCTCACCCGTACCTTTCAATGAACTTTGATTTTCTTGGTCGACAACAATCTCAACTTCTGCCTCTGGAGTGACTTCTAAATCAAAAGTCATTTCAAGACCTTCATAATCATCTAAAACCCTCTCCACGCTAACGGTTTCACCATCGTTCTTTTCAATAAAGTTGATAAATGAATAATCGCCAACGCTGGTCACATCACTTAGAGGAATCTTTAAGGAAGTACCTCTGGCCGTGGCACCTTCGAACTCAATGTTTAAGGCAGTAGTGGGACCAAAAATGGAGCCTTTTCCATTGACGAAGCCAGCTCCGTAATACAGTGCTTCTTCGTCATACCCTGTATTTAAAATCAAAAAACGATCGGCCTTGGTATCCACTTCGAGATCCAATGTCCAATCATCAAAACCAGTATGCGATATGGTACCATCGAGAGACGCGGTTGTACCTTCCGTCACATCGGTCAATTGAATGGTTTCAAAATAAAAGGATTGATCAAAAAGTCGAACACGAGAAAGTGGAGCGAAATCGTAGTCGACATTTAAATACGGGATGCCCAGCCCAGCATTGTTCAAGCTTAGTATACCATCAATATCAGGATTCCTAGCGTTGCCTGTAATTCTGGCATTGCCATCAATGTAGCCACGAATATTTGAAATGACATCTTCTCCCAAAGGCGCAAATGGCGCGAGATCAAAATCATCGAAAGAAGCCATAAGGTCTAATGTGGTAGCATTCGCGCCATTATTAATGTTACCATTAAGGCTAAACTTTTCAGCCCCTCCTTGATTTATCCAAGAATTTACACCGAATTGCGTAAGATTATTATTGCCAAAGATGACCAACTCCATATCGCCCATCACCATCTCGTTAATGGAAAAGTCATTGATCAGCATACTGGAAGAAGGTAAATATTTACCATCTTTTTGAAGAATATTTAAGAATCCGTTCACCTGTCCATCAAGCTGCAAGCTATCGATAGATGGTGTGATTTTATCTAGGGAAACAATTTTAAATCGAAGCTCTAGGTCTTTATAGGTAGAATCGGCCAACTCACCTCTCAGCTGTATCTGTTCTCGATTGTTGTTATCCATAACGACCTCATCAATTTTAATACTATCAAGCGTACGATTTATGATGACCTTGTTCTTTTTATCACCTGCCTTATTCAATACCCATTTATTGCCCTTGAAATTGACATCAGAAGTCTTTAACCCAATAACTGATTTATTCTCTTCATTGAAAGTATGGTAGAAGTTCAAATTATAACTATCGTTCAATTGGCTGCCTCCTTTAAACTCTGTTCTAAAAAACAAGGTATCTTTTAATGTGGTATTGATAAGATTAAAATCTTTTACATCATAATAAACCGTTGACATATCCTCAACTGTCAAGAAGGTATTGAACAGCGGGTTCTTATTGTCAATGACCAATTCTACCGTGTTAAATTTGTTTTTGAACGCTTCAATATTGGGGGATTTAAATGTGAGTTTAAAATCACCTCCATCCGACTTTATTTTTCCGCGAATGAACGTGTCGGGCCCGAAATTAACTTCCGGAAAAAAGACATCCACTATTTTGTTGTAGATGCGAAAATTGAAATCGAGGTTTTGGCCTTTTGAAATCTCATAAGGTCGGTAATTGGTATAGATGCTTCCTACGGAATTCTGCAATAGTTTACCCAACTCCCTTACCTTAAAATTTCCCTTCATGTATCCAGTAATAATATCAGGGGAAATGATTTGAATATTGCGCAAACTATCTTTTTCAAAAGTGGAAGAAATTGCAAAATCATCAAAACGATAACTATCGTTTTGATTTTGAAACTGGGTATTCGAAAATCGAATATCACCCACGATATTATCCAAAGTATTTCCGACAATATCCATACGAACATCCCCTTTAAAAATGGAGACCTCATCACGAATAAAATTCAGGGTTTTTAGGTCGGCATAATCAACTGAAGCGATAAAGTTGAAATTATTTTCTTCTTGACTAAAATCGGCAAGACCCGTAAAGTTTAGTTTTAAATTCTCATCGTTGCTTATCAATGACCCGTCAAAAAGTTCTTCTTTAATGATACCTGAAACCTTGACATCTTTATATTCATAACCATTGAACGTTATGGAATAAATGTCGCCTATGGCTTCGGTATTCAGGTATTCCGCGATAAAACCACGGCCTTCGACATTTACATCCAACGTGGTTTTACCAAATTTTGGGTCTTCAATAAAATCGCCTAAATCAAAATCTATCAATGAAATAAAACCAAGATAAGAGGCGTCATCAATATCATTGATATTGGTCATTTGAAGATCGGAGTAACTACTGCCGATGGCCGTGTTCAAATTGATTTTTGCATCTATGGAAGATTCCGTGATCTGTGCATCCCCTCGAATGGTAAATTGCCCGAACTTTTTAAAGGATGTTGGTAAAATATTCTGACTCAGTATATTAGGTAAAATTGCACGTAATTGGTAGTAGTTTGACGTAACATTTTCCATCTGTGCATCGATTTTAAAGGGTTCCGCATCATTGAACATGTTTCTTAAACCAAAGTCACCTCGAATCCCCGTATTATCAGACACCAAAAACAATTCATTAAACTGTAAATCGTTCAAAACACCACTCACTGATGTTGAAAATAATGCTGTTCTATTTTTTCCAAACTCATTAAAATATGTATTAACTTCGTTAAAAGCGACCTCGGCGTCTTTAAACGATGCTGAAATTCGAACCTTGTTCAAAAAATCGGCAAAATCCTTACGATTGTAATCAAAGACAAGTAACCCACTAATTTTTGATTCTGGTGTTTGAATTGCTAAGGAATCAAACCGCATTTGCTGTTTGGTGTACTTGAACCGTGTCGATAAGTTTTTGACATCGATCCCCCTTTCACTGGTAAGCGACAATGCATCAATCTGAACCGATACTTCTGGCCCAAGTATTTCAAAATCGGTTGAAGCAATCTCTAAATTCTTAAAGTCAAGAATTCTCGGTTTTTCGACGTTATCGTCACTCAGTCGATATCTACTATTTTCTATAGTAATCTCGCTAGATGACATAAGGAAAGGAGGGGTGCCCGGGTCCCTAGGTTTGCCATCATCCAACTTATCTACAAAAACATCAAGATTGGTCTCAGTTTCACCCTTATATGTCTTCATGTTGAAGAAAAGACCATCAACATCCATCTCGCTAAATTCCAAATCTCCATTGACCATATTTCCTAAATCAAGAATAGATGTTGATAATTTTTCGATATGAATCAGGGTGTCTTGACGATAATCCTCTACGTAAATATCTTTAATAGTGGCCCCTAGGGTGAAAGGAGAAAAATGAAGACGTTCGATGGTAATATTGGTTCCAAACTCCTCATTCAATGTCTCTGTGGCATAGAGGGCCAATTTGGTCTGCACAACAGGAAGCGAAAAAACCAAGGTCGCCAGCACTCCTACCAACAATAGAAGAAGTAAGATCCTGAGTCCTATTTTCCTTAGTTTTCCGATAGCGCGTTACCTTTTATCTTTGCAGGACAAATTTTGTTCCAAAGCAATTGAATTCTTCCAAAAAATATATTTTGGCCATTGAATCGTCTTGTGATGATACCGCGGCGGCCGTACTTTGTAACAACAATGTACTCAGCAATATTGTGGCCACACAAGAAATTCATGAGCAATATGGCGGCGTGGTTCCAGAACTTGCGTCAAGGGCACATCAACAAAATATAGTACCTGTGGTGCACCAGGCACTAGCCAGCGCAAATATCGATAAAAAACAACTTTCCGCCATAGCCTTTACGAGAGGTCCAGGGCTACTGGGTTCGCTATTGGTGGGCACGTCATTTGCCAAATCATTGGCTATGGGGTTAGGTATTCCACTCATCGAGGTCAACCACATGCAAGCGCATATTCTTGCCCATTTTATTAATCATGAGCACGAAAACCCACCTACATTTCCTTTTTTAGCGATGACGATTAGTGGCGGGCATACCCAAATCGTAAAAGTCAATAGCCCATTTGATATGGATATTCTAGGCGAAAGTTTAGACGATGCCGTGGGTGAAGCCTTTGATAAGAGCGCGAAGCTTTTAGGATTACCTTATCCTGGCGGTCCATTGATAGATAAATATGCCAAAAAGGGAAATCCAACGGCGTTTAAGTTTCCAAAGCCAAAAGTTGAGGGTCTTAATTTCAGCTTTAGTGGTCTAAAGACCAGTATCCGCTATTTTATTGAAAGAAATAAGAAGTCAAATCCAGATTTTGTCAAAACTCATCTTGAAGATATTTGTGCTTCTATTCAGCATACCATCGTTGAAATTTTAATGGACAAATTACAAACTGCCTCAATGGAAACAAAAATCAAACAAGTTGCCATTGGTGGTGGAGTTTCTGCAAACTCAGAAATTCGTCAGCGCATTAAAGCATGTGAAAACGAGTTGGACTGGAAAACGTTTATTCCCAAATTCGAGTATTGTACTGACAACGCAGCAATGATAGGTATTGTTGGATATTTTAAATATCTTAAAAAAGATTTTGTGCAGGCTGATATAGCTGCGAAAGCACGATACCTTCTGTAAAATGGCTTATAATATTGATTTGGCAAAGCGTATTGGGATATGCTTGGACTTATTTCAAGAACAGTTTACCCAAAAGAAAATGTTCGGTGGCATTGCATTTCTATACAAGGGTAAGATGGCCATTGGCGCAATAAACCAAGACCTTATGGTTCGGGTGATAAGTGAAAAGATGCAGACACAACTGGAGAAGAAATCAGTACGCCCCATGGATTTTACCGGAACACCCATGAAGGAGTTCATTTTTGTGTCAGAAGAAGGGTATCACAGTGAAGAACAACTGCTCGCTTGGGTTGAGCTAGGACTTGAACACGCAAAATTAAAACTCGGAGAATAATGCAACTTTTTTACAATCCTTCGTTAGACAATAGCTTCAAACAGTTCTTTTTTACCCCTGAAGAAAGCAAACATATCATAAAGGTGCTTCGAAAAGCTGAAGGAGACCTATTGCATATTACCAATGGCCGGGGATCTTTGTTCGAGGCTCAACTACTGGAAGCGAACCCAAAAAAGTGTAAGGCCCAAATCATTGCTGAAGAACGAACCATTAACAGATTACACTCACTTCATATTGCCATCGCCCCAACAAAAATGAACGACCGTTTTGAATGGTTTTTAGAGAAAGCTACTGAAATAGGCATCAATGAAATTACCCCGATACTTTGTAAGCATTCAGAGCGAAAAACCATAAAACCCGAACGCCTTGAACGGGTATTGCAATCTGCCATGAAACAGTCGCTACAAACCTATCTACCAAAGTTAAATCCCCTTACGTCTTTTGAACAATTCATTTCGTCGGCCAAGGGAGAACTGCAATTTATTGCACATTGCCACGAAGGTGAAAAACTAGACTTGAAACGCCGCACCCAAGCCGATAAAGATGTTCTTGTTTTAATAGGCCCTGAAGGCGATTTTTCAAAAAGTGAAGTAACCCTAGCTATCGATAATGGTTATCGCCCCATTTCACTGGGTAGAAACCGTTTGCGTACTGAAACGGCTGGAATAGTAGCCTGTAGTACGGTTGCCATGATGAATTCTTAAGTTACAAAGAAGCTTTAGCAGCCGCAGTAATATCAAGATTAGAATTTTCTAATAGCACAATCAGTTTCAAATCTTTTTCTAATTGAAACTTAGATGAAAGCGCGATACTTGTACTTCCCTCAAACGTATCGACAGGAATATACTTTTCTGCTATAACAATATTTGAATTCTTTAGTGTTCGATTTCTGTTTTCGCCTCGCTTTACCACCGTTATTTTTTCGTTCAGAACCAAAACGGCTCGCAATACCTTATTTTCAAGGGTGCCTTGAATTTTATATTCAAAAGAGACAGTCTGTTTTTCTCTGTCAATTGCTCTCAATGTAATATGATTCGAGGCCTTAATTGTACCATATTCTTTTATTTTCGCATTCAATTTTGTTGCATTTGAACCAACCAAATGTTCCTTTCCGTTGATGACCAACTCAGGGGTATAATTGCTCGAATATTGAAACTTAGTGTTGTACTCCCTTTGTTTCTTAGTGAATTGCGATTTACTAAATGGGTCTTCCCAACCAATATAATTCCAATAGTCAACATGGTACGATAGGGCAAAAACCTCATCTGGATGTTGTCGCTTGGCCTTATCAAGCAAAACATCGGCCGGTGGGCAGCTTGAACAACCTTGGGAAGTAAAAAGCTCCAAAACCACAATAGGATCATAACTTCCTTTTAAGGTGGCTGTATTTTTCAATCGCGAAGCTTGAAAAATGGCCAAAGAGCCCAACGCTAAAAAAAGTCCACTTAAGATTAAAATTTTCTTAATCATGATTTATGCTAACTTTGATTCTATCGTTTATTCGTAGATACATGAAACAGCTTACAGTGCTGATGGGCTTTTTAACTTTTTTTGTGATTCCTTATGGGTTTTCGCAAGAAATAGCCGTTTTAAAATATGGTGGTGCAGGTGATTGGTATTCCAATCCAACAGCTTTACCGAATCTTATTGCTTTTTGCAATCAGAACATCAATACACGAATTGCTCCAAAACCCGAAACGGTGGAAACAGGAAGTGAAGACCTTTTCTCCTATCCATACATTCACATGACGGGGCATGGCAATGTCTTCTTTACTAATGACGAAGCCGAAAATTTAAGATTGTATTTGATGAGCGGAGGATTTCTACATGTTGACGACAATTATGGTATGGAACCTTATTTACGAAGGGAATTAAAAAAAGTCTTTCCAGAAAAGGAGTTGGAGGAATTGGGAAAAGATCATCCCATATTCAACCAAAAGTACCGTTTCGAAAATGGGTTGCCCAAAATACATGAGCACGACGGAGAACGCCCGCAAGCTTTGGGAATATTCCATGAAGGTAGGCTGTTATTGCTTTTTACCTTTGAAAGTGATTTGGGTGATGGTTGGGAAGACCCCTCAGTACACAATGACCCGGAAGCCATACGAATTCAAGCGCTTCAGATGGGCGCAAACATCATTCAATACGCATTTTCTTCATGAAATCAGATGCAAAGACCATTGCTGGTGGTATTTTAAGGGCTGTAGGTATCATCGTGGCCATCGTCTTCGCCTGCTACTTTTTATATCTCATTCGTTCGGTTTTGGCCTATCTAGCGATGGCGGCCGTAATCGCATTATTGGGTAGGCCAATTGTTCTTTTTCTGAGAAGAAAGGTGAAATTTCCCAATACATTGGCGGTAGTCTTTACGATGCTATTGCTCTTGGGCATCTTCATAGGCATATTGGCATTGTTCATTCCATTAATCAATGAGCAAAGCAGAAATCTTTCGCTATTGAACATACAAGACCTGAAAGAGAACCTTAATACGCTCTATTTGGAGATTGTTGAATACTTCGGATTGACTACCAGTAATGTGAATGAAATGATTAGAGACTCCGATTTGGAGAAAAATGTTCTTGACGGACTCAATCTAAATTTCATTCCAAACTTTTTGAATTCTTTCCTTAATATTCTTAGCAACTTTAGTATCGGTTTATTTTCTGTTCTTTTTATCTCGTTTTTCTTTTTGAAGGATAGTAAATTAATGCAAAACGGATTATTGACGTTTATCCCGGATGCAAAAGAAGGTAATATGGTAAAGTCTATTGATACGATAAATAATTTGCTTTCAAGATATTTTGGCGGAATACTATTGCAACTCTTTATCCTCTTCGTTATTTACACCGTAACCTTATTAATCGTTGGGGGTGAAAATGCCATCGTTATCGCTTTTCTCTGTGCCTTGTTCAACATCATACCTTATGTCGGGCCAATCATAGGAGGGGTCATTATGATTACACTTACGATGACAAGTTATTTAGGTGCAGATTTTAGTGCTGTTATTTTACCGAAAGCACTTTACGTTTTTATCGGATTATGCATTGGTCAATTAGTGGATAATTTCTTTTCCCAACCCTTCATATTTTCGAATTCAGTCAAATCGCATCCGTTGGAAATCTTCTTGATTATTATCATTGCCGGATTACTTTTCGGTGTGGTCGGAATGGTCATTGCAGTACCAGGCTATACCGCCATTAAAGTTATTCTAAAGGAATTTTTAAGTGAAAACAGCATTGTAAAAAAGTTGACCAAAAATCTATAGTGTCACTTTGAATAAAAATATTTTAAATATTGGTCCTCAAAGTTTTATAGAAAAAAAATGGGATACTGACATCATGTCAGTTTTACTACAAAAACCACAATTTCAAGGCATTACCCAAAAAGAACTAGCTCAGCAGCTAGAAGGTAAAAAAAAGAGTAGTCAAAAGCTTCCAACCTGGTTTGGCACACAAAATATATACTACCCCAACAAGCTCAATATTGAGCAGGCCAGTTCGGAACGATCAGCAGCGTATAAAAGCCAATTGGTATCAGGTGAAAACCTTCTGGACATGACAGGAGGTTTTGGAGTAGATAGCTATTTTTTTTCAAAAAAAGTTGACCGTGTTTGGCATTGTGAAAAGAATAAGGACCTATCCGAAATCGCAGCCCATAATTTTAAGGTCTTAGAAGTGACCAATATCTTGTCAAGTGCTCAAGATGGTATCGAATTCCTAAAAGAGACCCCACGACATTTTGATTGGGTTTATATCGACCCTTCACGTCGTGATTCATCCCAATCACGTGTCTTTAAATTAGCCGAATGTGAACCCAATACACCCCAACTTCTGGATACGATTTTTTTAAAAACCAATAACCTGCTTTTAAAAGCGTCTCCCCTTTTGGACATCACCCAAGGTATTTCTGAATTAACGTTTGTAAAAGAAGTTCATGTCGTCGCGGTAAAAAATGAGGTAAAAGAACTCTTGTTTTTTTTAGAAAAGGATTTTATCGGGGATGTCCTCATAAAAACCATCAACCTAAAGGGTGATAAAAAAGAAACGTTTGAATTCTTTCGAGAAGAAGAAAGCTCTGCATTATCTGCTATTGGAGCCGTTGAACAATACTTATATGAACCAAACGCTGCTATTTTAAAGGCCGGCGCATTTAGATTGGTTGGCAAGACCTATCAACTCAAAAAACTACACCCCAACACCCACTTATATACCTCAAAGGTTTTAAAAGGCTTTCCTGGCCGTATTTTAAAAGTTCAAGATGCAGTGCCTTACAACAAAAAAGCAATAAGGGCCCTAGGCATTAATAAGGCCAACATTACCGTTCGCAACTTTCCTGAATCCGTTGCAGACCTTCGTAAAAAATACAGACTTAAAGAAGGCGGTGAAACCTATCTATTTTTTACTACTGTAGCAGATGGCAAGCGCATAATATTGCGCTGTATCAAAGTTTTATAACATAAAACTTACGTCAAATTAAACTTGACCACCAATAGCCGTTGTTTGTTAACATAACAATCCTATTCCCTTAATCCCCACTTTGATTTCGAGTTTGACCTTTACTGCTTAATCTAAATTGAACACAATGAAAATCACGAAAAAAATAAATATTTTTAGAGCGCTCTTTTTAGGAGCTTTGATAATAATGGTATCCTGCGATGGCGAAGACGGCATGGATGGCATGAACGGAGTTGATGGCGCGGATGGTGCTAACGGAATAGACGGTATAGAAGGTGCAGATGGAACGGACGGAATTGATGGTGAAGGGTTAACGTTCTTTTCCACCTTATCCCAAATAAGTTTAGGTGATGGTGTACCAGAAATTTCGGCTTATGATGCCAATACACAACAAGTTTTCTCTACAAATTCAGATGCGGCAGAGGTTGATGTTATCGATATTTCAGATCCCGGCAACCCAGAACTTATGATGGCCATCGATATTACTGCTTTTGGAGGTAATGTAAACAGTGTTGCTTGTAAAAATGGTATGCTGGCCATTGCAGTTGAGGCGGCTACGGCTACTGACAATGGCTCTATTGTTGTCTTTGAAACAACAAATCTTACTACACCCATGGCACAAATTACTGCCGGTGCCCTACCGGACATGGTAACATTTACTCCAGATGGCACCTACATATTGGCAGCCAATGAAGGAGAACCAAATGATGAATATACTATAGATCCCATAGGCTCAATTACCGTTATTGAAGTAGAAACCATGACACCTACGCAAGTTTTCTTCGACAGTTTTAATACAAATGAAGAGGCACTCGAGGCAGAAGGTTTTCGTGTATTTGGACCTGGGGCAGATTTAAGTACCGATGTGGAGCCCGAATACATAACGGTTTCATCCGATTCTCAAACTGCTTTTATTGCACTACAAGAAAACAATGGTATCGCTAAGTTGGATATCGCTTCTAAAACCATTACCGATATCTACCCTTTGGGAACAAAAGACTATTCGGAGATAGCTTTTGATTTAAGTGATGAAGATGGAATAATCGGTAATTTGCAGACTTGGCCTGTCTTAAGTTTCTATCAGCCAGATGCGATTGATTATTTTGAAATAGGCGGAACTGGCTATATCATCACTGCCAACGAAGGCGATGCACGCGATTACGATGGGTATTCAGAAGAAGAGCGAGGTGACGATTTAACCCTAGATCCAACCGCGTATCCGGATGCCACAAGCTTGCAATTGCCAGAAAACCTAGGACGTTTAAAGGTTACTACGGCCAATGGCGATACTGACGGTGACGGTGATATTGATCAGATTTACGGTTATGGTGCACGGTCCTTCTCCATTTGGTCAACTTCGGGAGAATTGCTTTTCGATTCAGGTAACGAATTCACATTGATGGGACTCTTTGATTATGGAAATTATCCTGAAAACAGATCGGATGACAAAGGAACAGAGCCCGAGGCCGTAACTACATATTCCGATGGAACTGACACCTTTGCTATTATCGGATTGGAAAGAAGTGGGGATGTATTGGTGTACAATATCAACGACATTTTTAATCCTCGATTTGTTCAAAGATTACGGAATACTTCTCCTGAAGGGTTATTGGTGGTCAGTCCAGAAGACAGTCCTAACGGAAGAACCTTATTAATCGTTTCGAATGAATTTCCTGGCAATGCCAGTTTAAACATATATTACAAGTAAAAAAGAAGGCAATCATCCTATTTCAAATAAAAACGGTCCAAGCCGAAGCTTGGACCGTTTTTATATCTTTTTTAATTGCACTCCCAGACAAAATCTTCCACTGTGAACCTACTCCCACCTGAAAGATTATAATGCCACCATTCGGTTCGAATTCCCCAAAAACCATTGGCCTCCAAGGTCTCTTTAAGTAATCTTCGATTGTCTAGAATCTCTTGGGGCAAATCGGTGTAGTCGTGATAGGCACGTTTACCAAAAAAATCAAATTCAGTACCCATATCCAATTCATTTCCTTCACTATCCACTAAAGTGACATCGACCGCACCTCCTTTATTGTGAATCGACCCTTTCACCGGATTTGCAACATATTGCGGATTGGGAAGAATCTTCCACATCTTGTGTTGCACGGAATTAGGTCGGTAACAATCAAAAAACTTTATCCTATGGCCTTCATCCATAAAAACTTTATTTACGGCAATCAGTGCCTTGGCCGTCTTTGCCCTTACGTAACACTCTGCGCAATCGTAGACCTTTTCCTTTAAAAAGTTGTTTTTGGTGGCATAACGTAAATCGTAAACGAAATCTTCACTGAAATCGGCCAATCGAACAAAAGTGGTGTCGGCAATACCTTCAAAAGACTTCATGGGAATTTCTTTTTGGGTGCTATCTGGAGGCATTATCTTCTGCACTACTGAAATCGTGTCAGTATTATTAGCACGCGGGGTAATCTCATGTTGCTTTTGGTGCCTGCACCCAATAAGGAAGCAACCTACTAACCCCAATAAAAAGCCATACACCATTTTGGTGAGTAACCGAATTTGCCAAAAACGTATATTTAGGTTATTTTTTTTCATCAATAACTTTTTTGGTCTTCAAGTCATAGCGATCCCCCGCTTCAAGAAAATAAAATGTTTTTCCATTGGTTTCCATTGGGGTTTTGTATTCAGTACCTTCCCTAGACCAAAAAGTACCATCATACATGAGCACATAGCTTTTTCCCAATACTTTAAAAGTTCCCTCTTGAACAACAATTGCGGTACTTTCATCAATCCCGATTCCCAAAAGATGGGGTTTCTTCTCCAGAATGGAAAGAATATCGAACTGTCTGTTTCTAGCCAATACATGTTGGTCGATGGCCACATTGTCCAAAAAAGCAAAACCTTTTTCATGGTCACCCATCATTATTTGATTGGTTTTGGTATCGCCCCTTACCAAATAAGAGCCTTGTATAGTGGCCCCTGCCGAAGTTCCCCCTATGACACCCCCTCTATCCAATACATCCCAAAACGCTTTTTCTGTCGCTGTGTCTAAATAAGAATCTGCCAGTCGCCATTGTCTTCCACCGACAAACCAGACGCCGGTAGCATTTTTAAGGGGTTGAACAAACTTTTTGGAGTTGGCCTCTTTTTTACTGTCCGTATGGAGTACAACCACATTTGAGGCCCCTTGGTCTGATATGATTTTCCCCCAATTATCATCATATTCCTTAAGGCCCGCTGCTGTAGGCACCACTACAATGGGGGCATCAGCACCTCCTGCCAGATCAATGAAAGTCTTAATGATTTCCTCTGGTAAAGCACCCCCTCCTGCTATGATGAGACTTCCATTATTTGGGTAAGTGACTTTAAGTGATGCTTCATTTTGTCCGTTCGCTATAGCGACCAAAAACAAAACGCCTATGCATACTCCTTTTTTCAAAAGCCTATTCATTATTCTATCAATTTTTGTTTGTTAAACCATGCATATAAGCTATCAAGGGCGTAAGCGCGACCCCAAGAATTGTGCCCTACCCCTTCATAACGGTCATAACGGACATCAAACCCAATTTCCGTAAGTTTCGAAACCATTTGGTCAGATTCTGAAACGGGAATGACCTTATCCTCTGCCCCATGAAATACCCATATGGGCATTTCTTTGTTCATCCAATGCGCGTACGGTAATGGTGCCATGCCGCAGACAACCGCCAATGCTGCAAATTTATCAGGATATTGAACTGCCATTTCCCATGCAGCGCTTCCTCCCCTACTCAATCCTGTTAGGTAAATTCGTTTTTTATCCACACGGTAATCGTCTATGATGTAATCCAACAGCTGATTGACCGCCCTTACATCCCACCATTGTTTCTCATACGGATTTTGGGGGGCCAATACCAAGAAGGGAAAAGGATATCCATCTGCCATCATTTTAGGCGGTCCGTTCTTGGTCAATTCATTGAGCTGACGGCCCGATTCCCCTCCACCATGTAAAAAGAGCAGTAATCCAAAATCTTTATTCTCTTCTGAAAAGTAGTTATCGGGCAGATATAGGTAGTACTGCAAATTTTCCGAAAGTTCGACCTGTTGCCTTCCTTCCACCAAATTGTGCTGTGATGCACACGACTGCATTAAAACCAAAAAAAACAGAATGACTATTGGTCTGGGCATATTATAAAAATAAGGAAGCTACTTCTTTCCATGAGGATACGCGCTCAAAATTTAATTGAAAAAATTCTTTTTCAAATAGAATAACTTCCACACCACTCGAATATTCTTTCCAAATTGGAAAATCTTACCATTCTTTTCAATAAGAAACAACTTTTGAAATTGGTTTATAATTAACAAAGTAAACCCTATAATCCAGTTTAGGGTTATAGGGTTTACCAGTAATCTAAAATACCACCTATCTTTTCTTAGGTAGAATGTAATGCACTAATTCATTTAAAAGCTTACCGTTAAACGCCCCCTAAGGAAAAAGGGCGTCCCTGGAGTAAATGTTATTTCTTCTATTGGATTCACTTCATTAAAGAGTCTTGTCTCTGTAGCAAATTGGGTTTCATTCCATTCGGTATCAAACAGGTTTTCAACAATAAGACCAAACGACCAATTTTTATTGAAGTTGTAGTTAATGTTCATATCCGTAACAAAATAGCCAATTGCAACAATTGAATTATTCTCATTTGCGGGCCTGTCATCTACATAGCGGTAATTTAGACTCCCTAAAAATTTACCCAAGTTACGCACTGTAAGACCACCGGCAGATGTAAAATCAGGAGCTAATGGGATAAAATCTTCCCCATCGGCTTCGTCAATACTTCTGGCTAAGGTGTAATTAACATCGGCATTTGCAAACAACCAATCGGTCAATTGATATCTCAGACCGAAATCAACACCATATCTCCTTGACCTTCCACTGGGTTCCACCACAGCCTCATCACCAACATATACAAATTCCTGCTCTAGACTCAGCCCCCATAGAGCAGCATTGATAATTAAGTTTGATAAAGGTTTGAACACCGTACCGATATCAGCACCAAAGGCAGAAGGTAACGTTTCTTCGGTAGCATTCTGGGCGTTGACAACCCTGCTATCATTAGAGTGGAAACCAAATCCGGCTTTGCCATATATTTGGAAGTTCTCACCTGGGCTATAAATGGCATTGAATTTTGGACTTACAATAACATCATTTTCCCGTAAACTAGAGAAGGTCGGTTGAAGGAAATCATTATATCCAAAGCTAAAATAGTCTAAACGAACACCAGGAATAAATGTCCAATTCTTGGTTTTGTAGGTCAAACTAGAGTAGGCGTAACCGTTCAGTTCGTCTACATCACCAAAGGCCAACCGTTCTAAAATTTCTGTTCGGTTTCTGGTTCGGGATAGTTGATTGTTGTCAACATCGTCATATCGAAAGCCCAATCCAGAGGTCAAACTTAATTGCTCATTATGGTTATCGGTGTGGAAATTCACATCATAAGCGGTTTCGGCACCTATAATGGTCCGACTCTCTACCTGTTGTATTTGATCTCCGTCAACCGGGTTGTTCAGGAAAAAGGTAAAGTTTGAAAACAATTCAAAATCGTATTTTGATAAATAAGCGTTCGTACGAATACGTTGATGTTCGTCCAGCTGTTTCATATGTTTTAACCAGATGTTAGAACGGCTTGTATTACCCCCTTCTGTGCTATCAATAGCACCAAATCGCGAAATCAAACCTTGGTCCACCGCTCGCTGAGGAATTTGCCCCGAAGCATCCCAACGACTTTGAAAATGTGAAATAGAAAGGGTCAGTTGCTCATCTTCATAGTTATTGTAGTTATAACGGCCAAGAATGTTCAACCGGTTAAAATTTTGTGAAGCATCAAAGACCCCATCGGTCAGAACAGCTTCAGAGGCAATATAGGCATTGCTGTATTCCCCTTCAGACACTTTTAAAAGACCAACTGCCCTCAACGTGTTGAACTGACCTGCTTCAACAACAATGGAACTGTTGTCAATCTTATCCTTAATGTTCAAATCAAGATAACCAGCTGTATTAAAATTTCCTTTATCGGCGTAATATAGCCCTTTTCCAAAATCGATGTTATCAATGATTTCCGGTATTAGAAAATGTAGGTCAGAATAACCTTGACCATGTGCGTGTGAAGGTAAATTTACTGGTAATCCGTCTACATTGATCGCAATATCGGTACCATGGTCAATATCAAAACCCCTTAAAAAAATCTGTTCTGCTTTTCCACCACCGGCATGTTGACCAATAATAAGTCCTGGTACTTTGCGCATAATCTCTTGTGAAGATTTTACCGGATTTATTTGAACATCGACATTAGCTAATTCTGTCAATGGATTTGTTTTGGAAAGGAGCGTAACTTGATTTAACGATACTGCTTCCCCCAACAAAATAATTTTGATGGTCGCGTCCAATTGACTTTCAACGATTGTTAACCGTTGGGTTCTAAAGCCTAGACTATTTATAACGACTTCATCCCCAATAGAAATGTCGTCGAGTTCAAAATAACCAGAGACGTTTGAGAAGGTGTAACCCCTAGTGGTTTGGTTAACAATGGATACTCCTTCAACAGGAACTCCTGATTCATCCACAATAGTTCCTTTTAAATCGTGCGCATGTATTGTTCCAATTACAAAAAATAAGTAGAGAATATAAATATAATTTTTCATTATTTGTTATTTAATGGCAACCTTCTGGTCAAGCAAATAAAAGTGATGCCCTTCCAATAAGAAGTGCTGCTTTTGTATTGTTTATGGAATTATGGTTGGGCATGAACTTGCCCAACTTTTCGTACCTAATCCTATTTGGATTAAGCATTACACATTACAGGTATCAATGTTTTGGGGAGGCACATAAATTATGGTGCGATAGCCTAGTAACACCTCTATTATATATTTCCATATCGTTACGGCAGGAGCACAAGTAACGTCAACATACCTTTTAAACTTTTGTTCAGAAATAATGTGTTTATCTACTTTCAACTTTAAAGAAGAATTTTTCATTGGACTTTTTTCCGATGAAGACTTTTCCAAAAAGGCGCCTAAAAAGTCAATGAAAAGGTGTTCATGCCCATGATCAGCTTCTATATGTTCGTGTGCTGTGTGAAATTCCGTACTCCTATAGGTAGTGTGCTCCAAAAAAGAAATGGGTGCTTCAATATAATGTGCGATGTTATGGCCAACCTCCCGAATTTCTTCGTGTAGGGGGGCAAGAACATAAAGGGTGCTCACTCCCACAGTCATAAAGACAAGGATAAAAGACTTATTTTTATTATTCTTTTTACGTTTCACTTAACTCTAATGCATGGAACCCAACAATCCTATATTGCTTATGGTTTATTACATAAACAAAGGTTAAATCAAAAGTTTTTAAGGTGCCAACCCAAAAAAAACCTGTTAAGTGGGAAATATGGGGGTTGAGAGGGACATTCTATAGTTAGAAGCCATTGTTTTAATGAAATTTTAATTGGCGTTGGTTCTTATCAGTAAAGATTATGGAAATTAGCGCTACATTTAAAAACACAGAAGAACACATTGCAAAGGCATAAGGTCTTCGGGTGTTACGATAGTATTAATTTTTTTGATGACCATGAAGACAGCTCCAATGACCCACAGCCAAATGATGATTTGGATGGGGCAGGAAATAGATTCCAATAACCCGATGTACAATATGCCCCTCACTTTTGAAATTAAGGGGAAAATTGATGTTGGCTGTTTTAAATTGGCTTTTCAAAGGCTTGTTGATTCTAACGATTCGCTAAGACTGTATATAGCAATTGAGGAGGATATACCCATTCAAGTATTTAAGGAAAAAGTAGAAAGTCCATTACAGTTCTTGGATTTTGTAGATAAAAAAAAACCAAAACTCGCTTGTAGAGAATGGTTAAATGGGGATAAAAAAATACCTTTTGATTTAAGTACCCTTTTATATCGTGCAGTCCTCTTCAAATTAGGCGAAAATCAATTCGTTTTCTATTTGAATCAGCATCATTTGATTACAGACGGTTGGAGCGTAAAGCTGCTTTATGATCAACTGGAGAGATATTATATAAATGCCATTGGCGAGGTGACTACCGATGAAAATGAATTTTTGACATTTGAAGCATATGCCAATAAGAATCCATTCCAACATGAATTGGAGAATTCTCCATATTGGAAAGCAAAACTTAGAAATACGCTTGAAAAACCCCAGCTATATGGGGTAAAGCGGAATCAAGTAAAAACAGACTCGACAAGGGTTAATTTTAAATTAGGAAAGGATAGAACTGAAAAATTAAAAGCATTTTCTTACGAAAAGGATATCAAAGGACTCACGATGGAATTAGCGCTATCCAACATTTTTTTAACGGTCATCTGCACGTTGATTTATAAGATTGGTAATCTAGAGAAGTTTTCCATTGGGATGGCTAATCATAATAGAAGTAGTCCAAAAGATAAAAAGACAATCGGGCTTTTTATGGAGTTGCTGCCCTTGAATATAGCTATAAATACCGAAGATAGTTTTATAGACATCTTTAAAAAAATACAACGGGAGTCCTTGGACGTTCTAAAGAATGCCATGATTTCCCGAGCGCCAATAGAATTGATGAAAACGTATAATGTGCTCTTCAATTTTATTCCTGCGATCTACCATGATTTTGCAGGAATCCCCACCAAATGTAATTGGTTGTTGGCCGATCATATTGATTCCAACCACCATATTCGACTTCAAGTACATGATTTCAATAACGAAGGAGATTACCAACTTCAATTTGATCTGAACAATGCCATTTTTTCTAAAGAGCAGTATGATTCCATTGGCCAACATTTTATGGCAATACTGGATGCATTCGTAGCCAATAAAAATCAAAAAATACAAGATGTATCGATAATAACGCCTCAAGAAATTAAAAAAATAGCAACTTGGAACAATACAACCGTAGTTTATGAATCTGGTGAAACCTTGCTTGATAAATTTGAAGCGCAGGTTCTTGAGAATCCTAAAAATACAGCCCTTGTTTTTGGTGAGATGTCCATGAGTTATCTTTCATTTAGCAAGAAAACAAATCAGGTAGCCCATTTTCTAAAACAGCAAGGTGTTGGGCAAAACCACATTGTTGCGCTCTGCTTGGACAGATCTTTTGAGATGATGTTTTTTTTATACGGTATCTTGAAAGCAGGAGCGGCCTATTTGCCCTTGGACACTGCAACACCTAAGAAAAGGGCAGAATACATCTTAAAAAATTCCCAAGCCAAAGTCTTTTTCCATCACAATACAGATTGGAATAATATGGATACGGGAATTACAAGCTCCTATAACATTCGTTCTCTGACGGATACTTTAGAAACCTTCCCTGAAACACAACCTAGAGTAAATGTTCAGCCGGATGATATGGCATATGTTATTTACACCTCAGGAAGCACTGGGGAACCAAAAGGGGTTATATGCCATCACAAGGGAATCTGTAACCGATTGAATTGGATGAACAACGATTATCCAGTTACTGAAAAAACCGTTTTTCTGCAGAAAACACCGTTTACTTTTGATGTTTCGGTATGGGAGCTTTTTTGGCCTTTGCAAGTCGGGGCCAAATTGGTCATTGCGCAACCTGGTGAACACTTGGATCAAGATAGCCTTCTTAGTGCTATAGCTACCCATAATGTTAACATTATACATTTCGTGCCATCTATGCTAAATATATTTATTAGTACAAGGGATGTAGAATACCGAGGTGCAAGTTTGAAAAGAATATTCTGTAGTGGAGAAGCCTTGGCAATGAGCACAGTTAAAAATACCCATGAGAAACTTTATGCTGAATTGTACAATCTTTACGGCCCCACAGAAGCATCAGTTGATGTAACGAGCTGGCATTGTAAAAAAGGGGATTATTTAAATGGCGTACCCATTGGTCATCCCGTTGCTAATACCAAAATATATATTCTGGACCACGACCTAAATCCTGTTCCTATTGGAGTTGTGGGTGAACTTTATATTGCCGGAGTTCAAGTGGCCCATGGGTATCTGAACAAAGATCAGTTGACCAGAAAGCGTTTTTTAGAAGATTCATTTTCTAATAATTCTGATTCGAAATTGTACAAAACTGGTGATTTGGCTAGATATCGAATGGATGGTGCTATTGAATACATGGGAAGGACTGATACCCAAATCAAATTAAGAGGGTTACGCATAGAGCTTGGCGAAATTGAAAAGTCGTTAGAAAGCTATCCGGGCGTTAATCAAGCAGTGGTTAAGGTCATTCATCAAAACGAACAAGAATATTTAGCTTCCTATTATAGTGGAAACACAATTGAGGAACGTGATTTAAGAATTGCTCTTGAAAAATATTTACCCAAATATATGGTGCCCTCCTATTATGTTCATTTAGATACTTTTGAATTTCTTTCAAGTGGAAAAATCAATAGAAAAAAGCTTCCAAATATTACTCTCCAGGCCCTAGAAGATAAAAGAACCTATATGGGACCCAGCAACGAATTTGAGGAAATCATTGTAGAAGTTTGGAAAGAGGTCCTTAAAGTAGCTCAAATAAGCATTGACGATGACTTCATTCAAATTGGAGGTAACTCCCTGAATGCCATGGTTATTACATCAAGGTTAAAGGAATCTTTTGAATTAAATGTTTTAACACTTGCAGATATTTTTAAGTATCCTACAGCCAAGACATATGGGAAATATGTGGAAAGTATATTAATTCGTTTGATGGAAGAAGGTTAGTATAGAATCGTTCCTCCTCTTTATGATTTCAATAATATTCTTTTTAAAAACCGGCCTCCTCTCAGCTCAATAATTTGATGCGTTACATGAGAATATATTATTATCAGAATCATTGTGAAAATTAGTATTAAAAGTTGGTTTGCATTACTATTTTCCAATTTTAACAATATAAAAGACGCTTTGGGTAGAATCATCAATATGAGAAAATGATTCAAATAAATAGAATACGATATCTTTCCTAAGTATTGAATTGGTTTACTTTCCAACATAGAGGTCAACAACCCTTTGGACACCAATAAAAAATAGATAAACATAGCAAATACAGGGGGAACCAAAAATTCAAAATAGAATTTTAAATCTGTATTCTTATAGTTATGCAAAAAATAAAGCATGAGTATAATAATTAAAGGGAACAAAAGCTCAAGATTCTTCTTGATTTTTATTTTTTTAGGATTTAATTTCCATACAAAGTAACCCATTAAAAAAGAGATAAAGCTTCTTAAATATCCATAGTCTGACATTTTAAATAAACTACCTTCATAAATCAAAATAATACTGGCAAAACCTATTACCAAACCAAAAATTACTGACTTAACTATTTTTTTTTCTCCTGTTAGTCCAACAACCAAACCAAATAGAATATAGGTAATCATTTCGGCAGATATTGACCAAGAAGGAGAATTCATACCACCGTTTTCTCCCCCTAAAATAACCGTTGAGTTAGTGAAAAGTAGAGCGTCCAAAGTTTTGATTAGCATTGCATCAAAGGACACACTCGAATCTATTACATCAGGAAATAGGTTTAATGCCAGTAATCTAAACAAAAAATAAATCATTACAGTATAAAAAAGCAAAGGGTACAGCCTAATGAATCTTTTTTTAACATATGTAAAAAACTGTTCCCTTGACCCTATCTGATTGTAATTATGTGAAATTACAAAACCACTCAAAACAAAAAAGAAATCCACAAATGCATATGATTCTCGGATAATAAAAAAACGATAAAAATATATAGGTAAAAACTCCTGGAGGTAATGATATAATACTATCATTAAACTAAAAATACCGCGCAAACCGTCTAATTTTATAAACCTCATTGATAGAAGAAATATTTGGCTAAAAAATTGAAGTTGTTTTTTGATAGTTAACAAAGAAATTCTACTTCCCTAACATCAGATATTCTTTGATATGATTGACTGTCATAAAATTCTCAATAGTCATATCTTCAGGAGGTATGGCTACTTCAAATTCACTTTCAATAAATACCACTAATTTCATGATTCCCAAAGAGTCTATCAAACCACTCTCCAGTAGGTTTTCATCTGCCGTTAATGGGTCGTCCAATTGCTCATACAGCAGGTTATCCGTTATATACGCTATTATTTTATCGTTCATACTTACTAAAGGTTAATTTATGCGCAATGGCTTTTCGATCAATTTTCCCAGTTCCTGTTCTTGGAAACTCCTTCCAGATTTCAATCTGCTCTGGAACGGCATAGGGAGGCAAGTGTAGTTTGCAAAACAAATATATTTCTCCAACGTCTAGGGCCCTATTGTCTCTTGGCAAGACCGTGGCCATCAATACTTTTTCATCATTATTTTGGTTAACAACTACAGCTACTTCGGCCACATCTGCTATTCTTAACAAGGTGTTTTCAACCTCGTCGATTTCAATCCGAAATCCCCGAATCTTAATTTGGCGATCTTTCCTGCCTAAAAACAAGAGCTCACCTTGTGTGTTTAATTGTACCAAATCTCCAGTTCTGTAATACACGGCATTCGCACCGGGAACAATAGTCTCTTGATATAACAAAGCCTTGGTCAGTTCGGGATTGTTCCAATAGCCCTTCATCATGGTGCCAGACCTTATAACCAAAAGACCGGGCTGACCCTCGCTCACTTCTTTGTCATTTTCATCCAATATTTTGTATTCCGTATTTTTCCAAACTCTTCCGATGGGTATGGGCGCATCTGATTTTGGAGCTGTCCTTAAATTATAAAAAGTACATTGATTTACTTCCGTAGGGCCATAAACATTGCCGAAGGTTTTTCCTTTCCAAATACCCATTAGGCTTCGAAGATGTTTTGTTGGAAAGACCTCCCCGGCAAACAACACCCATTTCAAGGTATCAAAATCCTCATTTTTCAACAATCCCGTTTGTAGGAGTTGTATCAAAATCAACGGAACAGAATACCATGCCGTTATTTTGGATTTTTTCAAGAAATCAACCAAACTAGTCGGCATTTTTAGGTGCATATCTGAAATAAGGGTGCAGGTTGCTCCGGCCAAAGGAGCCGCAAAGTAACCAAAAGTCGACATGTCAAAATGAAGGGGGGCGGTGGACCCCAAAACGTCACTCGTATCAAATTGGTATTGATCTACTACCAATTTGGCATAATTTAATGCACTATAATGGGTATGCATGATACCCTTTGGCGTTCCTGTGCTTCCCGAAGTGTACAAAATATAGGCTAAATCCTGTTCCATGATTTGCAAAGCACGATAGTCTTTTAAGGATAGTTTGAAAATATCCTCCCATGAAAAACTCCAGGGCATATCCTCTAGTTCACAGCCGATAAGACAATCAACTTCGGTAGTTGTGGCTAGGAGTTTTTTTATTTTCCTGCTTTGGTTTTTGGTGGTGACAAGATGCTTAATGTTGCAATCTTTCAAAACAAAACGTGACCTTTCTATTGGAGCAGCGGGATCTAAAGGCACATAGCATCCTCCAGCTTTTAGAATACCATAAACCGCAATGGCAGATTCCAAACAACGATTCATATAGATGCCAACCCTGAAACCGCGTTTTACCCCCTTATCTTTTAAATGTTTGGCCAGTTTATTGGACTTCTCTTCCAGTTCTGAATGGGTTAGGGCACTAGATAGGAATCGAAAAGCATCCTTCCCGGGGAATTTTCGGGAATTAAGGGATACGATATCTACTAAGGAAAAGATCATAGCAACACTTGGTTTAAACGCCCAACAGACTTGCAATAATATTCCGTTGGATATCAGAGGTTCCCGCGTAAATAAGACCGCCTACGGCATCGCGCAAATTACGTTCCACTTCATTTTCTGTTAAATATCCAGCCCCTCCATGGGTACGAACCGCATCCAAACTTGATGCCACAAAACATTCGCTTAATTGTAGTTTTAGGAGCGCAGCTTCCATCATTGCGGATTTGCCCTTACTCTTTAACCACGCTACTTTATACAAGAGTAACCTAGAGGTTTCCAATCGCAATTTCATATCGGCAATTCTATGGGACACCGCCTGAAAATTCCCAATGCTTTTTCCAAATTGTTTTCTAGTTTTCGCAAATTGTATCGTTTCTTCCAGCTGTCTTTCCATGGCCCCAAGTTGGCAAGCAAGGATACTACATCTGTCATATTCCAGGGAGTGATTGGCAATGGACATCCCTGCTCCTTCTTTACCCAGAACGCTGGATGCAGGCACAAAACAGTCTTTGAATACCATATCCCCAATGGGGACGGTGCGCAGGCCCATTTTTTCTTTATTTGGTGATGTGGTAAATCCTTTGGTTCCCCTTTCCACTAAAAATGCCGTAATTCCCCATTTGCCCAATTTTGGATTGGTATTGGCAAAAACAAGAAAAACATCGGATATTGGGGCTAGACTTATCAAGCATTTTTTTCCATTGAGCACGTATCCTCCCGTTACCTTCTCGGCCATAGTTTGCATGCTGAATACATCCGAACCCGCATGCGGTTCCGTAAGGGCGTGTGAGGCTATCCAATTTCCTGATACCAAATTGGGCAAATAGGCGTTCTTCTGTGCTTCCGTACCAAAATCCACAAGTGGTAATTGAACCGTCCACATTTGTGCACTGAGTGCAAGGGGTAAGCCGTTGTCCTTGTAGCCATATCCTAAGCCTTCCATAGCTAATGTGGCCCTGACCATATCTATGTCCGCGTTGTCTTTATTGAAGTTCTTGGGAGCGGCCAATCCTTGAATGCCGAAAAAAGCACATTTGTTCCAATCCTTCCGATTGAACCTGCATGCTTTGTCATCTTCCACAAAAGAGGAATTCAAATTGGATTGGGCAAACTCTACAACGCTCTTTTTGTAGTCTAAAAGTTCTCGTGGAATAGAAAAATCCATATGCACTTTAAATTTAATGAAACGGTAGAATGGATATTACAAAAGAACCGCATATTCCTGTAGATGTTTTAAAAAGTTCGTTGAAGTGGGAATTTTAAAGTTAAAGCAGAAAAATTCAGGTTGTTTAGGCACCTTGAATTCCATAATTTCAGAAATTTTATCGTCTACCCTTGCGAAAGTTATCTTGATTAAGTGAAATTCATCGAAAAATAACAATTAATTGGGGTTAATATTGATAAAACAATTTTTTTAGTAGTGAATATTGTTACTTCAAAAATAACCAACCAGAGCATACTACTTTTAAAGTTCCCATTAAAATGCAAATATTCCACTTTAGCGTTTAATGTTTGGTCTTAACGAGTTTCGTTTTGACTAATGCCCCTGGTTATGTTCTTTTGTTGTCTAACAGACAAGAAAATCGAGATTAAAATGAAAAAAACTTTTTTCAAAATACTTTTTTTAATTGCCTTGATGGCACCTTTTTTTGCTTCCGCCCATGCAATTAACAGTAGTTACATTTTTCTGAATATTTACGAAGAAGATGGCATTCATGGACGCTTTGAATTCAATATCAATGAAATTAACAAAGTCTTTAATCTCAACCTACCCAAAGATGCAACATATGATGAAGTACAACCCCATATTGCTGCAATAAAAAAATACCTGCTCGAGCATTCCTCGCTGTCTTCCAATGGACAACAATATGAACTTGTTTATAAGGAAGTTGAAATGCGCGAAATCGACTATGGAAACTATGTGAAGCTTTATTTTTATTTGGAGAATTCCAAAGATATCCCAGAATCGATTGATGTATTCTTTAATCCAGCTTTTGAGGCTGATGACACGCACCGTGGTTTTCTGGTTGTAGAGCAAAATTGGAGAGATGGTGTGGTCAATAACGAAGCCATTATTTCCCTTTATTTTTCTCCAGAAGAAACTAAAGACACCCTTTTTCTAGATGATATGTCCATTTGGAAAGGTTTTTTAGGAATGGTAAAACAAGGTGTGTGGCATATTTGGATTGGACTTGATCACATTTTATTTCTAATCGCCTTGATATTACCTTCCGTACTTTATAGAAAAGAGGAAGCGACTGTTAAATTGACCAATAGTAACTTTTTTGGATGGTATCCGGTCCTAAAGTTCAAACCTGCGTTTATGTATATTTTGAAGATTGTTACCTTCTTCACTATTGCCCACACCATTACGTTGTCATTGGCCGCTTTGGAAATCGTTACCTTACCAAGTAGGGTGGTAGAATCTATTATAGCTTTTTCCATAGGCCTAGCAGCATTTCACAATATCATTCCGATTTTCAAAGGAAGGGACTGGATCATTGCCTTTATCTTTGGACTATTCCACGGTTTTGGTTTTGCAAGTGTTTTGGGAGATTTGGGGTTAACGAATACCTTTCTAACGTATTCTCTTTTTGGTTTTAACATTGGCGTTGAAATTGGCCAAGTTCTTATTATAGCTGGAATTTTCCCTATTTTATTCTTTTTAAGAAAAAAGAAAATTTACAAGGGAATCTTCTTTTACGGTTGTATTCTACTCATTATAATTTCTGCGTATTGGATGGTTGAACGAATTTTTGATGTTAATCTTGGGGTAGAAGATCAGATTAGAAGATGGCTGTATAAATTAGCCGTTGCTATAGGATTAAAGTAAATAGGTTTCTAAGCAGAATTTGATAAAAAAAGATTGATATAAATGGCATCTTTACTAGAGCAATGGAAAAGAAGGGACAAGGTTGGCGGCAATAGTGGTTTCGCTGCTATTCGAAAAATGCCCAAAGCGCTATTGGCTCCCCTATCCTATGGGCAAGAGCAGCTATGGTTTTTGCAAAAACTACATCCTGACAACCCATTTTACAATTATTGTGAATGCTATAATTTTGAAGGGAAACTGGACAGCGCCTCTTTTGAAAAGGCATTAGAGTATGTTCTAAAGGATTTTGATGTTCTTAGAAGCATCTATATCCCTGGAAAAGATGGGGAAATCATACAGACACTTAATGAATCACTTACCCTGAATTTGACTATTCATGATATTAGCAACCTCAGAGGAAAAGATTTAGAGCATCAAATTGAAAGCATCGGGTTAAAGGATGCATCCACATCGTTTTCTTTGGAAAAAGGCCCTTTGTATAAATTCTCTTTAGTAAAATGTTCTCATAATGAACATCGCCTTTTCTTGACGCTCAATCACATCATAACCGATAAATGGTCCATGATGGTCTTCCGTAAACATCTGGCCAAATATTATAGTGAACTAAGTTCCAATAAACCGCTTAGTAAGTTGAGGCCATCAATACAATATGTGGATTATGCCTACCATCAAAAAAAAATCGGAGTTCCCATTGCGCAGCTCGATTTTTGGAAAAAGAGGTTAGCAGGAAATGTTCAATCCCTGCTATTACCCCATGATTTCTTAAGACCCACTACCCTTTCGTATAGGGGAAGTCTGCAAACCCAGAAATATTCATGGGATTTCTCCCAAGATATTCTTGCCCTCGCGAAAAAGATGCAGGCCACACCCTACGTAATTATGTTGACAGCATATTACATCCTCTTACATAAGTTAAGCAAACAAACGACTATTGCCGTAGGTTCCCCTGTAGCCAATAGAAATGCAAAGGAATTGGAGGGGTTGATGGGGTTTTTTAATGACACCATTGTACTTCAGACCGAACTTGAAGAGGCAATGAACTTTGACCGATTGGTAACCCGAGTAAAAGAAGTCGTGCTAGAGGCTTTTGCAAATAAGGATGTACCTTTTAACATCTTGGTCAAAGAACTAATGCCAAAGCGAAAACTGAACATTAATCCATTTTTCCAAGTAATGTTCATTTATCACAAAGTTCCTGAAAAACCTTTCTTTTCAGAAGATCTTAAGGTCATGCATCATCCTTCGGAAGTCGGTGTGGCCAAATTTGACCTAACCCTTTATATAGCGGAAGAAGATGGACAGATTTCCTCTACCATAGAGTACATGTCAGATTTATTTGAAGAACACTCCATCCTTTCATTTCAAGAGCAGTTGAAAGCCGTACTTGAAAAGGTAATTATAGACCAGCAGGTTGACATTTCCCAAATTGAATTGCGACCGCCGTCATTGTTTAAAATCGATGATGTTAGCAAAAAAGAAATTGTTACTGCTAAGAACTGGGCATATGAAGGAAATTTTGCTATCCATGAGATCATCAATAATATAGCGGTTCAGTTTCCAAGTAAGGTGGCGGTCAGCTGTGGCCCTACCTCCATTACCTACCAAGATTTACTGGACAGATCAACAGCTATTGCAACTAAAATCGTTCAAAAAACCAAGGGTGAAAATCAGATCGTTGGTCTATGTTTGGACCGTTCGGTAGACTTGGTTATTGGATTATTGGCAATACTAAAAGCTGGAGCCGCTTATTTGCCTTTAGATCCAGAATACCCCAAGCACCGTATTGCTTATATGCTAAAAGATGCTGAAGTGAATTTTGTGCTTACGGAAGAAGGGTATGAATCGCGCTTTAATACGAATACGGTAGCGTACATTTCCATGATACCCCCATCCAGTACGGATTCCAATGTTGTTTTCCCCGAAACTACGCCAGATCATTTGGCTTACGTCATCTATACCTCAGGGAGTTCTGGAAAACCCAAGGGTGTGCCCATTACCCATGGGAATATCGTGAATTCCACTAGAGGTCGTTTGGATTTCTACCCCAACCAACCGACTGCCTTTCTTTTGTTATCGTCCATTGCATTTGATAGTTCCAAGGCCGGATTGTTCTGGACCTTGTGTAGCGGTGGTAATTTGGTAATCTCCGAAAAACGGCTAGAACAGGATATGCAGTTATTGACGGAAACGATACGCACACATCAAGTAAGCCATACCTTAATGCTGCCCACGCTCTATGATGTGATTTTGGACCATGCCCAGGTCGCGTGCCTTGCGTCTTTAAATACGATTATTGTTGCAGGAGAGGCTTGCACTAAACATACCGCAGAAAAGCATTTCAAAGTTCTGCCTAAGACAGCTTTATACAACGAATATGGCCCTACTGAAGCAACTGTTTGGTGTATGGCACATCGAGTTGAACCACAGGACTTGGAGCGTTCCATCCCTATTGGAAAAGCGGTAGCAAACGCCCAAATCTTACTTCTGGATGAAGCCCTGAATCAAGTACCAGAAGGGGAAACGGGGGAATTGTTTATTGGAGGTCCTGGTTTGTCCAAAGCCTACATCAACAGACCAAAGCTGACCAAAGCTGCTTTTATCGACCATCCATTTGAAAAAACAGGGGATGCAAAACTATATAGGACAGGTGATTTCGCAAGACAACGTAAAGATGGTAGTTTTGAGTTTTTAGGAAGGTCGGATGATCAAGTGAAAATACGGGGACATCGCATCGAACTTGATGAAATTGAAAATGTTTTACATGCCATAAAAGAGGTCGAGCAAGCCGTTGTTCTAGTGGTGGAGGAGGAAGCCACTAATAGGGATGCTGATATATATATGATAGTATCCAAAGTCTCAAAAAAATTGGTGGCTTATGTGAAATTACAAACAGATGAAGCTAGCGTCCTAAAAATCTCTTCCATTTTAAAAGAGCAACTACCAAACTATATGGTTCCCTCAAGCATTCAAATTGTTGGGAATATCCCGGTATTGCCAAATGGGAAAGTGGATAAAAATACGCTAAGGGCCATGGCGCCAACTCCCATGGGCCAAGTGAAAACAAGGGAAGAAAATCAAAGTACTTTTGACAGTGTGGAACAACAATTGGTCCTTTTGTGGGAGCAGGTCCTCAACATATCGCCTATTGGGATAGATGATAATTTCTTTGAAATGGGTGGTGATTCGATATTGAGCATACAAATTATCTCAAAAGCAAGAAAAC